>Ga0265293_10011741_pt1 | contig 11814 bp, 10 predicted proteins | sample Munlanlewell138R_FD_192505 | JGI IMG/M metagenome (GOLD analysis project Ga0265293, IMG submission 192505) | Leachate microbial communities from a municipal landfill in Southern Ontario, Canada - Leachate well 138R | ecosystem: Engineered > Solid waste > Landfill > Unclassified | place: Canada... | reverse complement strand
AATCGGAGGTCATGAGCTCTCCCGTGGAAGGTGCGGTGGGCGCACGGCCTGAGCGCCGGGAACGGCCGTCACTATACGCCTGCCGCACGTACATTGCAGGTGCATTGCAGCCCGCTGGCCGTGCCGTTGGCCGGGGATGTGTCGAACCGGATATAGTCCCTGGGTACGCAATGCGTGCGCGGCGAGGCCGCGGACAGGGCACGAGATTCCATGCTGAATACCCTAGAATCACCGCCGGCGGGGCTTGTGGATGCCGGACCCGCCGAGTTGCGGCGGCTGCTGGGCGGACCGACGCTGTTGCATCTGCCGGGACGGCGCCCCGAACCGCTGTTCGTCTCGGTGCTGCTGCACGGCAACGAGGACACGGGCTACTTCGCCGTGCGCGAGCTGCTGCGCCGCTACCGTGAGCGCGGTCTGCCACGCGCACTGAGCGTCTTCTTCGGCAATGTCGCGGCGGCCGAGCTCGGCCTGCGGCGGCTGGATGGGCAGCCGGATTACAACCGCGTCTGGCCCGGCGGGGAGCCGGGGGATACGCCTGAACAGCGCATGATGCGGATGATCGTCGAGGACCTCGAGCGGCGGCGTCCCTTCGCCAGCCTCGACATCCACAACAATACCGGCATCAACCCGCATTATGCCTGTGTCAACCGCGTCGATTACCGTTACCTGCACCTCGCGACACTGTTCTCGCGCACGGTGGTGTATTTCACGCGCCCGCGTGGCGTGCAATCGCTGGCGCTGTCACCGTTGTGCCCGGCGGTAACGGTGGAGTGTGGCCAGACTGGTCAGGCACACGGCGTGGAACACGCGCGCGACTTCATCGATGCCTGTCTGCATCTCGCCGAGATCCCCGTGCAGCCGGTCGCACCGCACGACATCGATCTGTTCCACACCGTCGCGATCGTCAAGGTGCCGGACGGGATACGCTTCGGGTTCGGCGCTGGTGCGCATGATCTGCGCCTGATCCCGGAACTGGATCGGCTCAATTTCCGGGAGCTGCCGGCGGGTACGCGCCTGGGCTGGGTCGCAGGCGCGCATGGCGCGCCGCTCGAGGCCTGGGACGAGCTCGGTCGGGACGTCGCCGGGCGCTTCTTCACCGTCGCAGACGGCGAGCTGCGCACCCGCCGCTCGCTGATGCCGTCCATGTTCACGCTGGACGAGCGCATCATCCGGCAGGATTGTCTCGGCTATCTGATGGAACGTTACCAGCTGGTCGCGGCGGGGGGCTGAGCGCGGCCCATGCATCTGGCAGTCACCATCAGTTCCCACGGTTACGGACACGGGGCGCAGACCGCGACCGTGCTGGCAGCGTTGCGGGCACGCCTGCCGGCCCTGCGGCTGACGCTGCTCACCGGCCTGCCGCGGGCCTTTTTCACCGAACGCATCGGCGACGATTTTACCCTGATCGACTGGCGGACGGATTTCGGCATGCACATGAGCTCGGCGCTGGAGGTCGACCATTCCCGCAGCGCCGACGCCTACGCCGCCCTCCACGCACACTGGCCGATACAGGTGGATGCGGCCTGTGCGCGCCTGGAGGCGGTCGCACCGGACCTGCTGCTGGCGAACGTGCCCTATCTGCCGCTGGCGGCCGCTGCACGCCTCGGTCTGCCGGCATTGGCATTGTGCTCGCTGAACTGGGCCGGCATCTATCGCCACTATTTCAGTACACGCCCCGAGGCGCCGGCCGTGCTCGCCGCCATGCAGGCGGCCTACGCCTCCGCGCGGCATTTCCTCTGTCCTGCGCCCTCCATGGCCATGCCGGAGCTGGGTAATGTGCGCTCCATCGGACCCTTGGCGCAGCTCGGCCAGCCGCGGCGTGAGCAGCTGCGCGAGCGGCTCGGTAGCGCCGGACAGCGACGCCTGGTGATGATCGCGCACGGCGGCATTCCGTTGCGCCTGCCGCTGCAGGCCTGGCCGGTCGATCCGGACATCACCTGGATCGTGCCCCAGGCCTGGGGCATCGAGCGCCCCGATATGCATGCCTTCGAGGCGCTGGGTCTGAGCTTCGTCGATACGCTGGCCTCGGTCGACGCACTGCTCGGCAAACTCGGCTACGGTACGGTCACCGAGTGCGCCTGCAACGGCATCCCCCTGCTGTACACATCCCGCCCCGACTGGCCCGAGGAAGCTTGTCTCGCCGCCTGGCTGGAACGGCACGGGCGCTGCGCCGCCGTGCCGCGGGAGGCGCTGGAGACAGGCCGCCTGCGCGCGGCCCTGGAAGGACTGTGGGCGCAGCCCGTGCCGCCGCTACCGGTCCCCACGGGTGCGGAGGAGGCCGCCCGGTTCTTGAATGAATTTTTTGAACCGCCAGGAAATCTGGGGGAACCGCCAAGGCGCCAAGGGTGCCAAGATGTTTGAACCGCCAAGGCGCCAAGGGAACTTGATGAAAAATCTTTTCTGGTTTTTCACCTGATCAATATTTGGCATTCTTGGCGTCTTGGCGTTCTTGGCGGTTCCCCCGGTTTTCTTGGCGCCCTTGGCGCCTTGGCGGTTCCAGGATTGGTAGTAGTAGCCAATGACCGGCCACGACCTCAAACACCAGCGCGGCGGCGCCTGGCTGGCGATCAAGTGGGATGTCGTCGCGGTGCGGTCCTACGGGGCGAGGTCGTCGATGCCCGCGCCGGCCGCCTGCCGGTCGGCATGGTAGCTCGAGCGCACCATCGGGCCGCTGGCCACATGCCCGAAACCGAGCGCGGTACCGATCTCGCCGAGGCGGGTGAATTCCTCGGGGTGGACGAAGCGATCGATGGGCAGGTGGTTCAAACTGGGCTGCAGGTACTGCCCCAGCGTCAGCATGTCGCAGTCCTGCGCGCGTAAGTCGCGCATGACCTGTTCGACCTCCTCGAGGGTCTCGCCCAGACCCAGCATCAGGCCCGACTTGGTTGGCACCTGCGGGTGCTCGGCCTTGAAGCGCCTGAGCAGTTCCAGTGACCACGCATAATCGGCGCCGGGGCGCGCCTGCCGGTACAACCGCGGGACGGTTTCCAGATTGTGATTGAAGACGTCCGGTGGGGCGGCACGGAAGATCTCCAGGGCACGGTCCATGCGGCCGCGGAAGTCCGGCACCAGCACCTCGACGCGCGTGGTCGGATTGCGTTCGCGAATGGCCCCGATGCAATCGACGAAGTGCTGGGCACCGCCGTCGCGCAGGTCGTCACGGTCGACGGAGGTGACGACCACATAGCGCAGGCCCATCGCCTGGATGGTGCGCGCCAGATTGGCCGGCTCCTCGGGATCGAGCGGATCGGGGCGGCCGTGTGCGACGTCGCAGAATGGGCAGCGCCGCGTGCAGATGTCGCCCATGATCATGAAGGTCGCCGTACCGTGAGCGAAGCATTCGCCGAGGTTCGGACAGGAGGCCTCCTCGCAGACCGTATGCAGGTGGTTGTCCCGCAGGATCTGCTTGAGCCGCTGCACCTCGGGGTGGGCGGGCGACTTGGCGCGGATCCACGCCGGCTTGCGCGCCGGCTTCAGCGTCGGCTCGATCTTGATCGGAATACGCGCCGTCTTGGCGGCACCGCGCTGGTGTTTGAGGTCGTGGTCGGTCATTGGCTACTATCAATCCTGGAACCGCCAAGACGCCAAGGGCGCCAAGATATTTGAACCGCCAAGACGCCAAGAACGCCAAGATTGATGAGGTGAAAAACCAGAAAAGATTTTTCATCAAGTTCTCTTGGCGTTCTTGGCGTCTTGGCGGTTCCCCCGGTTTTCTTGGCGCCCTTGGCGTCTTGGCGGTTCAAAAATTTCATTCAAGGACCCCGGAGTTTACCCCAGCAGGCGGGTGAGGTGTGACGCGAGGTGTTCGGAAACCGCGTCCAGGTCCAGGGATATGCCCAGGTCGCGCAGTTGGGTGACTGGCAGGCCGGCATAACCGCAGGGATTGATGCGGCCAAACGGTTCCAGGTCCATGTCCACGTTCAAGGCCAGGCCGTGATAGCTGCGGCCACGCTTCACCCGCAGGCCCAGGGCGGCGATCTTGGCACCGTCGACGTACACGCCGGGGGCGTCATCGCGACGGCCGGCCGTGATGCCCTGTCCGGCCAGCAGATCGATCACGGCCTGCTCCATGAGGCCCACCAGGCGCTGCACGCCCAGGCCGCGGCGCGCAATGTCGAACAGCAGGTAGCCGACCAGCTGGCCGGGTCCGTGATAGGTCACCTGGCCACCACGGTCGGTCGGCACCACCGGGATATCGCCCGGTGCCAGCAGATGGCCGGGTTTGGCGTTGAGCCCCAGGGTGAAGACCGGCGGATGCTCCAGCAGCCAGAGTTCATCGGGCGTGTCGGCGCCCCGCCCCGCCGTGAAGGTCTGCATTGCACGCCAGGTCGGTTCGTACTCGGCGTGGCCGAGGCGGTGGATTTCCAGAAAAGGGGCAGAGCGGATTGGCACTTACTTAGGCCGGTGTCCCGGAAAAATGGCCACGGAATCCACGGAATGACACGGAAAAAGGCTCATTGTAAAAGCCTGGAAATCAAGCCGCGGGATGAATTTCCTGGATTCAGGCATTGCATGCTTTCCGTGTCGTTCCGTGGATTCCGTGGCCAAGAATATTTGTTTCACAGCACCATCAGGGCCCGATCCCAGTCGGACAGCGAGCGGTAGATCGCATCGAGCTGTGCCTGGCTGATGGCACGCACGGTGACGGTCACGGCGAGATACTTGCCGCCCTGGCTGGCGCGGCTGCGCACCGCGGTCTCACCGAGATCGGGTGCATGCTCACGCACCCGCGCCACCACCTCGACCTCGAAGTCGCCATGCCCGTGGCCGATCACCTTGATCGGAAAGTCACAGGGGAACTGCAGCAGAGATTCGGATTCGGACATCGGACGGCTCATGGGGTGGGGGGCAAAAAGGGTTCGGAGTCTGATGGTGCGTACGTCAACCCCTCTTGGCCACGGAAGCACATGGAACAACACGGAAAAAGGCTTATTGTATAAAGCCCGGGAACCAACCTGCAGGTGCTGATCCTGGGTTTACAGAGTGAATTTTTTCCGTGTTGTTCCGTGGATTCCGTGGCTGGATTTTCCTTTGGCGATGCTCACGGGTTTCGTGGCTAGCGGAGATTCATTCCGCCGCGCCGACGCGCACCTGTTCCTTGTAGGTACGATACAGCTCGCTCATGCGCCGGTACAGCGCACCGGGCTTGCCGTCGGCGACGGGCCGGTCGTCCAGCAGCGTGACCGGCAGGATCTCCTTGGTGGAGCTGGTCAGCCAGATCTCATCGGCGCTGAGCAGTGCCTCGGCGCGGATGTCGGCCTCCCGGTAGGGGATGGCGTGGTGGGCCGCCAGTTCCAGGATCAGATCGCGGGTAATGCCAGGCAGCAGGTGCGGCCCCTTGGGCGGTGTGATCAGCCGGCCGTTGTGGACGATGAACAGGTTGCTGGCCGCGCCCTCGGTGGCGTGACCGTCCTTGATCAAAATGGCCTCGACGGCGCCGCGGTCGATGGCCTCCTGGCGCAGCAGCACATTGGGCAGCAGCGTGATTGCCTTGATGTGGCAGGACTGCCAGCGGATATCGTCGAGGGTGATCGCGCGCACGCCGTCGTTCGCAACTGCCGGACCGGGCGGCGCGATGGGGCTGACCATCGCGAACACGGTCGGTGTGAGTGAGGCGTCGAAGGCGTGATCGCGTTTGGCCATGACGCCGCGCGTGACCTGCAGGTAGATGGACTGGTCCGCGCCCGGATTGCGCCGCAGCAACTCCTCCAGTACCACGCGCCACTGGGCGTCGTCCATCGGTTCGGGCATGCGGATGGCGTGCAGGCTGTTGCGCAGACGCTGGAGGTGTTCGGTCAAGCGAAAAGGTCGGCCGCCATAGGCCGGGATCACCTCATAGACACCGTCGCCGAACAGGAAGCCGCGATCCATGACTGAGACCATGGCCCGTTCGGGTGCGAGGAATTCGCCGTTGAGATAGAGGGTGGGCATGGGTTCGGGGCTCGGGATTCGGGATTCGGGATTCAGCAACCGGGATTCAGCAACCGGGATTCAGGATTCGGGGTATTGACACCCCAACCGAGGCAGCCACACTCCTTGCCCGAATCCCGAATCCCGAATCCCGAATCCCGAATCATTCAAAATACAGCTTCACTTCGTCGATCGCACGCTGCCAGAGGGAGCCCTCGGCGACGGCCTGCAGGGCCAGCAGGGGTGGATCCAGCAGCAGTTCGTCGCCGAGCCGCACCTGCACGCTTCCCAGCGTGGTACCGGTCTCGACCGGCGCCATGATCCGGCTGTGCATCTGCACACCGGCCTTGAGCTGGGCGTACCGGCCGCGCGGTATGGTCACGTACAGCGGCGCCTGCAGACCGAGCGGGACGGTCTCCTGTGCGCCCTTCCAGACGCGCGCATCGACCAGGCTGGTGCCGGCGTCGTAGAGCTTGTGCGTCTCGAAGAAGCGGAAGCCGTAGTTCAGCAGCGCCTGGGTGGCGGAGGCGCGCGCCTCTTCGCCGTCGGCACCGAGCACTACCGTGATCAGGCGCATGCCCTCGCGCTGGGCCGAGGCCACCAGGCAGTAGCCGGCGGATGAGGTGTGGCCGGTCTTGACACCGTCGACGCTGGCGTCGCGCCACAACAGCCGGTTGCGGTTGTGCTGGGTGATGCCGTTGAAGGTGAATTCCTTCTGCGAATACCAGGCATAGTATTCGGGGAATTCCGCAATCATGGCGCGCGTGAGTTTGACGATGTCACGCGCGGTCATGTAGTGCTCGGGATCGGGCAGGCCGCTGGCATTCACGAAATGGCTGCCGGTCATGCCGAGCGCGGCGGCATAGCGGTTCATGTAGGCGGCGAAGGTCTCCTCGCTGCCGGCGATGTGCTCGGCCAGCGCGACAGTCGCGTCGTTGCCGGACTGCACGATCATGCCGATCAGCAGATTCTCGATGGAGACCTGCTTGCCGACCTCGACGAACATCCGCGAGCCTTCCATGCGCCAGGCCTTCTCGCTGATGGTGACCATGTCGCTCAGCTGGATCTTGCCCGCCGCCAGTTCCTTGAACACCGCATAGCCCGCCATCACCTTGGTGATACTGGCCGGTTCGAGGCGCTCGTCGGCATTCGCTTCCGCCAGCACCTGGCCGCTGTGAAAATCCTCCAGCAGGTAGCCGCGCGCCGCGACGCTGGGCGCCTTGGGGACCGGCAGTGCACCGGCCGTGGCGGGGGTATCGGGTGACTGCGCCGGTAGCACCGGCAGCAGGGTCAGATTCAGGAGGGTGAACAGAGACAACAGGATGATTCTTGGCATCTTCATAGGTGTGCGTTGGGCCAGCCTCGATTCAGAAAGTTCCGCGGGACAGCGCGGCCAATTGTCCGCGCCCGGGGTGGGATTTGCAACGCGCAGCGGCCAGTTCTGCAGCGTCCGTGCAGGCCTTCAGTCGATCACGACGTGCGGGTTGGCGATGCCGTAGCTGCCGAGTTTCACGGCGACGCGGTCGGCCTCGGCGACGCTGGCGAGCGGGCCGATGCGCACCCGATACAGTGGCCGCTGATCGCTGACGCCGGGGCTGATGTGGATGTCGGGCAGCGGTACCTGGCGCAGCTTGCTGGTCAGCTGCTCGGCATTCGCGCGGTTGACGAAGGCGCCCACCTGCAGATACAGCGACGGCCCTGCGGCCGGCTGGCGCGCGGGTGCCGTCGTGGCGCGCGCCTCGATGACGCGTGGCCCCTGCTCGACCGGGCGCGGCGCCGTGCCCGGCTGGATGCTGCGCACCTCCACCAGACCGGTGCCTTCGCTCAGGATCCCGAGTTTGGCGGCCGCCGCATAGGACAGGTCGATGACACGGTTGTCATGGAAGGGACCACGGTCGTTGATCTTCACCACCACCGAGCGGCCGTTGCGCAGATTGGTGACGCGCGCGTAGGTCGGTAGCGGCAGGCTCTTATGTGCGGCCGTCATGGCGTACATATCGTAGGTCTCACCGCTGGAGGTGCGGTGGCCATGGAACTTGGTGCCGTACCAGGAGGCGATGCCGCGCTCGACGTAACCGGTACTGGTCGGCATGACGTGATAGCGCTTGCCAAAGACCACGTAGCTGGAGGGATTGCCGTAGCGGCTGCGCGGCTCGTGCCGCGGCACGGCGTCGGGGATGGCCATGACATCCGGCGGGGCGGTCGGCGCGCCATCATGGCGACTGGAGTAGCGGCTGCTACCCCCGTCGTCGCGGCCGCTGCCGGCGCAGGCGCCAAGGATCAGGGCGACGAGGATCAGCGCCCAGGTACGCCAGGACCGGAATGGCTGCCACGTCATCTGCATGCGCATACTATCGGCGAAATCGCCGCAGTTTTCCAGTCCAACTGCCGGTGGCGCCGAAACCCACGAAATGATCCGTAGGCTGCGCCTCGACACACCCTACGGACCTATGGATCTTTTTGTTTGCCTCTCCGTATTTTCCGCGAGGCCGCCTAGCGCCCGGCGCGCCGGGTCGCGACCTCCACACCCAGCTGGTGTACGGCCATGGCGTACAGTGGGCTGCGGTTGTAACGGGTGATGACGTAGAAATTGTTGAACACCACCCACTGTTCCAGGCCCTGGGCGCCCTCGAGCTCGATCAGTGCCACGGGGGTGCCGGCTGGAATCGGGGTGGTGGTGACGACACCGTAGCGTGCCAGCTCCCCGGCCGGGAGGTGCGGCTTCAAACCCTTGTCGAGCAGTTGGCGGTAGGCATCACCCCGGACCTGCGCCCGGGCCACCACCGGCGCGCCTGGTGCCCAGCCGTGTACCTTGAGGTAGTTGGCGACGCTGCCCAGCACATCACGCTCGCTGTTCCACAGATCGCGGCGGCCGTCGCCGTCGAAATCCACGGCATAGCGGCGGTAGCTGCTGGGAATGAACTGGCCCTGACCCATGGCACCGGCATAAGAGCCCTTCGCCTCCAGCGGATCGATCGCCTCCTCGCGCACGAGCAGGAAGAACTGCTCCAGCTCACTGCGGAAGAACGGACTGCGCGGCGGGTAGTCGAAGGCGAGTGTGGCGAGTGCATCGAGTACACGGTAGCGGCCGGTGTGGCTGCCGTAGCGCGTCTCCACGCCGATGATCGCCACGATCACATCGGTGTCGACGCCGAAGTGCGCGCTGGCCTCTGCCAGGATGGCGGCATTGGTGTTCCAGAAATCCACGCCACCGTTGATGCGGGCCTCGGTCAGGAAGATGGGCCGGTAGTCGCGCCAGGGCTTGGCCTCGGCCGGGCGCGCAATGGCGTCGAGGATGCTCTGCTGCCGCTCCGCCTGCGCGAGCATGGCCTCGAGTTCGGCGCGCGGCAGCTGGTGGCGTTCGACCATCTCATCGACGAATACCCGTACCTCCGGGAGCGCGGCATAGTACGCCGGCGACGTGGGTGTGGTCGCGCAGCTCGCGAGCAGCGGCCACTGGAGCAGCAGCAGGGACAGTGTGGCGATGCGGTTGCGGATCTGATGCATGGATTCCTTGCCTTGCCGCTCAGGTGGTGAGCAGCTTCCGGTGGGTGTGAATGGACATGAGGATACCGAAACCGATCATCAGGGTCACCATGGAAGTGCCGCCATAGCTGATCAGCGGCAGCGGTACACCGACCACGGGCAGCAGACCGGTGACCATGCCGGTGTTGACCAGCGCGTAGACGCCGAAGGTCAGCGCGAGGCTGCCACCGAGCAATCGGGTGAAGGTGTCCTGTGCCTGTGTGGAGATATAGACACTGCGCAGAATGATGACGCTGTAGACGGCGAGCAGCAGCAGAATGCCGATCAGCCCGAACTCCTCACCGAGCACGGCGAAGATGAAGTCGGTGGAGCGCTCCGGCAGGAATTCCAGCTGTGACTGTGTGCCGTTGAGCCAGCCCTTGCCGTACAGCCCGCCGGAGCCGATGGCGATCTTGGACTGGATGATGTGGTAGCCGGCACCGAGCGGGTCCTGTTCGGGATCGAGGAAGGTGATGACGCGCTGGCGCTGATAATCGTGCATGAAATACCACAGGATCGGTGCACAGGCGGCGCCGGCGGCGGCCAGACCGAACAGGAGGCGCCAGTAGAGGCCGGCGAGGAACAGCACGAAGAAGCCGGCGCAGCCGATCAGCAACGCCGTACCGAGGTCGGGCTGGCGCATGATCAGGAGTATCGGTATGACGAGCAGCACGGCCGCGACCAGCAGGCGTCGCGCGCCGGGGGGCAGACGGACGTCGGCGAAGTACCACGCCAGCATCATCGGCATGGCGAGCTTCATCATCTCCGACGGCTGGAAACGGACGAAACCGAGATCCAACCAGCGCTGTGCGCCCTTGCCGATATCGCCGACCATGAGCACTGCGGCCAGCAGCGCCACCCCGGCGCCGAATAACCACGGCGTCCAGCGATACAGCAGCTGCGGCGGGACCTGTGCGATGACGATCATGGCGCCGAAGGCCAGTGCCAGCCGCAGGAGTTGACGCTGCATCATCGTCTGGCTCTCGCCGGTGGCGCTGTAGAGCACCACCAGCCCGAAGGCGCAGGTGGCCAGCAGTGCCAGCAACAGCATCCCGTCGAGATGGAAACGCTGCAGCCAGGAGCGGCGCGTGCCGGAACCGGGGTTGATTTCTGCAATCACAACGGGTTGTCCTCGAAATACCGATCCAGGATCTGGCGTGCGATGGGCGCGCCGACGGCACCGCCGGAGCCACCGTTTTCCACCACCACCGCCACCGCGATGTGCGGCTCGTGGGCCGGCGCGTAGGCAATGAACAGCGCGTGGTCACGCAGTTTCTCGGCAATCGTCTCGGCGTCGTATTCTTCCTCCTGCTTGAGCCCGAAGACCTGGGCGGTACCGGTCTTGCCACCGATTTGATAGTCGATACCCGTGCCGATGCGGCGTGCCGTGCCGCGCGCACCGTGCACCACCTCGATCATGGCCGCCAGGACCTGGTCCCAGTGTTCCCGCTGCTGAATCGGGATGTGGCGCACGGGTGGCGCCGGCTGGGGTGCAAACGTGCCATCGGGTGTGCGGATCGCATGCACCACGCGCGGCGGGTGAAACTCCCCATAGCTGGCGAGCGTGGCGGTTGCCACCGCCAGCTGCAGTGGCGTGGCCAGATTGAAGCCCTGACCGATGCCACTGATCAAGGTCTCACCGGGAAACCACGGGGCGTTCTTGGTGGCCCGTTTCCAGGCGCTGGAAGGCAGGATGCCAGGCTGCTCACCGAGGATATCGATGCCGGTACGATCGCCGAAACCGAACGGGGCGAGGTAGTCGTGCAGACGGTCGATGCCGAGCGAGCGCGCCAGATCGTAGAAGTACACATCGCAGGATTCGACGATGGCGGTCCGCAGGTCGACCATGCCGTGGCCGGTACGCTTCCAGTCGCGGTATTTGCGGTCGTTGCCGGGCAGCCGGTAGAAGCCGGGACAATAGGTCCGGGTGTGGGTGCTGGTGACGCCAATCTCCAATCCGGCGAGGGCCACGAAGGGCTTGATCGTGGAGCCCGGTGGATATTGCCCGCGCAGGGCGCGGTTGAACAAGGGCTGGTCGGGGTCGTCGTTCAGCGCCTTGTAGTCTTTGTAGTCGATGCCGTTGACGAAGGGATTGGGGTCGTAGCCCGGCAGGCTCACCAGCGCGAGCACCTCGCCGCTGCGGGGGTCGACTGCCACGGCCGAGCCGTTGAAGTCGCCGAAGGCCGCTTCGGTGGCCTGCTGCAGGCGCGCGTCCAGGCTGAGATAGAGGCTGCTGCCAGCGTGCGGCGGCTGGCGTGACAGCACGCGCAGTATGCGCCCCTGGGCGTTGGTCTCCACCTGCTGATGGCCAACACGGCCGTGCAGCAGGTCTTCGTAGGTCTTTTCGACTCCGACCTTGCCGATGTGGGTGGTGCCGCG
>Ga0265293_10011740_pt1 | contig 11815 bp, 9 predicted proteins | sample Munlanlewell138R_FD_192505 | JGI IMG/M metagenome (GOLD analysis project Ga0265293, IMG submission 192505) | Leachate microbial communities from a municipal landfill in Southern Ontario, Canada - Leachate well 138R | ecosystem: Engineered > Solid waste > Landfill > Unclassified | place: Canada... | reverse complement strand
AGGAAGAGGTGTAATGCACATGAACCGTACTGCTCAATTTCGCTCTCTGATTGTTGGCGCCTGTCTTGCGACCGGCTTGCTGATCACATCGGTCGCTCAGGCCCATATCTCCCTCGTCAAATTGACTCTTCGAGATCTTCGTCCGGAGAAACTGGATCGGAGAGTGACGCTTTAAATGCTCTTGCGAGAGCCGCAAGATCACGCTGCAGCAGATCAGCTGGAAGGACAGCTCTCATATTGATTGGTTTGTCGACGTAGCTTGGAAACGCGACGGCTGCACATGCAAGTACGCTTTTATCTTTAAACTCCTGGAGCTCCAAAAGCTGGGTAAAATAGTACTCCCAGATTTCGTCATTAGGTGCCTTGTCTAGAAACTTGCTTAAAATTATCGGAAAAATGGTCTCCCGTAACGCTGCCTGAATTTCGACTGTCGGCTTGCCATCAACTAAACCAGCCATTACTACTTCCATAGCGTCTGAATACAGTGAAGGGACATGACGCTTTAGAAGTGAGTAGATCTCAACTGATAGCAGCTGTTTCTCCAGCGCGTGTGCGTCGATGGCTCTTGATAGTGGCATACTGCCTAGATAGGCCGGATCAATAATTGAATCAACCACACCAGAGACAAGTAGCTCGTCGTGAGACGGATACCACATCGCATCCGGCTCATAGCTAATGGCTTGAGACGCAAAGGATGGGTTTACTCCTCGGTTTTCAAAAGCCGCAATAAATTCGTCATTAATAAAATCGCGATCTTTCCCGCTTAAGGTGCCTATGCTTGCGCTATGAAATCCTAGTTTCCCATTCTCTCCGAGGAATCGCTGTGTGCCCGCAGAAAACGCAATAACACAAGCACTGCTACACTCAACTGCTGTGTATGTCTGAAGCCTATATTCCTCGATTATAGTTGCAACAGCGACCCCTTCACTGATGAATCCTCCGCCACTCTCCAAATGTATAACTTTTACGGCGGGCGACTGCGCCAGTTTCGCTCGTAGCTCTCTGGACAGGCCAGCATCAAATATACCGTCCAGAATTAATTCTTTACCATCGTTCACCACATGGATGGTAAAACTATCCATCCCGGTCTTAGAATCAATCAAGTGCTTTCCTGTCGCGATCAAATGCCAGATCAAGGAGCCGTTGACTATAAAAAGCCAAACCACAACAGTTGTTCCTATGGCGGGATACATCCAGATCATTGGCCTACCCCGCTCATATATGTAGCGCAGGGACGAACGCCACAAACCCACCAGAAACCAGAAGGCCACACCGGCAGGCAGCACACCTTTGACGATCAATAGAACACCTCCAAGCCAGTGATTAGACTTAGTGACTGGATTGTAGTAACTAATCGCCAGCCAATACACTGCAACCACAGATATTGCGGCAAAGCCAACCACAAATAGGGCTGCGGGAGGGAAATAAATTCCACGCCAATGATTTCGGACGGGATTTCCATGCCGGTGTCGTCCTTCCACCCGTGAGCGGCTTGTCCAATCATCAGCAGAGACAGAGCGCTGATCCTCATTTGATGTTTCCACATTGGGTTTTTCTGGCTTGGAAATTTCCAGCTCCACATCATGTACCAATGGTGTGCCACAGTTGCGACAGAAATTCGCCATACTCGGTGACCTGGCACCGCACTGGACGCAATAGACTGATTCGGTCACTTAGGCTCCAAGGGAGGAATACACGCTCCGCCCACCACCATAGTAGCTACTCATCAAGTGGTGGAAAGCGGCCTCGCACTTCTCGTTATAAATCGGTTCATCGAAACTCTCGGGCAGTCCCCGGTCGAAGACGATTTCCAGGGTACGGCGGACATCGCCCTTGGCCTGGGCCTTCTTCCGCCAGTCCAACACCAGTTTCTCCTCCTTGAGGGTCTCTAGCAGCTCCCGACACATGGCCTTAACCTGGGCCACCTCCTTGTCGGTCATCTCCGGGGCTGGCTTGGTGATGATGTCGAACAGCGCCAGCTCCTCCTCGGTGAGCCCCTCACGGATTGCCCTCTGGTCTTCCTCCTGCAGCTCCTCGGTGAACTTCATCAGTTGCTGGAAGAACGCCTCGATGTTCAGGCTGCCCGAGTTGTACTTCTCGATCAGCTTCTGCAGTTTCTCCATGAAGTCGGTACGGCTGGGGTTCCTCGCCACCATGCTTTCCAGCTTCTGGTTCAATAGCGCCCGTAGCTTCTCGGCCTCGGTGCGCTTCTTGCCCTTATTGAACCGCTCCTTGAGTTTCTCGAAGTCGATCTGGCTGAGGTCGAAGAGCTTCTCCTCGTCTGTCTCCTCGATGACGTAAGGCACCGGGGCCACCGACTGATCCAGCAGGTCGTCAACGTCCTTCATCACCTGGGAGATGTCCACTTCGGGCTCCAGCGCCTTGATCTTCTGGGCCAGCACGGACAGCAGCACCGCATCAGGGGCCAGATCATTTGCTGAGGGATCAGGGAGAATGGCTCGATAGACTCGGGAAGTGGCCCTGGCGAGGTTCAAGAAGGCTTTTTTGGTCTCCTCACTTTCGAGTAGCTTCTCGCGGGCATCGTCCAGCAGGGCAACCTTATCGAAGCCTCCAGCCGTTTTGATCGCTTCGGGGTCAATCTGCTTTTCGGTCAGGAAGGTAATCCCCTTGGCCAGCAGGTGCTTGAGGTACTCAACCAGCTCGGCCTTCTGGTGGATCGGTGTATCACCGTCTTGAGGCGGCTCATCTCCGTATCCTGGCCTCGGCTCAGCTACCTTTGATGAAGCCCCACCATAGATGGCCAGCGCCTCCTGCAGCTTCCTGAAGACACCCGCATAGTCCACGATCAGGCCCGCTTCCTTGCCGGGGTACTTGCGGTTGGCCCTGGCGATGGTCTGCATCAGGGTGTGGTTCTTCATCGGCTTATCAAGATAGATAGTCGAGCAGGACGGCACGTCGAAGCCAGTGATCCACATGGCGCAGACGAACACCAACCGCAGCGGTCCATCTGGATCCTTGAACTGCTCATCGAGGTTTTCCTCCACCATGCGCTTGCGGTGGGGCAGGATGTCGAGACCTTTGTCCGCCAGCTCCTTCACCTCGTTCTGACCCTGGGAGACCACCACCGCCATATCGGTTGTCTCCAGCACCCTGATTTTGTGCCTGAGAGCCTCTTGCTGCTCCTTGGGGGCCGTTGCCAGGTCAGCCTGAAGTCGGGCCAGGTAGTCTTTCCAGTGGGCCTGTACCTTGTCGTACATCTTCACGGCGGTGGCCTTGTCGATGCAGACCATCATGGCCTTGCCCTGATGCCCCCTGCCGACGAAGTGCTGTACCAGATCCTCGGCGATGGCCTCCAAACGGTCGTCACGGGTGATCAGGTGATACTCACGGGCGAATACGCGCTCGACCTTCTTCTCCTGATCCTCGTCCAGCTCGGCATCTTCCAGCAGCCGAGTCAGATCGTCGTTGAGGTTCTCATTGATCAGCTGCAGCTCGGGGATCCGGTTCTCGTAGTACAGCGGCACCGTGGCCCCATCGGCAATGGACTGTCCGAAGTCGTAGACCGAGATGTAGTCACCGAACACCTCCTTGGTCTTCTCCTCACCAGCCATCAGAGGCGTCCCGGTGAAGCCCAAGAAGGCAGCGTGAGGCAATGCTGTCCGCATGTTCATGGCCAGCGTGTCGTACTGGGAGCGGTGGGCCTCGTCGGTGATAACGATGATGTCCTGGCGGTCTGAGAGCTTGGGGTAAGTCTCGCCCTGCTTGGTGCCGAACTTCTGGATCAGTGTGAAGACGTAGCGGTGATCCTCGCTGAGCAGCTGCTTGAGATGAGCACCGCTCTCGGCGTGGGCCTCTACCTCGTTGACTGCTCCCGTGGCCGCGAAGGTCTTGTAGATTTGCTCGTCCAGCTCGTTGCGGTCGGTGACGATCACGAACGTCCAGTTGCCGGGGATGGTGCGGTGGATCTTCTGGGTGAAGAACACCATGGAGAGCGACTTGCCCGAGCCCTGGGTATGCCAGAAGACCCCCAGCCGACCGGCCTCACCGGCAGGGCGATCCTTGATCCGTTGCAGCTCGGCAATCGCCTTGTTCACCCCCAGGTACTGGTGGTTCTTGGCAATCTTCTTGATGGTGCCGCCCTGGGCCTCCTCGAACACCGTGAAGTTCTCCACGATATCCAACAGCCGCGTCCGCTCGGCAATACCCCGGATGGCCGTTTCCAGGGAAACCACGCCTTTCTCACCCTCATCGTTGATCCTCTTCCACTCGAAGAGATGCTCCCAAGGGGAGAAGGTGCTGCCCACCAGGGTCTCGGAGCCGTTGGAGAGCATCACCACAGCGTTGTAGGTGAACAGCTGGGGGATCACCGAGCGATAGTCGCTCAGGTTGCCGTCATAGGCGGCCTTGAGGGTCTTGTGGCTGGCCTTAAGCTCCACGAACAGCAGTGGCAGCCCGTTCACGAAGCCTACAAGATCGGTACGTCGTGTATGCAGTTCTCCCCTTACCCAGAACTGCGAAGTAAGCAGGAAGTCGTTCTCCTCGGGCTTGCTCCAGTCGATCACCCGCACCGTCTCGATAACGGTGCCACCATCGTCTTCGGACACCTCAACCTTTACGCCATCCTTGAGCAGTCGGTAGACCTCCAGATTGGCGTTCACCGGAAGCAGTTTGGAACGGTCGCGGGACAGCTCCTCGATGGCCTTCTCCAGGGCATCGGTGGGCAACTCGGGGTTGAGCTTCTCCAGGGCCACTCGCAGCCGAGGCACCAGCACCACATCCTGCTGTGTCTGCCGTCCCTCGCTCGATACCGTTCCCGACCACTCCCCGTAGAGATTGGCAGTGTCCCAGCCCAGATCAGCGCACAGCTCGATAGCGGGCTGCTCGACCAGAGCATCTTCAGAGTAGGCGTAAGCGGGGGATGGCGGGGGCGTCATGCGGCTTCGACCTCCTTGTCTTCGGGCATGGGAATGTCGGATACGTCAATTTCACCGGAGACCAGCTTGGGCAGCAGCAGATCGCGTTGGGCCCGGAGATTACGATTTGCTCGTTGAAGATTTAGAATCCGATCAAACATTGGTGCTGTGAGTGTGCTATATGAAGACACCAACTCTTCGCAGGGTGCAATCACTTTAAGCGACGCGAATTTACCACGACTCAGATTCGTCATAGTCGCCCCGGTGGCACCGTAGTTGTTAATATCATCCCGAAGAGATAGTGCCGAGAAATAAAGAAACTCTCTCAGGTCACTCTGAGCTGGCACGATTGTGTTGATCTGCTGGTTGGTCTGAGAAGGCTCCGAAGTAATCACCACAATTCCGCCTGTTCCAATGCAGCTCACACAAATCGAGTTGGCAGGAACTGTCTTCTTCCTCTGCGACTGCTCGCCCTCTAGGGAAAGCCCTTCAGTAGTCTCAGTAATGAAAATTTGGCCGTGCATATCCGGGAGCTTGATGAACGGAACTTCACTCCCGAATAGCTCAGGCTTTTTCTTGCTGGGTGTCTTGCCAGTGAGAATCGTGCCAAACGATTCCAGAGAAGTAACCTCCCACCCCTCAGGAATCTCCCCAAGCTCACTCTCCTTGAAGCTTACCTCCTCATGCCCTGGGAAACGGAAGTGGACGAACCACTCCTCGTAAAGCCGCCGGGCCATTTCCTCAAGGATCTCGATGCGGCGCGTGTTGTTCTCGATGAGGTCGTCGTAGGCGGAGAGGATGTCAGTGATACAGCCCTGAACAGGAACAGGTGGTAGCTTAATTGGAAATGAGAGCAGCCGATCAGTTTGGATGCGCTTCGTGCCATGAGCAGCTTCATCCGCTAGCGCCCTCAGTTCATCATGATGCCCTCTTAGCAAGTAGGGAAGGTAGTCATGCAAGAGTCCATCTTTGGGAATTACAGCCTTAATATCTTGGTTGAAAATCATGCTGCGCATGGCAACTGAGACAGGGAATGCTTTTGCCAAGACCATTCCTCGAACCGCGATAAGAACTGTTCCAGGGTCTACAAGCTGCTTTTTGTTCTTGATGGCCTTGTCAGTCACTCGACTTTCTGTGGTATGAATACGACCACTTTTTAGCTCCTTAGTAGAGACCCACGGAATATCGCCTCCCCACAGCTCGGGATCGCTCTTGCTGGGTGTGCCGCCAGACTTAAAAGTCACAACATCACCCAGTTCGCACTGAGTCCACTTCATAAAGCAGCTCCCAACAACCGCGCGATGTTGCTGCTAATCATGTCTTCAAGTTCCCTCGACTCAGCGTTGAGCACCTCCAATTCCTCAGCCAGTTCCTCAAGCCGTTCCGTAAAGTCCACATCCTCGGCCTCTCTGGCAGCTGCCCCAACGTAGCGGCCAGGGTTCAGCGACCAGCCCTGCGCCTCGATCTCTACCCGAGTGGCCACCTTGCAGAGCCCAGGCACATCCGCATAGCCCTCGCCCAGGCCCTTCTCGGCCAGCAGCGGCTCACTGCCCTGATCGAGTTCTACGGCTTCACCACGATAAAGGCGGACGATGTTGGCCAGGAACTCGATCTGCTCCGGCAGCCAGTCACGGTGCGCCCGGTCGATCTGGCGGTAGAGGTGGCGGGCGTCGATGAACAGCACCTTGTCGCCACGCTCGGTCTCGCTCTTGGCCCGGTCGAAGAACCACAGGGTGCAGGGCAGGGTGACGGTGTAGAAGAAGTTCGGCCCCACCGAGACGATCACATCCACAGCACCTGACTCGATCAACTTCTGGCGGATCACCTGCTCGCTGCCTCGGGCATCCCCTGCCGAGTTGGCCATGACGAAGCCAGCCCGTCCGGTGGGCTTGAGCGAGGCGTAGAAGAGCTGGATCCAGAGGTAGTTGGCGTTGTCGGTCTTGGGCATCCCGAAGGGGAACCGGGGGTCGCCCTCTAGACGCTCCTTGTCCACCCCCGAGACGTTGAACGGGGGATTGGCCATCACGAAGTCGAAGAAGCCGTCACCGTTCTTGTAGACCGCCCCGTGAGGATCCTCGTAGTAAGTGTTGGACACCCGCACATCGCCGGAGAGGCCATGCACCGCGAGGTTCATCTTGTTGAGGTTGACGGTAGTTTGATCCTTCTCGGTGCCGAAGATCGAGATTTCGTCCATGGCCGTCTTGTGGTGGCGCTCCACGAAGTCTGCCGAGTGGACGAACATGCCGCCTGACCCACAAGCCGGGTCGAAGATGCGCCCATGGTAGGGCTCGATGATCTCGACGATCAGCTTAACGATGGACTCGGGAGTGTAGAAGACACCGCCTTTCTGGCCTTCCTTCAGTGCAAAGTTGCCGAGGAAGTACTCGTAGACCTTGCCGAAGGCGTCCCCCGAAAGGTCAACCGGAGCGAGCTGCTTGAGCAGTTCCTGCAGCACCCAGTTGTCCAGGCGGGTGTAGGTACGCGGCAGGGCACCCTTGAGGTCGGGGTTCTCGTCCTCGATGGCCTTCATGGCATCGTTGATGGCCTTGCCGATGTTGTCGCCCTCGGTGAGCGACAGCAGGTGCGAGAAGCGGGCGGTCTCAGGGAGGAAGATCACCCCCTCGGCCAGGTAGTCGTCCTTGCTCACCTTGCGGCGGCCACCGGAGCCCACCGGCCCGAGCTTCTCCTCGGCGGCTGAGTACTTCTTGTCGGCGTACTTCAGGAAGATGAGCCCCAGCACGGGGGTCGAGAACTCGGCGGGCTTGAGGCCAGTGTTGGCCCATAACTGGTCAGCTGCTGCCCATAGGCGCTTCCCCACGTCTCCGTTAACCAAGGTGTACTGCTCCTAATTTTCTGATCGTTTTGGTCGTTGTTTGCAGAAGTTTATGCTCAGGATGGTACTACAATATGATCGCATACGGGCATTCACTCCTGGCGCTATGGAGATAATGATTTCTAGTATAGAAAATTAGATTTCAAGCGAATCGGTGCATCATCTGTATCATTACAATTGGTCCGATACCTTGCTCTCGAATACTGTATGGATATACAGTATTCGACCCATAAAACGAAAGGTATCTGCCGTGACCGTCACCCTGATTGGCCAAAGCGGCACATGGACGCGCCTGAAAATCCCCCTTTACCTCGAATCCGTCTCTGCGGGTTTCCCTTCACCTGCCCAGGACTATGTGGAGCAGGCCCTGGATCTCAATGAACTATGCATCAAGCATCCGGCTGCCACCTTCTTCGTGCGTGTGCAAGGTGAATCGATGACCGAGGCGGGTATCCAACCCAATGACATCCTGGTGGTGGATCGCTCCCTGCGGGCACAGCACGGCGACATCGTGATCGCCAGTGTGGATGGGGAGTTTACGGTCAAGGAGCTGGCACTCCGGCCTCAGCTCCAGCTGTTAGCGCGCAATCCACAATACCCATCGATCCAGTTGAAGGACGCTGATGCGTTGGAGGTGTTCGGGGTCGTGACCAATATCGTACGGGATGTGCGTAGCAGGCCATGACCACCACCTTTGCGCTGGTGGACTGCAATAAATCCGGACCCTTACTAACCGTTAGTACTGATTTTATTCTTACAATTCAATTCTTTACTGTTAGTAACTATTTATAGATTTTTCGAGTTCCGTATTCTACTGAATCCAGCCAATGGCAAGGATCTGCATGGCGCCACTCGAAATACTGCTTCCTTCATCGGCAGCAGTCGATGAAGGAAGCCGGCTGCGGCAGGCAGAAACCGGCCAGAAGCAGCCAATTCATTAGCTGAATAATCTAATTTGCCCCCCTTTTCACGGCGTCCTGAATGTTGCTTGGGTGCTTCACGTGTCGCCAGGAACGCGCTGCGGTTCTATTCCGGCATACCACATGCTGCGGGCTGATTTCAGCCGAGCGCGAAGCCAGACAGCACTCTGGGCATGTCAGCCCGGAGACCTATGTCCGGCGATCTACTGGGAATTGAGTCGATAAAGGCTTGGATGGCTGGGCAGTCCAGGCTTGACCGTGCATAGCGACAGCCATTGCCAGCCGCCCGATAGTTATTCTGCGGCTCATCGTGATCTCCTTTCGAGCGTTTCCTCTTGCGGCGTGCCTGCGTTGTGATAAGCTAGTAATTGATTACTTACTTCTGGAAGCGCAAGTGATGAGCGGACACCCTAAGCATCTACCAGCCGATGAGCGGCGTGTGGCCACCATCGAGGCAGTCGTCGACCTGGCTGCCGAACAGAATCCCAGCGACATCACAACCACTGCCATCGCGCAGCGCATGGGGCTAACCCAGGGCGCACTGTTTCGTCACTTCCCGAATAAGGACGCCATACTGCAGGCGGTGATGTCCTGGGTCACGGAGCGCCTGCTGGCTCGGGTGGACAAGGCCGCAGAAGGCGCTACGTCGCCGCTCGCAGCCCTTGAGGCGATCTTCAAGACGCACATTGACTTCGTGGCCGAACACCCGGGTGTGCCGAGGATGCTCTTCGGAGAATTGCAGCGACCGGGAGAGTCTCTACCCAAGAAAATGGTGCAGACATTGACCCGTCAATATGGCGAGCGGTTGCGTCGACTGCTCGAAGCCGGCAAGGCGCGAGGCGAGCTGTATTCAGAACTGGATGTGGACGCGGCCGCCGTCTTGTTCATCGGCACAATTCAAGGGCTGGTAATGCAGTCATTGCTTGCGGGCGATGTAGCGCGCATCCGCCGTGACGCAGCGGGCGTGTTCGCCATCTACCGCCGCGGTATCAGCCAACCGGAGGCCGGGCGATGAAGACCAACGGTTTTTCCAACAAAGCCAGACGTACGATCATCGTTGCAGCCCTCTTCGCGATTGCCGGCGGTTTCGCATTCTTCTGGCTGCAGCGCGCCGGTACTGCTGACAGTCAGTTGCTCTTGTATGGCAACGTCGACATCCGCGAGGTGCAACTGGCCTTCCGTCAGCCCGGGCGCGTGATGCAAATGGCTTTCGATGAGGGCGATACCGTTCGCGCCGGCGAACGCATGGCGACGCTTGACGCGCAACCCTATCGGGAAGCCCTTGCGGCGGCGCAGGCCCAGGTACAGGTGGCGAAGGCGGAACTGGTCAAGCTGCGCCGCGGCCTGCGGCCGCAGGAGATCACCCAGGCGCGCGAGGCCCTAAGGCAGGCACAGGCGCTCGCCACCGAGACCGAGCGCAATTTCCAGCGCCAGAGTGGCCTGCTGGCATCGGGCGCCAGCAGCCAGCGTACGGTCGATGCCGCCCGCACGGCACGAGACCAGGCAGCCGCTGGCGTCGAAGCAGCCAAGGCGGCCCTGTCGCAAGCATCCGAAGGCTTTCGCAAGGAAGACATCGCCGCGGCAGAGGCTCGCCTTGCGGCTGCGCAGGCTGCCGTAGCGCAAGCCACAACAGCCCTGGCGGACACCGAATTGATGGCGCCCAGTAGCGGAACCGTCATCGCACGGGTGCGTGAGCCCGGCAGCATGGTTGCAAGCCAGAACGCGGTCTATAGCCTGAGTCTGGACAAGCCGGTTTACGTGCGCGCCTACGTGGGCGAGTCGGACTTGGGGCGCATCGCACCCGGCACTGTGGTGCGCGTCAAAAGCGATTCATCGGAGAAGGTCTATCGCGGCCAGATCGGCTTCATCTCGCCACGCGCCGAATTCACCCCCAAGACGGTGGAGACGACGGATTTGCGCACGGATCTGGTGTACCGCCTGCGCATCGTCATCGACGCTGCCGACAGCGACGGTGCCTTGCGGCAGGGTATGCCGGTGACGATCGAGGTCGATGCGAAAGCCAGTACTATTATCCCGGCGGGGGAGCGTTGAAATGCAGGCACGCCCCGCCATCGCCGCCGCGCCTGCTGATGCGGGCGAAGACGCAGCCGTCGTCATCGAAGGCGTGGACAAGCATTTCGGCGACGTAAAAGCCCTGCGGGGCTTGAACGCGCGCATCCACTATGGGCGGCTGACGGGGCTGGTCGGCCCCGACGGCGCCGGCAAGACGACGCTGATGCGGATTCTGACCGGCCTCTTGGTGCCGAACGCCGGCCACGTCACCTTGGCCGGCTATGACGTGGTGAAGGACAACGACGCCATTCACGTCGCCAGCGGCTACATGCCGCAACGCTTTGGTCTGTACGAAGACCTGTCGGTGATGGAGAACATGCGCCTGTATGCGCAGTTGCGCGGCATGGATGCCGATCGCAACGCCGATCTGTTTGCCGAGCTGTTGGAGTTCACGCGGCTAGGCCCCTTTACCAAGCGCTTGGCCGGCAAGCTCTCCGGCGGCATGAAGCAGAAGCTGGGCCTTGCCTGTGCGCTGATGGCGCGGCCCAAGGTGCTGCTGCTGGACGAGCCCGGCGTGGGTGTCGACCCGGTCAGCCGCCAGGATTTGTGGCACATGGTGCAAGCGCTGACCGATGAGGGCATGGCCGTGGTCTGGTCCACCGCCTATCTTGACGAAGCCGAGCGCTGCGAGAGTGTCCTGCTGCTGAACCAGGGACAGCTCCTGTTCGATGGTCCGCCGCAAGCACTGACCGCGCAGCTCGAAGGCCGCAGCTTCCGCCTGGAAAACGTCGGCGCCGAGCGCCGGGCGGTTCTAACTGAGGCACTCGATCTACCCAGCGTGAGCGATGGCGTGATCCAGGGCGCCGGGGTGCGCGTGGTGTTGCGCGAGGGCGCAGGTCCAGCGCAGATCCAAGCCCTGTCCGATCAGGCGCAGGTGCGGCTGGCACAGGTGCCTGCGCGCTTCGAAGACGCCTTCATCGATTTGCTCGGCGGCGGCCCCGGCGGCACTTCAGCGCTGGCCGAGCGTCTGCCGCCGGTCAAGCTGGATTCCGACATTGCCGTGTCCTGCCGCAACCTCACCAAGCGTTTCGGCGAATTCACCGCCACCGACAATGTCAGCTTTGAGGTGCACAAGGGTGAAATCTTCGGCCTGCTCGGCCCCAATGGCGCTGGCA
>Ga0265293_10011739_pt1 | contig 11816 bp, 11 predicted proteins | sample Munlanlewell138R_FD_192505 | JGI IMG/M metagenome (GOLD analysis project Ga0265293, IMG submission 192505) | Leachate microbial communities from a municipal landfill in Southern Ontario, Canada - Leachate well 138R | ecosystem: Engineered > Solid waste > Landfill > Unclassified | place: Canada... | reverse complement strand
CTGTTTGGATTGTCGATTGGTAATCATTTAGGAAGTATACCAATCGTTGCTTGCTCTTCAGTGTCTTCAGCGGCCCTATGAGGATTAGGGTTAATACTCAGTTAGTTTGACTTGAATTCACCGATAAATTTATGCAAAAATTACAAAGGTTCCTTTGTAATTTTTAGGAACCAAACCCCCATAATCACATGAGAGACGAACCTATGAAACGCTTCACCTCCTTTGCATCTCGCACGGCTCTTGCGGCCATAGCCCTGACGTGCGCGCAGGCCTTTGCGCAGGAGCCGCTCAAGATCGGCTTCGTCGGCGAACTGTCTGGCCCTCAGGCTGTACTTGGACAAGACCAGTTAGACGGCTTCTTGCTCTATCTCGAACAACATGGCGGAAAGCTGGGTGGCGTACCAGTGCAGGTGCTGCGCGAGGACACCCAGCTCAAACCCGAGGTCGCCGTACAGGCGGTTCGCAAGCTGATTGATCGCGACGGCGTTCCCATCATTACCGGGGTTACGTTCTCAAATATCATGATGGCCATCCACAAACCTGTGACCGACAACAAGGTATTCCTGATCAGTTCGTTGTCTGGCCCTTCGCCAATTGCCGGTGCACAGTGCTCACCCTATCAGTTCATTACCTCGTTTCAGCTTGATGTGGCTGCTGAGGCGCACGCTGCCTATGCCAATGAAATGGGCTACAAGCGCGTCTTTATCATGGCGCCCAACTATCAGTCCGGCAAAGACTTCCTGACCGGCTTCAAGCGAGTCTTCAAGGGCGAAGTGGTCGACGAGGTCTATACCGCCATGGGCGCGCCCGACTACTCGGCTGAGCTGACGCAGATTGCGGCAGCCAAGCCGGACGCTGTATTTGCCTTCTATCCCGGTGCCATGGGCATCAACTTCGTGCGCCAGTACGGCCAGATGGGCTTGCTCAAGACGACGCCGTTGCTTTCCCAAGGTGCGGTTGATGGCTCGACATTGCCGGCGCTGGGCGAAGCCGCCCTCGGTGCATTCAATGGCGCGCCCTGGGGCCCTGACCTCGATAACCCCGCAAATCGCAGCTTCGTGCAGGCCTTCGAACAGAAGTACAAGCGCATTCCTACATTGTTCGCGGCCCAGAGCTATGACGCAGCACAGTTGCTGGATTCAGCGCTGCGCAAGGTCGAGGGCAACGTGAAGGATAAGGACGCGTTGCGCCAGGCGCTCAAGGCTGCAGACTTCCCTTCAGTACGTGGCAATTTCCGCTTCGGCAACAACCAGTTCCCGGTGCAAGATTACTTCGTTCAACAGGTGGTCAAGGACGAACAGGGGCGTGTCACCCTCAAGACAGTGGCGACACCGCTTAAGGACCATGCCGATGCCTACACCACACAGTGCCCGATGAAGTGAGCCAGCGACCCAGCGTCAGGAACGATAGATCATGAGTTTTTCAGTTTTTATTCTTCAACTCCTAAATGGCGTGCAGTTCGGCGTCTTGTTGTTCCTGCTGTCGGCGGGCCTGACGCTGGTCCTTGGCATCATGGGCTTTGTCAATTTGATGCACGGTTCGCTGTTCATGCTCGGCGCCTATTTCGCGGTGACCTTGTTTGAACAGACGGGCTCGTTTGTGCTGGCGGGTTTGGGTGCAGTCATTGCTACCGTCATTGCGGGGGTGGTGCTGGAGCGTCTGGTGCTGCGCCGGCTCTACCATCGCGACCACCTGGACCACGTGTTGGGTACCTTCGGCCTGATCCTCATTTTGAACGAGGTGGTGCGTGCGGTCTGGGGGCCGGCTGCCAAGTCCATGGACGTGCCAGCCGCGCTGTCACACACGGTCACTTTGCTCGGGCTGCCTTATCCGTCCTATCGTTTCGCCGTCATCGGCGTCGGGCTGCTGATGGCACTGGGCTTGTATCTGTTGATCCACCGCACCCGTCTGGGGGTATGGATACGAGCAGCGGCTTCTAATTCCACCATGTCGGCGGCCATGGGTGTGAACGTGCAGCTACTCAACATGGGGGTCATCGCCCTGGGCGCGGCGCTGGCGGCTTTCGCCGGGCTGATGGCAGCGCCGTTATCTTCGGTTCAGTCGGGTATGGGCGAGCCCATCCTTATCATGACGCTGGTTGTCATCGTCACCGGTGGCATTGGATCGGTGAGGGGCGCATTCTATGGTGCGCTGATCGTTGGCATCATCGATACGCTGGGTCGCACCATGCTGCCGCTGCTGCTACGCGAACTGGTCGACCGTTCAACCGCCCAGGCCGTTGGCCCGCTCATCGCCTCCATGCTGATCTATCTCGTCATGGCTGCGGTGCTGCTCTTTCGTCCACAAGGTCTTTTCCCGGTGAAACATGCTTGATTTAAAAAACTACGGTCCTCGTGAATGGGCCAGCCTGGGGGTGATTGCACTCCTGGCGATTCTCGTACCGTTGGCCTCGGTCTGGTGGGAGGAACCCTACTATCTGAACCTGGTGACCCGCATCATGGTCTTTGCCCTGGCTGCTATTGGTCTGAACCTGGCGCTGGGTTTTGGCGGCATGATCAGTCTGGGTCACGCAATGTACCTTGGTGTCGGAGCCTACAGCGTAGGCATCCTGTCGCAGCATGGTGTGTCTGACGCCTGGGTACATCTGAGCACTGCATTGGCCGTGGGCGCGGCGATGGCTGTAGTGGTCGGTTTGCTATGCCTGCGAACCAGCGGTATGGCGTTCATCATGATCACGCTGGCCTTCGCCCAGATGGCCTATTTCGTGGCAATCAGTCTGAAGCACTACGGTGGTGAAGACGGCCTGCCCGTGGCTGTGCGTAGCCAGATCGGCGATCTGAACATGGGGGACAGCCTGGTGTTTTACCTGTGTGTCATGGTCGTGTTGGGTCTTGTGCTCTGGCTGATGCACCATCTGATTCACTCACGTTTTGGCATGGCATTGCAGGGTACGCGTATCAATGAGCGTCGAATGAGTGCGATGGGGTTGCCCGTATTTCGCTATCGGTTGCTGGGCTACGTGCTGTCGGCCGAGATTTGTGTGATCGCGGGCGTCCTGTTAGCCAACCTCACCACCTTCGTATCGCCGTCCTACATGCAGTGGTCAATGTCCGGTGAGCTTATGGTCATGGTTGTGCTCGGAGGCCTTGGCACTTTGCTGGGGCCGGTGGTCGGCGCGGCCAGCCTGATCCTGCTTGAAGAGCTCTTGTCCAGTCTGCACTTTGAAGCATGGCCCTGGCTCGATCGATTGCTCGGCGACCACTGGCTGGCCGTGGTAGGGGCCTTCATCGTCATCGTCACACTCAATCTTCACCACGGTCTGCTCGGTTCGCTGCGTTCTTCCGGAGACAAGTCATGACCGTTTTACTCCAAGTCAGAAACCTGACCAAACACTTTCGCGGGCTGACCGCCACCGATGACGCGAGCTTCGATTTCATGGAAGGCGAGTTGCACGCGCTGATCGGCCCTAATGGCGCAGGCAAGACCACCCTGATCAACTTGTTATCAGGCGAGCTGATGGCTGATGCGGGCCAAATCATCTTCGATGGCCGCGACGTCACCTGCGTCCCGACGTACCGCCGTGCTCTGCAAGGGCTGGTGCGATCGTTCCAGATCACCTCGGTGTTTCCTGAACTCACCGTACTGCAGAACGTCATGCTCGCAGTTCAGACCGCAGCAGGTCACAGCTTCGCCTTTTGGCGCGACGTACGCACCGACCAGCGCCTGATTGAGCCAGCCCTCGAGGCGCTTGAAACCACAGGGTTGGCTGCAGATGCCGATCGGCGTGTTACCAGTCTGGCTCACGGCGCGCGACGTCAGCTGGAACTTGCCATGGTGCTGGCGCTCAAGCCGCGCCTCATGTTGCTCGATGAACCACTGGCTGGCATGAGTGGCGTCGAGGCCGATGCCATGGTCGCCCTGCTGGGTCGCCTGAAGGCGCAGTGCACCATTGTGTTGGTGGAGCACGACATGGAAGCCGTATTTTCTCTGGCCGACCGCCTGACGGTTTTGGCTGCGGGTCACCCCATCGCCACTGGCTCGCCGACAGAAATACGAAACAACCCCGTAGTGCGCGACGCCTACCTGGGCGAGGAGGACATGCTGGCATGAACGATTTTTTGCTCAACATCGACGAACTGCACTCTGGCTACGGCCTGGTGCAGGTGCTGCATGGGGTTTCCATGCAGATCCCCCGCGGTGCCGTTACCACGCTGATCGGACGCAACGGTATGGGCAAGACCACGACAGTCAAGACCATCATGGGGCAGTTGCCGGCCCGCCAGGGAACCATGCGTTTCGCAGGCGCCGATATCACCCGAATGGCCGATTGGCGAGTAGCCCGAGCCGGTATTGGCCTGGTGCCTGAAGGCCGCGCAATCTTCCCAAATTTAAGCGTGCGTGAGAACCTGATTTGTGGCGCGGCTAACCGCCATAATTCCTCCAGTCCCTGGACCCTGGAGCGTATCTACAGCGTCTTCCCACGGCTGAAGGAGCGCGAAACCAACCTCGGTGCAAACCTCTCGGGCGGCGAGCAGCAGATGCTGGCGATTGGCCGCGCGCTCATGACCAACCCGTTGCTGCTCATCCTTGATGAGGCCACCGAGGGCCTGGCACCGCTGATCCGCAGGGAAATTTGGCAATGCCTGGATAGTCTCAAACAGACAGGCCTGTCCATGCTTGTGATCGACAAGAATCTCAAGGCCCTGAGCCAGATTGCCGACCATCATTACGTACTCGAGAAGGGGCACGTTGTCTGGCAAGGCAGTACCCAGGCGCTCAAGACCGACTGGGCTCAAGTGCAGGGCTATGTCGGGGTCTGAGTCAGGCCCAGGGATGCATTAGACCAATCACCAAGAAACCTAAGGAATTTCGATGAAAGTGACTTTTGACGACTTCGTGGGCGTGGCTGGCATCGTGCCGACACCCGCCACACCCGATGCCGGGCAGTGGCATGCGGTGCAGACCATCGCCTACGACGAGACTCGAAAAATGGTTGACCTCGTAGTTGAGGCCGGCGTGGATATCGTGATGACCACTGGCACCTTCGGCGAGTGCGCCACACTGACGTGGCCAGAGTTGCGTGGCTTTGTCGAGTGCGTGGCACAGACGGTAGCCCGTCGCCGCCCGGTGTTCGCTGGCGTTACCACGCTCAACACACGCGATACGATCGAGCGCGGTCGAGAACTGGTGCGCGTGGGTGCAGACGGCCTGTTTGTCGGCCGTCCAATGTGGCTCGCGATGGATGACGCTGCCATCGTCCGCTACTACCAGGACATCGCCCAGGCGCTGCCGCGCGTGCCGCTGGTTGTGTATGACAACCCGCTTGCCTTCAAGGGCAAGATTTCCCCGGAAGCCTACCAGGCGCTGGCCAAGATTCCTGAGGTCATTGCTGCCAAACACGTGGGTGGCCCGACACTGGAAAGCGACATGCTTGCGGTTGGCAACAGCATGCGCATCTTGCCGCTTGCCCCCGAGTGGGGTGCCGTAGCCGAGCGCCACCCTGATCTCGCGCGTGCCTGCTGGTCGGGCGGCGTCGCCTGTGCCCCAGCGCCCATTGTTGCGATTGCACGTGCCATCGCGGCGCGCGATTGGCCGCAAGTGCGTGCCATTACCGAGAAATTGAAGTGGGCCGAGGCCCCCATGTTCCCTGGTGGCGACCTTGGGCGTTTCATGGATTACAGCATCCAGATTGGCCACATCCGTTTCAAGGCTGCCGGTCTGGTCGAACCTGGCCCACCGCGCCCTCCCTACCTTGAAGTCCCGGCCGAGTATGTGCCAGGAGCACAAGAGTGCGGTCAGCGCTGGGCACAACTTCAAGCTGAATTCACCCGTTAAATCAACCGACAACTCAGAGATACCGACATGCTAAAACTCACTGACACCCAACGCGAACTCATCGACACCGTCCGCCGCGTCGTGCAAAAGGAAATTGCGCCCATCGCACGCGAGATTGACGAAACCGAAGAGTTTCCACGTCACCTGATTCCGCTTTTCGGCGAAATGGGGTTGATGCAGGCCCGCATTCCTGAAGCTTATGGCGGCTTGGGGCTTGACCTGACGACCATGTGCTTGTTGAGCGAGGAGGTGGCCAAGGTCTCTCACGCCTGTACACCGCTGATCGGTTTGAACTCGATGACCGCGTTGCCCATCTTGCATATCGGCACCGAGGAGCAGAAGAACCACTGGCTGCCACTGTTCGCCGAGGGCAAGACTCCCACGGCCGTCGGCCTCACTGAACCGCACGCCGGTTCTGACGTGGCTGCCCTGCGCACGCAAGCCGTTCGCGATGGTGATCATTATGTACTCAATGGTCAGAAGTGCTTCATCACGATGGGTGCCACGGCGCACTACATCATGGTTTACGCCAAGACCGGTGCCACGCCCGAAGAGCGCAGCCGCCGCGGCATTGACAATATCAGTGCTTTCATCATTGATACCAAGGCTAAAGGTTTTCGTTTCGGTCGTAACGAGCCCTGCATGGGCATCCGTGCCACGCCCCATACTGAGTTGTTTTTCGAGGACCTGCGTGTCCCCGTTGAATGCCGGATCGGCGAGGAAGGCAAGGGCTTCCTTGGCGCCATGGCGTCTCTGGACCAAAACCGGCCCATGGTGGCAGCCAACGCGTTGGGTGTGGCACGCGGCGCGTTCGAGGTAGCGCTAGCCTACGCTAAAGAACGTAAAGCCTTCGGCAAGGCGATTGGCGAGTTCCAGGCCATACAGCACATGCTCGCCGATATGGCGATGCAGATCGAAGCCGCTTCGGCTTTGCTGTACCACTGCACGATGATGATTGATGAAGGCAGTGGTGACCATAATCAGGTGGCTGCCATGTCCTCGATGGCCAAGTGTTTCACCACAGACATGTGCATGAAGGTCACTACCGACGCAGTTCAGATCCTCGGCGGTGCAGGCTATTCGCGCGAATATCCGGTGGAGCGTTACATGCGCGATGCCAAGGTCATGCAGATTTATGAAGGGACCAACCAGATTCAGCGCAACATCATCGCCAAGCGTATGCTCGGACTCAGGGGGTGATCGGTATGGCGCCCTTGAATCAAGGCGGCCTCAAGGGGCTGCGCGTGCTGGATCTTTCGCAATTGCTGGCGGGTTCCTTCTGCGCTCAGCTTCTGGGCGACCATGGTGCCGATGTAATCAAGATCGAACCGCCTGGCGGTGACATGGCGCGTGGCATCGGCCCTTTCTTGGAAGGAGACGACAAGCATGACCTCGGTGCGATGTTCCTGGGATGCAACCGGAACAAGCGTTCTTTGGTGCTGGATCTCAAGCATCCATTAGCGCGTGAGGCATTTCTGTCGCTAGTGGATGGCGCGGATGTTTTAGTTGAGAATTTCCGGGCCGGTACGATGGAGCGACTGGGGCTTGGCTATGAAGTCTTGCACGAGCGCAATCCGCGTCTGGTCTACACCTCGGTAAGGGGCTTTGGAGACCCGCGCGGGGGCGCTAGTCCCTATGCCGACTGGCCGGCCGTGGACATCGTAGCCCAAGCAATGGGCGGCATCATGAGCATCACTGGTCCAGGGCCTCAAGACCCCACTAAGGTAGGTGGAGGGCATGCTGACTTTGTTCCGGGTCTTTTCGCTGCTCATGCCACCATGGTCGCACTCTGGGTCGCGCGCGAATCCGGGCAAGGCCAGTATGTGGACGTCAGCATGGTTGACTCTGTTCTGGCGCTTTGCGAACTTATCACGACGGGGTTTTCGATGGACCGGAGTGTGCCACGTCCTTCGGGCAGTCGCCTCCCGCCGGTGGCGCCGTTCGGACGAGTACGCTGCAAGGATGGGTTTGTTGTGTTTGGTGTGACGCCTGGTGGATCACTCTGGAAAACGTTCTGCGAAGCACTCGGCAAGCCAGAGTTGGCCCAAGACCCCAATTTTGCTACGCCTGGCGCACGGGTCCGAAATCAGGACGCTTTGTATGACCTGATCGAGTCTTTCACGTTGCTGCACACAAAGCAGGAGCTGATGGCACGTTTCGGCGGCAAAGTTCCTTTTGCGCCGGTTTATGACGCTGCCGACATTGTGGCTGATCCGCACTTCGCGGCAAGAGATATGCTGCCTGTAGTCACACTTCCCGGTTCCGATCATCAGATCAGCGTTGCGGGTATCCCTGCTAAGTTGACTGTCACCCCCGGTGCCGTGCGCCACCGTGCGCCTGCTTTGGGAGAACATACTGATGAGGTATTGAGAGGTGCGGGTCTTGATGACGCCGCTATCGCCACGTTGCGCGCTGCCGGGGCTGCTCGCTGAGCTTGTTTGTGCAACGGTACTGTCGCTATGTCTAGTTGAAGGTAATAGAGCCATATGAATGAAGTTCAAACCCTTGCTCCGTCCAGTAGCGGCCCGCTGGCTGGTTTTCGTATCATCGAATTTGCCGGCTTGGGTCCTGGGCCGTTTTGCGCCATGCTTCTTGCCGACATGGGCGCCGAAGTTATCCGCATTCAAAATAAAGGCAAGCCGCAAGGACTTTTACTGAATACGCCGTTTGATGTGCTGGCTCGGGGCCGCAGGTCGTTGGCCATCGATCTGAAGGCCCCCGGCGCAAAAGAGGTCTTGCTCGATTTGGTTGGCAAGGCAGACGCATTGATCGAGGGCTTTCGCCCTGGCGTAATGGAGCGACTGGGGCTTGGGCCGGATGCATGCCTTGCACGCAATCCCCGGTTGGTCTATGGCCGAATGACCGGCTGGGGACAGACAGGGCCTTTGGCACAGTCAGCCGGTCATGACATCAATTACCTGGCACTGACGGGTGTGCTTAATGCCATAGGCCCTGCGAGTTCTCCGACAGTGCCGCTCAACGTCGTTGCTGATATGGGGGGCGGTGGCCTGTTGCTGGCTTTTGGCATTGTTTGTGCCTTGCTTGAAGCCAAACGCTCTGGTCAGGGGCAAACTGTGGATACGGCGATGACCGAAGGTGCTTCCTTGCTAGCGGCCATGGTGCATGGCTTCAAGGCGGGCGGCGTCATGAACAATAAACGTTGCGACAATGTCATTGACGGCGGCGCTTATTACTACACAACCTACGAGTGCGCTGACGGAAAATTTATCAGCGTGGGGGCGATCGAGCCGCAGTTTCATGCTCGTTTGCTTGAAACTCTGGGCTTGGATCCTGCGACATTCGGCTCCCAGTTTGACCAGAGCCGGTGGTCAGAGGGCAAAGAGCGTCTCGCAGAGGTATTCAAGACGGCGACACGCGATGAGTGGGTGCAACGCTTCGACGGGGTCGATGCGTGTGTGTCTCCTGTGCTCGATTGGGAGGAGGCCTTGGCCCATCCACACAACGTGGCCCGTGGGAGTTTTATCGAGGTGGACGGTGTGCCTCAGCCCGCCCCGGCACCTCGTTTCAGCCGCACCCCGGCAATGGTATCGCGTCCGACGGCTCAGGTCGGACAGGACACCCATGGCATCTTGAAGGATTGGGGTGTGGACACGGAGGTTATTGCAAGCTTGTCCAAGAGCAGTGCCATTTGACCTGGCTGAATTCCCGGAAACTCCAGGGGTGTAGAGCGCCTGCCAATTTCATAAAACAACTTTGTTAACGATTACTTATGAGAATCCTTGTTACCGTAAAGCGCGTGGTGGACTACAACGTGAAAGTTCGAGTGAAGTCGGACGGGACGGGTGTGGATATCACTAATGTGAAGATGAGCATGAACCCGTTCGATGAGATCGCGGTGGAAGAAGCCGTGCGCCTGAAGGAAATAGGCTTGGCGACTGAGGTTGTCGCGGTATCTTGCGGTGTTGCCCAGTGCCAGGAGACCCTGCGCACAGCCATGGCTATTGGTGCCGACCGCGCCATACTGGTCGATACTGACGCCGAGCTGCAGCCACTGGCCGTAGCCAAGCTGCTCAAGGCTTTGGTCCAGAAAGAACAGCCCGCCCTCGTCATTCTGGGCAAGCAGGCGATTGACGACGACGCCAACCAGACCGGCCAGATGCTGGCCGCCCTTGCTGACCTGCCGCAGGGCACCTTTGCCTCCAGGATCGAAGTGGCAGGCGACACGGTGAGTGTCACCCGGGAGGTGGATGGAGGCCTGGAAACCGTGGCTTTGTCCATGCCGGCCGTGATCACGACCGACCTGCGCTTGAACGAGCCGCGCTACGTGACGCTGCCCAACATCATGAAGGCCAAGAAAAAGCCAATTGAGATCATCACGCCAGGGGATCTGGGTGTAGACGTTACCCCGCGTTTGACGACGCTCAAAGTCGTCGAGCCTGCCGGGCGCAAGTCCGGTATCAAGGTGTCGGATGTGGCCATGCTGGTGGACAAGCTCAAGAACGAAGCCAAAGTCATCTGAGAGGAAACGACATGACGATATTAGTGATTGCAGAGCATGACAACCTGCATCTCAAGGGAGCCACCCTTAATGCGATTAGTGCTGCGAAGGACATCAGGTCATTCGCAGGTGGTGATGTGCACGTCCTCGTCGCAGGTGATGGTCTCACGCCGATCACCCAGACGATCGCTTCGGTTGACGGGGTAGACAAGGTTCTTTGTGCCGACTCGAAGAGCCTTGCTCACCCTTTGGCCGAGAACATTGCCGCCCAGGTGCTGATCCTCGCGAGTGGTTACAGCCACATTGTGTTCGCAGCGACTTCCAGTGGCAAGAACGTGGCTCCGCGGGTTGCTGCAAGGCTTGACGTTGCGCAAATCAGCGATATCACCCGCGTGATTGATGCCGATACCTTCGAGCGCCCGATATACGCAGGCAACGCGATTGCCACGGTGCGTAGTGCAGATCCAGTGAAAGTGATCACAGCGCGCACGACCAGCTTCGATGTTCCTGGTCAAGGCGGCAACGCTGCGGTTGAGGTGGTGGATGTCGTAACAGCGACTGACAAGAGCCGTTTCGCAGGAAGCGAGATCAGCAAGAATGACCGTCCTGAGTTGACGGCTGCAACGATTGTCGTTTCAGGCGGACGGGGGTTGGGGAGTGCCGATAAATTCAACGAGGTGATTATTCCGCTGGCTGACAGGTTGGGTGCTGCGATTGGTGCGAGTCGTGCCGCAGTGGATGCGGGCTACGCGCCGAATGACCTCCAGGTGGGGCAGACGGGAAAGATCGTAGCACCGCAACTCTACATTGCTGCAGGAATTTCAGGGGCAATCCAGCATTTGGCGGGTATGAAAGACTCCAAGGTAATCGTGGCAATTAACAAAGACGCCGAGGCCCCGATCTTCGGCGTGGCTGATTACGCCTTGGAAGCCGACTTGTTTACGGCTGTACCGGAACTGGTGGCCACTATTTAAGAATCAGTGTGTCGTGGTCAAGTTTTTTTGTACACGCCGATCAGGCGGTGGGGTTATGCACAGGCGTGCAACTGGGTGGCAGGGCTGGCCAGCATTTCATACTGTGCGGGTGATCGGTAGCCAAGTTTTGAATGCAATCGGGTACTGTTATAAAAGTTAACGATGTAGTCAGTGATGTCCTGTTTGGCTTCAGCGTGGTTGGCATACCGAGTCTGCCAGACTCGCTCCATTTTCAAATTCAGAAAGAAGCGCTCCATCACGGCATTGTCCCAACAATTACCCTTGCGACTCATGCTGAGCACCAGCGCGTGGTTTTCAAGTAACTGCCGGTGTTCAGTGCTGGCATATTGACTGCCTCGGTCAGAGTGAACCAACAAACCCGGTGCCGGCTGGCGAACCGAAATGGCCATGCTCAAGGCATCACACACCAACTGTGCGGGCATGGTAGGTGCCATGGACCAACCCACGATACGACGTGAATACAGATCCAATACAGCGGCCAGATACAGCCAGCCGCTGTCGGTACGAATGTACGTCACATCGCACACCCAGGCCGTATTGGGGGCCTCAGGCTCGAACTGACGGTT
>Ga0265293_10011738_pt1 | contig 11817 bp, 6 predicted proteins | sample Munlanlewell138R_FD_192505 | JGI IMG/M metagenome (GOLD analysis project Ga0265293, IMG submission 192505) | Leachate microbial communities from a municipal landfill in Southern Ontario, Canada - Leachate well 138R | ecosystem: Engineered > Solid waste > Landfill > Unclassified | place: Canada... | reverse complement strand
AATTATACATTTAATATAATTTCGTTAATTAGTTGGTTAAGATGAGTCTATAATAATAAATCATAGCTAAATGATGAATTATTTTTAATGCGTTAATAGGTAAAAATCCCGCTGAACAGTGATAAATACTGTATTGGAGAAAAAAAAACATGTAAATAAATGTAGCATTCCGGAAACATATTTGTCATTACATTAAGAAGAAAGTAAAAACAAAAATTTAAATTGAAGATGAAACAGGAATTTAAAATTGAATTATAAGTTAATTTTTCTATTAAGTTGAGAGGTAAGTAATGAAAACACTTTATACGAAGATTACGATGCTGATAGCTTTGGTTATATCATTATCGTTCACGAATCTTCATGCAGAACCCAATCAGGATGACCCTGAAATCCGCAAGGATTTGAAAGAAAGGATGCCCTTCCTGATGAATTCAAACAATGCCGGAACACTGTTCTACTTAGCATTCCACCCTTGTTGGGAGGAGGTAGGTGAAAATAACAACCTTAGGATATATGTATCTTCACCTGTAGCAACGACAGTTACTGTTGAGGTTCCCGGTATTGGATTTTTCCAGCAGAAACAAACCAAGCCCAATGATGTGATTGACTTCATGTTGACACCATCACAGGGGCAGCCTTATACAAAGACTGACCAAGTACCTCCGCAGCCGGAACAGGTATGGGAAGGCAGAGCAGTTATCGTAAGGTCGGATGATCCGATAATTGTTTACGGAGTAACACGTTTTCAATATACATCAGACGGTTATTTAGCCCTTCCTGTAAGTTCACTCGGTAATAACTATCAGGTATCTTCGTATGCAGACCCGACCAATAATACTTTCCAATGGCTTACCAGCTATACAAGTATTGTCGGTATCTATGACAATACCAAAGTAACATTTAGAATGGGCGGATGTGAAAACTGCTTTGCCCTTGCCGAAGACGGTTCTTATATCACCTATAATCAATCAGTTCGTAGAACATTAAACGAAGGCGATGTATGGCTTATTCCCGGCATCGGACCATATAATGACTTGTCGGGTTCCACGGTTAAAGCCAACAAACCGGTAAATGTGATTTCAGGAAACTTCTGTGCATACATACCGTCTCATATAGGAGCCTGTGACTTTATCAGTGAGCAGGAATTACCGGAAAATATTTGGGGTACAAAATATCACGTTACACCAATACATACACGTAAAAACTATTCTATAATAAAAGTATTCGTAAAGAAACCATACACTCAATTTAGTATTGACGGATCACCGAATGCGGTTATCAACTCTCCGGGTGGTATCCTCGGTACAGGTTATGTCGAGATTCGTGCCGGTGTGATGAATCCGGGTGATGTTGCACCCAAGCCGGCTGAAATATCGTCTAACGAACCGATTTATGTAGTTCAGTTCAACCCCGGTCAGCAAGATGACAACATTGAAAATGACCCATTTCAGCTCGTACTGACTCCAACCGAACAATATCAGAAAGAGATTGTATTCAATACTCCCGGTATCCGTGGTCTTTACGGATTCAAGAACAATTTCTTGAACATAGTCTATAAGGCAACCGAAGAAGGCGGTATGCCTGCAGATTTAGAGTTTGCGGAAGTTGTTGACGGTCAGTTCAATTGGATACCGATGGTATCATATTCCGGTAATCCCGGTGAAAGATTTGTAACTAACGAAGAAGACGGGCGTTACTACCGCTCGAAGTTTATAAGACTTCCTTATGACGGTGTTTTTAAATTAAGATCTAATGACCCTATTGCAGCATACGCTTACGGCTCTGATAATTTTGACTCATACGGCTGGCCCGTATCGGTTGCAACAGCCGACCTTAATACACCCGACAGTTTAGCTCCCATATCTGAATATGACAAAGGTTGTGATGGAGATGTTGCCGGCTCAGTTACTGACGAACCGAGAGTTGACCCTGAAAACCGTTCTAATCTTGCATTGGTTTACATGGATACAGACGACAGCTATAACTATATCTTTGAGTATGATCCGTTTATTTCCGGCATGACAGCGAGTACAAATTGGACATTGAAAGTTCGTGATGCTTCATTGAACGGTCAAGCTCACCTCGTGTTTATGGACAGAGCAGGTAATCGTTCCGATACAATTATTGAGCATTATGCTTTAAATCCGGTTATAGAGCCCTATTATTCCGATTACGGTACTTTCAAACTTGAAAATCCAAATCTGGAAAAATCGGTTACATTTACTATTCGTAACGAAAGCAATAGCCCAATAACCAGTATTTATGATATCTTCGTAGTATTAGACTCAGATGAAGCTGAAGGCAAAGCAGGTGATATAACCACATACCAGAACTTTGACATTGTTGACATCAGTGGTGTTAACCTCGCACCAATGGCAGTAGGTCAAGAACGTAATTTTGAAGTCAAATTTACTGCTCGTGAGGAAGGTTCTTTCAGAGATTCGGTAGGTGTTAAAGTTATTGACAAAAACACAGGTGAAGTATGTGTATATCAGTACTTTGCAGAAGTGAAAGCCTTCGTAGGTACTCCTTTTATAACATCAGTTGACAAAAACTTCTTCGAGCAAGTTGTTAACAAACGTACAGTGAAATACGATTTGACAGTAACTAATCCTAACACCGGTGATTACCGTGCAAGCACTTCACTCAAAATTACAGGAATCGAATTCAGCGGTGATGAAATTGGTCACGGCGGTTCAGATGCAGTGTTTGAGGTAGAAGGATTGAATAATGTGTCTGAGGCAAACCCGATTGAGCTTGCTCCCGGCGCCAGCAGAACATTCTCTGTCAGCTTCATGCCTAAAGAAGTTCGCGATTACCAATCAGTAATTACATTCATAGCAGATGCTGAACTTCCGAAGAACACATCCATACTCAATGGACGCGGTATTCAACCCGGTCTTCTTGTAAACAGCGATGATTGGGGTGAAAGATTAGTTGACCCGAATTCGTATATTCAAAAAGGCGGAACATGGGATTATACTCCGTACCCGTCACCAAACGGTGCCATTACATTGTCAAACGATGGTAGTGCCGCTGTTACTTTGAAGACTCCGGCTGTTGAATCAGATGTTAACGGTTCAGCATTCAAAGTCTTGGTTAACGGAAACTATGTATCACTGACAGAACCGGGTACACTCGAAAGCTTATTTACCAACAAGTCTATCAATCCGGGAGAAAATCTGAAAGTTGATGTTTATTTTGACCCTAAAGTAAGCGGTGATCATGAGTTGGTACTCAGCTTCCCGAGTGATGCGGTAACATCTCCGACATCAACTCTAATGGGTATCGGTGTTTATCCTAAATCATCAACGGGCCCATTGGACTTCGGTCACAGTATCGTAGGACAAGGTGTTGTAACTCAGACAGTAGACTTCAGAGCCGTCGAATGGCAGTATGATTATCCTGTTACCATAACTGATTTTGTGGCTGCTCCTGCCAATGGCGCAACTACAATCAGCGAATTCGGCGGTAACGGTATCATGCGTTGGGACAGAAACAGCTTGAAGGACCAAAACGGCAATGTCGTGACCTTACCTGTAATTTTACAGCCGGGCGATTATCTGACAATGACCGGAGAATTTGAACCAACAGCAGACGGCAGTTTCGAAGCTACTTTGACAACAGTAAGCGATGCTGAAGAAGAAGCAGTATCAGTATGGACTGCAACAGCAGAAGTACAAGGTGCTGTCATGTCACCAGCTGAAGGTGAGACATGTCTTAATTCACCAATGACATTACGTCCAACAATAACCAATACCGGTACAACCGAATTGGAAGTATTAAACGTAAGATTCGTAAGTACTAATCCGGACTTTATACAAAGTGACCTTGAATTACAGAACATACCTCCATTCACATTAGCTCCCGGAGCTACTGAAGAGTTGGTGATTATCTATAATCCGAAAATGATTTACACCAATGAAGTAATTCGTGTTATCGTTACAACAAATTCAACATCACAACCTGAAGTTGAAACAACAGTAACCATAAGCAGCGAGCATGTAATTCAACATACATTCAGCAAGGTTTCCAATGGCGGTGCTATGGGTACTGAGGATAGAATAGAAGTTGACCCGGGTCAAGGCGATGCAGTCAGCTATACTATATTTATCAACACAACAAATCCTGTACCTCTTTCAGAGTCAATGGTATTCGAAGCTAAGGTTACTTACAGCAAGAACTTCCTTGGTCTTGGCTATCACGACAGAGCAGCTAAAGATGCCAAAGTACAAATCGGCGCTCAGCTTGCTTCTTTAGGTTGGACGGTTTCGGCAGAAGTAACCGATTTCAACGAAGAGACCAACGAGGAAGAAATCACATTGACTTTCGTAGGTGCTGCACCTTTGAAAGGCTCTTACGGCAATCTTGAAATCGCAACAATAACTTTTGACGCCTTCCTGCCTTGGTACAAAGACGGCGACGGTAATGTTAAGATGAAGAACGAGCCTGTAACAATGAAACATGTTATTCTCAACAACGATCCTTGTGTCAATTATACAGCCGATTACTCTGAAGTTGCTCTCAATCCTACATGTGTAGATAACTTGCGTCCAATCCAGATATCAGCAGTAAAATACGGATTACAACCAATCGCTCCTAATCCTGTCGGTGCAAGTGGTGCAGATGTTAACTTCTCTGTTGGCGGAAATAACATATTCACAGAAATCAAGCTCTATAACTCAAGCAGTGAACTTGTTTCCACAATATTCAGCGGAACATTGAATCCGGGAGAATATTCAGCAAGAATACCTGTTGAAAACCTCTCAAGCGGAATGTACTTTATCGAAATGGTATCAGGTCCGTTCAGCAGCGGTTACGAGAAACTCATCATCAACAAATAAAACTGATGATATGCGATAATAAAAAGCCGGACTTATTTATTTAAGCCCGGCTTTTTAATTTATGCAGTAGAAGTCCGTCATTATTGTTTTTGATAATTTCATAACTTGAAATGGAAAATTTAACTAACATAAGAAGAGATTACAGTAGATTTAGCCTCGATATGGATTCTGTGGATAAAAATCCGTTGCAGCAATTTGACTTATGGATGAAGGATGCATTGAAAGGTGATTTTTTAGAACCTACTGCAGTTACTGTTTCAACAGTAAATAAAAATGGAAGACCATCATCAAGAGTTGTACTTTTGAAATCATACGATGAAAGAGGATATGTTTTCTATACAAATTATTTCAGCAGAAAAGGTACTGAAATTGCGGAGAATCCTTTTGCGTCAATGTTGTTTTTCTGGGATAAATTTGAACGTCAGATAAGGATAGAAGGGAAAGTTGAAAAAATATCAAAAGAAGAATCAGAAGCATATTTTGCAACTCGTCCCTACACAAGCAGACTTGGAGCTTGGGCTTCAAAACAAAGTCAACCTATAAAAAGTAGGTTTACCTTGATAAGAAAGGTTGCCGGACTAATGGTTAAATATCCTGCAAACGTACCATTACCTGAGTTCTGGGGAGGTTTTAGATTAATTCCCGATGAATATGAATTTTGGCAAGGAAGAGAAAGCAGACTTCATGACAGAATAAGATATAAGTTGACTGGAAATGACTGGCTAATCGAAAGGTTATCACCATGACATGTTCAAACCGGAATCATCAATTTACTGATAAATTGTCTAAGAAGTCAGCGTCGTCGTCATCTTCCTCAGAAATTATAAGTCTGTCAGATATTTCTTCAGGAACATCTTTTATGAAGCGTGATACATCGCTTAATATGAAGCCGCTTTCACGGTCATATATATTTGTAGGATAAGTGATGTATAAATATTTCTTAGCGCGTGTTACAGCTACATAAAACAATCTGCGTTCCTCTTCTATACTATCAATAGACCTTACCGATTTAGCCGAAGGGAATCTTCCTTCAAGTGCCCAGATCAGGAATACTGCCTGCCATTCAAGACCTTTGGCAGAGTGAATTGTCGTCAAGTGCAGCTTCTCATCGTCGCTACTTTCGGGAGATAAATCCGATACAGATTCTGAAGGGGGGTCAATAGCTAAATCATTGAGAAAGCTTTGAATGTTATTGTAACGTTCCGCTATTGTAATGAAGGTTTCGATGTCGTCCCATCGTTTTTTCCAATCATCATGTTTGTTCTTCAGAAGTGGTCTGTAGAATTCGGCGAGTATGGCACATTTATCACTTATGGTGTATTTACTGTTCAATAAATCCGATAGTAAGCTGACAAGCTCGAAAACAATCGGAGGCTGATTTCTCAGAATCTCCGAATCAGGCTTGTTCAGATTAATACTTCCCCTTGAAACTAATTCATTGAAATTCTTAGACTTCTTTGGTCCTATTCCGTCGAATAACATCAATATCCTTTGCCAGCTTATGACATCCTTAGGATTATTCAGGACACGAAGATAAGCTAATAAATCTTTTATATGAGAAGTTTCAATGAATTTCAATCCACCGAATTTAATAAACGGTATATTTGATTTTTCGAGTTCAATTTCTAAGTCAAATGAATGGAAACCGGAACGGAACAGCACTGCAATTTCATTCAAGGGGACGCCGTTCTCTCTTAATTCGAGGATTTGTTGAACAAGAAACATAGATTGTTCACGCTCGCTGCGAGAGCAAATTATTGCAGGCAACTCTCCCTGAAGATTCTTTGAATATAATTTTTTTTCATATTTAATAAGCGCATCATTTATGATATAATTGGATAAATTCAATATTTGCTCGGTGCTTCTGTAATTTTCTTCTATTTTATAAATTTTACAATCAGTAAAAGATTCGGGAAAAAACATTATATTTTGATACGATGCACCCCTGAAAGAATAAATACTCTGGGCGTCGTCACCAACAGCCATAACATTACTTTTCGGACCGGCAAGAAGCAAAACAATTTCATGTTGAAGTTTGTTAGTGTCCTGATATTCATCTACCATAATATATTTATATCTTTCATTGACTGTATGGAGTACATTCTTATTGTCTTTCAACAATTTGAGGAGGTTTAGCAGCAAGTCATCATAATCCATAATGTTATGATTTTTTTTATAGGTATGATAATCAAGTAACAGGCTTTGGATTTTCTCCGACTCGTCAATAAAATACGGATAGTTATCCCCTATGACTTCCTCAATACCATTACGTGTATTGATACTCATAGAATAAATTTTTTGCAGAGTTTGTTTTGTAGGGAACCTTCTTGGGTTTGATTTATCAATATAATCGCTACGAAGCAAATTAATTGCGTCCTCAGAATCCGACTGATCAAGAATAGAAAAAGTGCCTTCATAACCGATTAATTTTGCATAATATCTAAGTATTTGAACTGCAAATGAATGGAAAGTACCGCCAGCAACATCATCACATCTACCGTCTAAAAGCAAGGAGGCTCTACGTAACATCTCAGAGGCGGCTTTTCGCGTAAAAGTCAGTAGAAGTATAGATGCGGGATTATTGCCGTCTTCAATCATTCGTGCTAACCTGTAAATCAATGTACGTGTTTTTCCTGTGCCTGCTCCGGCAATCACAAGAGCAGGACCCGAATCATGCATTACAGCTTCGTACTGGGCTTTGTTAAGGTCTGTTTCGTAGTTGATTTTGTAGGTAGAGCTTTTGTCTTTTATGACTTTCTCTTTTCTGAGAACTAATTTTTTCAAGGTTTATAAAATTATAGTTAAATTTTGATTGACTTCATTGATAATAAAATATTTTTATTAGTATATAAGCGATAACCAAAATATATAGTTATGGAAATCATAGATTTTATCTTCAATTAACAATAGAAATTGTTTAAAATCAGTAAATTCACACAAAATATCTAAAATCATTCAAGATAAATAAATATCTTTTGAAATGTAAGCAAATCTATTTTTATGGTAAACGTCTAATCTTTTTTATTCAATTTATTAATTATTGGATAAAGTTGCTCGTAAATAATTGTTGTCATATAAAAAAAAATTGATTTATGAATTCATCTCTTTACAATTCTACCGTAATCGGCAAGATATTGCTGACGCCGGATTTGATGATATTACGTATTAAAACCGACGAACCACGCTACGAGTTTATTGCAGGACAATATACCACGATAGGACTACTTTCAAATGAGCAAAGGTCGGCAAATTCAGTGGTTACCATCGAAAGTGTAAAAGATAACGAACTGATAAAAAGACCTTATTCGATAGCCTCTGCCAAACATGAAATTTCAGAATTCGAGTTTTATATTAGTCAAGTAAAATCCGGACAGCTGACTCCTCGGTTATTCAATCTTACTCAAGGAAGACGTATGTGGATTGATGATAAAATACATGGACTATTCTGCTTGCATGATGTGCCTGAAGGCTCTAATATTGTAATGATAGCCACCGGTACCGGCTTGGCTCCGTACATGAGTTTCTTACGTTCGCACATACAAGAACACAAAGAAAGTAAATTAGCTATTATCCATGGTGCCGGCTATCCATGGGATTTGGGATATTACAGCGAACTAAAATTCATTGAGAAGAATTTTGACAATTTCTACTATTTCCCGACGCTTTTAAAAGCTGACAGTACTTGGAACGGTAAAACAGGCTATATTGAGAAGCATCTCGAGTCAGGTACACTTCAAAATGAAGCCGGCATAGACATTGACCCTGCTAAGACACATTTCTTCCTCTGCGGAAATCCAAAGATGATTGAATCTGTAACAAAATTTTTATCGAAAAATAAATTCACGAAACATTGTGAAGAACAAGATGGTTCATTACATGTTGAAGAATATTAATCTTTATTGTTTTATGTGTAAGTTGCTTTATAAAAACTTGATTAAAATTATTCTGTTCATTGGGTTGACTGTTATGTCATCATGTATAGTAGTAATACATGAGGAACAAAGAACAGAAATTGAACCTGAATTGAACCTTAGCCCAAAACCACTTTTAAGGATGTCGGACAATATCGTGCGTTCCGATAAGGGTGATATGATAGCCTTCCTCCCGGAAGGATGGTTCCTTGTTGATGTAGAGTCTAAAATGAATTCCGATGTAATTGCTGTTGCAGTGAATCCTGACTACACTCTTACCGCTGTTTTTTCTCATCTGAGAAACAATGAATTAGTAAGCGAAACTATTAATAAAGAAGGTTTATACGGTCTTGCGAGATTGTCGCTTGAGAAAAGAGAAAATAAGACAGTAGGAATAGTCAAGCAAATAGGCAAGTATCAGACTATTAATATGGGAAGTCAGGAATTTGTAAAATATGAGTATTCAAGTACCGGTGGAGCATTGATAGCCAAAAGTGCTGTTTTTATTTCTACAACCGGGGATTATTACGAATTTTCTCTTATTCCGGTCAATGTAATGAATAATATTCAGCCCTCGATACGTGAGGTTGATGAAATATTCCAATCATTTCTTGCGAGCATAAATTATTGATGGAATCTACGAATAAAAGCATTGCGATTGTGTTGTTATCCGGTGGCATGGATTCGGCTGTTTGCGCTGCTTTGGCTGCAGAACACGGCTATGAACTTGCTGCTTTACACTTGAACTACGGACAGAGAACTCAATCTAAAGAGCTTGAATGTTTCTCTCAACTATGCACAGACTTGAATATAAATAGGAAGCTTGTGGTAGATGTCGGATATTTGTCGCAAATAGGTGGTTCTTCCTTGACTGATTTTGAAATGGAAATACTGCCTTCTACACTAGGCACAGGAGAAATACCTAATACTTATGTACCATTTCGAAATGCAAATATTCTTGCTATTGCTGTAAGCTGGGCAGAAGTTATTGACGCCTCTGCAATATATATTGGTGCAATGGAACAAGATTCCAGTGGCTATCCTGATTGCCGAGCTTCATTTTTTGCCGCATTCCAAGCAACTGTTAATCTCGGTACAAAGACCGGAAGTAATATTCGTATTATTACACCTATTATTGATATGAAGAAGTCAGATATTGTTATCCATGGGTTAAGGCATGGTATTGATTTTTCTCATACTTGGAGTTGCTACAAGTCATCTGATATAGCTTGCGGTAAATGCGAGTCTTGCCAACTCAGATTAAGAGGATTTAAAGAGGCCGGAGTAAGCGATACTTTATCTTATATGTAATACTTGTAAACAGTTAAGATGCGACCGGAATTTGTAAGGGTATAATTATTTTAAATTCAGTACCATCTCCGGGTTTGCTGTTAACCTGTATTTCACCGCCATGCATGTCAACAAATTCTTTGCATATAATCAATCCTAACCCCGTGCCTTTCTCGTTTTTTGTGCCGGGTCTTGAAACAGGAGCATCAATTCTGAATAAATTATTAAGTATCTCATCATTCATACCTATACCGGAATCCTTGATTGTCAATACATGTTTGTCATCAGTTTTGTGATAGTTTATGTCAATAAATGAATTATCATTTGAAAATTTGATGGAATTATTGGTAGTATTGCGTATGATTGTTGAAATCATACTTGAATCTGCATGCATTATAACATTATTCGGGCAGTTGTTTTTTATACTTATACTTTTTAATTTAGCTGATATTGAAAGATTTTCAATTGTATCGTCAATCAATTCTTTAAGATCAAAATCCACTAAATTAAGCATAGTTTGCTTCATTTGAACACGTCCCCAAACAAGCAGATTCTCAAGTAGATTTAATGTGATTTTAGATGATTGTTTAATTAAGCCAATCAATTCTGCACTCTCATCTTCAGTCACCTCTTCCTTATCATCAAGCATCATATCCATGATACTGTTTTGAGCAGAAACCGGACCTATCAAATCATGTGAGATAATGGAGAAAAATTTATCTTTGGTCTTATTCAGCTCTATCAATTCATTATTCTTTTTTAACAGCTCATTATTGAGATATCTTAATTCATCGTTGAGAGTGGCAAGCTCTGAATTTTTTGTTTCTATCTGCTTTTTATTGTCATTAAGAAGAATATTGATTTTTGTCATATCTTTATGTTTTTTTACATATACCAACAACAGTGATATGACAAAAAGCAATCCGATAGCAATTATTATTGATATAAGTCTTTGAATTTCTGATTGATTTTTTAAAATACTGTTTTCCTTGTATCTTTTCTCCAAATCATATTTAGCGTTTGCTTCAGCCAAAGCCTTTTGATTATTTTCCGTATATAAGCTGTCGTTCAGAGCATGGTATGCTTCAGCAATCTCAAGTGCTTTTTTGTAATTACCTTTTTTTTCATTAATTGTCTTTTCTAATTTCAATGCACCTAATTTATATCTTGTAAGGTTGTTTTCTTCGAAAACTTTAGCTGCCTTGATAAGATATTTATCTGCTAAATCAAGTTCATCTATATCCTTATAAACTTCAGCAATGCCGAGATAAGAAATACTTGCTCCGATTTTATCATCGGACTTCTCTTTTAAATCAATTGACTCTTTTAATAATTCAATTACTTCATCGAAGCGATTCAAATCATACAATATTGCAGCCTTATTGTGAAGAGAATTTGCAAGTTTATGAAGATTGCCGGATTTTCGATATAATTCCGTTGATTTGTTTAAATATTCTATTGCAAGGTCAAGACTATCCATAACATGATAGAGATTGGAGAGATTGCTGTATGCTGACGGAAGTTTACTTAAATCATTAGATTTAAAGTAAATATCAATTGCATCTTTATATTGAGATTCGGCTTCCTTGTAATTATGGTTGTCAACATTAATCATTCCGAGAGTGAGATAAATGTTTCCCAATAAGCCAAGTTCATTATGCTTTATGGCTAATTGTTCTCCTTTTTTCAAAAAATGTATAGATTTTTCAAAACTGCCTTGACGCAACAGATTTATGCCATAATTCATCAGTAGGGTTATGGCCATAGTTTTA
>Ga0265293_10011737_pt1 | contig 11817 bp, 13 predicted proteins | sample Munlanlewell138R_FD_192505 | JGI IMG/M metagenome (GOLD analysis project Ga0265293, IMG submission 192505) | Leachate microbial communities from a municipal landfill in Southern Ontario, Canada - Leachate well 138R | ecosystem: Engineered > Solid waste > Landfill > Unclassified | place: Canada... | reverse complement strand
CGCTGCAACTACCGGCTCGCGGTGTCCCCCGGGCACATCGCGCTGCCCGCCAGGGTGCTGCAGCCAGCTGATAACAAAGAGAATGTTTTTTAGAGATATCTTTATCCCCGCCGCGGATATCGTTTTAACAGAACGTACATATTCGCTTCCGATACTGGCCGTCGAGTTCCTCACCCCCCTTATCGGAGAACACACAATGGCTTTCCCCAAGCTCGACAAACTGGCCCTGGCTGTCGCCCTGCATACCGCGGCGGGCTTGCCGGCGGCGGCCCTGGCGGTACAGATCGACGAAGTGGTGGTCAGCGCCAAGCCGATCCGCGACAGCGAACTGGCGGCCATCGAGGCCAAGCGCGATGCCGACAACTATGTGGACATCATTTCCGCCGACACCATCGGTCGCTTCCCCGACCAGAACCTGGCGGACTCCCTCGGCCGCCTGCCGGGCCTCGCCATCGAGCGCGACCAGGGCCAGGCTCGCTACATCAATCTGCGCGGGGCGCCCTTTCGCTACACCAGCATCGCCTTCGACGGCATCGATGTGCCCGGCGCCGAGAGCGGGCGCATCCCCCGCTTCGACAGCTTTCCCTCGGTGATCACCAACCGCCTCGAGGCCAACAAGGCGATCCTGCCGAATATGCCCGGCGAGTCCATCGCCGGGCATATCAATGTCCACACCTTCAACCCCTTCGACCAGGAGGGCTGGAGCCTGGCCACCGACATGGGTTTTGGCGAGCAGGACCTCGGCGGCGGCGACGTGGACAAATACAGCCTGCGGACCTCCTGGTCCAATGACACCATCGGCGTGGTGCTGTTCGGCTCCCAGAACAGCCGCGAACAGATCACCGACACCCGGGAATACGACCTGGAGCGGGCCAGCGACAGCGAGTTGATCGTCAACGAGCTGGATTTCCGCAGCTACAAGGTGGAGCGCGAGGATCACGCCTGGGGTGGCCGCCTCGAGTACCGCGGAGAGGGAACATTGCGGTCCATGTTCCTGTCGACCCTCTACAGTGAGTTCGTCGACAACGAGGAGCGCAACCAGTACGTGTTCGGCTTCAGCGACCCCACTCCCGGCCTAACCGGGGAAGCCGCCCCGGTCAGCGTCTCGCGCATGCTGGAAGCCGGCGAATACAAGAATTCCACCCTCACCAACACCCTGGGGGCCGACCTGCAACTGGGCAGCTGGCTGGTGGCGGCCCGCATCAGCCGCACCGAAACGGAATTCGACATGGACCTGCCCATCCCCCGGAGCATGGGCGGTACCGCCAATGCAAACTATGACCTGACGGATATCGAGGACCCGAAAGTCTGGCTGGATACCGATCTCGCGGCCATGGTCTACCCGACCACCATCGGCCTTCACTATGTGCAGGCCCTGGATGTCGAAACCGACAAATTCAAACTCGATGCCGAGCGCGACATGGTCTGGTTCGGCCGCGACGCAAAACTGGAGCTCGGCGTCCAATATGACACCCGCGACGCCGACGGCTATATCTCGACCGCCGCCACCGGCGCCTTCCCGGCCTCGGTGGACATCGACAGCTTCAACACCGGCAAGCCCTGGGATGCCAACACCGCCAACACCATCGGCGGCACCTACTACGACAATACCGGGCTGCGCAGGGCCTGGGCCGCCAGCGGCACCCTGACCATGCCGGTGATCAGCCCCGAGAACGAAATCCTGATCGCCGAGGACATTCTCGCCGTCTACGCCATGGCCACCACCGAATTCGACTGGGGCAACGTGGTGATCGGCACCCGGATCGAGCAGACCGACTACACCAGCAAGGGCACGGTGCTGGAGGGCCCGCTCTCGGTTTCCGACACCTTCACCAATGTGCTGCCGAGCGCCCACGTCAACATCAACCTCACGGACGACGTGAAGCTGCGCGTCTCCGCCTCCACCGGCATCAGCCGACCGACCTACAACGAGTGGCGCGCGGCGGCCAGCCTCGACATCGCCGACCGCCGGGTGACCGGCGGCAACCCCCATCTGGAGGCGGAAGAGGCAGTCGGCCTCGATGTCGCGCTCGAGTGGTATTTCGCCCCGGCGAGCATCGCCTCGGTGGGCGCCTTCTACCGCGCCATCGACAATGTGATCTACGCCGACAGCTCGACCATCGACGGCGGGCTCTACCTGCCCGCCGCCGCGGGCGAGACCTGGACCTACATCGGCAGCGTCAACGGCGATGACGGCCGCATGCAGGGCCTCGAGTTCAACTTTGTCGGCCATGCCGCGGAGCTGCTGCCGGCACCGTTCGACGGCTTCGGTTTCAGCGCCAACGTGACGGTGCTGGACACCGAGTTCAAGGGCATCGACGGCGTCAAGTACGACCTGCCGGGCACCTCCGACCTGATCTACAACGCCTCGCTGTTCTATGAAAAATACGATGTCTCGGTGCGTCTCAATTACCAGTACCGGGACGAGTGGATCTCGCCCATCGAGGACCCCAGCGAATACTGGGGCGAACAGAAGCGCCTCGACCTCACCGCGATCTACACCCTGCCGTTCGACCTCAACGGCGCCACCCTGTCGGTATACGCCAACGTCAACAACCTCACCGACGAAACCGACGTGCGCTACGCCGGCAACGGCACCATCAACCAGTCGGAAAGCTATGGGCGCTATTATCTGCTTGGCTTCCGGGTGAACTACTGATCAACTCCCAGGCGGCACGCACCGCGCCGCCTTTCCATCACCCTCCCGATAAAGGAGAACACACCATGACACCACGCTACCTCTCAGGTTTCGCCACTCCGCTGCTGGCCGTGCTGCTGGCCCTGCCGCTGACAGTGACCGCCGACATCACCAGCGCCCGCGCCATCCAGGCCGAGACCGCGGTGCTCGACAGCTACGAGCGCCTGCTGCCGCTCGAGGGCGGCTCCAACTTCCGCGATCTCGGCGGCTACACCACCAGCGACGGCAAAACAGTGCGCCGCGGGCTGCTGTACCGCTCCGGCACCATGGCCGCGCTCACCGAGCAAGACCGTCGATACCTGCAGCGGTTCGGCTTCGCCACCGTGATGGACCTGCGCTCCCGGGAGGAACTGGAGCTCTATCCCAACCAGTGGGCGCGGCAAGCGGGCCTCGACTATCTGAACCACGACTACAGCATGCAGGACTTCAACGCCGCCGTGAACAACGCCAGCGGCATCCCCAGCGACCTCGGCGCCCTGTACAAGACCATGCCCTACACCCTCAAGCCGCAATTGCGGATGTACTTCGCGCAGGCCGTTCAGGGCGCTGCCCCATTGGTGGTGAACTGCTCCGCCGGCCAGGACCGCACCGGCATCGCCTCGGCGCTGCTGCTGACCGCGCTGGGAGTGCCCCGCGAGCTGGTCATCGAGGATTACCTGCTGTCCACGGAGTACCGCCAGCCCCTGGTCGAGCGCGGCAACGTCGACCTGGAGGCCGCCGCCAAAACCAATGCCTTTGCCAAGATGATGCTGCGTTACGGCGACGCCGAGACCACCAAGGCCAAGCCCCTGCTGACCGCGGACGGCACCCCTTTCCTGGTCTTCGCCCTCGACCGGATCGAGCAGGACTACGGCTCCGTTCCCGCGTTCCTTGAACAGGAGCTGGATGTCGGCCCCGCGGAGATCGCCAGGCTCAGGCAACACTACCTCCAGTAACCGTCGACCCGGTCGATCCGGCCAATCCATCATCGGCCCGACTAGGGGATCGGGGATCTGAATCGAGGATTCGATCGATAGCCAGAAATGCGAAAGGCGGGATTTCTCCCGCCTTTCGTCTATCCGGCAATTGGTGCCTCCCGGCAGGCCGGGCGCCCTCTAGCGCCGGGCCGGCACCGGCTTGTCGTCGTTGGCGATGGTCACTTCAACCCGCCGGTTCATCGCCCGCGACGCCGGCGTATCGTTATCCGATACCGGATGCGCCTTGCCCAGGCCCTGGGCGGTGATCCGGCTCTGTTCGACGCCCTCGCGCACCAGCGCATGGCGCACCGAGTCGGCGCGCTGCTGCGACAGCGCGAGATTGTAGCTGTCGGAGCCGGTGCTGTCGGTGAAGCCCTCGATCAGTATCTGGCGCTCGGGGTTCTCCTTGAGGAACGCCGCCAGACGCTGGATATTGGCGGCGGCGGCCGGCTTGAGGTCGGCCTTGTTGAGATCGAACAGAACATCGCCAAAGGTCACCACCGAACCGCGATCCGTCGGCTTGGCGTTGAGCTCTTCCTCCAGTTGCCGGATCTGATCCTCGCGCTCCCTGAGCAGCTGTTCGCGCTCTTTGAGTTGCATATCGCGGGCTTCCAGGCGCGTCTGATTGCGCTGGCCCGAGACCTCCTTGAACTGCCGCTCACCCTCCTTCAGGGCAATGGTCTGATTGGCTAGCGCGACGCGCTGCTTGGTCAGATAGGCGAGGTGGTCGAGCTCGTCCTTGTTGGCACCGCCCTGGGCGGCCTTGTCCGCGCGCTTGAGTGCCTCCTCGGCATCTTTGGTCTCCAGGGGAGCGAGCTGCCTCGCCTGTGGGTTGTTCTGCAACGATGTAAATGTGGTGCGCGCCTCCTCGAGATTGCTGTTGGGTTGGGATGCACAGCCGAACAGCGCCAGGCTGCTTATCATCAGGGCAGACAGAATGATTGAGTTACGCATGATCTTGATCCTTTTTTTGTTCGGGTATTGGCGAGGGGCGACTATCAGCGGACACTGCGCAAACTTTCTTCGCGCAATTCCTCAACACCCTGGCGGGCATCCTGCAAGGCGCGCTGAACCTTTTCCGCCTGTGATTTACGCTCCGCCACCCTGGCATCCCATTCGGCCTGCTGGGCAAGCCGCTTGGCTTTTTCGTAGTCTTTGTCATTCACGGCTTTTTCCGCGGCGCGCAGCTTTTCCCTGGCGCTGCGAATTTCCACCGGCGCGAACTCGGCGCCGCCGGCGGTATCCGCGGCATTCACCGCCTGGGTAGCCACCGCGAGATCGCTGGTCGGCGGATTACCCGCACAACCGGCGAGCGCAAGGATGCTGCCGAGCGCAAGGATGCCGAGGTACCGGCCAGGTGAGGAAAATGCCAAGCTTTTCGAAATCGTGGGGTTTTTGGGAATATTGACTGGTTCCATCAGGGTTTCCTCTTGGTTTTTTTAAAAATACAACATCTGTCCACACAACGATCAGTGTTGCAAAACGTAACTGAATAAACGGCTTGTCGACCGATGCTCTCCAGGATATTTGCTCTCCCGCAAATAAGTTTTTTAGGGGGTGACTGCGGCTGGCCCGGCGCGCCGGGATTCAGTGTCACACCACGACTATTGACCGCACGATCCTAACAATAGTTCACTTGAGGAAAATTTCAGCTCCCGACCAGACATATCCGCTATCGCCGGTGCGCCTCCTGCGTCGGCAGACCCTATGACGAAGCTTGTGGAAGCGTGCTTGCGGGATAGCGATGAAAAAGATAGGGCGCGCCGAGGTACGCAGCGCACCGCAGGATACGCAGCCATGAAAGTGGTTTTTTTATTGATCAATATATCCTATATCGACTCATCGCGAGCCGACCCTGGGTATTTCTGGCCGGGTGCTGGAATTAAAAAAATCGAATATCAGAATTCCGCCTCGGGCTGCCGACTCACCAGGGTGCTCGATTTTTTGAAAAACCACGTCACCATGACTCCCGCCGAAAACTGCCCGCGCTCGCGCACCAGCGGGCTGTCCTCGTTGGCCGCGCCGTGCAGCGAGTAATAGCTGGCAAAGGCGCCCACGAACCAATTATCGAAATAATGGGTGGTGGACACCGACAGGCGGGATGCCGTATAGCCGCTTCCGGCCCGGTAATGATCGCGCTGCGCCGTCACATAGGGCGTGTCGACATCGTAGAAATAACCGTGGTAGCGGCGATCGCTGAAAATCGCCGCATAAGACGCCGACCAGCGCCAATCGTAGACCGTGCTGTAGAACGCGATACCGGGGCTGCTGCTCAAGCCCCGGTAATCGAGGTCGAAGCCATCGGCGGTAATGGCGGCGCGCACCGGCAGGTCGAGGCGCACCTGGCGCTGTCCGTCGCGCCCCTGCCACAAGGTATAGCGCAGGGTGGGCCCGATCTCGCCCATCGGATCCAGGTCCGGCATGCCGCGGCGCATCCGGTTGGCGTCGCCGTCCACCGGCAGGCTGCCACTGAGGCTGATGTTGATATCCAGCCGCTCCTCGTCGACCAGGAAGGTCTTTACGCCGGAGCGGTCGATGCGCAGGCGCTCGCCGCGGTACACCAGGTAGGGCACGGGCACCACCAGGTTATGATTCTGTGCCGCACCGAGATAGTGTGGCGAACTGAGGCCGGCCATGCCGACGCCGAGCTCGTAGAGCGGCATCGCCTCTTCCCGCGCCATGCAGGTTCCCGCGACCGCCGCGACCAGCGCCACCCACCACCGTTTCGACCCCATAATGCCGCACCCCTTCTGTTCTCCGCGCCGCTGTCCTCCGCGCCGGACGGCGCAGCTCGCGGATGTCACCGTCTCTCCGGGCCCTCGCCGCCAATAGCCGCCACCGGCCGATCACCGCGAGGTTTCCACAATATGTTCACCAGCGCCCCCAGCAGAATCAGTCCGGCGCCAACCAGAGTCCAGGTGCCCGGAACTTCTCCAAATGCCACTATACCGATCACCGCGGCGAAAACCACCTGCGTATAGGAAAAGCTGCCGGCGCGGCTCGCGGTTTCCACCCGCATGGCGTGGGTCAGGGCAATCTGGCCGACCTGGGTGAACAGCCCCACCAGCAGCAGGCTCAGCCATGACCAGCCCTGGGGCATGACGAAATCATCGCCGAGCAGAATGAGGGTTGCGGGCAGGCAGACCAGAGGAAAATAAAACACGATCACCGAAGGATCTTCCACCCGGCTCAAGCGGCGCACGATGGTATAGGCCAGGCCGCTGCCAAAGGCGCCGGCGATGGCGATGGTCACCGCCAGGGTGTCATAACCGGCGCCGCTGCCGCCAAACAGGAATGCCGGGCGCACCATCACCAGCAGGCCGATAAAACTGAGGGCGATACACAACAGCGTAGCCAGGGTCGGCCGCTCCTTCAGCCACAGCAAGGCGATCAGCGCGGTAAACATCGGGTGCAGATATTGCAACACCGACGCCTCGGCAATCGGCAGATGCACCAGTGCGTAGAACACCCCGGTCAGCGACACGAAGCCCACCAGCCCCCGCAAAAACAACAGCAGGTGGTGAGTGCCAAACAGCGGGATACGCTTGCGACGCACGTCCGCATAACTCAGCACCAGTGACACCAGAGCGCGGGCGGCGATGATCTCCAGCACCGGAATGCCTTGTTGCCCGGCAAATTTCACACTGGCGCCCATCAGGGCGAAGGCGAAGGCGCTGAGCAGCATGTAGCGGGCCCCGAGAGGGATGAAGGGCAGGATAGCGATGGCGTTGCTCCAGCGGCTGCGGCGGACGGGCATTATAGCCAATGGCCCGGTCGGCAGCGTCACGGATCACTTGTCTTGCCCAATAACCTCCGCTATCGTCGACAGATGTCCGCAAGACTGGAACGACAACCCTGTCCGCCACGGCGTGGCGAGTGCGGTCCGGTTCCGCAGCAATGTCCTGTAAAGGCACGCTTCTCACAGGATCGCTGGCAGCACGCATTCACCAAGGAGAATCAAGATGGCAAGCTACGTACGACCCGTTCCGACCACTGACAATCCATCGGCAAGCGGCAAGCGGGTGGTATTCAGGCTGTTGCCGGCGGCCGTCGTCCTGGGCGCGGCGGCGCTCCTCACCGCTTGCGGAGGCGGTGAACCGTCCGGCGAATATATCGGTATCGAGGGAGCCGTTGTCGACAAGCTCGAATTTGGCCCCGACGACAAGGTGCGCACCACCGAGGCGGGGGAAACCAAGGAGGGCACCTTTCGTTTCGAAGGGGACAAACTGATCGTCGTCACCATCGATGGCGATCAGAACGCCCTGACGATCACCGACGACGGATGCCTCAATGGCGGTTACCTGGGAACCTATTGCAAGCCCTGAACCTGGTGCTATAGTCCTTGCCGAGGAGGACGACCTCCCCCGCACCGGGAACGATATCCAGGACGACCTGGCTTCCGAATAGAAGGAGGGCACTGTGGCCTGGATATATTTAGTGGTGGCGGGTGCGCTGGAGGTCGCCTGGGCCTTTGCGATGAAGCAATCCGCCGGTTTCAGCCGGCTGACACCGACAGTCATTACCTTGGTCACCATGGTCGCCAGCTTCTGGCTGCTGTCACTGGCGATGAAGGCCCTGCCTCTCGGAACCGCCTACCTCATCTGGACGGGCATCGGCGCAGTGGGTGCCTTTGTCCTGGGGATCGTCTTTCTCGGCGAGCCGCTCAACGCGATGCGGGTGGTGGCGGCCACCCTGGTCGTCGCCGGGATGATTCTGATGAAGTTGTCGAGCCCCGCCTAGCGGGACGACACCACGACCACCACCCGGCGATTCTCCCGGCGCCCTTCGTCAGTATTCTCGAGGCTGATCGGCTTGGAGTCGCCCAGCCCGCGGATCTCGACCAGGCTGCTCTGCATGCCGCTGTTGATCATTTCCTCGGCCACCGTAGCCGCACGGCGCAACGAGAGCTGCTGGTTGTAGTCGCTTCTGCCGGTGGTGTCGGTATGGCCGTCGAGCCGCACGCTGTCGATGCCGACGTCGAGCAGCGCGCGGGCAAGCTTCCGCACGGTGTCGCTGCTCTCTTCGCCGAGCCGGTCCTCATCGATGCCAAACAGGAACTTGCCGGAAAGATTCAGTTCCCAGTCGTCGTCGACCAGCACAAAGCCTTCCTGTTTGAGCAGCGCCACCTGTTCCGCCGTCAGTCCCGCGGGCACCGCCGTCTGGCAGGCGGATATCGCCAGCAGGGCCATCAACAACAGGGTCAACGACGCCAATGGGCTCTGGGGTACGGAAATCATGATAAAACTCCTTTACATTCAAACAACTACATAGAAGCCGTGTGTCGTGCCATACGGTGGTGGCCACGGGCGACCCGCTTGGCCTCATACATGGCCACATCGGCGCACTTCAGCAACTCGTCCGCCGTCTGCGCGTGTTCGGGGAACGCCGCAATGCCAATGCTCAGAGACACGGTGATGCTATGCCCACCGGCCAGCTCCATGGGCGCCGTCATCGCCGACCGGATATCGCCGGCAATCCGCTGCACGTCCTCGATCTGGTGGCACGGGTAGATGATGGCGGCGAATTCATCGCCGCCCAGCCGGGCGAGCAGATCGTCCTTGCGCAGCTGGCCGTGTACCCGGGCGGCCAGGGTTTTCAGGACTTCGTCACCCACCACGTGGCCCAGGGTATCGTTGATCCGCTTGAAGCTGTCGCAGTCCATATACAGCAGGGCGACCCGCTGCCCCTGTTCACCGGCATCGCGAACCACCCTGGTCAGGCGGCTTTCGAAAAAGGCGCGATTGGCGAGACCGGTGAGAGCGTCGTGGCTGGCGCGGTAGCTCAGCGCGGCATTCTCCTGGTGCAGATGGGCCCGCCAGGATTCCAGCTCGTCCAGCAAGTCATTGAAGTCATTGCCCAGCTCGTTCAGCTCGGCGATGGCGGCGGGGGGCACACGCTCGTCAAAAGTGCCCTGGTAACGCACGGTATGGGCCACCTTTGCCAGATTGCGCAATGGCCGGACGATGTTGCGGATGACGCGGCGGGACAGATAGAACGTGCCCATGGCGCTCAGCAGGAGGCAGGCGAAGACCAGCAAAAAGCCATTGATCAGGAAAGAAACCAGGCTCCTGCCGCTGCCCACCAGCTCCAGCTGGCCCACCCGGCTGCCGTCATGGATGATCGGCAAGGTGACCGGATCGGGTTGCAACATGCGGCTGACCACCCGCTCGACATTGATCAGCAGGCCGCTTTCGGGGTTCCGCCAGCTGACCAGTTCGTTGCCGTGCCGATCGCTGATCCGCGCCGAGATCACCTCTTCCGGCGAGGCGATCAGCCGCAGTGATTCGACGGCAGCTTCGGCGTCCCTGAACACCACCGCCGCCTCGACGGTGTAGCTGATGGAACGCCCGATCAGCAGCAGGTTGTGCGCGGAATAGGCGCGCAATGCCAGCAGCCCCACCAAGGTAAGCGACAGCCCAGCCAGCACGACAGCGGCCAGTGCAACCTTCAAATGGGCTCTCCTGAGCACGCTGTTGAGGGTTGGACGTTCGGCTGAAACGTTCTGTCTGCGGAACTTCATGGGCTCGTGGCCCGGGTCTTGCCCAGGCGCAGGACATGGGGATGAACCTTGACGCCACTGCGGGCGACCGCATCGAGATTCACATCGAAAGTGACCGATTCATCGCCGATATTGAGGCAAAACATGCTGCCGATGGCACAGGAATCATTGCGCTCGCTGATACTCAAGACATTAAACCCCTGCAGGCGGGAAAACAGTCGGTGGCGCTCTTTGTCATCGACGACGCCGACATACAGCGCCTGGCAGTTGCTGGCGAGCTCCGGGTCGTCGATCGCCACGCGCAGCACCTCGCCGTTCCACTGAGAGGCGGGGTTGCCGGCCTGCAACAGGGCATCGGCGTATTCCGTGGGGCCGACCACGCACAACTGCATGCTCGCCGGGGCGTCGGGCCAGCGGGCATAGCCCAGGATGCCGGTCACCACCTCGGTTACCGCCGCCATGCGCTGCGCCAGTGTGGCGGATGACGGCGGCGACCCGGCGGAAGCGGGCATCGCGACCGCCAGCACCAGGGCAGCGGCTGCCCGCCGCCACCCCCACGACAGCCGGCACACCCCGCGCGACACGCCGGGCGCGCAGGTCACCGATGGCTCCAACCTGGATCTCGACGTCAAAGTACCCACTGTTTCCTGTTTGGTTCAGACGTATGACACATTACAACCAACAATGGCGCCGGTTTGCAATCACTCGTCAATTGGCGGTCATATATGGGGTATTGACGGATCGACCGCCGGATCGGCGCGATCGGCAAGGGACACGGCAACTGCCAGTTGTGTCCAGCCGTATTCTCATACCGATCGAGGCCCACGGGCCGGGGTTTGCGCAGCATGGGCTTGAGCTTGTCCAGCTCGATGATGAACCCAAAACCTTGTCGAGATTGGCGCCCGCTGACTCCTCCCCGTCAGCTGGCGGATCAGAAAACAGGTTCCGCGCTCTGTGCCTTGTTCATGAATTCAATGCGGGCATTGGTGTACCGGATGTCGTGCAGGCGCAGCTTGGTGCCAGCGAGCTCGAGGATCGGCCCCTGATATTGCGAGCAGCCAAAACCCGGGTTGCTGTGCGGCTCCAGGCACCACTGGTAGGACACGCCGGCAGTCCCGTTGGATGGCTGGCCATATTTAGCAAGAGCCGCATCCTCCATGGCTGACACGTTTTCCGCTGTCCAGGGCTGCTCGTATATCACCGTGCCGACCACCATCGGCCTCGCCTTGTCATAAGGGACACGGGGCTCGAAATGGACGATGACGGAGGTCAGCCCGGCTTTCGCCGTGAAATATTTCGGCTCCCTGGTGTTGGTGACCGGATTCACCTGGGCAGAAGGGTCCAGCTGGATGGCACTGTCATCCAACTGCAGCTTTTCGGTAATGGCGGCAATGGCTTCGGCTTGATCCATGCCGAGCCTTACCCCGGCGATATCGAACTGCCCGGCATCCGCAGACTGTGGAGCGGCGGCAGCTGCGTGGGTGGCGGCCAGGATTGCACTGCAAAACAAAAGGCGAAATGGGTTCATATGAAAGGTCTTGTCCTTTTTAACCATCGAGCGAGATGGCAATCAACAATCCAGTTTTTTGACTGCCACGGGAAGGAAATACCAGGTCTGCCATCCACCCGAGTACGTTTCGAAGCGAGCATCCGGGACACCAGCT
>Ga0265293_10011736_pt1 | contig 11818 bp, 10 predicted proteins | sample Munlanlewell138R_FD_192505 | JGI IMG/M metagenome (GOLD analysis project Ga0265293, IMG submission 192505) | Leachate microbial communities from a municipal landfill in Southern Ontario, Canada - Leachate well 138R | ecosystem: Engineered > Solid waste > Landfill > Unclassified | place: Canada... | reverse complement strand
GGTGGACGGGGAACGCTGCAACGTGAGGGATTAATCGGCCTTTTCCGGGGCCATCAATACCCCACCGCGTAGTAATACCCGTCCTCTTCCCGGACGCGGACCGGGACGCAGAAGAGGTCGCCGATGACCTCATCGGTCAGGACCTCGGCCTTCGGACCGTCTTTCTGGACGGCGCTGTCCCGCATCAGGACGACACGGGAGATCTCGGGAATGATGTCGGGGAGGTTGTGGGTCACGAGGATGATCCCGGTCCCTGACCGGGCAATCTTTCGGAGGGTTGCCCGAAAAGTGGGTAGTGGCCTATGAAATAACTGGTAATCGAAAATTTCTGCTACGCGATTATTTTGGTATCATCACAAGTTGTTGCTCAACGTAATTCCAAAGGAACACGCGTGCGGGTGACCCATCGAGGCCCCTGAGCCGTAGCGGTAGCGCCACCATGAAGTACTCTCCCTCCGGCACGCTGGAGAGGTCGAGCAGTTCGAGTATGACCACCCCGCGCCCGAGCAGGCGGCGGTGGATCGAACCGTCGCCCAGATAGGTCTCTATCGAGGGTGTATCTATACCGATGCAGGTGATACCGGCACCGGCGATGAAGTCGGTAGCCTCGATTGAGAGTGCCGGGTAGTCAGGATCGAACTCCTGCCGCCCGGAGAACCACGTCTTCAGGAGGAGCGTCCGGGCGCCCCCCAACCGGCCGGCGAGCTGGTCGTAGGTGATGAATTCCTCCACGTCACTGCAGTCGAGCACCCGCGCCGGCCCGATGAGTCGGTCGAGTGGTATCCGGTCGACCGTCTGCCCCCCCTCGATGTAGTGTGACGGGGCATCGATGTGCGTCCCGGTGTGGCTCCCGAGGGTCATCTCGGTCACACGGTACTGCCCGGTATCGATCTCATGGAACCGGGGCCTGATGTCGCCGGGATAGATTATGGTATCACCGGAGAGGTCGCGGGTGATATCGTAGATCTTCATAGACCTTCTCCGCTCCACCCGAACACTCCGATCAACGGCACAAAACAGACACCGCCGAGCGAGGTAGTCGCCACCCGTCCCTCGCGTTTAACGAGTTTGACGAGATCCTGGCAGTCCCTCGGGCCGATGGGGGCGACCAGGCGCCCGCCTTCCGCGAGCTGGTCGATCAGCGGTTGCGGGACGGCGGGCGATGCCGCTGTGATGATGATGGCATCATAAGGTGCCCCCGGCGGGTAGCCCTCCGTGCCGTCGCCGATGACTATCCGGACGCTGGTGATCCCCGCCCGGGCGAGGTTCTCCCGTGCCCGGTCGGCGAGGCTTTCGATACGCTCAACAGACGTGACTGATCCGGCGAGTTCAGCGAGAAGGGCTGCCTGGTAGCCGCTGCCGGCCCCGATCTCGAGCACCCGGCTCTCAGGGCGGAGTTCAAGATTCTCGGTCATGACGGCGACGATGTAGGGCTGTGATATGGTCTGCTCCTCCCCGATGGGGAGCGGCCGGTCCTCATAAGAGGATTGCTCAAGGCCCTCCGGCACGAAGAGGTGGCGCGGAACTTTTCGCATCGCGGCAAGCACCCGCTCGCCCCTGATCCCCCGGGTCCGGATCTGGAACTCCACCATCCTCTCGCGCTCTTTCGTGAAGCGGTCGGTCTCCGTCATATCATCTGGTATCAGAACCCGGATTCTGCTTTATCGATTGCGTCGTCGATCTGTCTCTGCAGGACTTCAGGGAGGCCGCTGATCTTGACGTCCAGGAACCCACGTATGATGGTTGCTGTGGCTTCGTCCTCCGAGAGACCCCGTGCCATGAGGTACTCGATCTCGTGGCGGGCGATCTTTCCGACCGCAGCCTCGTGGGAGAGCTCGGTACCGGTCAGTGTTCCCTCGATCTCGGGGATAGCATGGATTGTGCCGTCTTTTAAGATCAGGCCCTTGCACTCGATATGTCCCCGGGTGTTCTCCTTCTCACCGAGGATGTGCCCCCGGGATATAACGGTGCCGCCGGTCGTGATCGCCCGGGAGATGAGTTCGGTGCTCGTCTGTTCAGCGGCGAGGATGGTGCGGGAACCGAGATCAAGGAATGATCCCGGCGTTGCGACGACGATACTCGAGAACCGGGCTACGGCGTTCTTCCCGACGAGGCGCGCTGTCGGGTACATGACGACCCGGTTGACCGGCTGCATACAGACGTAGTTTGAGAGGAACGTTCCCTCCTCCTCGACGATGGTGGCGCTCCGTGGGAAGACGCTGATCCCCTCGCCCCAGTTGTGAATCATCGTGGATGTGACCCTGGCGCCTTTGCCGACGTAGATCTCGGTCACGCCGATGTGTGCACCACGCTCCTTCTGCCAGGAACTGGCACATCCGGATATGATGTGGATCTCGGAGTCCTCGCGTGCGATGAATATGTTGTGGACGTGCTGCACCGCCTCCTCGCGGAGGAAGAGGCAGGCCTGAAGCGGCATCGCGACCTTCACACCGGGGTGAGCGATGACGACGAGGCCCTGCGGGGTCTCCTGCTTTGCTACGTACTTTGTGTATTTGTCTGCATCTGCCGGGACCGCGTTCCAGTAGTAGTCGCGCATCCAGTCGTACTTCTCAAGGGCGATCTTGATGGGGAGCATCTCGATCCCCTCGGCCCCGCAGGTAGTCTGCACCACATCCTGGTCGATCTGGAAAAAACTTCCGCAACGGTTCTGCATCCCAACTTCAAGACCGGTCTGGGCGAGACGCTCCTGGTCTTCCTGAGAAAGATGTTCCATGTCAGTTATCTCGGTTTGCAACGCAGGCACTCTCCGTATCCTTTTTCCTTGACCACGCGCAGGATCTCGCGGGCGTTTCCATGACACCGTATCCGGCCGCTTATCATGACATGGCCCTGGTCGGCCTCAAGGTAGTCAAGGATGTAGCCGGTGTGGGTGATGATCAGGCCGCTCCGGCGCCGGTTGATGATATGGATATCTTTCTCAAGCAGGGCCGCGATCTCCTTTCCCATCAGGTTCATGTTCTCAAGGTCGACGCCGCTCTCAGGTTCATCCAGCATGAGGTAATCGGGCTGCTGGACCTTCAGTTGCAGGACTTCGCTCCGCTTCATCTCGCCGCCGGAGAATCCTACGTTGATGTCCCGGGCAAGGAACTGTTCCATGTTGACCGACTGCGCAAGCGCCTCTATCACACCCTCATCCATGTGAGATGTGGCGGTGAGCAGTTTCCCGAGTTTCAACCCGGATATTGCAGGCGGGTGCTGAAACATCATGCCCATCCCGAGGTGTGCACGCTCATGGATCGGCATGTGGGTGATATCCTCCCCCTTAAAGATAATAGACCCGGATGTGATCGTGTAGCTGCCAAATCCCATTATAGCCTTGAGCAGCGTACTCTTTCCCGATCCGTTCGGACCCATCAGGACATGAGTCTCCCCCTGCCCGATATGGAGGTTGATATCGTGGAGCACCTCGGTGCCATCCACGCTCACGTGTAAATCACTGATATCCAGCATACGGCTCCCCGTTATGTATGTGCCGGAGGATACATTAACGCTTGTACCATAACACCCCCTCTCCCGGCAGGGAGCGAATATACCAGATCTCCCGCCTCACCTAACCAGGTTTAAATTGAGACACTATAGAGAATAGAGGGCTGAAAGTAGCCCAAAAATTTAGATCGTTCACTTTCACCCCGCACTCGACCGGGTTAAATAGCGGCCACGCCCTGTTAGATATATGGAAGGAACTGCATTCTGCACGTTTGCCAGTCTGGTTGAGCGGGCCGCCCGCCATCCGACCATTGTACGGCGGAACCAGATGCGAAAAGTGGCGTATATCAGCACCAGGAAACCAGAGTATCGTATCCCCCGGTGAGGCCGGGGGTACTGCCCGGGTTGATCGATCCCGCTTCTGCGCGGTTGGCAGGTTATCCACCCGTCACCCTCCCGGATCCGCCCGGGCGCGGAGGTACGACCCGGGTCGATCATGGGCGTGGGTGATGAGATAGTTGTAGATGTCAACAGCGGTCCGCGACTCCTTGAGCAGGGCGTTGTAGGTCTCTAGCATGTCGTTATAATCCCGGGCTTCCTGGTTGTATTCGGGGACAAGACGGTTGTAATCGCTTATCTCCCCCGTCCGGGAGAGGGTGGCCATCCGTGCTCCGAGTGAATCGATACGCTCTTTTTTGGCCTCAAGCTCCCTTGCGCGCACATCAAGCACCGGCATGAGCGCCTCAGCCCGGGCGCGGGATGCAGAGAGAGCATGGTCTATCACACGGATCTGATCGCACGCGGTGTAGTACCGGGAACCACCACCGATGGGGATCACCAGGGGGTCGGAGGCGAGGGGCGTCCCGTGCGAGAGCGCCAGGGGTGGGATGCCGACGTAACTTGTGTTCGTGGCCTCGATGTAGGCGTATGTGGTGTTTTTGTAGTGGCAGCCGGCACTCCCCACCCCCACGGCCATGTGGGTCTCGTCTCCGAAGTAAAAGAGCGCAACCTTGTAGTCTTCCCGGGCGAGGAGCGCGGCGAGGAGGAGGCTTTTGTCGTCGCAGTCTCCGGCACCGTCGCCGAATGTCGCGATGGGGAACTTCGGTTCGATTATCGAGTCATCGGTCCAGTACGGAATGGACTGCACAAACGCGGTGATCAGTTCGAGGTACCGGTCATCGTCGAGTCCCTTGCGATCCCGGATCTCGTGGAGGGCCGCGATGAGGTCCGCGTAGAAAGGTTCCTGGTGAGGGTCATCTGCAAACGCCTGATAGTAGATAGGGATCCATTCCTCCCTGGAGAGATCCTTGTAGAGACGGAGCCTCCGGTCAGCCGCTTTTGCACCGGCGTAGACCGCAGGATCGATATCGATCCGGATCGTCTCCTCCCCACCCTCAAAAGGGAAGGTGTAGACCACGGGGTAGCCGGGGCCCGCCCCCTCGACCGGCACGATCACTGGTGGGACGGCCGCCGGGGGGGTGAGGGCGTCCAGGCACCCGGCACCGAGGAGCATGATGATGAGGATGAACAGGGTAAAGGCTCTTTTCCACATGGTATCAGGGGTGATACTGTCTTCCCTCTCCTCTTCTCTTCCGGGAGTAGTTATAGGTGCCCTGAGAGATGCAGGCTTCAATCGTGCGGGGCAATCTTCATGTATGTTGCAGGGGTACACCCGGCTACCGCCACGGGTGGAGGATATATTGATGGATACGTTTGAGCGAATACCGGTTGATGTGCGGTGGAAGCTGGCCGCACAGGAGTTTTCAGCGTTGCCGTTTGCCTACCGCAGGGCCATCAGGGATGGTGCCGACGATCACCTCTATAACGAGATCGAGCGGGAGATCTGGCGGGAGATGGGCAGGGAGGTGGGTATCGTCGCCCGCGCCTTTGGGATGCCGCTCGGAAACGCGCGTGAGGTTGCAGAAGCGTTTGCGGCATCTGCAAAGGTCTTCCTCGGAGCGGGATGGCACTACGATATCAGGAGCTCCGCGCCGGATGAGGCGGAACTGATAGTCCGGAGGTGTGTGTTAGCAGAGAGGGCAAAAGAGATGGGAGAAAACCCCATCGCTGCCTGCAACATCTGCCATGCCTTCTCAAACGCCGCGGTGTCGGACCTGAACCAGAACTACACCCCAAAATACCAGGGCGGCATCTGCGCCGGCGATACCACGTGCTCGATCGTGATTAAGCCCCTCGGCCGGGAGTGAGTGGGGGGCGCCCGATCACAGTACTGGAGGGCAGGATACCGGAGGTCACCGATCTCTGCACCTGACAGAGACACACCTCCTCCGCACCATGCGCGAGATCTCGTGCGCCCCCCAGGCGAGGTCAGGCCGGCGAGGGAGGCTCCCCGCCAGAGCTCCGATATCTATAATTTTTCGAAATTTCTCCAAAAACTTAATTTTGGTTGGGAATCTCAGGATGGTGATCATATCAATCGATTGTGAGCTCGGGTCGAAACCATGAACAGGTTACTAATAATCTCAAACAGGCTTCCGATCAGCATCTCCCGCCAGGACGGGGAGATCCGCCTGCAACGGAGCGTCGGTGGTCTCGCCACCGGCGTCGGGTCATTTTACAAATCCTGTGAGAGCCTCTGGGTCGGATGGCCGGGTATGAATGTCCAGAAAAAACAGAAAGAAGAGAAGGACCGGATAATTGAGGCCCTCCGGCAGGAGCAGTGCCACCCGGTCTTCCTCTCGCCGTACGACATCAAACACTACTATGATGGGTTCTGCAACAACACGCTCTGGCCGCTCTTCCACTACTTCAACCTCTACGCAAACTACGACCAGAAGACATGGAACGTCTACCAGAGGATCAACGAGAAATTCTGCGAGGCTGTTATGGAGGTGGCCCGGCCCGACGATATCATCTGGGTCCATGACTACCACCTGATGCTCCTGCCGCAGATGCTCCGGGAGTGCCTGCCGGATGCAGAGATCGGCTACTTCCACCACATCCCCTTTCCGTCGTCTGAGATCTTCCGTCACCTCCCCTGGAGGAGGGAGATCCTCGAAGGGCTGCTCGGGGCAGACCTCATCGGCTTTCACACCTACGGCTACGTCCGCCACTTTCTCTCCAGCGTCCGGAGGATCCTCGGGTATGAACACACCTTCGGAGAGGTCAGGACCGATACGCGGGTCACCAAGACCGATCTTTTCCCGATGGGGATTGACTACCGTCAGTTCGCTGAGGCCGCGGGTAGCAGTCCGGTCCAGGGGGAGATCGCAAGGATCCGACAGAAGTACGGAAAACAAAAGATCATCCTCTCGTTCGACCGTCTGGACTACACGAAGGGGATCCCGCTCAGGCTTGAGGCTTTCGATACACTGCTTGAGAAGAAGCCCGATTACCAGGGGAAGATAAGCTTCGTCATCGTCGCGGTCCCCTCAAGAGCCGGCGTCAACCGCTACCAGGTGTTGAAGAAGAAGATCGATGAACTCGTCGGCCGGATCAACGGGAAGTACGGGACGACCGACTGGACGCCGGTCCATTACTTCTACAACTTCCTCCCGTTCGAGACGCTGGTGGCGTTCTACAGCGCCGCCGACGTCGCCCTGGTGACCCCCCTCCGGGACGGCATGAACCTGATGGCAAAGGAATACATCGCCACCAGGACCGACGGCACCGGGGTGCTCATCCTCTCCGAGATGGCGGGGGCGGCCGAAGAACTCGGGGAAGCGATCATCGTCAACCCAAACGACCAGGATGCGGTGATCGAGGCGATCGAGGCAGCGCTCGCCATGCCGGAGAAGGAACAGGTCGAACGGAACCGGACCATGCAGAAGAGGCTGATGCGCTACGATATCGAGCGCTGGGTCGGGGACTTCCTGACCCGGCTTGGCGATGCGCGAGCGGTCCAGGTCGAGCGTTCCGAACAGATCATCACCCCCGCGATCCGGGATCAGCTGACCGATGACTACGCTGCCGGTAAGAACCGACTCCTCCTCCTCGACTACGACGGCACGCTGGTTCCTTTCGCTGCAAAACCCGGGATGGCGGTCCCCGCCGGGGCCACGCGCGATGTGCTTGAGGAGCTCTCCCGTGCAGCCTCAAATGAGGTGGTGGTTATCAGCGGCAGGGATCGGCATACCCTGGAGGCATGGTTTGGAGCGATGGATATAGGGCTCATCGCCGAACACGGTGTCTGGATAAAGGAGCGGGGAGGTGGGTGGGAGATGCCGGAGGCACTCTCGGATGAGTGGAAGGGGGAGATCTACCCCATCCTCGAACTCTACACCGACCGCACCCCCGGCGCCTTCATTGAGGAGAAGGACTACTCCCTCGTCTGGCACTACCGGCGGACCGAACCGACGCTCGGGGCCCGGCGGGCAAAAGATCTCAAGGACGATCTCCTGCACCTGACATCGAACCTCGACGTCAGCGTTATGGAGGGGAGCCGGATCATTGAGATCAAGAACACCGTCGTCAACAAAGGGAGGGCCGCGATGAACTGGATATCCCGGCAGGCATGGGATTTTGTCCTCGCCATCGGTGATGACCGGACCGACGAAGATCTCTTCGAGGTCATGCCGCCGGAAGCCTGCTCGATCAAGGTCGGGCTCGCCCCGAGCAAGGCCCGCTTCAACCTGATCACCCAGCGGGATGTGATACCTCTGCTCTGGGAGTGTATCGCGCGCGATAAACAGGGAACAGCCGGGAAAAAAGAGAAACGGGGGCGGGAGAAGGGCCCTATTGAGTCGGCAGCTCCCGGATGACCGACCGCACCGTCAGGAAGACCGGGCCCCGGAGGTCCACCTTCTTGTTGTGGTCGGTGATATACCGCATCGCGTACTCCTCGATGCGCAGGTTGATGTCTGAGGGGAGCTTTGCCATCTTCACCTGGATGCGGGTCTCCTCGCCGCACCGCGCCGCCTCCTCTATGCGGGCGGCGGCGAGGTTTGCTGCGGCATCGAGGTAGGTGATGCCGGTCGGGGCACCGTTCTGCCGGACCTCCGCCCATTTCGGGAGATCCGGCACACCGAGCACCGCACCATCGTGGACGAAGATTTCATTGAAACAGGCAGGTCCGCAGAGCTTCGAGTTGGACTCGGGCTCTTCGACGATCACCTCAACCTCACGCCCGGCGATCTCGCCTTTCCAGGCGACGAACGAGCACGGTCCCGGTGCGGCGGCGTTTGCAGCGGCCACGTTCCGGATCGCCTCGGCCATCTGCTTCCCGGTCACGGATGCGGGTTCTGCGCGGAGGTGGACGGCGCCAGCGATCTGGCGGTCGGAGAGGGACTGCGGGTAGAACTGCGGGTAGGAGAGCTCGCGGATATCGTTTGACCGGTAGGCGATCATGGCGAGCCTCTCCACCCCGAGACCGAGGTTCATCACCGGCACACCGATCCCGTACTCCGCGAGCGCCGAAGGCGAGTATATGCCAAACGTGGCGACCTCGACCCACCCGAGGACCGGGTGGCGGGCGTAGACCTCGGTCTGGGTGCCGGGCATGTAGTACTTCGACCGTTTCTCGTCAGGCTGGAACCGGAACTCCTCAAACCCGAACGCCGAGAGGAGGGCCTCGCTGACAGCCTTCCCCTCCTCGATGGTGACGTCCTCCCCCGCGACGACGCAGGATGCCGAGTGGTAGGCCATAAGGCGGGTGGGTCCCTCCTCCTGTTCCCGCCGGAAACAGCGGTCCACCGAGAAGAGCCGGATCGGGAGGTGACGTTTCTCCCAGATCGCCGCGAGCGTCAGGAACCAGCCGCTCGTCATGTGGCTCCGGAGGGTGTTTCTCGACGACTCGGGGGCGAGCGCCCGGAATTCGGGGAAGACCTCGTCCATGATGTGCACCACGGTGGCATCGTCGGCATTGAGCACGACAGCGAGTTCGTGCGTCAGCTCATCGCCGTCGATCATCCCCTTCTTGTAGCCGTGGAGGGTCTCGCGGAGCTTCTCCTCGGTCTCATGCGTGATCGAACTGCCGAGGATTGCCTCGATCTCCGCGACCTGTTTCTGGGCGATCCCGACGTTTGGGCGCGGCAGGCCACCGATGTAGAAGACCCGGTCGAGGACGGCCATCGCCTCAGGCCCGAACTGCCGGTAGATGTCCGCCTCTTCGACGATCAGGGGATTCATCGCCTCGTCAAATCCCATCGAGAGGTAGGTCTCGCGGAGTCTCTGGGTGATCTCAAATATCGGGTGCGCCGATGCCCGGGTGTATCTCAGGCGGGGGTATCGGCCTTCAACCCCCGCCGGGGTCAGCACCGACGGGCCTTCATGCCAGGCATGTTCAAAATCTTCTTTTGCTCTCTTCCTGAACTTTTCCACATCAAATCTCATATATCCCGCTCCAGACAGACCACCCGGCTCACCGGGCTCTCATCCTTGATAGAATAATCGCAGTGCTCCACAATCTTCTCGGCAAACGCCCGGACGGTCTGGTGTTCGGGCATCTGCTCCCGTTTCAGCCGGTTTCTACTGTATCCCAGGTACATATAACCCTTCACCTCCACGAAGCGGGCTCCGGAGTCCTGGTAGATCGCCGCGTAACCTTCAGGAGAAAAGTCGTTGTAACCACGCACCACCGTGGTGCGGATGGCCGAACGCCGGGTGGCAAGACCGGCGAGGCTCTCCTGTATCCGGTCCCAGTAGTCTTCGCGGGGCCGGCAGAGACCGAGGTAGGTCTCCCGGTCAGGGGCATCTAAGGAGACGTAGAGCTGGTAGGGCCGGCACCGGGCGAGGACATCCGGCCGGGTGCCGTTTGAGACGAGGAACGTCGTGTACCCCTCAGTGTTGAGACCGTCGATAAACTCCGGGAGTTGCGAGTAACATGTCGGCTCCCCGGAGAGCGATACCGCGACCATCGTGGGGTCGAGGGCCTCTGCGAAGAGCTCCGGCGTGACGTAGGGCGAGACCTTGTAGCCGGAGAGTGCCTTCTTCTGGAGGCGCCGGAGGTTACCTATGATCTCGGCCGGCGGGCACTCCTCCTCTTCCGTCACCTCATGCTCAAACGATCTCCAGCAGAAGAGGCACTGCTGGTTACACCGGAGGGTCGGCGTCATCTGGACGCAGCGGTGGCTCTCGATCCCGTAGAACTGTGCCTTGTAACACATATCACCGCCCCGGAGCGCCCGCTTGTTCCACATGCAGGGTTTGACGGCGGCCGACGAGGTGGTGTTGACGAACTGGTAGCCCTGTTTCCTGAGGGCCTTACATGCTTCGGAGTGCATCGATACCGAGGGCCTCCAGGGACTCTTTCAGGGTGTTTCTGACCGCATTCACGAGCGCGAGACGGCTGTTCCGGGTCTCGCCCTCGCTCTTCAGCACGGGGTCGTAGTGGTAGAAGGCGTTGAAGAGATCGGCGAGCTCGCGGGCGAATGTGGCGAGGTGGTGCGGCCGGAGCTCCGTCACGGTCTCTTCGATGACGGCCGGGAACCTTGCGATATGCCGGGCGAGAGCAACCTCATGGTCTGTCTCGTAGCGATAGGCCGGTTCGAACCCGCCGGCCTTCTCGAGGATGCTACAGGCGCGGGCGTGGGCGTACTGGATGTAGGGGCCGCTCTGGCGCTCGAAGTTCAGCGCCTCGATCCAGTCAAAGACCGTGCTCTTCTCCGGTGAGACCTTCACGATATCGTAGCGGATGGCAGCGATTGCAACCGATCCAGCGATGGCCTGCCGTTCCTCTTCCGCGAGCTCGGGGCGCCGGATGGTCACCTCCTCAAACGCCTTTGCCGTCACCTCCTCGATCAGGTCGTCGGCGGAGACAAACTTACCCGCCCGGGTGCTCATGGCGCCCTCAGGGAGGGAGACGAACTCGAAGTAGACGATCTCAGGGGACTTTTCCCCGATGAGCCCGAGGGTGGCCTGGAGCTGGGCGCCGATCAGCTTGTGGTCGGCCCCGAGCACGTCGATCATCCGGTCGAAGTTGCGCCCCTTCCAGGTATGGTAGGCGAGGTCGCGGGTGCTGTAGACCGATGTGCCGTCGCTCCGCCGGAGGATGTACTTTTTTTCGAAGCCCTGCTCTGTGAGGTCGACCCAGAGGGTCTCATCCTCGTGGGCCTGCGGCAGCCGCCGGACCTGCTCGATGACCCGATCCACATCCCCGATCCTGACGAAATCACTCTCCCAGGCGAACCGGTCATGGTGGGCGTTCAGGGCGGCAAGGGTCGTCTTGATGCCGGAGATACAGAGGGAGACCGCAGCCCGGAACTTCTTCGATGTCCCGGGGTCACCGCGCTCCACCTCCTGCATGAGGTGGTCGATCTCGTCGGTGATGCCGGGATCCTCCTGGATCTCGCGGTTCGCCGTGACATAGACCCGCGCGACGTAGTGGTCCTCTTTCTCGCCTTCCTCGCGGGTGATATCGAGGTGATCGAGTCCCCAGGCGACGATCGCGACCTGACGGCCCATATCATTCAGG
>Ga0265293_10011735_pt1 | contig 11819 bp, 22 predicted proteins | sample Munlanlewell138R_FD_192505 | JGI IMG/M metagenome (GOLD analysis project Ga0265293, IMG submission 192505) | Leachate microbial communities from a municipal landfill in Southern Ontario, Canada - Leachate well 138R | ecosystem: Engineered > Solid waste > Landfill > Unclassified | place: Canada... | reverse complement strand
GGCGGCGGGAGAGGGCTCCAATGGTGAGGAACGGAGCGGAACGAGCGCAAATGCCGTTTCCGGACCGCCGCCATGACGCCGAACGGAGCGAATTGGATGCCCTTGGCGTTCCGTGCCGCCGGTGAGTGTAGTTTGTCACCGGTTCTGTCAGTAGACGGGAATAGCCGGGAAGAGATATCAAACGGCCGGGAAAGTACGATTTATCAACGGGTTGCTGTGGGTCGGAATGGGGCTCAGCGGGAAAACCGATTTGTCACCGAATGATGGCAGGTCAGCCCAAATGGCGCGCCGATGAGCTTCCAGGCCGCGCAGCTTCAATTGTCGCTTCAGAAACCGCCGAGTGGCCTTTGAAGGGTCGTCAAACCGCTTAAAAGGTGGGTTTGAGGATGGACGCTGAAGCGCATGCTACGGCGGCTCGTGCTGAAAAAACCGCCTCAAATCCAATTTCAGGTTCCTCCTGGTGAGGGAACCTCATCAATAACAGAAAAATCATAAGGAAAACAACGGGCCGAGCGAAGGCATGGGGGCTTTCAAGGTTCCTCCTGCTTCTCCCCCTCTTGCCGCCGCCAGCGGCCATCCTATTCTGCCAGTCGGGCAGCTTGGGAATGGTAATGAGCATATCTGTATAGATCGACTTAAAGCCAGCGGCGTTTGATTGGAGATGCCGTTCCCCGGCTTTGCCTGGGTTCCGGTGGCACCGGGCCGGTGCCACTTAGGCCGCTTATTTCACAATCATGAAGCCTTGTGTTTACCGGTTCCGGGCGCATCGCGAGCGGCCGTCACCTCTCTTCGTATTCTCTTCTCCAGCAAGCCGAGCCAGAGCTTCATTTCTTCGACATCGCTGAGATCAGTGTCATCGAGCATGTACTGGTTGTAGTAGTCTATGGCCTTCCGATCGAGCGTCTCTGCGTGCAACGTGATCCCAGCTTCCTTGTGCACACTGGCGACCACCTCTTTGATGTCGACGAGGAGGTCTGAATCGATGATCGCGTTCTTTTGGTAGAGGTGGTCGTCACTCTCGACGAGGGACTTAGGACCTAGGCCGCTTAGCACCCAACCGGGGTTGGCTCCGACCTTAGCAAATAAAAGCAACGTCTCTCCACTCGGCACCCCTTCGTTGCGCTCGATTTTCTGCCAGGCTCGCAAAGACATACCGAGCCTCGCAGCCATGCCCTGCTGGGTTTCCCGCAAGTCAGATCGCAGTTCGGCCGCGCGGCTACCGATGGTGTCGCGTGCGTCCAATGCCGTCACCCATCAATAAGAATAAATATGCTTGTCAAAGAGCACAAATATGCTTATCCCTACCTTGGTCGCCGGAACTACCGGGCGACAATTGCACACAACGGACCACCAAAAAGCGGATGCGCCAACATCCGCTTCATGAGGAGACAACGATGACAAAGCCCAAAGCCTGGGACCGTCACGCCATCCTTGCCCACCTTCGCCGCAACGGAATGACGCTGGCGGGCATTGCAGAGAGGTACGGTCTGGCGCTTTCGGGAGTCAAGAACATCTGGACGCGCCCCAACGAGCCGGCCGAGCGCGCCATCGCCGATTTCATCGGCGAGCCGGTCGAGAAGGTGTTCGCCGACCGATACCCGAAGATGCGCAATCGCATCTACGCGCCACCCGTTCCTCAGTCATCACCCGGCAAACCGGCCCCCCACCGGAATGCCGCGTGATGCGTGACGCGGGGCAGGGCGCGGCTGCTCTAGCCTTTGCCATCCGGCAGATGCCGGCAGGGCAGGAATCCCCCCTCTCCAAAAAATTCCTCCCCGGCTGTCAGCGCACCGTCCAGCCCCGCGTCACATCTTCATCCTTGCCCGCTGGAAGGGATGCCACAATGGCGAAAGCGCCCCCCAAAATCGACAGACGAAACCCGTTCATTCCCGCGCAGTCAAAGGTTTGCTGCGCGCTGGAGACCTTCTTCGTCTCGGCCATGCTGGTCATCTGTACGACGGTCGGCGTGGCTCTCACCCTTCACCGGCTGTTTGTGGAGTAAGTCATGCCGATCAATCCATACTCTGAAGACGAGCGCCTGCAGCTGATGTTGTCCTGCTGCTACGCGGCCGTGAAAACCGGCTTCGATCATCTGGCCGTTCGCGACATCATTAACCCGCCGCATGAGTGGTTCGACGCCGCGCTGGCGCGCCAGATCGCCATCCATATTCTTGCGACCGCCTTCGATGTGCCGCGTCGTCGGATCGTGACGATGCAGGAGCGGCGTCGAGCATCGATCGCCAGTGCCATATTGGCCGTCGATGCGCGTCTCGAACACCCGGTGTTCGAGCGAGCCTACAAGCGCATGACCAACCGCGCACTTTCCCTTTTCCAAGAGCAGATCGAGAGGGCGGCGGCATGAAATTCGAACGCATCGCCATCTCCGATATCGTAGTGCCGGAGCGTCTGCGGGCCGTCGAGGAAGAACACGCCATCGCCATCGCGCAGTCGATCGTCGAGCATGGCCTGATCAATCCGATCACCGTACGCGCCACACCTGCCGCCAAGGGCGGGAAATGGACATTGGTGGCCGGCGCGCACCGGCTGCGCGCCACGGTGCTGAACGATGACGACCAGATCGACGCTGTCATCGTCGAGGCCGACAAGGACGAGGCGCAGCTCGTCGAGATAACCGAGAACCTGTTCCGAAACGAACTCTCGGTCGTCGACCGATCAATTTTCGTCGGGACCTATCGCGAAGCGTGGGAGCGCCGGAACGGTAAAATCGCAGCCGGTCGTCCCGGTAATAGGATCAACTTGATCCAATTACTTGAAGATGAGGCTGCTGCCGGCTTTTCGCGGCACGTCGCAGACCGAATGGGTATCTCGGCAGCCTCGGTGAAGCGCCTGAGCTTCATCGCTCAGAAGCTACATCCCGATGTCCGCTCTGCCATCCGGGGTACTCCCATCGCCGATAACCAGTCCGCGTTGCTGAAGCTCGCCAAGATGGAGCCTGCCACCCAGCGGCAGACGGCGGTGGCGCTGAAGGCGGAAGGGCCGGACCTGAAAAAGGCGCTTGCCGCTGTGCAAGGACCGAAGCCGAAGGTGGACGCCCAGACGGCGGCCTTCGACGCGCTGGTGTCGGCCTGGTCGCGCGCTACCGACGAAACGAAAATCCGCTTCGTGAATGAGGTCGTCGGTGTTTCGGCGTGGGAGCCAGCAAGATGAGCAAGCTCCATCCTGACCAGTTCGACCTTTTCGCCGAGCCGCGCTTTCCCGTGCGGTCGCCGGCCTCGCAGATCGATCTGCAGCGTTTTCGCTCCAAACTCAAGCGGGCCATGGCCGAGGCGATCCGCCAGTGCCCGTACGATCGGCCAGTGATCGCCGCCCGCATGGCTCAGTATCTCGGCCTGCCATCGATTAGCAAGGCGGCGCTCGACGCCTACACGGCCGAGAGCAACACCACGCATGATGTCAGTCTCGTGCGCTTCAAAGCGTTCGTCCGCGCCACCGGGGCGGTCTGGCTGTGGGACATGGTGGTTTCGGAAGACGGCCTCACCATGCTGGAAGGCGATGAAGCCCGCCTTGCCGAGATCGCCGCCATCCAGCAGGAGCGCAAGGAACTGGAGCGCAAGCTCAAGCTGTTGTCCTCCGTTCCGGTCGATCTCAAGCGGAGGGCTCGCTGATGTCGGGCGCGCGCGAATGGTTTTCTCTGGCCGAGCTGGCGGCGGCGAAGCTGCCAGACCTGCCTGCCACAGTTAAAGGTTTTGACAAGATCGTCGCCAAGGCCGGGTGGCGCGCCAGCGAGGCGACCGCGCGCAAGATGACCGGGCGCGAGGGTGGCGGCGGATGGCAATATCACATCAGTCTGTTGCCGCAGGCCGCACAGTTGCGCCTGCTGGTTGTCCATTCAGCGCCGGCCAATGACGACGCCGATCTGGCTGCGGAGGCGACGAAAGCCCTTTGGGCACAGTTCGAAGTGCTTTCGAGCGACCTGAAAACTGCGTGTGAGCACCGCCTGAAGGTGGTGCTTGAGGTGGGTGACCTGCTCAACGGCGGCCTGTCGATGACTGCGGCGGTCGAGCTGGCCGGTATCCGCCACGACGCCAGCGCCCGCAATATCTATCGCTGGCTCGGCGTTGTCGAAGGCGTGGACCGTGCGAACTGGTTGCCAGCGCTTGCGCCCAGGTCGAAGGCCAGCGCCGAACGCTCGCGCTGCCATGATGAGGCATGGACATTCTTGCTCTCCGATTATCTGCGACCGGAAGAGCCCAGCTTCACGAGCTGCTATCGCCGGCTTCTGAAGGCGGCGAAGAAGGAGAAATGGGCTCCGGTTCCCAGCGAACGTGCCCTGCGCCGCCGGCTCAATGCGGAGATACCGGGAGCGGTCCAGACGCTCGCCCGCAAGGGCCGCGACAAGGCCAAGACGCTGTTTCCCGCCCAGCGCCGCACCCGCGACCATCTGCACGCCATGCAGGCCGTCAATATGGACGGCCACAAGTTAGATGTGTTCGTCCTCCTCGACGATGGGCGCGTCACCCGCCTGTTCCTGCTCGGCATTCAGGATCTGTATTCCGGCAAGATTCTGGCATGGCGGCTGTCGGACAGCGAGAACAAGGAGACCGTGCGCCTGGTCATCGGCGACATGGTCGAGCGCTACGGCATCCCGGAGGTCATGACGCTCGATAACGGCCGCGCTTTTGCTTCCAAGCAGATCAGCGGCGGCACGGCAACGCGGTATCGCTTCAAAATCCGGGACGAGGACCCGCAAGGATTGCTCACAACGCTCGGCATCGAGCTTCGGTGGACCCAACCGTATTCGGGCCAGTCCAAACCGATCGAGCGGGCGTGGCGTGATCTTGCCGACGAGGTTTCCCGACATCCCATCTGCGCCGGTGCCTATACCGGCAACAAGGTGGACGCCAAGCCCGAAAACTACGCCAGCAGGGCGGTGCCGCTGGCGGTGTTCAAGTCCCACGTGGACCGCACTGTCGCTGAGCACAACGCCCGCGCCGGGCGCGCCGCGAAGGCTTGCGCCGGCCGCAGCTTTGACGAAACCTTTGCGGCTTCACTGGCCGATCCAGCGACCATCGTGCGCTGGCCGACCACCGCGCAGCGCGCCTTGTGGCTTCTGGCGGCGGATCGTGTCCGCACCCAGAAGGGGTCCGGCGAAATCCACCTGTTTGGCAATCGGTATTGGTCGCAGGAACTCAATGGCTATGCCGGCCGGCATGTCACGGTACGCTTTGACCCCGACAAGCTGACACAGCCGATCAGGGTCTATGACGCCAACAACACGCTGATCTGCGAGGCCGAGTGCATCGCCGATAGTGGATTCCACGATGCCGAAGCAGCGCGCCGCCACGCCAAGAAACGTGGCGATTACCAGAAGGCCGTTGCCGCCCAGAAACGGGCGCTGGCCAGCATGACCGCCGACGAACTGGCGGCGATCCTGACCAAGGGCGAGGAAACACCCGCCGAGCCCGAGCGCTCCGCGCCGCCACGCATCACGCGCATCGTGACAGGCAATCTGGCCGTGAAGCCAGCGCCCACAGACGAGCTGGATGATGACGAGTTCAGAGAAGGTTTTTCGAGGGCCATGGCCGGTTTGGCCGGCGGTGCCTCAATCCACCAATTCCCGCAAGGGAATGAGCCGGGAAGTAGTGCGTACGGTTCCCAAAAAAGCGGGCGGGAATGAAATCCCGCCCGAGAAAGCAAGCCCGTTAGGGCACAACAGGAACCACCATAAATGAACGACATATCCACCACAAGAGACCTCAAGGCAGCGACTGGCTGGGAGCGCCCCATCAATGGTCCTGACGTCTCTCTTGCCAATCGCACCACCGCCGACATCGACAGCTGGTGGCTGCTGATAGACCAGGTGATCGAGATCGCCACGCAGCAGGGCTGGACGAAAACCGATGTGGCGCGCCGCATCAACATGCCGAGCGGCACTTTCTCGCAGTGGTTTTCCGGGACCTATACCGGTCGCCTCGACAACCAGAACAAGATCGTCCAGCAGTGGCTTGACGGCATCGGCGAAACGGTTGGTCTGGTCGCGTCCATACCGCCGAGCCCGGCATTCCTCGCCACGGTCGCCGCCAAGGAAGTGTTTGAGACCCTGCATTGGGCGCAGGTCGCCTCCGACATGGTCATCATCACGCTTGAGGCAGGCATGGGCAAAACCACCGCCTGCCGTCATTTCGCGGCGACCAGGCCGCACGTCTACATGGTCACCATGTCGCCGCACACCAAGACGGTGCACGGCATGCTCACCGATCTCGCCCAGGAGCTGGACGTGATGGTGCATAACCCGGCGCGTCTGACCAGAGCCATCGGCCGCAAGCTGGAGCGCTCGGGCGACGGCACGCTGCTGATCGTGGACGAGGCCCAGAACCTCAATGACGACGCGGTCAACCAGCTCCGCCACTTTGTCGATATTCACCGCTGCGGAGTAGCGCTGGTCGGCAACACCGAAATCTACGGCCGTTTCGCACGCGGCGGCAACGATCGGCCGGACGGTCCATCGTATGCGCAGATCAAGCGGAGGATCGGCAAGCGCCTCCTGCGCAACAAGCCATCGCTGGATGACTTGCGCATGTTCATATCCGCCTGGGGCGTCAGTGATCCCGACGCGGTCAAGTTTTTGATTGGGGTCGGCAACAAGGGCGGCGCGCTCGGTCAGGTCGACAAGACCATCAAGCTCGCCTCCATGATCGCGGGCGGCCTTGGCGAGACCATAGCGCTCAAGCACTTGCAGGCCGCCTGGAAGAACCGCGACGTGGAGATGTACGCATGAGCGCAGCGCTCTCCACAAAGCTTGCCGAGGTTGCAGGCTATTTCGAAAAGCCACGCAAGAACCCGATCGTCCTCAACGATGACGGACGTCAGTTTTTGCACGAGCAGCTCGTCATCCTGCGCGATCTGGCTGTCTGCATGGAGGAGGAGCTGCGCACGTTCCGGTTGCTCGAAGCCGATCGCGCAGGCCGGCGCTTTCTCGAACAGGAAGCTGAGAATGCCTTGCGTGCCGCTCCTGTCGTCCAGGAGGGCAACGTGTTTCGCCCTGATTTCAGCGGGAGGAAGTCATGAAGGACAACCTTTATGAGTTGAGTGACGGCCTGTTCGAACTGCGGCGCGCCTTCGTGGCGAACGAAGGCGCCAGCGTCGTCATGAGCACCGATCAGGTGTCGTGGATGGGTACCATCCTGATGCATTTCGGGCAGATGGCGCTGCGTCAGGCGCATGAGATTTCACGCCATCGGTGGAATGAGGCAGCCCGGGCGGACCCTCCCGTCATCGAACTGGTCGAAGAGGCGATGCGCCCGGAATCGAATGTGGTGCTGTTGCGAGAGATGTTGCGTTCGCACCAGCCGGAGATGCCGGCATGAGTACTGATCCTCTCATCAGCGCTGCCTATCGCGTTGACGTGCTCGACGCGGCCGGCCGCATCATCGCCAATCCGCGCCGTCGCACGGTCGCCGCTTCCAGCGCGGAAGTGCTGGCGCTCGCCTGGGCGACGGAAGTCCTCAATGGCATTGCGATCGAGGCCGAGCTGCTCGTGCGGGCGCTGCAGCTTCCGATCACCGGCAACGATAGCCATGACGCCGCGCGCGACAACGCCATCCAGATGCGGCTCGCCAGCCTCGCGCATCAGTTCGCGGTGATGCGCGCCGCCGACAATCTCCAGACCGAAAAGGAAGACACCGATGCAAACCGCAGCGCTTGAACAATCGATCGACGCCGGCACCGTGCTGGTCGGCGACAAGGAGTACATGCCGGACGCCAAGGGCAATCTCGTGCCGGTCGAAACGATCAAGCCGGCAGACCGCCTTGAAGACGAGACGGTGCGCAAGATCATTGGTTACGCCACTGATCTGTCAGCGCAGATCAGCCGGTTCAAGGCTCACACCTTCGAGGACCTCGGCGCATTCGAGGCGCTTCTGGCGCAGGAATACGGGGCAGCGAAGGGTGGAGCCAAGGGCAACAAGACCTTCATGAGTTTCGACGGACTCATGAAGGTGCAGGTACAGGTGCAGGACTATATCGACTTCGGCGCGCAGTTGCAGATCGCCAAGGGTCTGGTCGACGAATGCCTGACCGAATGGTCGGCCGACAGCCGCCCGGAAGTCCGCGCCATCATCACCCGCGCCTTCAACACCGATCGCGAAGGCCAGATCAACCGGGCCGAAATCTTCATGCTGCTGCGCCTCGACATAGAGGACGAGCGCTGGAAGCGCGCCATGGCGGCGGTTCGCGACGCGATGCGTGTCGTCGGCTCCAAGACCTATGTGCGCTGCTACGAGCGGCCGCGCCTGGACGCGCCGTGGCAGGCCGTCACCATCGATCTGGCGCGCGCATAGGAGGCGGCGATGAAACCCGAAAAGATCGCGCAGCTTCGCTCCTACGTGTCTATCGCCGAACGCCTCTCTCCGGATGCGCTAGCAGACCTTCATGGCGCACGGTTCGATTTCAGAGCTGGCGCTTATGAAATGCGACTGGCTGGTATCAGCGGCACCAGCACCATGTCGAGGGAAGCGGCGCGAGAAAGCTGGGTACGCGCCGCTCGCCGCAAGATTGAACTGGCCGAAGCAAACTGTGTTGGCCATGTCGCCAGCGCTGATGACGCCAAGATTTGCGGCCGCTGCGGTTTGCATATCGACGATCTTCGGCCTGACGAGGCCGATCCAATTCCACACCGCCGCCATCCGATGCCCGGCAGCGTCGAGGCCGGCATGAAGGGTGGGCTCGGCTACGACGAAATGGCCGATCCCATCCTCGCCGGCTCCGGTCCGGTGCCGATTGTGCCGAGGGAGGGTTGAGGGATGGGAGCACCGAAGCCAACGCTCGGATATGGCAGCCGCACCGAGGCGGTAATCGCACTCCGCCGGGAGGGAATGCGCCCCAGCGCGATTGCGCGGCGGCTTGGAATAGAGGTCAAGACTGTCGCGGCGCTCGAATGTTCGGCCCGCCGGTCAACGTCGAATCCACGCGCCGATGCTGGCAACCGGAAAAATGCGGTCCTCATAACCTACGACCTTCGTTGTCACCTCCGCGAGGCCGCACGCCGCAGGGAGCTTTCCGTCGAGGCGGTCGCCCTGCGCATTCTCGAAACGGTCGCCTACAGCAACCTGATCGACGCCGTCCTGGATGATGCCGACGAGGTGGCGCGATGAAATCCCGCGTTCTCACTGAAAATCAGGTGCGCATTGCATCTCGCGTCTGCACCGTCCTCGACGGTGCCAACGATGACGATGTCCTGGTCGCTCTCAATTCCATCATAGCCGCTACGCTGGTTGAGCGGTCAGCCGAGCCGGGCGCGGCCATCGGCCGGGCCACCGCATTTGGCCTTCAGCTGGAAAAGACCGTGCAGGCCGGCCTGCGCGGCGAGCTGACACGCAACGACCAGACACCGATCGATTTGAGGATGGTGCTATGAAGGATGCTTGGCGCATCGAGCAGGACCGTCAGTCGCAAGAGCTGGCCGAAATAGTCCAGCAGGCGATTGATGCCTATGGCCAGAGACTGAAGGCCGAGGGCAAACAGCCGATGCTCAATGCCGTCGCCAGCGCCATCGTCACGGTGACGGGAGCGATGCTGGCATCCGTAAAAGATCGCAGGCCTCGGAAGCTGTTGCGCAATGCCATGGAGCGCGAATTGCCACTGGCAATCGCACGGCATGAAGGGTGCAGCGGATCGGCAGAGGTCATCATTGCCGGCCGGAGGGCGGATGCATGACAACGTCCAAGGTCAATATCGCCGGCCAGATCGCGGAAGTTCAGCGCGAGCTGGCCATGCGTCGCAACACGTATCCCCGCCTGATCGCCAGCGCAAAGATGCGCGAGGCCGAAGCGGAACTCTGCACCCGCCGCATGGAGGCGGTGCTGGAAACGCTGCTGTTCTGCCAGCGCCACGAAGCGGCATTCCGGACCTACATCAGCGAACGAAGGGCATCGCAATGAGCGCGCTCGCCGCCATCCATGTCGCCCGCAAGCAGCTCGGCCTGGACGATGACGCCGCCCGCGATCTTTATGCCGTGGTCACCGGCAAGCGCTCCCTTCGGGAAATGTCGGCCGGCGAGCAGGATCGTGTCGTCCAGGAGCTGCGCCGCCGTGGTTTCAAACAGGCTTCGACCGGCTCTCGAAAGCAGCTTGAAGGCAAGTATGCGCCGAAGCTGCAGGCGCTGTGGATCGCGGGCTGGAACCTTGGCATCGTCGAGCGCCGCTCCGATGAAGCCCTGATCGCATTCGTAAAGCGTCAGGCGCAGGTCGATCATGTCCGATTCCTGCATGATCCGGCCGACGCCGCGAAGGCGATCGAGGGCCTTAAGGCGTGGATGACCCGCGCGGCCGGTGTGGACTGGAGCGTTGGCGATCATCTTCCCGACTGGATGCGCGCGCCCGGTGCGCAGATCGCCTTGGCACAGTGGCAGATGCTTGTTGCCGGTGGCCGCATGGAGCCGCGCATTTCGTCATTCCGCTCTCTGGTCGCCCAGCATGCCCTTCCGGTGGATCAGATGGAAAACGGGAACTGGACTGTCATCATGAACCTCCTCGGCCAGCAGGTTCGGCAGCTGAAGAAGGTAGAGCGCTGATGGTCGCCTATAGCTTCAACGCCATCTTCGCCGACCAGGTGTCGTCGCTCCGCAAGCGACAGACGGTTCGATCAGAGCGCAAGCGTCATGCCCGGCCGGGCGAGCCGGTGCAGCTCTATGCAGGAATGCGCACCCGCTCCTGCCGCAAGCTGGTCGATCCCGATCCCATCTGCACCTTCGTCCACAAGATCGAAATCAGCCTTAGCGTGCTGATCGACGACATGATCGCATCGATCTCGATCGATGGTATTCCGCTTCGGCCGGATGAGATCGAGGCGTTCGCCCAGGCGGATGGTTTCGGCGTGGATGCTGTTGGCGACTGGCGCTTCAAGGCGACCGGCTGGCGCGGCTCGGCGCGATGGAACATGGGCGATTTCTGGATGCGCCACCACGGTTCCGGCCGCTTCGACGGCGTGCTGGTGAAGTGGGGGCGACAATGAAATCCATCTACGTCACCGATCATGCCGTCCTGCGCTACCTTGAACGCGCCCACGGCCTCGATGTCGACGCGGTGCGTCGCCATCTGGCCGGCCGGCTGGCCACTGGCGCACGGCTTGGGGCGGTTGGCGTCACGATCGAGAACGTGAAATTCGTGCTCCTGCAAAATGGCGACCATGTCTCGGCCGTCACCGCGCTGTTCCCGCAGTGGCCGGCCAGGACGAAATGATGATGGTCCGCGCTCCGCAGCCACCCGTCCTCCCTCTGCTCGTATGGACCGAGCAGAGGGAGGTGCTGCGTTTGCAGGATGCGCGGGATGATCTGCAACGCCGCATCATGATGTTGCGGCCGCACAGCCACAAGCGGATCGAGCTGGAGGCGCGTCTGCGCGACGTGACGGCGCAGCAGCTCAAGCTTCAGGCCGCGATGGGGAGAGCGATTTGATCGACGCTGATCGCCCCTGGCTTTCGCCCATGCTCAACCGGATCGCCGAAGTGGCCGGCGAGCGCGCCGCCTTGATCCTTGGCCGCGAGCGCGCCTGCCAGTCAATCTTCATTCCGAAGAACTTCCGGCCTGATCATTGGCTGCCCGAGCTGATCGGCGAAACGGCGGCGTTGGCGATGATCCGCGCCTTCGGCGGCACCGAGATCGAGATCCCGCCAGCGCTCGCCGGCCAGATGCGGCGGCGAGCGCTGGCCATTGCCGAAATGACACGCAACGGCTATTCCATCAATCACACGACGCGCCTGCTCGGCGTGTCCAGGTCGACCGTCAAGAACCATCGCCGCCGCCTGAAGGAAGGCGAGCCCGACGATGACGGTCAAGGCTCTCTCTTCTAAAACAAGCTCTC
>Ga0265293_10011732_pt1 | contig 11822 bp, 16 predicted proteins | sample Munlanlewell138R_FD_192505 | JGI IMG/M metagenome (GOLD analysis project Ga0265293, IMG submission 192505) | Leachate microbial communities from a municipal landfill in Southern Ontario, Canada - Leachate well 138R | ecosystem: Engineered > Solid waste > Landfill > Unclassified | place: Canada... | reverse complement strand
TCTTTCGGAGGGATATTGTTCACGAGCGTATCGCCTATGTAGATCTCGCCGTCCGTGATTTCTTCAAGCCCCGCCACCATGCGAAGCGTAGTGGTTTTTCCGCAGCCGGAAGGCCCAACCAGAACGATAAATTCCTTGTCTTTAATTTCAAGGTTGAAATCCTCCACCGCGACTACATGTTTGTCGTATTCCTTCTTGATGTTTTTTAGTGTTACGTTTGCCATTTGTACAGCTCTGCCGCGCACAGCGTCCGCTAACTGCGCAGCTCGCCAACGCCCGCATACGTGACGATGGCTTTACAGCAGGTCTCCACACTGCTGCACCGCAAGCTGATGCGGATAATTCTTGCCTCCTTTTCTTTTACGTATCCGGACAAATAAGTGGAGTCGCCCGGACCGCATTATTTGGGGATTGCCCCAAATATTAACGGCCAAACAGCCGCTGTTTTCATAACAATTTAAGCCAATATATAATCCACTTTTACTTGTAAATTATATATTTTATATATGTATAATGTCAATGCACAAATTCAACATTTACGCGTATATTCAGCATTACGCGTATATAATCGCTGTTTTATTTCTGTGCCTGTACGTTTTGTTCCGGCTTTTCTTTAGAAAGAGCGAAAATACCGCCTAATAGAAGCAGAACCATAGGTATAAAACCAACCGCGGGAGTTATAAAACAAAGCCCCGCGCCCACCAACATAAGCACGCCCGCCTTTACATTGTCCTTGCAAACCGACACCGCGCCTATAAGCCCTAATATACCCGCGGCAAGGCACATAACAAAAACATAAAAAAAGATTATGCTGATTGAAAAACTGACAATGTTCGGTCTAATTATGTTCCACGATCCGTTAATTTTGGTCAATTGGTTTACGGCGTCAATAATCTCAGAGAAAAACGCCCGCCCTCCCATAATAAAAAACAGCCCGCCCAAGAGGCTTGCGAACGCGATGACAAGAGCAAAGCATCCTCCGACAATACCCAGCACATAACCGGTCTTTTTCATTTTATTATACCTCCGTTTAAATATATTAAATTATACTTTATTCTATAATGACTATCAATAAATTCTTAAGGCTTTAAAGCAAAAAACAGCGCGTTCCGGCGCCCTAATTTTGCCGCTGACGCTCTTTAACCATTATCTTAAGCCCAAACCGCGTCAGCACGCTAATAATCTTTCCCGCCGCCCTGCGGAACGGACGCCCCTTTATAGGAAAGAAATACTCCTTTTTGGACTGATAATAATCGACGTCCGCAGGGCAAACTTTCCGATAACACTCAAATGCGCAAAAGCTTTTAAACGCGTGAAAATATGCCCAATCTCCGATTCCCGGCAGCTTTCTTTGCTTTTTCAGCAAGCTTTTATAAAACACCTTCGACGCTTTTTTTATACTTTTGGCACTGCTTTTTTCAATACCGGCCAAAGCAACCGGCGGTGCGCATATACCCAGCTTGATTACTTTCTTAGCGCCCGCCGCGAGCGTTGTGATTTGATTGAGCGTCCGCTTGCCCCCCATAACCCCGCCTATTGTCATAACGGCTAAGAATACCTTGTCGAAAAAGCATGGACGATGCAGAGTATACGCAAACCTGTCTATTAAATTTTTAAATATTGCCGGCACGCCCATTGCATAGCTCGGCGCTGCAAAAATGATTCCGTCGGCTTCGTCCATTTTTCCTTTAATTATATCCCTGTCGTCTATCAACGGACATTTTTCTTCGCCTTTTGCGATACAGTTGAAACAGCCGGTGCAGGTTTTAAGATTATAGTCGACAAGAAACAAATATTCGAAGTCTATAGTATTATCCCTGCCGGCCAGCAACCGCTCAATCCTTGCAACCGCTTTGTAAGTGTTACCCGTTTTACGCGGGCTTCCTATAACAGCTAAAACTTTCATTTGATTGTCCTCACATCTTTTAATATATTCTCGATAAAAAACTCGTTGTGCTTTTTCATTTTAATGTCGATTTCCTCAAGGCACGGGCTTTGCTTAAGAAAGTTCTGCTCATAATAAAGAAAAATAATATACGCATTATACTCCCTTGCCGCCGCTTCCGCGTCAATAGGCGCTAAAATTTTATTCTCAATCATACTTTCAAGCACATTTTTAAGTATTAAATTCGGTTTATCAATCAGCTCCTCAATAAAAAAAGCTCTTACTGACTCATCCCTTTGCTGCTCAATATTTATTATTTTGGCAATTTTCATCGTCAGCGGCGTCCACATTACCGTTTTGAATACTTCATAGGACTTATCAAGATAGTCTTTTATACTTATGTTTGGATATATTTTCCCCAGCGGTTTATCAATAACAGCCGACCTGTTCATTTCATGCCTGAATAATTCAAATATACTGTTTAAAATATCCTCTTTATTTTTGTAATGCTTGTATATTGAGCTGGCCTTTATACCAACCTGCTTAGCGATTTTCCGTACAGTGATTTCCTTATATCCCTTTTCGGAAAATAAATCTATCGCTGTGTACAGTATTTTTTCTTTTGTTATTTGTGTTCCCGTCATATTTTTCCCCATGGCATTCTTTCCATAGAATAAGCTAACAAATGTTAGCTGTCAATACCTGTTTCCGAACATTTTTTTATGACTATCCTTTTTGGCGTTTGCACATACTAAATACAAACCAAAGAAAGGAGTTTCGTCAAATGAAACGCAAAAAGGAAAGAAAAAAATCGCCTAAGATAAAAGACAGGGATAACAATTTGGGTCTGCCGGAAAACATAAGGATTGTTCACAGCGGAGAGGTTAATCCTCACGACGGCTGAGATTTGTTTTATATTTGCGCGGCGCCCGATAAGCATAAATACGCCGGCGAGCGCCGCGAACGCGCCAAAAAAACAACCCGGGGGGAGCAGATGATTATTAATGTACGGCCCGCCTTATACGGCGAGCCTGTTATACTACCAGCAGCGACAGCCGCGACGGCAACAGCCGCCCCAGCCTCCGCCCCAGCCTCCGCAGCCTCCGCGATAACAGCCGCCGCGTCCCCACCGGCAGTAAGAATTTCCGCAACACATAAGTTTTCACCCCCCTATGACTATACATATTCAAAAATACACATTGTTGTTATTATTCTTTTTACGCCCGTATACAGAATTTGTTCAGCGAAATATGAGAAGGGAGCGCGAAAAGGCGCTTAATGCACGCCGCGTTTGTATTGGACATTCGCGCGCAATAAATTAAAGTGTATACGCCGCTTACAACCGGTAAGGCGCGAGCACGTCGGAAACGATGTTCGAAAAGTTTTTGGAAGCGCCCCAGTCAAAACGAAACAATCCTTCTCCTCCTCCGCCGCCAACGCTGTGTACGCGCGTTTTGCCTTCCAAATCGTCTATAGCCACTGTAAGCGTAAGCCTGTTTCCCGCCCGGTAATAATGCTTCTCGAATACAAGCATAACAAACCCCGTGCCGTTTGGCGCAGACGCTTCGTAATGGTCTATAAGCTCTCCCGTTATGCTTCCCCTTATAACCGCATCGCTGATTGCCCGCACTGCGCCGTTAATATCAAGAGACACAAAAAAAGTATTCATAAAAACACCCCGCATATTAATATGTTTACAACACTCTGTAACATAATAATATACCGGCTTTTATTATATATCAAACGGTATAAAAAAAGAGCGGGCTTTCATTACGATTGCCCGCCCCAAAACGCTTCCATACAAGCGCCTTATTCTATGCCCTCTCTTCTGCGCGCAATCCAGTCGCGCGCGTCGTCTTCGCTTATAGGCACGCATTCTGCCGTATGCTCTCCGTCCTGCTCCTCGAAACTGTTTACAAGTATGTCGTTTTTGTCCCGCACCCAGTCGTCAACGGAAGCGTCGAAAACAAAAGCCATATCGCCTTCCTTTTTAATCAGCGTGTCAATATCCGTCAGCTTAAAGTATTCGCTCATAACGCCACTCCTTTTTTGACGGTATTTTGCCCTTTTACACTAAAAGTTATTCCGTTAAAGCGCACCGGCCGCCTTGCCGCCTTTGAGCGCCGATTCAATTTTATCAAGCGCCGATACGCGAAGCCGCCCCGCCGTCGCGACGGAGCAAAACAAACGCTGCGCCGCGGCTTCCACGCTTTTTCCCTCAAAATACCGCAGCCGCACATATCCGGCTTCCGGCGCGGTCAGCCTCGCTTTGTTAACGGTTTGTTCTATAAACTCCAACGTGCGCCGCTCCCCCGCAAGCCGCCGCTCTATGCTTTCAACCTCGGCACGAAACTGGTCTACGGCGATTATCGCCGCCTTCTCAACCGCGCTGTTTGCCGCGTAGCGCGGTCTCCCCGTTTTTATAAATCCGCCGGATAAGGGAACGCTCTGGCAGCTTTGCTCGTAAGCGTGGCGCGCGGCCGAAAGATCGAGCATCAGCCTGCCGACGCTTCGCGCGGCATACCAGTAGTCCTTCAAAAACATTTCCACTTCTCTCATAAACCTTCCTCACAGCCAGTTTTCCGGCATTGCGGTGCGCCGCTCGGCTTGTTCCAAAAATGTAAACCATGCAAACCTTTTTGCGCATATATCGCAGATATCCAAATCCTCGAAAACATAATAACCGCACCCATGTCTTATTGGCCCGCCGCAGCAGCCGCAAAACATAACCGCAGGCGGCTGCTCCGCCTCACCCTCAAAACGGTCTTGCCGCCGCATAAAAGTTAAGCCTCCCCCGCGAGCCTTCGTCTCTTTTTAAAACAACTATACCGCATCTTTTTTTCTCCTTTGTTTTTCGTCATAAAAAACGCGAAATATCTCGCCTTCAGGAATATCAAGCACTCGCGCAATGCGCACCGCAACATCGGGTGACGGGCAGCGTAAACCACATTCAATATCCGAATAATAACCCTGTGATATTCCCGCGTTTCTTGAAATCTGTGTTTGCGAAATATTCGCACCCTCGCGTATCATAGCCAGTATCACTCTCATGTCCTCACCTCCATATTCCCCATGGCATAACCCTAGCCAAAATACGGCAGATTGTCAATAGCTTAAAGCTATACTTTACAATTCTATCGCTCTCGGCTATAATCCATATGTAACACAATTTGCGTAAAGGAAATTATTTATTTGAACGGCCTCCCTAAAAAATTAAAGCTAAAGCGCAAACAGCAAGGACTTACACAGGCTCAGCTCTCGGCCCGCGTGGGAATCACGCAGGCTTTCCTGGCGGAGATAGAAAGCGGACGCAAGCGCCCGTCAATAGAGGTTCTCGAAAAGCTTTGCGACACTCTCGGATGCTCGGCAGACTATCTTCTTGGCATAGAGCAAAGCCGCCGTTATAAAACGCTTGAACAGCCGGCGCTGCCGTCTTCGCTTACAAGCCGCGGCATAACTCCAAAAATGCTCGAAGAAATGGCGGAGCGCAACATAAGCGGAGAAGAGCTAAGCCTTGCGATAAAGCTTATAAAGACAATGAACGAAAACAAGAAAGCTGATACCAAGCGATAGATTTTCGGCTTGTCTTTGCTTATCTGTAATTTTGCCTCCTTAAAATTTCTAGACTGTCGAACATACGTTCCCATTATAGTCATGTTAAGTCCGCTTTTTGGTACTTTGATATTTTTTACGGTATTGTTATTCTTGTCAAAGACTAATGTTAAGTAATATAATGGCACTATGTATTATTATACTTAAGGAGGTCTTTTTATGTTTGACAGAGCGGCAATAAAGCGAAAAGCAAAAGACGCCGTAACCTCTCAGTATGGAATTTCACTGGGAGTATATTTGCTGTTTGCTCTTATAACCTCCGCGGTAACCGGCGCTACCGCAGGCTTCGCGGCATTATTTATTATTCCTCCGCTGGCGGTCGGCTACGCTTATTTTTGTGTACGCGTATACAAAGGCATAGCCGGCGATATAAGCGATATGTTCAATATAGGTTTTGCGGACTACGGTCGCAATCTTGGCGGCGTCCTTTGGATGTATCTTTTTACTTTTCTGTGGTCGCTGCTATTTATAATACCCGGCATAATAAAGGGCATATCGTATTCGATGACTCCTTACATACTCGCGGACTGCCCAAAAGTTCGCGCTACAGACGCGCTTTCGCTTTCAATGAGAATGACAAAAGGCCATAAGGGCGGTATTTTCGTTATGTATTTAAGCTTTATAGGGTGGGGCGTTCTTTCCGCTTTAACGGCGGGTATACTCTGGCTGGTTTATGCCGGACCGTATATGTCCACCGCCTTTTCCGGACTTTATATTGTTTTAAAACAAAAAGCGATAGAAAGCGGAGCGATAAGAGCGGAGGAGCTTTTATAAAGACGCCGAATCTTTCGGGGCGGTATTATGCCGCCCCTTTTTTACGCGTATCCTTGTTCATAATAGCTTCCTATATACGGCACCGTGCTTAACCCGGCGCTTCCGGTTTTTTTAGCGCTTTTTTTAAGCGCTATGCCGGTCATCTCGGTAAACTGCGCGGCTGTTATAAGCCTTTTCTTATAAAGGCTGTACGCCTGGTCGAACACATTTTTCTGGCGCGCCTGTTCGTACTGCGCTTCAAAACGCGCCTGCTGCGAAAGCGCCGCCATGCGCTCCGACGCGGTTTTAGCCTCAACTCCGGATATATCGGCTTTGTAGTTTGCTCCAAGGTTATAAAGCGCCGTATTGACATTGTCGCTGTAATCCTGCTGCTGCCTTGATACGTCCCCAAGCGTTCTGAGCAGACTGCCGGTGTTGCGCTGCTCAAGGCTTAACGACGTCCCGCCCGCCCCGCTTAAACCCATGTTGGCCAGTGTTTCACGCCGTCCGCGCTCCGCCAGCGCGTTGTTTACATAAGCTTCGTTTTTCAGCGCCTGATACTGCGCGGGCGCGCTCTCAAGCTGTTTTTGCAGCTGAGCATAGTTTTGCTCGTACTGTGCCAAAAGCTGAGCCTTTTGCGCTTCCTCCAGGCTGTCGTAATAACTTTTTATGCTATCCGCAGTGTTCACGCCTTCTCCCCTCCCTTAAGCAGAACCAACCGCGCTTCTATCAAACGGGCGACATATGCCGCAAAATCGTCCGCCCCGTTTTTCAGCAGCTCCGATGAGCGCTCCGATAAATCGCTTATAAACTGCTTTGCCGCCAATGCGGCGACCTCTTTAGCCTCGTTCGCCGTCAATTTTCCGTTTTCGCTTTTTTTCTTTAAAGCGTCTACCACTGTAGACTGAAGGCTTGCCACAACATTATCCGCCACCGTCTGCGCCTCATTTAAAGCGGCAAGCAAACCTTCGTTCTTTGTTTTGCTTTTAAGCCAAACAAAAGCGGCGTTTAAAAGCGGTATAACCACTCCCGTGAAAATAAGCCCCGCCGCGGCCGTCACAACCTGCGTCCAATCCATATGCGTCTCCTTTCCGCGGGGATAATCCCCGTTCCCAAAAAGGCTACACTTGCCCGCCGCTCAAAACCGCTCATTTTGGCGTTTACGGATAATACTTGTACCTTAAATAAACCGTAAAGTAAAAGACGCCTTTTTACACGGGCGTCTTAAAAATATATTGCGGCGGCAGCTTTATGCCGCGTTTTGGCTTTAAGGTTTTTCTATCTTGCCTATAAATATAGGTATCTTCTCGTTGCTCAAAAGCATAAATGCAAAAGGTCTGTTTAAATGAAACTTAAATACACCGTTGCCTTCAAACAAAGCGGAATCAGCCCTTATTGATGTATAAGCGGCGGCTTTAATACCAAATTCGTTAAGCTCGAGCGCCGTCCCCTGGCGTACTTCGGAGACAGCAGAAAGTTCCGAATACGATATGTTCTCTTTTCCTTTAAAATTAACGCCTAAAGTTTCTAAATAGTCCGCAAGCATTATATCATTCTCTATATTTAGTTTCGGTATTTTTATTGACATCTTTTCGGCGATATGCTCCGGCAGGTTATCTTTTAAATAATTGTCTACGCATGACGATATACTAAAATCGTTATACTCATTCGGCAGTATAAAAACCATTTCGCCCGCATTCTCGAGCGGCAGCGACACATAAAATGCCTTTTCATCCTTCATATACGGATACAAATATTCAACCGTTTGCATATATTCCGCGGCAGTTGTATTGCCGTCCGTCATATAAAACTTATCTTCTTTTGTTAAATGCTCATCGAATTTATTGCTCCAAACATCAGAAATATACAGGCTGTTGACAAGCATCGCTATTGTATCATTCGGATAAACAACAACCTTGGGCTTTAGCATTTGTTCAGTATTGTCAGAAACCCATTGCGATATTACACCGGCCACTCTTTTTGAATCGAAAAAATCCACATCATTGACCGCCCCATAATAATATTTTGCTATTTTAGTTCTGAAGTCGTCACTAAACATATCCCTTTGCAGCCATATTGAATTGGCAATAGAAAAATTGTATTCATCGGATTTATTATATAATGTTTGATAAAGTTCGCGCATCTTTTGATTATGCGAATCCAAATCGTCGGTTCCCAAAACGTCCGTAACCTGTTTTAATAAATTATTATCCAATCCGCAAGCCAGCATGGAAAGTCCGTGATACAGGCTAAGCGGAGAATAACATATATTATCGTCCCCCGCAAAAAGTATATCCGCCTTATTTACGGAAAACTTTTGTATGCTTTTTATTAAATCAGCGTCGATATTATGCTGCACATTACTTTCCGGCTGCACTATGTTATAAACCTTCTCGTTATTCATTTGGCATTCACACCCCGATAAAGGCATCAACATCACTATAATTAAAAGTATAAGTTTTTTTATCATTGTATTAGCTCCTCTTGTATGGCCAATGTCATGTTTAATCATAGTAATATATGATATTACTGTCAACACAATTATAATTATAAATTACTTTACGAAATGGTATGGTCTTTCCAAGGATACTTTAAAAAAGCGCCGGAGCAATCCAACGCTTATAAACCCTTTATGTCGTATCAAAACGCATACCCTTACGCCATGGCGTTTTATACTGTTTTCCGGACGGTCACGGGCTTTGCCGCGGCGATTCTTCCGGAGACTGCGCGGGAGATTCTTCCGGAGACCGCGAGGTCGATATTTCGGGCGATATTTCAGGCGAATGCTGCGTCCCGGGCTTTTCCATAGTAACCGTAGGCAACGCGGTAACCGTGGGTACTGTGGTAACGGTCGGCATAACAGTTACTTTTGGTTCTTTGCCTTCGCCGCATGACGCTGACGCTAATGCCAGCATAACAACGACCGCGGCCGCAATGTATTTTTTCTTCATTATCTGCGCCTCCTTTTACCTTATTGTTAGCGAAGGCGGAACGATTTATAAGCCTCGTTAATGGTAAAATACGTTAATGCCCTATAAATTCGCGCAGTATACTGTACCGCGGAACGGCGCTTTCTCCGTCGTAGCTTAAAAAATAGTTTAAAAATTTAAGCAAAGCGAGCGCCTCCGGATAGTTCGGCATGTCCGGCGTAAACCGCCTTAAATCGCTGTACGCGTGCTTTTTAAGCAAAAGCGGCTCGTACAAAAGCGTAGAGTTAAACATAACGTCCGCCGTTTCCTGATAAGGAAGTATGTACTTGTATTCCCCGTGCCGAACTTTATCCCAAATAGAAAAAGTCTGCGCGAAAGAAAATCCCCTCGCGCGTTTGTCCCGAACCAGCCGCCTTAAAAGGCGCAAGTCTTCGGGCATTACAACGCTGTGGCAGTCTATGTTAAGCGTTGTTAAAGGCGAAATGAAAATCTTAAACTTATAGCGTTTTTCCACGTCTTTTAGCAGCGCGTCGTTCAAACCGTGTATGCCCTCCGCTATTATTATATCGCCGTCAATCCTAACAGGCGCCGTATCCGTGCGCATTCCGCTGAAAAAGTCGTAGCGCGGCATATAGGCTTGCTCTCCCGCCAAAAGCAGTTTTACGTCTTCACAGAATTTTTTGGTATCCAAGGATTCTATGCATTCAAAGTCGGGCTCGCCGTCTTCCCCCTCCGGCTGGTCGGCCTTGTCTTTATAATAATCATCCAAAGAAACCGGCAGACAGCGTTTGCCGAGTGCCTTAAGATGCACCGTAAGACGCGACGCGAATGTGGTTTTCCCCGAGGAAGACGGACCTGCGACAAGCACGATGCGCGTATCTTGCCTGCTCGCGACGGCGTTCGCAATCTCCGCTATAGTACGGTCGTGCAGAGCCTCGTTAATATTGATAAAATCTTCAATGGCGCCGTCCCTTAGCATATTGTTTATATCCGTTACATAAGAAGCCGCAAGCTCTTTAGCCCAGCGCTCCGCCTGATGGAACACCTCGGCGTATTTTGGCTGCTCTATTATGGGCGTATGAGCCATGGCGTAAGGTGTTGGGTATGCTAGTAAAATGCCGTCGGAATACGAGTAAAGACGCGCTCCTTTAAGGCAGCCGGCGCTTTTCGGCATAATGCCGTGAAAATAGTTATGGAACCCGCGGTAACGGTAAAGACGGTAATAATCAAAAGGACGGAACTTTAAAAGTTCGGCTTTTGTGTCAAGCCCCTCTTTTAGCATTATCGCCCGCGCCTCGTCAACCCGCATAAGCTTTAAAACAAAGTCCTCGTCCGCTTCGATAAGCTCGTCCATTCTTTTTTGTATACGCGCTATATCCTTGTCTGAGAGTTCTCCCAATTCACAGTAAACGCCGCCGCAGAGCATATAATCCACTTTCAGCTTTCTTTCGGGATACATCTCCCGCGCGGCGCGGTAAAGCACAAAGGTTAAGCCTCGCATAAAAACGCGCGACGCGTGCTCATGCTCCGTCGGTTTTAACAAAAATATCTCAGCCTTCTCTTCGGGCGCGTCAAAAAGCGAAACAAGACGCCCGTTAGCCAGCGCGCACACCGCGTCTTGCGCTCCCATATCGTCCGCAATCTGCCACAGCCGCGTATTGTCTTCAAACACGGTTTTTATTCCTTTGCGTTTATCGTACGAAACATAGCAATACTTTTCCATTCCGCCGCCTCCTCTTATAATCAGTATAATCTAACGCCACGTCCTTTTCCAGTATAAACGCTGGCGTTCAACGCAAGAGTTACTCTTTAAAAAAAATAAAACCGTCCGAAAAAGCGCCATGCCCAAAGAACCGGTTTTGTATTTTAACGCTGATCCGTGAAACTCGCGCCTTTATTCTATAAGCTGATAATCTTTCTCCATAAACAATTTTACGCAGGTGTCTACAACCTCCGGATGATAGAGCACTCCCTTGTTTATTGTTATCTCGTCAAGCGCGGCCTTAAGGCCAAGGCTCGGGCGGTAAGGACGGTGCGTCATCATTGCCTCAACCACATCCGCGACCGAAATTATGCATGTTTCAAGATTTATTTCATCGCCTTTAAGCCCTCGGGGATAACCGCTTCCATCAAGCCTCTCATGGTGCTGATAAACAATTTCGGCGACAGGCCACGGCATTTCATAGTTGCGGAGCACCTCGTAACCTTTCTGCGCGTGCTCCTTTATCAGCTCGCACTCCAAAGGCGATATCTGCCCCGGTTTGTTGAGAATATCGGTAGGCACCATAATCTTTCCTATATCATGTATGCAGCCTATAAGGTTAAGCCCTTCCCGAAAATCCTCCGAAAGTCCCAATTCACGCCCTATTGTGCTCGCAAGGTTGCCGACCCGCCTTTGATGACCCGCCGTATACGGGTCTCTCAAATCAAGCATTGCCGCCGCTGCGTAAGCGGTGTTGAGCATTGCCTGGCGCATTTTCTGTGTTCTCTCTTCCACAAGACGCTCTAAATTATACTTTTGTTCTTTGTTTTCGCGCTCAAGCCGCTGTTTATCGTCAAGCAGCTTTTTATAGCTTACCGCGTGCCGCACCGCTTTTAACAGTTCGTCGCGGGCGATAGGCTTTGAAAGATAATCCCGCGCC
>Ga0265293_10011730_pt1 | contig 11823 bp, 8 predicted proteins | sample Munlanlewell138R_FD_192505 | JGI IMG/M metagenome (GOLD analysis project Ga0265293, IMG submission 192505) | Leachate microbial communities from a municipal landfill in Southern Ontario, Canada - Leachate well 138R | ecosystem: Engineered > Solid waste > Landfill > Unclassified | place: Canada... | reverse complement strand
TAGAACGCGCCACCTAGCGGTTCCAACGCGGTATCAACGGCGTCAGGAACGCCGTTGCTGTATGAGATTAGTCCACCGTAGAATGCGCCACCTAAAGGTTCGAGCGCAGAGTCTACAGCGTCTCTAACGTATTCGAGTAAGTAGCCACCACGACCATCTGCAGATGAATCAACTCCATCCTCCGACTCCAACGCATAAGGCCAAGAAGTCATAAAGACCCTGGGAGGGCTTGCGACAATAATAGCCTGATAGCTTGGGACAGCGCCAGCAGTATCTGTTACATCGTCATCACGAACAACAATATAGGCAAGGTCTCGATGGGCGGAGACTTGTCCGATACCCCTAACTGCCTCAATTGTTGCGTTAGGCGTTTGAGTTCTAGTACCGGAATACAAGCTTGCCTTTCTTACCCAGACTTGTGCGAAGGCCCTGTCCTCAATAGAAGCTCTTGGGTCTGCCGTATAAACTATCTTGCCATTCCGATAGATGCTAAGGTACCCGTAAGTCGGCCCTTGCATGAACGCAATCGCATAGCTTCTAGTGTAGGAATAGGTGACTGTTTTAGCCACAGTAATTCCTAAAGCCCGCTTCTTTTTCTTATGAGTATGAGTAACAACCTTGTCGACCCATATCAGGTTCCCATCAACTACAACTACTCCATATCCGAATGGAATGGGTAAACCTACTGACCCAGTTTGGTCTGAGAACTCAGTAAGCCGATTGGCTTCTATCTTAATAGAGCCAAATAAGCCACTCATGGCCTATACACCCTTCGAATACGACGAAGCCATTTTTCGTCAAGGGTATGCTCAACTACCCGGCCAATTGTGGAGTCCGTATGTATCATCGAAAGCAAGTCTGCATATACTGGATGTTGCGCGACAAGGGCGACATGGCGAGTATACCGTGCGAACGCTATGGCCACAATGTCTCCGGGCCGCAATACACCCGGCCTACAGCCATGTGGGCATAAACGTATCGGCGAGCCTAGCACATGGTCCAATCCGTTAACGAGCTGATCGTTTAAAGGGTCTCTTGGATAAACTGGAATCTTCTCCATTGGGTAGTCATGCGCGTAAGCCAACAGCCCTATACAGTCAATCCCAGAAGCATTCCTTCCAAGGTGGATAAAAGGAGCCCCCATAAGTTGACGCGCACGGTCAACGGGGGTCATTGCGCGCCTACCGATTTAATGTTGGCTCCTGGCACCATAACAGATCTATCCTGTACGGGGGTAAGATGCTCTGCCCGCATATTAATGATGTTCCCGTAAGCCAGACACATAGCTTCGGTCTTATTGCAGTCCCTTCTAATACGAAGTGTATCCCCAACCTTAAACGCAAAGGGTGCCATGAAGCTGAGTTTTATCTCACCAGTAGTATTCCAAGTTTCAACCTCTATCTGAGCGCCAGCATTATCGCCAGTTAAACCTTCAAGCACGCCAAGATTGAAGTAATCATCTATTTGGGCTGGTCCACTAACTGTAAGAACAAGGAATGGATTATCCGTAACACTCGTGACCGTTGCGGCTTCCCACTGAAAAACCATGCCACACCTATCGTCCCCAAACTTGGCACGGCAAGTTAGAGAATACAGAGGGATGGTTTTAGTCTGTAGCTGCTGAGTTAACCCCCGGTACTCAACCTTACGCTTGCCATCATTATCTTGGGAGAAGTCAACTTCACCAAGAGAGCCATAGGCCACAACTTCAGCGCCAAGTTCTTTCCGAAGATAGGCAATTCGGTAGATAGTAACTTCAGCAGAATCAAACCTGCCAGCAAGCGCCATCTGCTCTATTACATCGTTGAACCATCCAGTGAGTTCTGTGTTATCACTTTCGTAGGCAGCTTCTTGCTGTATATTCTGAGGGGATAGCTCTTGTGTACTGTCATACACAATATTATGAATACCATCGTCGAATTGAATATCGGTGTCAAGTGTGGTAAAACCGAACGCTTCACCTTCCACTGAAACCAACTTAATGCAGAAACAAGTAGACGTCCCAGGTTTAAGGAATGCCTCTCGTAATGCTTCAGCTATCTTTTTCATTCTTCCCAACTATCCGGAACGTTAGTTGCCGTAACCTTTCTCTTATCTTCCTGCAATTCAATCTGAGCTGTAGATGCACGCCAGCTATTGATTGTGAATGCGTTATAATCGTCTTGAAATCTAACCCAAATATAGAACTCCCCGCTCCAGGTATATGGGCCTTCGCCCCATGCACCTGATGGAGTGAACGTACCAAGATTGATATCTAATAAACCAGGAACCACTTCCCCTAATGAGTCGTAGATGCGGGTTTCCGCGGATACAGTCTGAATGGGCCTAATTGTGAACGCAACACCGAATTGATAAGTCTTATATAGCTGAACGACATTCGTGGTTCCACTGCTCACAAGCAAGGGTTCATTCTGCGCCGTGAAGTCATTCCAGTCCTTGAATTTAAACGCATGGCGTTTACCCCGACATGCGTGAAACACTTCGATAATACGGTCCCTATCCGCGTCATCCATATTATCAAAGGTGGCCGAATACTTGTGCCGAGGATACTTCCATTTACTGTCCCGCTGCTCAAGGCTATTCTCAAGGTCTATGACCACAGTATTGTACTCTGGTCCTCCTTCAAAGCCGTAGGCCACCTCATCGTCTAAAACTTGGTTGATATAGCCCATTAACTTATCCTAACGCTTGAGCTTTTGTTCCACTCACGTTGAGCGGACCTACGTTGCGCTCGAGCGAGTTGGTCAGTTGTACGGCGGTCCGGCCTACCCTGAAGGACCATTGTAAGGTTCTGGGTTACATTCGTTGACCGTTGGGACTCTTCGGCGAGCTTGTCTGCACGGGCAAGAGCACGGGCTTGCGCCGGAGTATTTACTTGCACCCGTTCGCCAGGGGTAGCGCGGAAGGCTACCGTCTGGGAGTCCGTACCACCATGCCCGCCCACGATCATACTGCCGCCCGTAGCGAACCCGGTAGGCTGGGCGCGGATCTTGGCAATGTTTTGCATGCCCATTGCCACGGCCGACGCTGCCGCCGCTGCACCGAGAAATGGCCCAACGATGGGTATGCCAGACATGGCTTTAAACGCCTCTACAGCGGCCCCATACGTGCTTATAGTGGCTTGAGTAATTGCCGCCGCTTTACCAACTAGAGCCATCTCTTTATTGGAGTGATGTTGAAGCTCGGCAAGCCCTCCGAGAAACTCCTGAGCTTGTGCTGTACGCTGATCATAAGACTGTGCCCAAATTTGAGCTGAGGCCCTAGCGGCGTCCGCTTCACTAATCAGTCCTTGCTCTTGCAGTTGGCGAATCTGGTCTAGGTATTGGGCATAGAGTTCGACGTTAGCTTGTCTAGCCGCGTCCATGGTAGCAGTATCAAGCCCCATACGCTTCATTATTTCAACTGCACGGGACGCCTCGTCCCCTTCTGTACCTTCAGTCGTCTGGGAAGCTTTTATCCAATCTTGAAATTCTTGATCCCTACCTGCAACACTATTTCGCCGCATCTCATCACGAATAGCACTAATGCGAGCCTCTTCCTGCAGAAGTTTGAGTTTCTCTTCCAGCAGAACAAGTTCATCTGCGGTTACTTGTTTCTCCAGCTCGCGAAGCTGAATGGCAATCATGCGCTCATCGCTGCTCATACGAAGAAGTTCAAGTTCCTTATCCATCTCCTCTACAATAGCTTGGAAAGGATGAAGTTGGTCATTCAGCTCGCGCTTCACCCCTTGGAGGTGCATGTTATATTGTTCAAGAGTAATCCATCCGCGACGGTGAGCTTCTTCAAGAATATCCGTTGCATCTGCAAGCTGTATCTGCGCGGCGAATACGTTATCATAACTTGTTACCACGGAATTGAGGTCATCCCGCAATCGTTGAGTTATATTAGCTTCTTCCTCCGCCCGCTTTTCAGCCTCCTTAGCCTGCTCCCTAGCAAGCTCCATCATATCGTACTTCTTCGCAAGTGTGGTTAATTCCTCCTTGCGGGCAGCATCGAGCGTCTTCAATGCGCCAAACTGAAGATCATATGCTAACTTAGCAGCTTGACCTTCCTTACCGTGAAGGAAAATCATTTCTCTTAGTTTTTCAGCTTGCTTGTCATATTCATCATTAAGTTTAGTGTCTACTTGGGGGGCCTTCCGCTGATACCTGCCTCGGCTTCCTCCATATACACTGGTTCCCGCCTTGTTCTGCATGGCGTCAATTTCTTCGGTACGCTTCTTGACAGCATCCCAAATGGCGTTAACGGCGTTGAGAGCTTGACGCACAGGCCAAGTAATAAAATTAAAGATGGCTTTACCAAGCGCCATAATAGGAGTGAGTAGGAAGCCCAGGATATATGCGGTCGTTTGTCCGAAATCTTTAACCACACTATACAGTGTCTTAAACCTACCATTGAGCTCCATTATATATTCATAAGCTCGCTTCGCCCAATCAACCATAGCAATAAATGGAGCGCCGATAACATCTTTCAGAGCTTGCATGAAAGCCCCAAAGTTTTTCGTACCTGTGAGAATTTCTGCGATACGATCACGGTAGGAAACAATGGCAACGACCAGCCCTGCAATAGCCGCTGTAACCCAAGCCACAGGCCCACCGGCTGCGATCCACAGGGCACGGAAGCCTATTGCAAGTTTACCCGTCGCTGCCGTTAGAGTCCCGAAACTTGCAATCCATGTATAAACCGCTTGGCTTATTAGAGCAATTTTCCATGTCGCCCATGCACTCGTAACTATCAGGATGGCCTTGGCGAGATTCCTCAAGTTATCAGCAAGCAGACGAATAGCGTGCGCAAACCCAGGAATAATTCCCGTTGCAGTTGAGAATTCTCCAACCATGTCTATCAGGTTATTTTTCAATACCTGCAAAGACTGGCCCATTGTAGGGGTGAGATTCTTGAATTGAGCATCAAGCTCCCCACTGGCATTCTTAAAGGCATCCAGAATAATGTCAGCAGTAATCTTACCTTCTGCACCCAACTTGCGGAGCTCACCTCGGGTAACACCCATCTCCTTTGCAATAACGGATGCGACGATAGGTAGCTGCTCAAGCACGGAACGAAGTTCATCACCGGACAAGCGATTTGACGCCATACCCTGGGACAGCTGAATGAGGCCGTTCTCAGCTTCCTTGGCACTGGCACCAGACAGCAAGATGGCTTCGTTCACGCCTTTGGTGAATACCATCAACTCTTCTTGGGATGTACCAAGTTCTTTCGTGCTGATGGCAAGTCGCGCAAACAGCTCAGTTGTTCCGCGAACACTAGAACGAGTTTGGTTAGAGATATCTAAGAGTTGCTTGAACGTAGATGCAGCTTGGTCTCCCATGATGCCAGCAGCGGCAAGACGGTTATTCAAGTTCTGGTAAGCATCAACTAGACCAAGCGTCTCCTTGATAAGATACGCGGCACCAATCTGCCGAATAAGTCTCTGAAAAGCGGTCAGAGATTTTGCACTTCGGTCTACAGAATTGCTCATACGCTGTGAGGCGTTAGCAAGATTGTCAAGATTGCGCGTAACGACTACCGTCCCGCTCTCTCTAACTCTAATATCTAAAACTTCAGTGCTCATTTCTTCAGCAACTTAGTTCCTGAGACTTTACGACGCCCTGACGCCATTGCCTTTTCAACAAATCCGGCAGGGGCTTGCTTGCTAGAGCCATTATTTAGGTCTTCAATATAAGGAAGGTTATTCTTAATGAATATACCTCTATGCTCTGTGAATCGATAGTTATCGATTTTCGCATTTCCTTTTGCAATCGCCCCATCGCCAGTTTTGTCGATAGGTAAAACGGTATGAGTTGGGGAACGATCTAGACGAACAAGCCAATTGGAACGAGCTGCTCCAGTCTTTACCGGGGTGTATCTGACCACACGTTCAAGGACTGCCTTAGCGGCTTTACGAACGGTATTCACGGAATTAGCCCCAACAGTCTTCGAATAACCTTTAAGGTTCAACGTAAACTTCTTGGGGCTTGCCATTTACCGCTTCCTTCCGATAGGTTTCTTTGTATGTACTGCCATATCCTTTTCACGCTTCTTAGTGTGAAAATCTAGAAATGTTTTATCCATCCTGGCAATGTGGTAAAGCAAGTCCTCTCTTTGCTCATCACTCAGTCCTAGTCGCGTGGCATATTCATCTGTTGATAGCCAACTTATCGGTCCTTCCATCACTGCCCGACAGCTTGTAAGATCAAGAAATGCCGAGTAGTAAAACTCTAACCCCATGTGGAGTTCGGGGGCATTTTGAATGCGGTCAGGGAGTGGCAACCGTTCCCTGACACAACTTTCAATAATCGCTTGCTCCGTCTTACCCTGCTCCAGGAAGTATAGAAGGACCGCCTCTAGTTTTTTGAGTCTTCCTCCAGAATTTCCTGCCGAAAGATAACAAACTTTTGCGCCTGTTCCTGGATGTCCGCAAACAGGTCCGGCATGTCGTTAAACAGCTTAATGCAGTTGGCGCGATTGAAGGGGAGGGAATTGCCGTCAGCATCCTCAACTCCAGACCAGCCAAGAACTACTGTTTCAGCAAACACTTCTCGAATAACCCGCTCAAGCGTACCGCGCTCAACGGTTTCAGTCTGGATCTGACGGCGCAGAGGCTTAGTCTTTGCCTCCATACGTTCCAGGTACCGCTTGTTCGAGCCTCCAGCTCTGGCAACTCGAAACTCAATCTGCTGGCCTTTGGAATTCTCACCGTAGTTGAGGACTACACCTTCCTGCTCAAGCTTCTGGTTAGTCTGGAACTGCTTATATAGACTCATGAATGCAAATCCTTAGTTAGAAATAGAACGGGAGGGCAAGTGTACCACTCCCGTCCCGATTTGCAAACTATCCAGCAATGTTCGGAAGATAGGGGAACCACTGGAACAGCAACGTGTAACCGAAGGCTGATTCTGCGGCATTAGTCTCCAAGGGTAGCGTGATAGACTGGTCCTGCTCAACGTTCAGCCGGCCATCGCCAAGTGCAATTAGCGGCACATCCCACAGGATGCCCTGATTCGCCTTAGCAAGAATGATGTCAAGCGTAATGTTCGCGTTATTTCGAACGGCTTGCACTGCCTGAACATTGGCGAAGTATGCGGTCAACGCTCCGCCCACCTCAAACGTACCAGCGGAAGTATCAAACGCCCCAAGAACTCCAACCGCCTTATCAGGGCTGACGTTGTTATTGATGGTGAGGCTGGCCTCCGTTGCATAAGCGAACAACGGAAGGATGTCAGCATCGTCATCAACCATTGCCAGCTTAATGCGAGCAAAGTCACTGGACGTATTGTAAGCTTCTTCCGGTGCCAGGGCAGGGCGAGTGCCATCCTTAACTCCCGTATCACCGTCTCGCTGTTCGTTGTCAACTGCGATAAAGGTGAAGTCCGCTGCCAACTTATCAGCCTGACCAATGTTCAACGTCAATTCGTTTGGCACAGCACCAACGAGGTACTCCGACATAGTCCCGTCTTCGTCCCGGCCGAGCGTGCGCTCAAGCTGGTAAGTACGACGTTTTACATTATCAGGGTCAGGTTCGTTACGGATAATGTTACCGTAGAAAATCTGGATAGTCTTGGTTCCAGGTACCACCTCAGCAGTCGTGCTAAAAGTAGTTTTATCAAATTCGATAAAACCACTGCCCAGCCGTTTCACACGTGCGAACCCGATAGCAGTAGTAAAGCTTGTGGCCACAGTATCTCCACCAATGAAAATCCATTCACCAGGTAGAAGTGGAAGGGCCTCAGCTCCGGATGCAAGAAGCTGCAACAGACCTCCGTTCAGGACAAACGTTACCTCACCGGAACCAAACTGATATCCAATATGGGTCAGTTTTGCCGCTGCCGGAGGAGTAGCCTCATCTACCGTCGCTTCAGTAACTACGATAGAGGCAGATGCACTACTCACAACAGTCTTAATTCCATTGTTCGCAGCATTCGCAAACCCTTCTGCAAGCAAAAGGTCACCTGCGATAAGCCCATCCAGCCCTGATACAGCGCCGTAAGAACTGGTCGAGTTTACTACAGAGGTAATGGCAATTGCAGCGGCGTTCAAGGATTGTGTGGTAAACTTCTCACGTGCATCCGCAAAGAAGAATCCCTGAAGCAGACGGGTGGAGTTACCGAACGTAAAGTCCTGATTAAATCCGCCGCTTGCTTCAAGATCCGTTGTCACACCCTTCTTACGCTGGCGCGTAGGATTGATTGGATTGCGTGCAATTGTGGTAATCGCGCCACCGAAGTCCGAATAGCTGTTCGGTTCCAGGGGGTACCAGATAGGAGGAGTACCAACTTGATCAACTCCGCCGGTAAGAGTGGCGGTATTGAATGAGGCTCCTGTAATAACATCAGTTGTAGCAATGGCGTTACCTGCTACCCCTGTAGCGCGAGCAGTAAGGGTAACCACACTACCCGCTACCGTAGCCACGACGTCCGCGTGCGCAAGCGTACCGGCCCCCACAATAGCCCCACTAGCACCCGTATTAATGGCGGTAGCCACGTTCTGCGCGGTTTCGTCCGGGGTGGTACCGATAATGATTTCATCCTGGTCGGAATCGAAAGCATTACGAAGTTCGTAGGTTCGGGATCCGATAGTAAAGGTATTACCCTGAGTTCCCACCTCACCGAATGTCAACCGGCCTGATGCAGCAACGGGAGCCGTATAGGCAGGGAGTACACGAATGCTATCCTCTTCAGTGAACCGTAACCCGGTAATATTACTATCAACTTTATCTGCGCACATGGAAGCACCTCATTGAATGTCTGAATATTCAAATTCAGTTAAAACATCGACTCTTTCAAAGGCACCGTCTTCACCGCGCTCCATGACGCGCATGTTACGAAACCATATCGATCCACGGTACTTTCTAAGCGCGTTCAAGAAATGTTGAGCTGCTTGATAGCCTGCCGTGTATCCATCTCCCTTTGGGGCAAAAAGCTGTAACCACAGTGTTCCCGTAGCGTCATATCTGACAGTCCCAAGCCCACCAGTCAACGACCCTTGCCCGCCTTCTGCGTGGCGCAATGTTAACCTACCCCATACTAGATTGCTACTCGGGACTGTTACAGGAACGTCTGTAAAGGTCAATTGAATATTCTGAGCTGTTGCAACTGTTTGAATAATATCAAACATTATGTCTCTAGCTTCATCGGTAGTCATCGTTTCACACCGAATACATATAGAATCGAAGAATCCCCTGGCCGAAGAACCCGCTGCCATTCTACAATATATCTAACAGAACCATCCTCAATTGCATTGAAGTTTGTTAGGTCCACAGGGCCAGGGGCAATCAAGACAATTTGCTCAACTCTTCTCAACATCTCTTCATCTACGCCATAATAACCAAGGTCCCTTCTACCTTCATGGATAAGAAAGACCATCTTGGATCTGACGGATTGAGCAATGGTCGCAGGGGATGTGCCCTTCCAGGGTTTGGAAGGGTCTGTCACTGTTGTGGCCAATCTTTGAACGTTTGCAAACCTCCCTTTCTTATTGATCATCCTATGTGCTAGGGCAATCGCGGAGGCCCATTCTTCAGAATAAACATATCCAGTTTCAAAGGTTATAGAGGGGGTATCGCTTCCTTCCACCAGCCCTACTAACAATGAACGTATGTTCTCAATTGAAGATGAGAATGTATCAAGTGGTTCTATTGCATCCATGCGCAAGCCTGCTGATTCAATTAATATCGAAATAGTATCCGCTTGCTCAATCAACTCTATAGAAAGAGTTGCAGGCCCATCAAGGAAAATTGATGCGATATCGTTAGGCTCTGTGGCGGTCAATACGTAGGTTATGACCACATTCACATTGGATGCAAGCGTGTCACTCTGTTCAGTTACAGATAACTCTACCGCATTTATTAAATCTACGGATACATCTATCGTATCGGTTGGTTCAACTGCGCTAAAGTTTAGAAAGGCTGTAGAACCTATCGTACCGCTGAATACGTCCCTGGATTCAATTACCCCCATAGCGGCAATAGCTAGATGCTCTACCGCCGCCACCAATTGGTCCGTCGACTCTACGGAACTCAACATCCCTGTTGCTATATTGTCAACACTCAAGGCTACTACATCTACGGTTTCCGTAACATCAATGAGGATGTTAAGCTGTCGACCGATGGATGCTGAGAAGCTATCTCTCGCCTCTGTAATATTTAAATTAACTGAGATTAGAGCATCAGATGTAATGCTAGCCGTATCAACCGCTTCAACTGCATTTACAACAAGCGACGTTATGAGGTAACTGCTCGCCGCAATAGAATCACTCGGTTCAGTTACGGCGAACGTGGAGATAACTAAAACATCTACGGATGCGTTTAATACATCTCTGGGTTCAGTAGCTCCCATCGAGGCTACACGTAGAAGCTCTACTGTGAATGCGGCAGCATCCCTTCCTTCTGTTGCGCTTAGAGTACCTGTAACTAAGGTACCAATTGAAACGTTGGCAGTATCGGGGGATTCGGTTACGTCTAGACTTGCTTCGGTAATGTCCGTAACCGTCTGCGTCCCGACCACACCCCACGTGGAATCTGACGCATCCCAGGCGCGCACGTCGAACGCGGTGACTGTTTCGTCGACTTCAAAGGTTGCATCGGCGTTGACCGTGATGTCGCCTATGGCTATGGAGCCACCGACGACGTTACTGATTTCAAGCTGGTCACCAGACGCCAAATCAGCCGTCGCGGTGATGCGATTCGCAGCCGTAGTGTTCGGCGTCGTCAGATCGACATACGCACGGCCCGAAGGCGGCACAATCGTTATCGCAATCGTGTCTTCTTGCTCGTCGCCATTGATGACCGCAAGCGTGGCGGAGCCGTACCGCAGGTCGGTCGCGCCCGAGTCGAACACGGTGTCGCAGTTGATCGTCGTCGCGTTCTGCGAATTGATCGTCTGCCCGACGACTGTCGTACCCTGGCGGATCTCGACAGTGGCAGAGCTGAAGCCGGTGCCCGTGATCGTCCATCCGGTCTGCGTCGAAGTGATCGACTCATCGGTGTCAACGTCGGTGATGCCTGGAGCTGTCGGGGCGTCACCCGATACATACGAGAAATTGTCGTAGATGTTATACGTGTCTACGGACTTGCCGAAGCCTACGGTTCCCGCCGTCTGTAGGCGGCTCCCCGAGGAATCCGTAGTGTTTAGCGTACCGATCTGGACCCAGGCGGAAGTACCGCTATTCCACCGCTCCATAGTCGCCGTTAGCGACACGGTGGCTTCGCCTTCTACAGATATCGACATCCGATATCGATCTGACGCCGTTAGCTCCTCCGATAGAGTCCCCGAAGCCAATACGCTGTAAAGCGACGATCCGAGCGTCCGTCCGATCCGGAAGGCCGTCGTATCCTCCATGAACGCCAGATACGCGTCGAGTTCCCCGGAGTCTTCGACGGTGTCTGGTTGAACCCGCACAAGCACCTGCGGATACCCGACTGCAAGACCTGTTAACCGGAACTCGACGGAGGCACTTCCGTCGAGAAACGCTTCGGGTAAGGGTCTGTATACGATGTTATCCCAATAGTTCAATTCCGTAGACGCCGAAACAACCTCGCCGTCAACGAGTGAAAACGCCTCGGGGTTCTTCTCTACCCACCCGTTTCCTATGCTCGCGCTGTTTGTACGTTCGAAATCGTCGCTGAAAATCCCTGGCGGGGGTTCCGGCAGCTCTTCCACAATCACTTCATACACGGCTTCAGCGACGTCGCTGTACCCTGCGCCCGAGAGGTGCGTACCGTCGCCGTCCATGAAGCCCGCCGATGTCGCCTGGGCGTTCGTCCCCCATCGATCAGGCAGGCTCAATACAGGGACGTCACGCACCGTCGCGACAGTGTCTACGGTCTCG
>Ga0265293_10011729_pt1 | contig 11823 bp, 12 predicted proteins | sample Munlanlewell138R_FD_192505 | JGI IMG/M metagenome (GOLD analysis project Ga0265293, IMG submission 192505) | Leachate microbial communities from a municipal landfill in Southern Ontario, Canada - Leachate well 138R | ecosystem: Engineered > Solid waste > Landfill > Unclassified | place: Canada... | reverse complement strand
CGCGTTTTCATCGGCAGAGCCGCCAAGCGTGATTTGATAGAACTCCTGGCCGTTTTTATCTACGCCCAGAATGCCAATATTGGCAATGTGGTGATGGGCGCACGCATTAATACAACCCGAAATGTTCAGGGTAAGTTTGCCCAGATCATGTTCAATTTTCTTTTTATGAACCATGATCGCAATCTCTTGGGCGACAGGAATAGAGCGGGCATTGGCCAGGCTGCAGTAGTCCATGCCAGGGCAGGCAATCATGTCGGTGACCAGACCGATGTTGTCGGTTGCCAAACTGGCGTTGGTCAGTGTTTGCCAAACCTCGAAAAGGTCTTCTTTTTTCACGTGTGGCAGAACCAGGTTCTGTTCGTGCGTGACCCTGATTTCATTCAGGGAATACTTTTCAGCCAGCCCGGCCACCAGATCCATTTCATCGGCACTCATATCACCGGGAATCCCACCTTGCGGTTTCAGGGAAATGACGGCGCTGATATAAGCGGCTTGCTTATGCGGGTAAGTATTTTGTTTAACCCAGCGGGCAAAGGCAGGATTGTTTGCCAGTGACGCTTCAAATGCGGGAAATTTGCCGCTGCCTGCCTCGAAGGATGCCGTCACAAAGCGGGCATTAAAGTGCTCAACCAGTTCATTGCTAACCAGCGGGCGGTCATCGGGCAGGGCGTCAAATTCTTCCTCTATCATGCGGATAAAATTTTCTGGCTTCAGTTCCCGGACCAGTATTTTGATACGTGCCTTATACAGGTTGTCACGACGTCCGAGCGCATTGTAAACACGGACAATGGCTTCAACATATTTAAGCAGATCTTGTTGTGGTAACCATGACCTTACCTTGGTGGCTACAATAGGCGTCCTGCCAAGACCGCCACCAGCGTGTACTTCAAAACCTGTTTCGCCAGCTTCGTTTTTCAGAACCCGCAGGCCAATATCATGCAGCCGGATGGCAGCCCTGTCATTGGCACTGCCGGTAATGGCAATCTTGAATTTGCGAGGTAAATAGGTAAATTCAGGATGGTCGGTAGACCACTGGCGCAGGATTTCCGCATAAACACGAGGGTCAATATCTTCATCAAAAGCTGCACCGGCAAACTGGTCGGTGGTCACGTTGCGTATGCAATTGCCGCTGGTCTGGATGGCGTGCAAGTCGACATCGGCCAGGGCGGATAAGGCATCGGCAGCCTGGTCCAGCCGTATCCAGTTGAACTGTATATTCTGGCGCGTGGTGAAATGGCCGTAACCCTTGTCATAAGTGCGTGCTACATAGGCCAGCTGTTTTAATTGTTCGGCGCTAAGTGTGCCATAAGGAATGGCTACCCTAAGCATATAGGCATGCAATTGCAAATACAGGCCGTTCATTAAACGGTAGGTCTTGAACTCATCCTCGGTAAGCTCTCCGCTTAAACGGCGTTGCACCTGCTCACCAAAAAAACGGGCGCGGTTTTTCAGGAACGCGTGCTCATTGTCATCATATTGGTAAATGCCGGCCTTGCTGTTGGCCTGGCGCGGTTGCAGGGTCTGGCTGAAGGCAGGGTTGCCGTTTTCGCCATCTCCGGACTGTTTGCCCAGATCGGGGCGCACGGATGGGCCTTTGCTGCGGATGCGCTCTTTGTAATCACAGGGCACGGGAATATTGTTTTCCCGGATGGCCGGCAATTCTTGAACACCGACAACAAAATTATGGTCGCTGGCCTGCTGTGCGATGTCACGTGCCGCTTCGATGTTTTCTTGATTGAATAATGAGGCTGACTGCAATTCTTGCACCCACTCATTGTTTTCTCCCAGCCAGACTACAATTCCGTCATGCAGGCGGTTTGCCGAGAAAAGTGTCAATTCAGCCGTATTGCTCATTTATAAACTCCTTGAGCACTACATATCATTGCAATACCCATATTCATCATAAAAAAATATAAAAATAAGCATATATGCATATAATTAAAATTCATATGATGCTGTAAAAGATAAAAATTTATTTATACTCTATACATTTTTCCTGCCTTTCTCTATACCCTTGATATATAAATAAGTTATAAAGAAAGACTTTTTTGATATAAATAAGTATTAACGGGCTTTGCGGCGGGGTGGGTATTTCAGGATAGGGGTTACGGTGACGATGTAAGGCTGCAGATTGTTGTTTTTCATGCAGTATATGCAAGCGTGAAAGGCTGGGTAAAAAGAGATGTAGCACATGCGGGCGTGCCAGGGGAATGCTTTTTTAGAAACAAAGGTGGATAATGGCAATACTAAAGGCTGCCATTATCCAGGTGTTATTAAGCCAGAAAAGGAACGGGCGGGTTGAAACCGCTACTTGGCTTAATTAATAACCAGTTTGATGGTAGATATTGGAATATTAGCGTTATCCAAGGCTTCATCAATGAGTTCTTCAGGGGTTTTGGGAGATTCCGGGGTTTGGTCGGTGGGATCAATATCCAGTTTTTGCATTAACAGTTTTTTGATTTCAACAATATTTTCCGGCACGGAATCATTGGGGTCCAAGGTAAGCTTTTCTGTGATGCCGTCCATGTTTTCGTAAGAAATATAGCGTGACATAAGTGCCTCTTTAAAAAAGTGAAATCTGCCTGGATGATGGCAGGATAAAAAATATGGAGTGTTATAAGCTTAACATTAAAAGGCAGCAGGCCTGTTACTGCTCATTGGCTTTAGTGACTTGATAATGTTGGCGATAAAATTCCCATTCTTCAATTTGTGTGCCATCGGGGAATTGGCAAATCCCATATTGGCCATTTTTTCCTTGCATGATAATAACTTTGCCGCCTTTTTGCTGGCAAAGCATTGACGCCGGGTTGGCCATTTCAATAGGTGCAGTAGCGGCACATGCTGAAAGCAGCAATACGCTAAAAACAGGATACCGTGTAAATTTCATCATAAATTCCCAATGCAGGCTTGCCTGATGTACGGTTAAATACCGGGCTTTCTGAACAAGCTGGGGGATGAAAAGATGCGATGTTCAGAAAGAAAAACGGTTATGCGGAAAAAAAGCTGATATATGAAAATAATAGGGAAGTTTTAACGGCAAGTAAAGAGAGCGGAATAAAGAATAGGCAGGATAAAGCAGGATAAAAAAAACGGACACATGGAAAGTCATGGTCCGTTTAAAAATCGGTGTTAGCCGACTACGGTGTAGATTTCATTGTAAGGGTGTTTGTGGTTTTTTTATGTTGATATAAATCAAGGTCTTATGGATGGTTTTAAATAAAACGGCAAATAGATATCAAGTTTTGTTTTGGGGTTGTTTTATGTTGAAATTATTAAGGTCTTTATGTTTTTATTTCAGGCAAGATTGAAAATAGGGAAGATTAAAACAGGTATGATAATGCCCGAAAGACTCACACTCACTGCTTAAGCGTGTTTTGTGATAATAATAAATTATTCAGCAAAATGGAATTTGAAAATGATTGATGGATTGATTGCCGGCAAAATATTTGGGCAACCCAAGCAAGGCCAGGGTAAAAACGGCTCTTATGTCACGGCCAAGGTACGGGCGGCTACAGAGCAGGACACTATATTTGTAAATGTTATCTGTTTTAACCAGCAGGCTTGCACGCAGTTACTTGCCTTGCAGGATGGTGACAGTGTCTCGGTTGCAGGGTCGCTTACACCCAGGGTATGGGACTCTCAAGATGGTCCCCGGCCGGTTCTGGATATGGTTGCGCATGCGGTGCTCTCGGCCTATCACGTAAAAAGAAAGCGTGATGAAGTTCAGGGCATGAGAAACCATGGCAGGCAGGAAGATTTTAATGATGACTTTGAAGGTGATCATTAAATGTCATGACATTTTTCTTCTAAAGAAAGAATGGTGTCATGTTCTATGGCTAAAATACGTGCTTTAATGAATAAGTCTTTGCTGTTTGAGAGGCTCTTTTAGGTTAATGAAGAGGGGAAATCAATGGCAGTAACTTTTTTTTTGGCATTTGATCTAAGTAGTGGTAATGCAGACAAACATTTGGCGCTGTACGATGAGCTTGATCGCCTGGGGGCCCAACGGGCCTTGAAATCATTTTGGTGGGTAAGGCTGGACGATTTTACCAGTACGACTTTCCGGACTTACATTAAGCAGTTTTTAGATGAACAGGATCGCGTTTTTATTATTAAAAATGGTGGTTGGGCTGCATTCCGCCCAGAAACGAATCCGCTGGATGATTAATCAAACTTGCGGTTTCCATTTTTCATATTTGGCAGGCAGGCAGGCAGGCAGGTCTGTCTGGCCGTTATCCAATTTTCAGTAAACTGTCTTCGGGTGCGAGATCCATTGACTCAATAACGCCCAGCGTCAGAAACTCCATAAGCTGGTTGGTAAGCAGGTTGGGTACCCATGAGGTTGTGGATTCATTCCATGTTGGTTTATTGAGATAAGCATACAAGGTGCCATTTTTGTCTATGGCAAGATACTTGTATCCCTCGGGTACATTTAATTTTAAATCAAAATATTTAACCGTATGTTTTATGGGTGTGAATTTCATCTTTGACCTCAGGAATCATATTGACTTATCAATGAGTGATGAGGCCTTGTAAGAGCCTGCAAAATCCTCAAATTTCGATTTATGTTAATAACCAAGAATATAAATCAAATTTTCAGAGTTGCATTTTTTGTAATAAAAAGTTAATAATATTTGACGTTTTCATGAATCACTTGTTACCCATGTTTGTTTTTTTGTTAAAAACAAGACAATTAAAGCAAAATTTTGATGTATCTTATGTTTTATAAATGGCAGGATTTACACAGCTAACAGCAAGACCTACACTACAGGTTCAGTGATTCGTCATTGTTAGCGCAAATCTTTGCCAGGGCTTGTATAGGCCCTGGCTTTTTTTTGTGCACATGTTTGCTGTCGGTCAAGTCTGGGTTACAGTTTAGATCAATATATAAAAAATACAGGAGATAGCAGCATGGCCTCAAAAGAAGAAATTATTACTTTCCTGAGAAAGAATTTTCCCCAGAATAAATGCATTGTGGAAAGCGTTGGAGAAAAGCTTTCCAGAATAAGATGGCCGGTAAGTTATGAAGACCTGCGGCCGGGCGGGAGCGTATCGGGACCTTCTCTAATGACGGCAGCCGATGTTGCTTTATATGTTGCCATTCTGGGTGAAATCGGGATTGTGCCTTTGGCTGTGACAACGAATCTTAATATTTCATTTTTAAGCAAGCCGGCTTCAGACAAAGATCTTATTGCTGAATGCAGGCTAATCAAGCTGGGTAGAACCCTGGCCATTGGTGATGTTTTTATTTACTCCGAGGGAGGTGAGCAGGCAGTGGCTCATGCGGTGGGTACCTATGCGATACCGGGTCAGAATAAACCAAGCCAGGTAAATATTATTTAATACCGGCAGGGGGAAAGCCTGATGCTGATTATGAGTTGCTTAAATCGTCAATTTCATTGACGCCAAGCAGTGCTTTAATGGCGGTTTGTGTTTTGATGGCAAGCCCCAGGGTATGGGCGTAATAATCGCAAACGGCATGGTAGCTCAGATAACTGATGTCTTGCTGATTGCTTATCTCTTCTGGCAAGGTCATGAGTTGCTCATGAATGTCACAGGCTTGTTCAACTGAACAGGCAGAATGAAGAAAGGGATATTCATCTGTCTCCCAATGCCAGAAATCAGAAATTTGTTCGATGCCGGTTAATTGTTGAAAATAATGATTTAGCTGCCTGGTGCCGGGGGGATAGGTGTTGAATATTCGGTTGGACGCTTCGTAATTGAAGTAATCGGCAACATGATCACGCCATTGCTCATCTGCCAGTGACCAGATCTTCAGTTCATCTTTGTTGTTTAAGATGTCCTGGGTAATGGTGTTTTTTATGGGCAGGGGTAGTTGTGCGGCTGATGGTATTGTATCTACAAGTTGGTAAAAAGCTTCTTGTCCCAGGTTAAAGCAAAAGGTTTTCCAATAGCTGCAAAGTAAAACCGTAATGGATTTCAGCAAAGGCGTTGCAGTGGCGTCCGGCTCATTGGAGGCAAGCTCCAGCAAAGGATAAATGTCATCACTAATATTTTTGATAAAGGTAGTGGTGGTTACCGGGCAAAATAACGCTTCGTTTTCCATGTCTTCAACTTCTTTGATGGTTTGCTTCATCAGTATCCTTTCTGTTAATGCGGCAATTATACAAGTATGTCAATGATGGATACGCCAGTTTCGTGATTCTTTAGGGCAATTAAGGCCTTTGGGTTTGTCACGGGATTTAATCCTGTTGCTGATGTACAGGTGTAAAAATCAATACCGCCTGTTGGGCGGTATTGATTTTTACTAAATGGCGGGATGAATTATCTGTATAAAACGTCGGGTAGCCACAAACCGATTTGCGGGAAGACATAAAGCAGGAACAGGGCAAATATCTGGATGCCCATAAACGGTAGCATGCCCAGAAAAATCTGATTCAGGGTAACGTGTGGTGGTGCTACACCTTTCAAATAGAAAGCGGACATGGCCACGGGGGGTGAAAGGAAAGCAGTTTGCAGGTTAAGGGCGACCAGGATGCCAAAAAACAGGGGATCAATATTATAGTGACCTAGTAAGGGCAGGAAAATGGGCATGAAAATGACAATGATTTCCGTCCATTCAAGTGGCCAGCCTAGCAGGAAAATTACAATTTGAGCCATGATCATGAATTCAACAGGCGTCAAGTCCATTGATAAAACCCAGGCGTTAATAATTTCCTGTCCACCCAATAAGGCAAAAGCGGCAGAGAAGATACTGGAACCGACAAATAGCCAGCACACCATGGCGCTGGTTTTGGCTGCCAGGTACATGGACTCCTTGAGCATGGCCATATTCAGGCGTCGATAGGCAAATGCCAGTAATAGCCCGCCAAATGCCCCCATGGCAGCGGCTTCTGATGGAGTGGCAAAACCAAATACAATACTACCCAGTACGGCCAGGATCAGAATGGCCAGCGGGAAGAAGGAGGCCAGAAGCATTTTGAAAATTTCCAGCCGGGCAAAGGTAAAAAATGTATAAAAGATGAGCAACAGGGCCAGACCTGTAAAGAAAATAATCCAGAATGTCATGGGGGCATTGGTTCTGCCCGCTTCATCAGCGATGACGGTTTCTGTAGCGGTGACTTCTTCAACGGCGGCTTGTGCCATAGGCTCGGCCCCGGGAGGTTCGTTCAAGGTGCCCGGAGGTTCAGCCAATCCGCCGGCTCCGGGGGGCTCTGCCAGGCCGCTGCTGTAACTGTCAGACGGGGTGTCAAATGAGCCGAATCCCATTTCTTGCAATTCATAGGTTTGTTGGGGAGCAGGGGCGGTAACAATCCCGTAGGTAATGCCCATGGCACCAAAGAAAACGATGGCTGGCAATAAGGTAATAAAAAGTTGATAAAGCAGGGTTTTTGCGGGCATGCTGGCATTGCGTTTGCCTTTCAGGGCAGTTAACAGGCCTGGTAAGGCTTTGTTACTGATGGCGTTTTTTATGTTTTCCGCAAATTCGGGTAGGGTAATGCGTTTATCTTCTTCAGACAGGGGGGGCGCCATCTTTGGTTTGAGTTTGGCCAGGATAATGACGTAAACTACATAAAGCGTGGCCAGCATGAGGCCAGGGAAAAAGGCGGCTGCATATAGTTTGACCACCGAGACACCCGCTACGGCACCATATACAATTAACAGTACGGAAGGTGGGATCATGATGCCCAAGCATCCGCCTGCGGTAATAGAACCAGCAGAAAGCTTAACATCGTAACCTGCTTTAAGCATGGCGGGTAGTGCAAGCAATCCCATCAACGTGACCACAGCACCAACAATACCGGTTGCCGTGGCAAAAACGGCACAGGTAATAATCGTCGCAACTGCCAAAGAGCCTGGGATGCGTGCCATCACCAGGTGCAGGCTATTGAACAATTTTTCAATCAGGTTGGCGCGCTCAACCAGATAGCCCATGAAAATGAATAAAGGAACCGCAATAAGTACATCATTAGTCATGACGGCGTAGGTACGCAGAACCATCAGGTCAAGGGTTTGTTCCACAGCTAGCCGCGTACCCATATCCTGGTAAGCATATAAGGTAAAACCTACACCCATGCCCATTAGCGTAAAGGCAGTGGGAAACCCCAGCATGATGGCCGCAACAATTAAGGCCAGCATGAGCAGGCCCATATGACCATTCGTGATGTCAGCCGGAGCAGGCATGAAAATAAACAGGGTAATAATAATGCCGAATAATATAGTAAGTCCGAACCAGGCTTCTTTTTTCATGACTTATTCCTGTTTTTATCTGTTATATATTCATCTGCTTGAATGATGTCTTCAGTTGAAACATGGACCATATCTTTCAATTTATCAACGTCCACTTCTTCAACATCAATATCGCGTGACGGCCATTCGCCCTTTTTCAGGCACGCAATGCATCTGACCACTTCAACGAATCCCTGTAAAAGCAGGGCAAAACCGGCAATCGGAATGATGGCCTTGAATGGGTAAATGGGCGGACCATCGGCGGTAATGGTAGAGTGCTCATTGATGATCCAGGATTCAGAGGCGTAGTTGTAACCTGCCCATACCAAGGCAATAATCCCTGGAAAGAAAAAAATAAAATAAAGGATAAGATCCAGGCTGGCTTGTAAGCGAGCAGGAAAAAAACCATAAAGCACGTCACCGCGAACATGGCCGTTTTTCCCCAGGGTATAAGCACCGGCCATCATGAAGAGTGCACCATAAAGCATATTCATGACATCAAATGCCCAGGCATGAGGTTGATGCAATGCATAACGGGAGAAAACTTCATAGGTTACAAACAAGGTGAGTATGAGTGCACACCAACTGAATATTTGTCCGATCAGCGTATTAACTTTATCAATAAAGCGCAATATTTTTTGCATAAAGAGTCGCCTGGCAGTATTGATTGATACAAAGAGGTCATTTTCATCCCTGATAGGCATGAAAATGACAGGAAGGTCTGTAAACCAGTTATTGGTTTACAGACGCGAGTACCAGCGTTTTAGGACTTTTTGGCAGCGGGCCGGGCAAAATAATGGTTGTAAGCCATACGACGGTTATTGTTGGTATCCATATCCCATGCCAGGGCACGTTCAGCAAAAGCACGTTGCGACTGTTCAATTTCCTTAAACAGGGCATTGCTTTCCGCTTTTTTGGCAATAATATCGTCCCAGGTCGTCAATTGTTGTTGAAGGATGGAGTCAGGTGTTTTGTAGAATTTGACATTGTCTTCGGTTTTCAGTTTGACGTAATCTTGTGAATAGCGGTCTATGGCTTTCCATGACATATCAGCCGAGGCGGCTTCAACGGCATTTTCAATGATCGCTTTCATTTTGTCTGGCAGTGCATTGTATTTATCTTTATTGAAGGTAATTTCAAAGGTTTCTGAAGACTGGTGAAAACTTTGTAGCATGCACACTTTGGAAACATCAGGAAAACCAAGCAGGCGGTCTGATGAGGCGTTGTTAAATTCCGCGCCGTCCAGGAGGCCACGATCAAGGGCGGGGACGATTTCACCGCCAGGCAGAGCATTAACGGCAGCGCCCATGGCGGTAAACAGGTCAATGGCCAGTCCGTTGGTACGGAATTTCAGGCCTTTCAGGTCTTCTGCTTTGGCAATAGGTTTTTTGAACCAGCCCAAGGGTTGGGTAGGCATTGGGCCGCTAAGGAAAGAAATCACATTGCCGCCAATAGAGTCATATAATTTGACCAGCAATTCATTGCCACCGCCGTATTTAAACCAGGCAAGCAACATATTGGCATCCATGCCATAGGCTGGGCCGGAAGAAAACAGGGCAAGTGCATTCTGTTTTCCATAACTATAACCAAGTACGCCATGGCCACCGTCAAGGGTTCCTTTTGAAACGGCATCCAGCAAGGCAAAGGCAGGTACAACGGCACCTGCGGGAAGAACCTCGATTTTAAGTTCTCCCCCAGTCATGTCATTGACCTTTTTGGCAAAATCAAGGGCATATTCGTGAAAAATATCCACGGTTGGCCAGGTACTCTGAAAACGGAAACTGATTGGGGTTTGTGCACTGACGATTGCCGGGAAACCCATGCCAACCGCAGCAGCCGTGCCGGCTGCTGCGGTGCCAAGAAATTTGCGGCGTGATTCGGTTTGTAGTGGTGTAGACGCTTTTTTTGCAGGACTGTTATTAGCCATGGTTTGTCTCCTGTGTGGCTGATACAACTAGCGATAATTAATAATGATTTTGTTTGTTGTGCTACAGACTGCGACTCCAATCAAATTTATACGCACTCTGTTATTCATTGTCAAGATCTATGGGGTTAGTATAAGTGCCTATATTTAAATGTAATTTGAATTGAGATGTAAGCCGTAAGCGTATTAATGTTTGGGAACTGAAAATGGTGTATTTGCCAGATATAGGTTTGCAACTTGATAAAAATTTACATTTTGTGTATTATTTTATTCACAATGTTTCTGCCTTGATCTATATCAATAAAGTGCGATTATGTACAGTATTGAATCATATGGTAATAATTTTGCGATGCAGATGTGCAGGCCTGTTATGAGGGGAAATAGGTGTTGTTTTTTATGGCTGGCAGAAATAAAAACCTTGCTTTGCTTATTAAAAAACCTTTCGATGAATAATTTTTAATTGAAGAAATTTATTTTTAAAACAACAAACTATGGCTTTAATTTGTAATTAAATGTATATTTTAATTATCAATAATTGTAAATTTTAATATTTTCATTTTCATAAAAAAAGTTTTTATATTTAGTGCTTTTTTGTTTGGTAATGCTTTGACTTGTAAGAAAAATGTAATTCTAACGATTGTGGGTTCTTGTTATTTGGAAAATTGTTTTTGATTATGGTTTTTTTTAGGGTAGGGAGAATGGCTTGCGCGGGTATAACAAAGCAGTTTGTATAAGGCTATTCTTGTTTTTTTGTATCAAGTTGGCATAATTCAGATATTGAAAAGCTTAATTAAGCATAAATTTATTGTTTTGTCATTAAGGGTTTACATCAGGATTCATGAAAAATTAACAATGGTTTTTTATGATGGGATCCTGTTAATAAATTTTTATTCAGTAAGTTTGTTAATAATAAATTTAGAAGCGTGCCTGGAAGCGTGCGAAAAATTTATTTATTGGCAAAGCAATAATCAGCCGTGTAATTTTGATAGGCACTGAAATTACATTTTCGGTGTTGGTTTTGTTGTTGTAAGTTTTGCTTGTGTTTCCGAATAAATTTAATAAGTGATTAAGAACAATGAGTATTAGCCAATCTCCCTTTATGCAGGACACCAACCTGGTGAATGAGTTAAGAGAAGTTAACTTGTCTTATTTGCTATTGTCCCAACGCATGTTGCGTGATGATTTTTCCAAGGGAATGTACCGTTTGGGGTTAAGTAAAGACGTTGCCGAGCTGCTGGTGAGTTTAAGTACTTCACAGGTATTGTCGCTGGCTTCTTCGAACTCTCTTATTTGGTAAGCATTCGCCCAATACCGTCTTGACAGGTGCTGGATTAAGTAGCGGTTTTTACAGCTGCACTCGCCAGGGCAATAATTCGTCCATCCGGTTAACCGGATAGTCGGCAATCACCGACAGCACATGGCGCAGGTAGGCTTCTGGATTGATACCGTTGAGTTTGGCGGTTTCCAGTAAACTGTAGAGCGTGGCCGCCCGTTCTCCGCCCGCATCCGAACCCAGGAATAAATAATTTTTGCGACCAATTGCCACACCACGTAATGCCCGTTCTGCTGCATTATTGTCGATCTCTATTTCCCCATCATTCAGATAGCGTGTCAAGGCCTGCCACTGGTTCAGGGCATACTGGATCGCATCGCTCGTCACGGATTTACGTGACAGGGTCGGCAACTGCTGCATGAACCACTCATGCAAG
>Ga0265293_10011728_pt1 | contig 11824 bp, 9 predicted proteins | sample Munlanlewell138R_FD_192505 | JGI IMG/M metagenome (GOLD analysis project Ga0265293, IMG submission 192505) | Leachate microbial communities from a municipal landfill in Southern Ontario, Canada - Leachate well 138R | ecosystem: Engineered > Solid waste > Landfill > Unclassified | place: Canada... | reverse complement strand
CTGCTTTATAACGCCCTGCGTAAACTTCACAAGCATCAGATATCTCTCCTAAGGTAGCCCTACATTTTGCAGCCTCTACCGCAAGTTCAAGTAGATTGCCACTCTTGTTTTGAGCTGCTTTGGTAAGGGCATCGAGAGCCGCCTTTACATCGCTCTCATTACGGTTGGCCCTGAGCTCTTTCAATCTCTTGATTTGAGACTCTCGAACCATAGTATTGTCTACATCTAAAATCTCAAGAGGCTCCTCTTTTTCTAAGCGATATTTATTCAAGCCAACAATTGTATCGTGTCCGGAATCTATTCGTGCCTGCTTTCTTGCAGCAGCCTCCTCTATACGGAGCTTGGGTATTCCCGTTTCAATTGCCTTAGCCATCCCTCCCAACTTCTCTACCTCTTCTATATGTGCCCATGCCCTCTTTGCAATATCGGCCGTAAGCTTCTCTACATAGTAGGAGCCTGCCCAAGGATCCAACGATTTGGTTATGTTGCTCTCTTCCTGAATATAAATTTGAGTATTTCTTGCTATTCGTGCCGAAAAATCTGTAGGGAGGGCAATCGCCTCATCTAAAGCATTGGTATGGAGTGACTGGGTATGGCCCAAAGCGGCTCCCATTGCCTCTATACAGGTTCTGGCAACATTGTTGTATGGATCTTGTTCGGTAAGAGACCAACCCGATGTTTGTGAGTGTGTGCGAAGAGACATCGACTTCGGATTTTTGGGATTGAACTCTTTTACCAATTTGGCCCAAATCATCCTAGCAGCCCTCATCTTAGCAATCTCCATAAAGTGGTTCATACCCACAGCCCAGAAGAACGAAAGACGGGGAGCAAAACTATCTATATCCATTTTGGCAGCTATACCGGTTCTAAGGTACTCCAATCCATCGGCAAGGGTATACGCCATCTCTATGTCGCAAGTTGCTCCAGCCTCCTGCATATGGTATCCCGAAATAGAGATGGAGTTGAATTTGGGCATATTCTTAGCAGTGTAAGCGAAAATATCTCCAATAATTCTCATAGAAAATTCGGGAGGATAGATATAGGTATTTCGCACCATAAACTCTTTTAAAATATCGTTCTGTATTGTTCCCGCAAGCTGTTCAAGTTTGGCTCCCTGCTCCAATCCCGCAACAATATAGAAGGCCATAATTGGTAGCACGGCACCATTCATAGTCATAGAGACAGACATTTTGTCTAACGGAATTTGGTCAAAGAGCACCTTCATATCCTCTACACTACAGATACTAACTCCCGCTTTTCCCACATCTCCCACCACTCTTGGGTGGTCGGCGTCGTAGCCGCGGTGGGTAGCTAGGTCAAAAGCAACCGATAGCCCTTTTTGCCCAGCAGCAAGATTTCTTCTATAAAATGCATTGGACTCTTCTGCAGTAGAGAAGCCGGCATATTGTCTAATAGTCCATGGTCTCATAACAAACATGGTGCTGTAGGGGCCTCTTAAAAATGGTGGAATACCTGCAGCATATTCCAAGTGTTCCAACTCCTCTAAATCGGCAGCACTGTAGCTCTCTTTAATACCAATCTGTTCGGGAGTCATAAGAGTGAACCGGTTTGACGACTCAACCCTCTTTTCTGCGCTATATTGTAATTTTGAAAAATTTGGTCTCATATCTTTCTCTATATTTTATCTAAATGCCAAGTTTATTTTGATACTCTTTAAGAGTTTCCAAGAGATTACTCTTAACACCAATGAAGTTGGTAATCCCTTCTGCTTCCAACTCTGGGCGGGAGGCGGGATCGCCAGCTACAACCAATATTGCTGCTCCATTGAGCAGTTTGTTAATCTTTGGAACTGCTTCCCCGTACTCATCGTCGGAAGAGCAGGCAACCACAATCTCTGCTTTTGATGCAAGCGCAGCCTCAACTCCCTCTTCTACTGTTGCAAACCTATTGTTGTCTATAATTTTAAAACCGGCAACACCAAAGAAATTAGAGGAGAATTGTGCTCTTGCCCTACACATTGCCAAGTTGCCAAAAGTGAGCATAAATACAGTTGGTTTTTTTTCGCTTGTTTCGGTTGCAAACCTAACAGCCTCAAAAGCTTGCGCTCCTCTGTATTGCTCTATCGGTTCAACTATCCTCTCTTGGGAAGAGTTGTCTCCCTCTTTACGGGTAACCATATCTAAAGAGACTTCATCTTCTGCCTTCTCTGTGAAATTTGGGTATTGGTTGGTACCCAATAGAATCTCTCTTCGGGTTGCAATATTTGCATCTCTCTTTGAAGAGATCTCCTTAATACTCTTTTGAATCACCCCTCTCTTTAGCGCCTCTCTATAGCCACCAATCTCCTCTATCTGAGTAAATAGTTTCCACCCCTCCTCAATTATTGATGAGGTGAGATTTTCGATATAGTAAGAGCCGGCAGCTGGATCGGTCACCTTGTCGAAGTGAGCCTCCTCCTTTAAGATAATTTGAGTGTTTCGGGCAATTCTATTGCTAAATTCCGACGGTTCTCTAAATGGAGTGTCGTAAGGAAGAACCTCTAAAGAGTTTACCCCAGCTAAAGCTGCACTCATTGCCTCTGTGGTCCCCCTTAACATATTTACAAATGGATCCCATATTGTCATATTCCAACGGGATGTTTTTGCATCTACGCAAATCTTTAACAGCTCACTATCGTCTACCCCCCACTCTTTGGCTATATTGGCCCAAAGAACCCTTGCAGCACGGAACTTTGCAATCTCCATAAAATAGTTGGAACCTACAGAGAGGTTGAATCGCATCTTTGCAACCGCCTCGTTTGCCCCAATACCCATTTTTGTGAGTATAAATAGATATTCGCTTGCCATAGAGAGAGAGAAGGCGAGCTCCTGTACAATAGAGGCACCTGCATCATTGAAGATATAACCCTCTACCCCCACCACTTTAATTCCAGGGTACTCTTTAGTAAGCTCAAATGCTCTCTCCAATCTATTTTCAAAATCGCTACAGTTGTAGTTGCCTGTGGTGGTAAGCCATTGCAAAGGATCTAAATCGAAAGAAGCGATAATCTCTTTTGGGTTGAATCCCAACTTCTCTACAGCCTCTATAAACGACTCAATAAGTTTTGGCGTAGAGCAACTGCACCCTCTATAAAGGGTCTCATTTTGGGTGAGGTCTATCCCTTGTAAGAGTGTAACAAACTGTTGAGTATCTATTCCAGAAGGGGGGAGGGTAAAAGCTACCGAATCTACCCCTCGTGCCAGTGCTTCTATAGCCTCTAAATTACACTCCTTCACACCCTTTTCAAGGGGGTAGCTCTGGAGAACCTTCCAATTGTTAAGCGGTTTGGTTCCCCTCACAAAAGGGAACTCTCCGGGAGAAGAGTCAAGATGCTCTATCCCCGCCAAATCTTCATTGCGGTAATAGGGCTTTACAGAGAACCCCTCCATAGTTTTCCAAACCAGCCGCCTTTGATAATCGGCCCCTTTTAAATCTTTCATAATCTCCTCTTCCCACGCTTGTGTAGAAATAGGAGGAAATTGAGTAAACAGTTTATCTGCCATATTATTTAAAAATAGTTTTGTTCTATTAAATTGACTAAGTATTTCTACTTGGCAACCACAAATATACTTATAATAACTCTATCAATTAAACCTTTTAATTAGAAAGATGTCAAAGAGGGTGAATGAGAGAAAGGAATTTATTTATTTTAAACAGAGCAATATCATGAAAAAATTATCAATTTTAACACTATCGTTAGTTTTAACACTTTCACTTTCGGCACAACAGTTAGTTCAACGGGGGCCAGGTTATGCAAAAGCAAATCCACTCCACACTGCACTCAATTTAAATGAAAACCAGAGTAGTGCAATTGAAGCTCTCCGGATAGAAAAATTAGGCGAATTGAACAAGTTAAACAATCTTCAAAGAGAGTATAAAGCACAATTGATTACTCTAAAGCAGGCAACTAACCCCGACCAAAAAGCTATAAATGCCAAAATCGATCAACTTACAGAACTTCATAATAAAAGATTGAAGTTGAATGCTCAACATGAGTTGAAAGTAAGAGCACTTTTAACAGATGAGCAGAAGGTTGAGTGGGATGCCCGCAAAGCCAGAAACATGGGAAGAGGCACAAGGGGTAGAAATATGTCGCCCGCTATGGGAGGAAGATTCAATAATAATCGTGCAAATGGACCACGCACCAATAGAGAAAATACCAATCGCCCCGGAGTTGCTCGTGGTGCAGGATTTGGACCAGGCTATATGAACTCTAACACTGTTATAGATCAATAGCAATTAGTTTAACTGCTCAATGGCAATAGCCAATCGTAAGTAACTAAATATTGGCTGGTAAGTAATGAAAAAAGAGGGGTCTCTTCCAAAAGAGACCCCTCCTCTATTTAAATCAATTGAAAATTGCAGCTCTACCAACTGTTGCTTTTGCCCTTTCAATTTTGTTTAGCCAGCCTCTCTTAACTATGTGGCATTTGACTCTTATTGTTTGAATTTAAAGAGGTTTTTCTAAGTTCAAAATTGACTCCAAGATATTTCTGGCGCACTTCGGGGTTATTAGAAAGCTCTTCGGCAGTTCCACTCTCCAGAATTTTACCCTCGTAGAGCAGATAGGCTCTATCGGTAATTTCCAATGTCTCGTGTACATTGTGATCTGTTATTATCACCCCAATATTTTTTGCGGTAAGCTTTGAGACAATCTGCTGTATATCCTCTACAGCTATAGGATCTACTCCGGCAAAGGGCTCATCTAAAAGTATAAATTTGGGCCGAATAGCAAGTGCCCTAGCAATTTCACACCTTCTTCGCTCACCACCCGAAAGTTGAACCCCATAACTTTTTCTAACCTTCTGTAGAGAGAACTCCTCTATCAACTCCTCTACCCTCTCCTTACGCTCATTTTTAGTAAGAGGCGAAAGCTCCATTATTGCTAAAATATTATCCTCTACACTCAACTTTCTAAAGATTGAAGCCTCTTGCGCCAAATATCCAATGCCCATCTGAGCTCTCTTATACATAGGTAGTGCAGTAATCTCCATTTGATCTAAGAAAATCCTTCCCGAATTTGGCTTTATAAGTCCTGTAATCATATGAAAAGTGGTAGTCTTTCCAGCACCATTTGGCCCAAGAAGCCCCACTATCTCCCCTTGATTCACCTCTACCGACACCTCTTTTACTACGGTGCGAATACCATATCGCTTTACCAAATCTCTACAGTATAACTTCATCTCTTACTCTAACTCCAATTTCAAATCGTTTTGTAGCTCCTTAACCTGCGGGTATTTATCGGTAAGAAATTTAGCCTTCTCATGGGGCATATAGATCTTTTTCTCATCTACTGAACTCTCTTCCTGCACCTGAATGGCCAACTCTATAGTACTATTTTTAAGGTTAGATCTTAAAAAAGAGAGAAGCCTATGGTGGCAATTGCTCTCAATCCAATTTCGTTGCCCCTCATTAGCTACTAAAAAAGTGATATGGGTATCGTCTGTCACCACTGGTTTACTTTGCAAAATAGCGTTGGAGAGGCGGGGAAACTCCTTCTCGCTTTCGGCCATTGCTCTCCACGCTTGCTCCAATTCCCCTTCCGAAAATGGATGATCTTCTCTCTCTTTTGACCCTTTAGCCTCTAGGCTATTAAGACTCTTGCTCTCTATCTCTTCCTTAGCTGTTGCCAATAAATCTTTAATAGAGAAAGAGGATTTAGAGAGTGATGGGGTAGGGGAGGGCTGTGGCTGGCCCTGTGGCTCTGCTACGCTTATGGGCTGAGGTTGGGGCTGTATCTGGCCCTGTGGCACTTCAACTTTTAGAGAGTGTTGAGGCACTGAATCGTCACTCTTTATCTGCTCCTCTTTTTGCGATTTAGAAGAGAACTTCTCACCCAATCGGGAGAGGTTTAAGAGTGCTATCTCTATGTGCAACCTTGGATTACCACTCGATTTATAGCCCGCTTCGCAATTACCGGAAATATTTAACGCTTCATAAAGAAAAGAGTATGGAAGGGTTTGTGCAGTAGCAATATACTCCTCTTTTATTGTAGGGGGCAGTTCCAATAGTGGGTGGGTGGAACTCTCTTTGGCTACAAGTAGATCTCTAAAATGGGTACTCAATCCCGCTATAAAATGGAGTGTGCTATACCCTTTAACCACTATCTCATCAAATAGGAGGAGAGGTGCAGTATGCTCACCTTTGTAAAAATAGTTGGAGAGCTTTAAGTAGTAGTGATAATCGAGCAGATTGAGGGTAGAGATAATTTTCTCGTAGCTTATCTTTTCTCCACAGAAGGCAACCGCCTGGTCAAATATTGAGAGTGCATCCCTCATGGCACCATCCCCTTTTTGAGCTATAATATGTAGAGCTTCAGGTTCAATTTCAATACTCTCCTTCTCTGCAATTATCTTTAAGTTAGAGATAATATCTTCAATTGAAATTCTTTTGAAGTCATATACCTGGCACCTTGAGAGTATAGTGGGAAGGATCTTATGTTTTTCGGTGGTGGCCAAAATAAAGATAACATTTGGGGGGGGCTCCTCCAATGTTTTTAGAAATGCATTGAATGCACTCAGAGATAACATATGTACCTCATCTATAATAAATACCTTATACTTCCCAACTTGAGGAGGAATCCGCACCTGCTCATTAAGCTCTCTAATATCCTCTACCGAATTGTTGGAGGCGGCATCAAGTTCGTGGATAGAGAAAGAGCGCCCTTGATCGAAAGCGAGACACGATTCGCACTTTCCACAAGGCTCCATCTTCTCTCCCGGTTCAAAACAGTTTATAGTTTTTGCAAAAATTCTGGCGGCAGAGGTCTTACCAACACCCCTGGGGCCACAAAAGAGGTAGGCGTGGGCCAACTGCCCCTTTAAGATTGAATTTTTGAGGGTTAGAGCTATATTCTCCTGTCCTACCAACCCATCAAAAGTTGTTGGCCGGTACTTTCTGGCCGAAACTATAAATTTGTCCATATCTTACAAAAGTACAAATTTTTGTATAAATTTGTCTATTGTGCAATAGGTTAAATTATGACAAAAAATCTCTTTTTTCTTCTTCTGTCTCTCCTTGTAACAACATATGGTAAAGGCGCCGTATCGCCCAAGGAGACAGTAGTTGTGATTCCTTCAGCCACCTTAACCGAAATGCTTCTTGCAGATGCTGTCAAAAAAGGGTGGAGATTTACCCCTTACCGTTTTTGCGATTTACAGGAGTATAAAAGGCTCGCTAAAGAAGAGAATTACTACTTTCTAATGATAGCCAAAGGTAACTCTTCGGGTGGTTTGGAGAGCTCTTTCGAATACCTTACTCTATTAAAAGGGGGAGACAAACTTGCCAAAGGTTTAAGTAGTGAAAGTGCTATTATAACCTATCCCCTTCAACCTTTTAACGACCCTTCGGGGCTATATCATCACTTAATCCCCTTCTATCTTGAAGCGATACAGAACTACTTGGCTCAAGAGAGAGTAGAAATCCCACTCCCAATCGATGCTCAAATGAGATTTTTCAATAGAATGGATCGGGGGAGCGGCAAAAAACTTCTCTTCGCTATGGAGTACCTAAATTATAAAATATCCCTTCAAGATTTTACTGCGCAGTTTCGCAATAAGGTAACAGTTATCTCCCCACAAGAGGTAGAGGAGGCCTTAACCAACAGCAAAGAGGAGTGGCTTATCCCAATTTTAATTGCCCCTCAACCCTATAAGAGTGGTAATACCTATTATAAAATGGTGCTCAATAGTAAAAACTACGATCTTCTCTATTTTAGAAGGGGTAGGGTGAAAAAGGGGGAACCTCCCGGCTTCTCCAAAGAGGATATTAGAGCAATCTCAACACCTTTTTCTTTCGATTGATGGAGTACCTTGTGAGAGAGCTCGATTCGGGGATGGCTCTAACTTTTAAACCGATAACCTCTCCTGTAGCCTACTGCTCTTTAACCATTAGGGCGGGCACTCGCGATGAACCATTGCCACTCAATGGTTTGGCTCATCTTACCGAACATATGCTCTTTAAAGGAACCAAAAGGAGAAGCTCAAAGAGAATAAATACCTACCTTGAAAGATTGGGCGGAGAGCTCAACGCCTACACTGCAAAAGAGGAGACAGTACTTCATGCTACCTTTCTAAAAGAGGATCTCAATAGAGCTTTAGAGCTACTATCCGATATAATCTTCAACTCCACATTCCCCGAAAAGGAGCTTAGAAAAGAGCGGGAGGTAATTTTAGAGGAGATCTCCTCTTATGGTGATACCCCTTCGGAACAGATTTTCGACGATTTTGAAGAGATGCTCTTTGGATTGCACCCCCTCTCAAAATCTATTTTAGGTAGGGCAGAGACTCTTATGTCGATTGAAGTAGAGCATATTAAAGAGTTTGTAGAAAAGTTTTACCACCCTGGGGCAATGACTCTTTCTATAGTAGGCGATTTTAAAGAAAAACCTCTCTTAAGATATGCTAACCGTTACTTTGGAGCACACCTTAAGGGTAGGGAAGCGGGCAGGAAAAATCCACTTTTTGATTTGATAGAGAGTGGAGTAGAAAAAACAGATAGAGAAGATGCCTATAATAAGAGCTCTTTTAATTCGCTCTTTAAGCCAAAGGAGTCGATTGTTGCCCGTAACACCTTTCAGTCGCATGCAGTTGTAGGGCTCGCACTAAAGGAGTATTCGCTCTACAGCCCCAAACGGTATGCAATGGCTCTATTAACCAATCTTTTGGGTGGACCCGCTCTCAATTCAAAATTGAATACCACCCTTAGAGAGCGACACGGTTTGGTCTATAATGTAGAGGCCAACTACTCCCCCTTTTCCGATTTGGGCCTCTTTACTATCTACTTTGGAACAGAGAATAACAATATAGAGCGCTGTATGGCTCTCCTTCAAAAAGAGCTCACAGCACTCTTTCAGAAGGAGCTATCGCCCCTCACCTTTAAGAGCGCCAAAAAGCAGCTTCTTGGGCAGCTTGCCATAGCTGGCGACAATGCAGAAGTTCAATGTTTATCTATGGGCAAATCGCAGCTTTTCTTAGGATATATCGAATCCGACAAAGAGATAATGGAGAAGATAGAGAGTATAGATGCAGCTCAATTGCATTCAGTTGCCCGGGAGGTTTTAAATTGGGATAATTTTAGTAGACTAATCTACAGGTAGAGTTAATAGATGATTGATAGAGTAGCACAATATGCCAATAGACTCTCCTTTCCACTCCCCGAAGTTTTAGAGTGGTTGGAGAGAGAAAGTTATCTGCGCAGCAACCAAATTCGTATGCTTTCTGGCCCAATTGTAGGTCGCTTCTTAATCAATTTTTCAAAAATATTAGCTCCCAAAAAAATTTTGGAGATTGGTACCTTTACCGGTTACTCTGCAATCTGTTTGGCACAAGCCCTTCCACCTGGCGGAAAGCTTGTTACAGTAGAAAAAAATAGAGAGCATCTATCCCTTATTGAAGAGGCACTCCGCCGCGCCTCTCTAAGCGATAGGGTAGAGGTGGTAATTGGCAATGCAATAGAGTATCTACAAAGGGGTAAAATAGAGGAGGAGGTTTGGGATTTGGTCTATATAGATGCCAACAAAAGAGAGTATGTAGAGTACTACAATTTAGTTATGCCACAACTTAAGTCTGGGGGCTATATAATTGCCGACAATGCACTCTGGAGCGGTAAAGTGGTTGATGGCAATGGGGGTAAAGAGATAGACAGACAGGGCAGTTCGATTGAGCTGTTTAATAAGATGGTTTTTGAAGATAAGAGGGTAGAGAGTTTTATTCTTCCCCTTCGCGACGGCCTCAATATTATCAGAAAATTGGAGCACTAATACCCCATAACCGATAAATTACCAAATATTTAAAATTTGTAGTACCTTAGTTTATATATTATTTACAACTAATAGTAGAAAATTATGGAGTATAGAGTTGATTTTAAATATAAGGTACTCTCTTTAGCTTTGGCTGCCCTCTTTTTTTGGGGTTGCGATGCCGGTTTAATCGATGGTGGTGGAGATATAGACGATAACACTTCAGAGCCTCCTCCCCAGGTGACTCTTCCAACATTGGTCACTTTAGAGGTAGAGGATATAGGTGAGAAGAGTGCAACCTCTGGAGGCAATATCCACTCCGATGGCGGTTCAGCAGTTACCCACAGAGGGGTGTGCTGGGGCACAAGTGCAAATCCCACTACCGCCAATAAAATAGTAGAGTCGGGTGAAGGAAAAGGACTCTTCTCTGCTTCTTTAACAGAGTTGGAGCCCGGCACAACCTATCATGTGAGGGCTTATGCTACCAATAGCAAAGGTACCGCTTACGGCAACAATATCTCCTTTAAAACTATAGAAGAGGATTCTACAGACCCCAACCCTACCGATCCTCCTCAAACTCCCGACCCTTTGGTAGACTCAAGGGATGGTAATATCTACCAGACAGTACAGATAGGGCCAAAAATTTGGATGGCCGAAAATCTGCGCTTCCTCCCCTCTCTTTCGTCACCCTCAATCAGCTCTAATTCAGACCCTCACTATCTTATTTATGATTCCGAGGAAACCGATGTAGAGTTGGGGAAACTGGAAGAGAATTACAATAAATATGGAGCACTTTATAACTGGAGTGCTGCAAAACAATCGTGCCCAGCAGGGTGGCATCTCCCTACCGATAACGAATGGCTCTCATTGATTTCTGCTTTAGGAGGGGAGTTGGTTGCAGGCGGCAAGATGAAAGAGAGTGGTACGCAACATTGGCAATCGGCAGCTACCGGTAGTGGCAACAACGAATCGGGCTTTACAGCACTTCCCGCAGGGGCGTATGACCCTTCCAGCCTAACAAAATTCTCCTACTTATACCGTTCGGGTTTCTGGTGGAGTGCTACCGAAGATGGCCCCGAGTCGGCCAATTATAAATATATAGACTACAACTCACATAAAATAAATAGCCATCACATCCAAAAGAAGAATGGCTATTCAGTTCGTTGTGTAAAAGATTAGAGTAGCGGTTATGGGCTGTTTTAGGCCAATTTTACCAATGGCTACTTGCTTCGTTCAGCGTAGCTGCGGGTTCGAGTATCTACCCGAATACGCTCTCCCTGATTGATAAAGAGAGGAACCATAATTTCTGCTCCAGTCTCTATAGTGGCTGCTTTTAAAGCGTTGGTAGAGGCAGTATCTCCCTTAACGGCAGGTTCGGTATAGGTAACTTCCATATCTACAAATGGAGGAAGCTCACAGGTTAGTACCCGCTCCTCATCTGCAAGAAACATCATCTCTACCCCTTGCCCCTCCTTCATAAGATCGGCATTTTCAATTAACGACTCCTCTATAGAGATCTGCTCAAAAGTTTCGGTGTGCATAAAGTTGAAGCCCATATCATCTTTATAGATAAATTGATAGGGTCTTCGCTCAACATTTATAATATCTACCCTCTCGCCGGCACTAAAGGTGTTCTCCAAAATTCTTCCATTTTCTAAGTTTCTCAACTTTGCCTTTACAAAGGCTGCACCTTTACCCGGCTTTACATGCTGAAACCACACTATTGCACAGGGTTTGCCATTATACTCTATACACAATCCGTTTTTAAAATCTGCTGTTGTTGCCATATACTGTTGTAAATCTAATTTTTCTGTTTCTACAAAGATAACTATTTTTGGAATTATTGAAATTTGTACTACTTTTGCACTCCTACAGAGGGTGCCATAGCTCAGTTGGTAGAGCAAAGGACTGAAAATCCTTGTGTCCCCGGTTCGATTCCTGGTGGCACCACTTTTAAAGAGAGAAAAGAGAGAGAAAAAAGAAGATCCCCGAAAGTTTAACCACTTTCGGGGATTTTTGTTTTTCTATCAAAAAGGGAATATAAACTGTCTATCTGTTATTCGATAACAATAGCAGGTACAGTTT
>Ga0265293_10011727_pt1 | contig 11826 bp, 3 predicted proteins | sample Munlanlewell138R_FD_192505 | JGI IMG/M metagenome (GOLD analysis project Ga0265293, IMG submission 192505) | Leachate microbial communities from a municipal landfill in Southern Ontario, Canada - Leachate well 138R | ecosystem: Engineered > Solid waste > Landfill > Unclassified | place: Canada... | reverse complement strand
TTTCTGCTGTGGCCTTTTTTATCTGTCCATTCGCAGAGAATTGACAACAATTTTTCGTCGAACTCAGTCGTTTGCAATCCTGGTCTTGCCTCGCAGGTGAAATGGCCGTCTTTTCAATATGCTGGTAAAGACTATTGGCAGCTGCTCACCACCAACTGGCTTGGCATGGACGGTGTCAATGAGGAGGCCTTTGTGCAGAATAGCGGCCATGTCATTCCTTTGTATTATTCCAATCAGGGCGAAATAAGAGGCGATTTGCGCAAGACGAAAATCCGCGAGTTGGAGCTTTTCCGCGGCGGCAAGAACACTGCTTTGGAGGCGGTCTTGGAATTCACCGCCGAAGAGGAGGACGCATTTTTCTATGCACTGGAAAAAGTTCAGGACGGTGATCTGTCAAGCAGCGGCATGGTGATTGGTGACACCACTGACTTCCGCCGCCGCAATGCTGGTCTTGCCTTTGAGATTCTAGTGCGGCAGAAAGCGACGAGCCCTCTGGAAAAAGTTCGCATCAGCACTGAGGCGCGCGGCAGTGCTCCGCTGGCGCAGATGGAGCTTGTCGATTTATCGGGCAGGGTGCTGCCAGTTCGTTGCGAACGGAAAAATTCCGACCAAATCTGGGAGTTGACTCTCACCGAGCCTTTTGCAGAGGACTCCTTCATCATCCGCTGCAAGACCTTGCAATCTCTCTATAAACTCAGGGATGTGCCGGCCGAATTCAAGGAACGCCTCAAAAAAGTTCCTTTCGTTGATCGTAATTTTTATTTTAGGGGGCTGCTTGCCACCTTGGAAAAGGACAATATTGACCGCTCCTCGATCGCCAAGATGCACAATGAATTTCCTGATACTTTTGTCGGGCAGATTGTTGGCGAGCTAGAAGCCAACTTTTTCCAGAAGCGCAATAATCCGAAGCGTTTTCGTGAGCAGCTAGTCGAGCAGGCCTATATCGTTCCTGTTTACGACAGAACCATTGAGGAGGCTGAATCCAGCCTGCGCGCCTTCTGGAAAAGACACGTCGATTTTTTTGGCGAGATCAACGCGATGAGCGGCGGCATGACGGCGGCGCAATATTTCTATGAATGGGGGGCACCTCTGGTCATGGCTGGCTCTCTGAATGAGGCACCCTGGTCGAACAACCGCACCATCTTCAATCTTACCCGCAGTGGTGCACGTCAATATGGAAAGGCGTGGGCGGCATATCTGACCTCCTACGCATTGGGAGCTTCCGCGGCAAGCCGATTGACGGAGGAAGAGGCACTGAAGTTGCTTACTCCGAGTAAGCCGTGGAGCGATGGGCTCGACTTCGGCCTGGCTCCCTCCGCCTTCAAGCGCTGCCAGTATATCGCCTACTACTCTGGTGCCAGCTTCCAACTCTTTGAGACTGACCCGACTGGTTTGGCGGTTCAGGACAGGGTGAGCAAGCGGTGGTCTCTGACGCAAAACGGCGTGGCGGCGAAGGATATCTACGAGTGGAGCTGCAAGCCTGAGGGCCAGCGCGGCAGCCTCTATGCGCCAATCCTCTTTTTAGCTGATTATTACCATGGCAACTGGGAATGGAAGCATGGCGACGAATGGAAGGTCTGGTATATGTATCCTTATCAGGATGGCGACTATATGTTTCGCCATGCGACCAGAGCTTTCGACCCTTTCCCGGGACATAACTACGGCAAGGACTACACTTTGATGAAGGAAAAAGGCTGGAGCCTGGTGAATTCCAAGCTCGGCGATATCTATGACTTGTACTTCGCCAATGCGCCATCAGGGGTGGTTTCGGTTTCCGAGATGCTGCGCTATCCACTGGCCATGCTGCTGGGCGACGTGCGCTTTTCCGAAGAGCTTTTAGCCAATATGCGCGCTTATGTCGAAAGCGGCGGCACGCTGGTGCTCAACGCCGCGCAGCATGAGTCCTTCCTTTCCGATCCGAAATTCATCGGTGCTGAGCTTAGCGAGGACTGGAAGACCATCGGCGAGATGAAGGTGCGCGAGCTGAAGAAGGTCAGCGGCGAGGTGCTGGCCAGCGTTTCCTCCACCCCGCTTATGATCAAAAACCGCTACGGCAAAGGTCAGGTGGTCTTTATGACGCCTTATTTCATGCTCGATATGGCGAACAAAAAGCAGCCGTTGCCTTTGTTGGAGGATTTTCTTGAAAAGGTTCAGTCTGAGGTCTGCCCAGTGCAGGTTTCTGGCAATATCCATTTTCTTTTCAACAAGATGGATGGGAACAATTGGAAGCTGGTTTTGTTTAACCACCGCGGTGTTTACAAGCATCCGATGCGGACAAAGGAGCATTTTCATCCCGAATACGCGGCCGAGGTCAGCATCGATGGGCCGCCTGGCAGCAAGGCCAGGGAGCTTCGCCTGCAAGCGGGAATGCGGCAGGAGGGCAATCGCTTCACTCTGACCGTTCCTGCTGGGGAGATCGCGGTTATTGATCTTGAAGTGCCTGGTTTTTCGACACCGCCCTTGGCAGGGACGGAGGTCACCCGCAAGGGCGGCTTCTTCAAGGATCTCAATGTCAACCATGGACTGCTGCTGAAGAGCGACTTCGACGGGCAGCCAGGTGATGTCGCGATCGATGGCTCAGGCAGAGACAACCACGGCAAATTCATCGACGGGCTAAAAGCCTCCGACGGGCTCCTGCACTTCAACGCCGACGGGGCATACGCGGTCTATCATCTTAAGGTGCCGAAGACTCCTGTGCATGAGGGGATGATCGAGTGCTGGGCGCGGCCTGACTCCTCGCTGGCTGAAAAGAAACAGATGGTGATAACCAACGAGTGGATCAAAGTCGGCTTCGACAAGGGACGATGGTATGCCTCCTTCTACGATTTTGCCAAAAACGACAGCATCACTGGGCCAGAAGTCGAGTTTGACCAGTGGGCACATCTGGTTTTTACCTGGAATGACAAGATCGCCAAGTTTTATGTCAATGGCCAGGAGGTGACCAGAGACTCTGGGCCGCTCTTCCACGTCAACGCTCTCGATGGGCCAAATGACCGCAGCGTGAAACTTTATCTGGGAACCCATCATCATGTCAGAGCAGACCTCTTCAAGGGACAGATCGACGCAGTCAGATATTACGGGCATTACTTCGATAAAAAAGAAATGGCGGAGAATTTTCAGCAGTGGCTCTCGCAAAAACGGCAGTAAGAAAGGTGCATCTTGCGGGAAATAAAGTTTTTTTATCACGAAAGGCATGAAGCAAACGAAATTCATTGTACAAAAGGTGTGATTATGCAACGCCTCCTCTATTGTTTTTCATTCATTTTTTGCGCCCTTGCTTTTTCTTCATTGGGGCAGACGGCGCGCGCGGTTGAATTTTATGCGGCGTTTCCCTTGTCGGTGGCTCCGTGCGTCGATGGTATTTTAGATGATTCGGCATGGAATTCTCTTCCCGCTCATAATCTCTACTATGACTGCGCCGACGGATTGGCGCGAAGCAGCCAATTAAAATGCAGTTTTCAGCTTGGCTACACGCAAAGAGGCATTTATGTGGCTGTGGTCAATTATGAGAATGCGATGGGAGAGCTGCGTTCTCTAGCTAAGTATCATGACGATCCAGAGTTGTTGCAAGACGACCGCGCCGAATTCTTTTTTGATGTTGACACTGTCGCGGCTGGGTATACAAAATTCATCGTCAATAGCGATGGGGTCTGTGGAGAAATGCGCAAGTTGTATGTCGGGCTAGTCGAGGAAAATTGGGATGCGTTCAGCTGGCAGGCGAAAAGCAAAAGGAATGATAACAATTGGACGGTGGAGGCTTTTTTCCCTTGGGAGGATTTAGGCGGCAAAGGAAATGCGGGACAGATGTGGCGTTTTTCACATATTCGCCATAAAAACAGCGGTGCAAAAACCATTTTCGCTTCTTCCCCTGGAATGACGCAAAAAAATCCCAGCAGCATGGGCTTTCTCTACTTTTCATCGTCTGGGGAGTCGCTGTCTTTTGACGCGGTGGCGGTGCTGTTGCAGGCGAATGCGCACCCTCCCTGGCTTTTCAGCCGAGCAGGAACTTTCTTTTGCAACCTTGCTGGACAGCTGGAAAAATTTTCTTTGCCGATAAAAACCGAGCAAATGAGAAGTCAGCTGGGGCAGGAACTGCTGGCCATCAAAATGCTTGCTGGCGACACGGCGGAGTTTGCAGCGGAGGCCAGCAAATATGGCGGCGACAATCTCTCAGATTGTTTGGGATTGCTCGCCTTGCACGAAAAAACAGCCGCTTTAAAATGGAAAATGATGCTAGTAAAGAAGTTTGAGAAAAAATAAAGTCATTTTCATGGGCTTCGGCCTGGATTTTTATCATGAAAACACATAAGATCATCGCTTGTCTTCTAATTTTGTCGGTTTTTGCTTTTGCGGCTCGCCGCGATGGCACTCATCTGAATCGTCTTAGTGACAGCCCGATTTTTGCGGCTCTTGATTGGGGGCAGGGAGAGCAGCCGCCGCTAAAAGCCTTGTTTTTCACGACACGTTCTGGTGCGCGTGATGTTGTTGAGCTGGGTTTGCGAATTCCTCTGGAAAAAGAGATTTTTGTTTGCCATAGTGAGAAATTCATCGCTCGCGACAATCATTTTGAGAATGCCCTGCGCGGCTGCGCAGTTGCCGAGAAGAAGGGTGAATTGCGTAAATTATTGCAAAAAAGCTATCAGGTCATTTTTCTTGGCAATGTCGCTTTTTCCGCTTTTCCTTACGATGTCCAATGCCAGATTTTACAAATGGTTAGTGAGGGTGCTGGGCTAGTTTGTGTCAATCAGGGTATACCCTTTGCGCTGGCGGCGGAAAGTGTGGAGGGGATGCCTTCTTTTCTTGCTGCTGAGAGGCTTCCTGTCGGTTTTATAGGCGAGAAGAGCAAAGCAAGCAGGCTGGGCAAAGGGAAGATAATCACTTATCAGGTCGATAGTGAAGCGGACTTTCTTCCCGACTATCCTTCCGATTACGAATGGTTTGCAAAGTATGAGACTGCGCATCTTTTCACCATGCGCGCCCTTCGCTGGGCATCAGGGCAGCAAGACATGCCTGAATTATGCAGTAAGGTGAGTGCCCTTGCGGAAGGCAAAGTGCTTTTAGGCGCAGTTCCGAAAGGTGTTGCGGTCAATTGTCGTTTGCGCGGCGAAAACAATCAGATTATCTGTCAACTGCCGATGACGGTGGGGCAAGCGCAGTTGCCAGAACTTCCAAATGGGACATATTACCTGGATTTTCTGGCCAGTGACGGTAATGTCTCCAGCCAGACTTTTAGCCGTCAATCCATCCTTGGTGCAATCGATATAAGCCTGCCTGCCGAAAGCAGCAAGGAAAAAACTGGCAGCATGGAGATTGCCGTGACATGGCAAAAAGGCAGTGCTGCACAGCTTGGAATGAAGGCAGAGCTGATTGGCCTTCCAGAAATGAAGGTCTGGCATCGAGAAAGCTTTCCTTTTGGCAGCATCACTGCTAACAGCACGCACTTTGCGCTGACTTTGCAAGAGCTGTCAATGCCAGTTTTAGCCGCCGAGTTGCTTTTGAGCTTCCAAGATGACAGCGGCAAAACAGTCGCTACGGCACGAAAAACGCTTGTTTTTCCTAAACCTGACTTGCCGGACTATTTTCAGATAGGCTGGGATACCCCACGAAATCCGATTTATTCCCAGCAAAGCGTCAATGCCTTGGGATTCACTTTTGCCGTTGCTCATCCTGACGGCGAGGTAATCCCCAATCATATTTTGTTGAATGACAACTATATTCCTTACGTAACGCGGATTTGGCTACGAAAAGGAGCAAAAGGAGAAATCACCCAACCCTTGCTGCGCGTTTTGTCTTCCAGCGATGAACTTATTCAAGGCTATAGCAAATTGGGCGGCGACCACAGCCTAGCTCGCCCCGAGGTGCGCGATTTGCTTGTCAAACAAGTGCGGGAAAGAATGCAGAATCTTCCGCCATTGAAGCCGCCGCTGTATTCTCTGGGGGATGAGAATATCCTTGAGCTTGATTGCGGCTACGGTACCTCCGATTTGCAAGGCTTCCGAGACTTTGTCAAAACGAAATATTTGTCCATTGAATCACTTAATCGCGAGTGGGAAAGCAATTATGCTGATTTTGCCGAGGTGCCGCACGAGCGCGCCGAGGAAGCTCTAAGAAGCGGCAATTCCGCCGCTTGGAATGATCATCTTGAATATCTCGAGAAAATGTTTGCCGATGCCCATCATCTTTGCGCCGCTGAAATTCGTCAGCTTGATCCGCAGGCTTGCATTGGGCTTGAAGGCACCTTCAATGGCTTGCATATCGAGCAAATCATGGAGAAGCTGGATTGGTGGGGCCCATATTATCATCTAGTTGAAAATGAGGTGTTACGCAGCCTCTACCCGAAAACGCCACGTTTTATCTGGGCAGGTTATTACGATGAAAAGGGAGCGGAGAAGTTTCCTTTGGTGGCGAAGTTTCTTTTGCTTGGCACCGCCAACGCCAACAGCATGTACTCTATTAATACCACGGATTCACATTGCCTCATGGGAGTGGATTATCAACCTGGTTTTCCTGGGCCTTTTGTCAAGGAATTGCAGGGTTTGCGCTTTGGTTTGGCGCATTTGCTTAACAACACCCCGTTTGAGGATTCGGGGCTGCTTATCTATTGGAATCATCTTTCTCGGCGTGCTTATGAGGTAAATCCTCGTTGTGCGCGTCCAGAAGCTGGCATCGGTGCCTTGATTCGCTCTTGCTACCGTGGGGGGCTTGGTTTCGAGTTTGTCACCGAGCGCACCCTCGACCGCCTGCAACATGGCAAGGTGCTGTTTTTGCTTGGCATTTCTTCTTTGCGCGACAATGAAGCCGCCGCTATTGTAGATTTTGCCCGACAGGGAGGAACTGTTTTTGCCGACCTCAACCCCGCAGTTTTGAACGAATATATGACAGCGCGCAAGGAAAATCCGCTGCGGGAACTTTTTTCCAACCTGCTTTTGACTGAGGAGAACAGCGAATTGACGATGGGCGCAATTGCACTTGATGGGGCAGAAAAAACTTTGTTCAAAGCCAAGCAAACATTGCGCAATCCGCGGCTGCCACAAATGCAAAGCAGAAAACTTGGCAAAGGGCAGGGCATTTTGCTGAATTTTCATTTGACTTATGCGGAAAATAGTGCCACGGACGACGCGGCGCTAAGCAATTTTCTACTTGCCACCTTGCGTCAACATGGTGTTTCGAGTGCTTTTAAATTCGATGGCGAGCTTGATTTTCGCGTGCGCCGCGGGCGTGATTTCATGTTGTTAGGCTTGCATGCGCCAGACACCAGCCTGCAAAAAAGGCTTAGCCCAGGCAATATCTCCTTGTCTGAAACTAGTGCGGTATATGCCTGCGGAAAAGGTTTTTTAGGCAAAATGCGGAGTATACCAGTTCAGTTTACTGGGGAACAATCTCTGTATCTGTATAGCTGTTTTGCAAGTGAACAGGCTCCGCCACAAGTCATTTTACCTAAAAAAGCCTCGCTGGGAGAGATGGTCGTTCTTGATTGCAAAGGCATTCCACCAGGAAGAATTATCAATGTGCAAGTGTTTCTGCCAGGCAAAGATGATTTCAGCCCCGAGAGAAGCATAGTCTTTGATAGCTCCAAACAGACTACAGCTAACTTGCAAATTGCCTGGAATGATCCTTGTGGCAATTATCGCCTGTTGGTCAAAGACGTGGTGACAGGATTGCAAAACGAGTACCTGCTGCCAGTGCAAAACGATCATGAAAAATAAGAAGAGTGGCAGTGAGTCGGGGGAAAGCGTCGGTGATGCTAGGTGCGTGGTGCGTTGGGAACGGGAGCGGGGTCGTCCCATAGTCCCCTTGTCCCATCCAATAACAACAACTGGCTCGCCTTTCCATCCCCCGTTCATGTAAATGATAACTTAAATTGGCAGACCCCGTTTTGACGTGTTACGAGTCAGGAAAAAAAATGACGTAATCAATTTGCTTGTTTTATGTTTTTCTTTTGGTACAATAATAGGTTAGTGGTTTTATAAAACTTCGGGAGATTATTGATGCGAAAATTTTTTCTTATCGCTTTGTTTTTCGTTGCTGCTTGTGGCTTATCTGGGCAGTCTGCCAATCTTTTTTCCAATTCTTCTTTTCGCGAGTTGAATTCTTCCTCTCTTCCGCTTTCCTGGGGTATTAGCATTTCTGGTGAGCGCAAAGTTATTTCTGGCGAGGAATTCAACATTTTGCAACTTAGCAGTCTTTTGCGCAACAGCCGCTATAAGGTTTCCATTTCGCAGAAGCTTTCCTCTTTGCCAGCGGGCAAGTATGTGATCAGCGGCGATATCCGAGGGAATGTTGACATCTTGAATATCGTGCTTCTGTTCAACGAAAACAAAGCTCTGGCACCGATTTTGCAGCAAATTTCTGGCGGCAAAATGGGCAATCTTGCCGATGGCTGGCGGTCTTTTTCCTCATTTTTGCAGGTGCCGCAAAATGAGGCGGGTGGGATCGTGGTTTTCGAGCCTTTTACGCAGCAAGAGGAGGACCGCGTCGAGCTTGCGCGCTTGAGCTTGTGCGCTGTTGCCGAGGATGAGGCTATCACTCCACAGGCAGAGGCTTCCATTTCCAGTGGCCTCCTTGTTGATGCGAGCGCAGTCGTTTGCAATCCCAGCCTTGCCTCGCAGGTGAAATGGGAGATGGCGCAATATTCTGGCAAAGACTACTGGCAGCTGCTCACCACCAACTGGCTTTCCATGGACGGTGTCAGTGAGGAGGCCTTTGTGCAGAACAGCGGCCATGTCATGCGCATGTTTTATTCAAATCAAGGCGAAGTCAGGGGCGATTTGCGCAAGACAAAAATCAAGGAGCTGGAGCTTTTCCGCGGCGGCAAGAACACTGCTCCTGAGGCAGTCTTGGAGTTCACCGCCGATGAGGAGGACGCGCTTTTCTACGCTCTGGAAAAAGTCCAGGACGGTGATCTGTCAAGCAGTGGCTTCGTGATCGGTGACACCACCGACTTCCGCCGCCGCAATAATGGTCTTGCCTTTGAGATTCTAGTGCGGCAGAAAGCGACAATCCCTCTGGAAAAGATTCGCATCAGCACTGAAGAGCGCGGCAGTGCCCCGCTGGCGCAGGTGGAAATTGTTGACTTGTCGGGAAAGGTGCTTTCTGTTTCCTACAATCGGAAAAATTCCGATCAAATCTGGGAAATGACTCTTGTCGAGCCTTTTGCGGCGGACTCTTTTATCATCCGCTGCAAGACCTTGCAATCTTTCTATCAATTCAGGGGTGTGCCTGCCAAATTCAAGGAGCGTTTCAAAAAAGTTCCTTTCGTTGACCGCTTTTTTTATTTTGGGCAGCTGCATGCCAGTTTGAAGAAGAACAATGTCGACCGCGCCTCGATCGCCAAGGTGCATAATGAATTTCCTGATACTTTTCTCGGGCAGACCGTCGATGAGGTGGAAGCCAACTTTTTCCAGAAGCGCAACAATCCCATGCGCTTTCGTGACCAGTTAGTCGAGCAGGCCTATATCGTTCCTGTTTATGATAGAACAGTCGAAGAGGGCGAGGCCAGCCTGCGCGCCAACTGGAAACGCTACATTGACTTTTTTGGCGAGCTCAATGCGCTGAGCGGCGGCATGACGGCGGCGCAATACTTCTATGAATGGGGCGTGCCGATGGTCATGGCTGGCTCCCTGAACGAGGCTCCCTGGTCGAACAACCGCACCATCTTCAATCGTACCCGCAGTGGTGCGCGGCAATACGGAAAGCCCTGGGCCTCGTATCTGACCTCCTACGCATTAGGGGCATCGGCGGCGAGCAGGCTGACCGAGGAGGAGGCGCTGAAGCTGGTCACTCCTGAGAATCCGTGGAGCGACGGGCTCGACTTCGGCCTGGCTCCCTCCGCTTTCAAGCGCTGCCAGTATATCGCCTACTACTCTGGCGCCAGTTTTCAGTTGTTTGAGACAGACCCGACTGGCATGGCGGTTCAGGACAAGGTGAGCAAGCGGTGGTCTCTGACGCAAAACGGCGAGGCGGCAAAGGATGTCTACGAGTGGAGCTGCAAGCCTGAGGGCCAGCGCGGCAGCCTCTATGCGCCAATTCTCTTTTTGGCCGATTATTACCATGGCAACTGGGAGTGGAAGCATGGCGAACATTGGAAGGTCTGGTATCTGCAACCTTATCAGGATGCCGACTATATGTTCCACCATGCGACCAGAGCCTTCGACCCTTTTCTGGGACATGACTACGGCAAGGACTACACTTTGATGAAGGAAAAAGGCTGGAGCCTGGTGAATTCCAAGCTCGGCGATATCTATGACCTGTACTTCGCCAACCCGCCGTCAGGGATAGTTTCGATAGAGGAGATGCTGCGCTATCCTCTGGCCATGCTGCTCGGCGACGTGCGCTTTTCCGAGGAGCTTTTGGCCAATATGCGCGCCTATGTCGAAAAGGGTGGTACTTTGGTGCTCAATGCTGCGCAGCACGAGTCCTTCCTTTCCGACCCGAAATTCATCGGTGCCGAGCTTAGCGAGGACTGGAAGACAATTGGCGAGATGAAGGTTCGCGAGTTGAAGAAGGTCAGCGGCGAGGTGCTGGCCAGCGTTTCCTCCACTCCGCTGGTGATCAAAAACCGCTACGGCAAAGGTCAGGTGGTCTTTATGACCCCTTATTTCCTGCTGGATATGAAGAACAAAAAACAGCCACTGCCTTTACTGGGGGAGTTTCTCGAAAAGATTCAGTCTGAGGTCTGCCCAGTGCAAGTTTCTGGTAATATCCATTTTCTTTTCAACAAGATGGATGGGAACAATTGGAAGCTGGTTTTGTTTAACCACCGCGGCGTTTATAAGCATCCGATGCGGACAAAGGAGCATTTCCATCCCGAGTATGCAGCCGAGGTCAGCATCGATGGACCGCCTGGCACCAAGGCCAGGGAGCTTCGCCTGCAAGCGGGAATGCGGCAGGAGGGCAATCGCTTCACTTTGACCGTTCCTGCTGGTGAGATCGCGGTTGTCGATCTTGAGGTGCCTGGTTTTTCGACACCACCTTTGGTAGGGATGGAGATTACCCGCAAGGGCGGCTTCTTCAAGGAATACAATGTCAATCAGGGCCTGCTGCTGAAGAGTGATTTCGACGGGAAGCCAGGTGATATCGCGGTCGATGGCTCAGGCAGAGACAACCACGGCAAATTCATCGATGGGCTAAAAGCCTCCGATGGGCTCCTGCACTTCAACGCCGATGGGGCATACGCGGTCTATCACCTCAAGGTGCCGAAGACCCCAGTGCACGAGGGAATGCTCGAATGCTGGGCGCGGCCTGACTCCTCGCTGGCTGAAAAGAAACAGATGGTGATAACCAACGAGTGGGTCAAAGTCGGCTTCGACAAGGGACGCTGGTATGCCTCCTTCTATGATCTTGCCAAAAGTGACAGCATCACTGGCCCAGAAGTCGAATTCGACCAGTGGACGCATCTGGTTTTCACCTGGAATGACAAGCTTGCCCAGTTCTATGTCAATGGCAAGGAGGTGACCAGAGGCTCTGGCCCGCTCTTCCATGTCAACGCACTCGATGGGCCAAACGACCATAGTGTGAAACTTTATCTGGGAACCCATCATCATATCAGAGCAGACCTCTTCAAGGGACAGATCGACGCAGTCAGATATTACGGACACTACTTCGATAAAGAAGCAGTGGCGGAAAATTTTCAGCAGTGGGTCTCGCAAAAGAAACAATAAAAAAGAAGTTCAAGTTCTTGAGAACAATTTTAACAAGGAGGTAATGATTGCTGGCGTCTCAAAGTTGGGACCTGAGCATAAAAAGTCTTCAATGACTTGAAAAAAACACAAGAGCTTGTCTTTTATTAGTTAAACCAAAACTCGATAAAAGAAGGAGCAAGCTCTT
>Ga0265293_10011726_pt1 | contig 11827 bp, 16 predicted proteins | sample Munlanlewell138R_FD_192505 | JGI IMG/M metagenome (GOLD analysis project Ga0265293, IMG submission 192505) | Leachate microbial communities from a municipal landfill in Southern Ontario, Canada - Leachate well 138R | ecosystem: Engineered > Solid waste > Landfill > Unclassified | place: Canada... | reverse complement strand
ACAAAGATGCCCGTGCCGCGCCAGCTGCTGCCATCTGGGATGACGACGAAGTCGTCGTCGGTGGGAATCCCCACCGCAACGTCGCGGTGCTCATGTGGCGTCCACTCAAACGCACGCTGGCCAGCGGCCTTGGCGGCAGCATACCCTGCAAATGACCAGACCACGAGGATCCTGCCTCGGTTGCGGGGCATCCTGAGGAAGGAGTTGATGGCGTGGATGAGGTCCAGGCGCGGGGCGCCCTCGTGATCAAAGAGCGCCACATCCTCTACGTACAGGTAGAGGCTTGTGTTGGCGGTAACCTTCTTCGCTCGTCCCCTAGGTCGCTTGATCATCACCCTGATAGTGTACCTCGTCATCGAGGTCCCACCACCTGTAGCGGAATCCCTGGAACGGCCGTACAGGCTCATCAAGCTCAACCCATTCGGCGCCGCCCTGGCGCAGGAGGTAGAACCGCCCGTTGTGCTCGGCCGTTCCAAAGATGGGGGCCCTGTACCGCACCTCACCGCCGCTTGCGAAGTACACGTGGTCGCCGCGCTGGAGGTTCTTCGGGCGGCCGCTCAGACAGTGCGGGTGGGTAAGCCCGGACCACTCACCGTCGTTCGGGGTGTCGCCCTCCGCTAGGAATCTCTCCCACGAGCGCTCGGGAATGTAGAGGACGATGTCCACTAGGAGAGCCCGGTGTACCGGCTGGAGCCGCTGAGGTTGCCGATGCTGATCCCGCCGGTTGACGATGCATAGCGTGCCGCCCATCGAGAGAGTGCCCCGGCCACAATGCTGTCCGGTGGGTGGCTCTGCTTCGAGTGGTTGAACAGGTCGTCCCTCGTTACGTAGTAGTGGTCGTACCACGCCGACTCGACGTGTGCGCCTACCATCTCGTTGTTCTCTACGGACACGATGTAGTTGTTGAAGATGGCCGCCCTGAGGTTGCCCTGAAGCGTGATCGGCTCCGCCTTGATGCCCAGCAGGTCCCTTAGGATGTTCCCACCCATGCCCGTGGCGTCGTGGCACGCCTGCCCGGGGAACCGGTTGAGGCGTGCCTTTGCCACGCGGATCATCGTGGGCCATGGCTGCTTACGCATTCGCTGCCACCCTACCAGCCACATGGGCTCAGTATCCACGCGATATGTTACCAACACCGTCCAGTCGTTCTGGCCCCAGTCGATTCCTGTTGCGTACGCATGGGTCTTGCACGGGCCAAAGTACGCGTTGTACCGAGAGCAGCACGGGATCTCGATGTACTCGCCGTCCCTGCCCTCGTAGGTGCCGTACTCCTTGTCCCACATGCGGCGGAGTGCATCTCCGTCGATAGCACGGCCCTCGATGGACGGCTCCATGAGGTCGTACTCGATTTCGAACATCCGCTTGGTAACGCGGCGCTTTGCCCTATTGATCTCGTCGGCGTCCAGCCAGCCTATCCATGTGCCGTCTGGGAGCTGCCGACGCATGTTCTCCTTGTAACACCAACGCCTAACAACACAGTCAAAGTCGCCGCTCTCGATGCGCCTTAGAATCTCGGTCACAGCCCCGTTCGGGTAGTGGTGCGTGGACGTCATTGTGATCTGTGAGCGAATGCCGTTCTTGCTCAGAGGCTGTCCGAACGCGGCGTCCAGGATCTCGACGTCCATCTCGTCGACCTCGTCGGGCCTGAGGCGCTGAGGGTGACCGCCTCGGACGGACTTGGAGGACGCGGCCAGCACGCGCTCGATGCCCCCGTTGGCGAGCCGTGTCATACGAGCCGTAGGGTCACCCAGCAGGAGGTGCCTTGGAGCGCCAGGCTTGTCCCAGAACATCTGCGTGTACTCGTGGCCGCGAGTAGACTGCTCGAGCGAGCCTCCCAGGAAGGACACCTCGGCGCCCAGCGTTACCTGTTCGGTGATCGACAGGAGCGCCGACAGGAAGGTCTTCCCGGACATGCCGCGAGACCCGAGCCAGAGCGAGTTCTCTACCTCGCCGAAGTAGCTCTCGGCAAATGCATCGAAGGGGGCCACATGGCCCTTGTCAACGCACTCCGGGTGAACGTGCCTCGAGATCTCTACGCCAAACGTGTCCCTAACGTAGTGCCAGAGCTCTTCGCGGTCCTGCGGTGCATGAACGTTCTTCGTCCGCTCGAGCCGCTCCTTCTTGCTCCTGAGGGCGGCGATTGCGAGGTCAACGACCTCCTTGCGGATGGACGTCGGAAGCGTCTTCTTGGGCACCCTACCTTCCTGCTACTGAACGGACCTTCCGGCGTCAGAGGCCGCCATGATCTGCTCGACCTCGGACATAACGTCCTCGTAGTCGAGGCCCTCGGCCTCGGCCCGCTGCCGGACGTAGTGCGAGACGTCGATCTCGGTCGGGGCGTCCAGTCCCATGAGGTCCGCACGCGCCTTCGAGAGCTTCATGTAGCGGTCCATGAGCTGCGTCCACTCGCCGATCGGAAGCAGGTCACCGGTAACGTTTCCGTTCTCGTCGTAGTCGGAGTTTGTGGCGATGCCTGCCACGAGCCTTGGCCACATGGACATAAGCAGCCTGTCAAGCCGTCGTAGCTCTAGCTCGCGGGCCTCCTTGGCATCCTCGGAGCGCTCGTCCTCCATCGCCTTCTTGACGGCGTACCGTGCCGCGACGTGGGTCGAGTACCCAAGGGCGGAGGCGATCTCGTTGTAGGTGGCCCCCATCATCCGCATCCGGAGAGCCCTTGTCTGAAGAAGCTTAGCATCCTCAGTCGAGGTACGACCACCCGTGGGGTAGTGCTCTGGCTTTCGAGTCTCGAGCGAGTTCCCCGCCCTACGCTTCTTTGGGGATTCCTCGCTGGCTGAAGCCGTGCCTACCTCGGTGTCAGCGCCTGTTGGCTGCTCGCTAGCCTCGTCCTGGCTCTCCGTCCTGGAAGGCATTTACGAACTCCTCGACGGCCCTGGAGATAGCCGCGCCTGCGGTCATCGTTGGATCGATCCACTGGTGAACCAGATCGATCGCCTGTACGATGCGCTCCCTGTCCTCTAGCGTCAGAAGCAGAACCATCTGTCGCTCTGACGACGGCGGCTCGGAGGTGCTGCCCTTAGTGGGTGTAACCTCGTCGCCTTCATCGGAATTATCATCGTCATTGTACGCCGTATCAGCGCCGGGGAGCTCAATCTCAACCGGGGAGGGCGGCCACTCTGTGTCGGCGCCGAAGTCGTGTACCACAACTGGTTCGGCAGGGATCAGGCTCAGCGCGCGAAGTACCGCTGCATCCTCGTCGGCAACCTGCTTCAGCAGCTTGCTCAGCGCAGCCTCGTCGACCGACGCCATCGAGCCCACCCGGTCGAAGGTTGCCAGGACCAGCGCCTCCTCATCGGGGTCTAGGTCCACGTACACCACCGGCACGAGCTCGTCGCGCTCGATGGCCAGGTCCACGCGCATGTGCCCGTCCAGGACGGTGTTGGTCCTGAAGTTGACAATAACGTCCTGTACCCACCCAACCGACTCGAGGATGGACTCCATGGCGCTGCGCTGAGCGTCGTCGTGAACGCGCCAGTTATTTGCGCTGGCCTTTAGCTTAGATGGCTCGACCGTCCTACGGTCAACGATCCTAGACTCCCACTGGCTCATGGCTGCCTCCATCTGGGCCGTTGTTTCGGCGGTACTCGGCGCGGATCCTGTCCGCCTCTGCGTATACGTCGTCGATGTACCTGAAGCCGTTAATGCGGGCCACGCGTGCCATCGTGTTTGCAAATCGGGGGTTTGGGCGTCCGGTGGGCCAGATGGGGCTGCCAAACTGGCGGAGGTACGGCGTCATCTCGTCGAGCAGCTCGTCCATACGGCGCTTCTGTAGGTGGTCGGCCGTAAGCAACCACTCTAGGTGGGCAGCCTGCAGCTCGCACCAGAGACGTGCAGTCTCTATGAATGCGTGGAAGGTCTTGGTGTCGAAGTCCATGCTAGTCGAGCAGACCTCGCATGGCGTCTGGGATGTCCTCGTCCATGGCCTCGTCATCATCGCCGTCGGTCACCACGACAACGTTGCCAGAAAAGTACGCGTCGTCCTCTGCCTGTGAGATATGCTCGGGATCGATGGACGGGGTGTTCAGCACCCACGTCGAGCGGATATCGTGCAGCGTGCTGTGCAGCTTCAGGGAGTTCTCGTGCAGCGCCGTCGCCAGTGAGAGGATCTCAAAGCCGTCGCTGGGGTCCGCCATGGTCCTGAACTTCTTAATGATGAGGCTGGAAACCTTGTCTGAGAGGTCCGCGTAGCGATCAATGGTCGTTACAAGCTCACGGTTGAGCTTTCGAAGCGACTCGATCTTGTGCCTGGGAACCACGAGGTGCTTGGCCACTGTCGGTATCTCCTTCTTAGCGCGGAAGCCGCAGCACCCGAAAGGTCAGGTACCGCTCGTAGTTGTCCAGGAGGACCGAGATGCTCTCCTGGATCTGCGTGGGGCTGACCTTTCGGGCCTTCCCCCTGATGATGAGGCCACGGATGGCGTAGTCAAGAGAGCTCCTTACGGAGATCAGCTCGGCATCCGTGTTTAGGAACCTGGCGGACGAGGGCTCCTCCTCGTCGAGGATCATACCAGCAAAGTCCACTAGCTCGTCGGCATCGCGGGCGTCGTTGGTAATGTTCTCGTCGGCTAGGTCCTTTAGGATGCTCCGAAAGAGTCGCCTGGCCAAGCTTGAGCCCCTCCAGACGGCCGAGGCCGTCGCTAGTCATCTAGGCTGTTGTAGTCACGCTCACGAAGCTCAGTATCAAAGCCACACAGCCTACATCGTGCCATTCGATAGTATACCGTAATGGACGATTCTGGGTCGACCTTGAGAAGGCCGGAGGGCTCCCTCGAGAGGTCCCCCAGCACCCACCTGTGACGACAGCCCTCGCTACCCATAGGTTACTGCGCCGTACAGCGCGATGCAGTGAGCGTCTATCTGGTCCTGTAGGGCGTCCGAGGGGAGCCCCAGCATGTTCAGGCCGTGGAACTCGGCGATGGCCGACTTGTTGGCGTTCCCGCTGAGGCCGATCCCACGTTTCCACTCGTGTCCTGGGGCTACAACGACAAGCTCAAGCGCGCTCTCTGGGAGGCCTTGAACGAGGACCGCGGCCGCGTAGAGCGCCCCGAGGGTTTGTGCCAGCGCAGAGAACGACTTTCGGTTCCGCACGAACGCCAGGTCCTCGATGACCACAACGTTCGGGTCCTCGGCGACCAGCAGGTCGTAGAACTGGCGTACGAGCAGGGGCAGCCGTACCCTGTACGAGCTGCCCCTGGCCGTGAGGACTCCCGAGCTTATGGCGTCTTCCGGTCGCGTCGTCTCGACCAGCGCATAAGATACCTTGGCGGTGTCCAGGTCTACGCCCAGCACCACCTTGGCTGCGTGTGTCGCGTACCCGCCTCGACGCCTGCCCACTCGTCCTTTCTACGTGAGCCGGCGGACGGCGCGCGCCGCGGCGATGTTGCGCCCGATCTGGGCGTCGAAGATGTCATCTGGGCTCTTCACGGCAACGCCCACGCCCACCACGTTCGCGCGGACGGGCTTGTCGAAGACAATGGCGGTGGTTGCAACCCGAGCAGCCTGAGCGTTGTCTTCGTTCGCTACAAAGTCCTGCAGAAACAGGAAGTGGAGCGACTTGGCCTGGTCGTGGTCAACGCAGTTCCGTTCAAACACGGACGCCGCAAGCTGCGGGTTCTGAGCGATGAGCTCGGCTCCTGAGATGGTTTGGGTCACTGGTCAGTCCTTTCTTGTGCCCCTACACGTAGGAGCGTAGGCTAAATGTACCGTCCTCGCGGACCTTGATGTCCATGGTCACGGTCCCGATGGCAAGCGGCGACATCACTCCGTCCTCGGCGTATGTGACCTCGTCTGGCATGTAGCTCTTCATCCACGAGCCACCGGATACGAGCAGGGAGTCCGTGGCATCCAGCCTGGTCTTTGCATTTGGGTCCTGGTGAAGCTTAACGTGCCTCGCCGCGACCACCTTGTGGTAGTGTGCCGTAAAGTAGATGTCGGCGTTGAAGGTCGCCGTCATTCGCTGCAGGACCGACAGCGGCGTCGTGTATGTGTGCCCGTGGCCGCCCGAGGACTGGCCGTGCATGGCGTACATCGTCAGGACCGGGTTTGGCCGGTTGCGCTTCACCTTCGGGAACACGAACGAGACCAGCACCTGGCTCATGCGCTCCTCGGAGTCGCCGAGGTACACCCCGCCGAGCGCCCGTGCAATGTCGTGGTCGGTGGTCCGAACGAGGTACGTGCCGTCGAACTGCCGCTCCTTGTAGCGATACAAGTGGTGCCCCTTTAGCCAGAAAGGTACGCGGCCTGCCGCGGGGCCCATAATGTCGATGAAGTCCTGTGTCTGCTTGTGTGCGGCATCATCGATCATCTCCTGGAGGGTGTCGTAGATGCCCCCGTTCTCGTAGGCCACGGCGAGCGTGCGGCGGTTGGACGGGCTGATACCGTCGGTGTAGTCGCCGGCACCGAAGAACATGCCCTCCTCGTCCCGGGCTGACTCCTCAACGTAGCGCGCGAACGCGTCCACGTCACACCCGGCGGCGCCGAGCTGCACATCGTTGATCGGGTACAGCCTAAGCTCAGGGGACTTCACTTCGATCTTCAGGTGACGCATCTACACCGCCTTCGAGCTCAGGCCGAGCTCCTTTGCGAGCTGCTGCACGCGGGCCCGGGTCACCCCGAACTCGGTGGCCAGCCTCGAGAACGTTCCGTACGGAAGCACATCTGACTCGTACATCCGCCGCATGTTACGCAGCCTGTCCCTGATGTGGTCTGACCTGGCGCTGTTGCGCCGTCTCCGGTTACGCACCTTGCCTCTCCCCCTCGCGCCTAGACTGCTCGCGGGATAGCTTCGCAAGCTGCGACTCGTAGATCTTGGTCTTGGCCTCAAGCTGAGTCTTGGCGAACTCCAGCGTGAGGATCCTCTTAAACCCAGACTGTAGTGAGGAGTCCCCGGAGAGCAGGAGCGCCCTTGATTCGTCCTTTGTCAGCTTAGGGTCGTTGACCTTGAGCTCGCGTGACCTCTTGTTCAGAAGGACGTCAAACAGCGGCTTGATAACGCCGAGCTCGGCGTCGATGATCCCAAGTTCATGATTGGTCCACGAGAGCCACCCCGTTAGGCGAAGCGACAGCGAGCCAAGCTGGGCAGACGAGAGCGTGCTTGGATCGGTAGGAAACCTGTACGAGGACTCCCCGACCTCTGGCTTGATCATGTTTGGCATGCCCACCGAGGCAACGATCGCCTGACCAGCGGCCATGATCTCGGATACGTTCACCTGGCGAATGCCTCCGCAGCACGCTGTAGCTGACGCTCGACGTTTGCTACCTCTGTCGGGTCGTTGTCCCGCAGTAGGTTGCAGATGGATGCCTTGTAGCACGAACGGCACTCACGGCTCATACGCTCAAACGGGGGCTCCACCAGGAATCCCTCTCGGACCGCCTCAAGCGCGATCTCAGCGTTTTGGAATGCGAGGTCTAGGTGTGCCTGGCTTGGCTTGATCCAGACCACGCGGTAGTCCTGGGTGTTCGTGTCCTCGAAGAACATGAACGCCTCGTCAGCTACATCATACCCTGCCTCGCGCGCCTTGACGATGTATTGCATCGCCTGCTTCGTGTAGCTTGCCTCTGAGCGAAGCATTACGGTCGCCATGCGCTCCCAGTCGTCCAGCTGTTCTGGGAGCTTCTTGAAGCGCCACTGCCCCATCGACTTGATCTCACCCACGTAGAGCTTGTTGGACCCTGGTCGCGAGGCCATGACGTCCACAACGCCCTGCCAGATGAGGTGTCCATGCTCGTCCTGCATCGCCTCGCGTGCATCGCGCGACTCAAACGAGCCCTCGAAGATATAGCCATCCCTAAAGAACGCCAGTCCCAGCTCGGCCTTGTAGAGGATACCGGCCCGGTCGAACCTGCGCTGGATCCTCTCGTGGGCCGCGGTGCCGTTGTCCATGCGGTCTCGGTTCTTCTCGGCAAACCCGGTGCTATACCCGAGGACGCTCAGCTCTACGTCCCGGGGGCAGCTGGCCGACGACGCTGACGGTGACGCATACGTGCGAGGGTTCCCCCACCCGGGACCCTGGACATCTGCTCCTGCCTTGTAGAGCGGAGTCAGCCAGTCGTCTGACTTGAGGGACTTAAGGTAGTCGTTTAGACCCATGCAGACGTCTCTGGAATACGCCGGAGGAATGACGTGATGAGCTCACGCTGGCCGTCCGGAGCTCCGTTTACCAGCCTCCGGACGGTGTCCTCGGTCATCAGGCCGCGCGACGCATACACGTCCTCGAGCAGGTAGATGATGTCGCTCATCACGCTCTGAGCGTTGATCACGATGTGGTTCCGCCCCCCGAACCTGGCGGGAAACGGCGGTTCCAACTCCGGCGTCTCGACGGCCTCGAGCTCGCTTGGAAGGCCCCAGTGCCGGTCGTAGACGTGGGCGCTGCCGGCAAAGTGCTGGTACGTGCCAACCTCAAGCTGCAGGGCAGCGGCAACGAGGCGCTGGACCATCGTAAACACCGGCAGGTCGTACGAGAGTCCCCACACGAGGTCCCACGAGCGCATGTAGGTTAGCATCTCGAGCCTGCCCTCACGAATGAAGAACTGCCAGAGCGAGGTGCACGGCTGGTCCCCCGTGTCAACGGAGTTCCTCAGATCGCTGTCCCTGCCAACGTATACGACAGCCCTACGAGAGTCGGGATCGCGCCGTAGCTCGTCAACGACGTCCCTGATCTGCTGGGCGGTCCTGGGGCCGTACGCCCCCGACGCCTTGTGGAGGCTTCGAGTAGCCGCCGGGGACGCAATGTCGTAGAGGGTGGGGCTGAACGTTCCAGATAGCACGCAGAGGATGTCTGCCCACATAAGCGCGCGGTTGTAGCCCCTGCGGTTGACGAGCGGGCGCGTTGGGTCCTCCAAGACCAGGTGGAACCCCCGCTCCTCCCGGATCTGAAGACCTCGCGGTGAGACGAGGTCGCCGTGCTCGACCACGTTGCGAACGAGCGTTGGGTAGGCGAGGCCCATGTTCTGTGCGATCACCGTCATGTCTACTGCCTCCCCCATGTAAGCGTGTTGCCGTCCTGTTCGCCCAGCAGGACCTTTGGGTACTCGAGCATACCACGCTTATAGAAGAAGCGACGAACGTGCTGTGGGTGCGGCACCCTACGGTGCGGCAGCCCCATGCCATCGAGCGCATGGGAGGCCACGTCGCCAAGCGCAACGAACTCGGCTCCCAGCGGAACGCGGCGCATGAACTGGTCGACGGTCCTGCCGTCAAGAAGCGTTGAGTTGAACACGCAGTAGTCCGTCAACCTGAGCCCGGAGTTCATCAGCGCCGTAGCCAGGTAGCCTCCTGACGAGGAGTCAAACACCAGTTCGCTGGTCCGCATGCCGGACGCGATCTCGCACATGCGCTGCCACGCCGCATACCGGCCAGTACGCTGGTCGCGCCCGGGGTACCTACGAGTGGCCCTACGCTTCAACAGCACGCGGGTGTGAGGCTGCTCGCCCACAAAGACGTAGCGTGGGTTCACAACGTTGCCGATCGCCGGGACGCTCTCGTGGAGAAAGGGCCGTGCAAGCATCCGATCGTCGTGGGCGGTGAGGATGGCACGCACCAGGTCCTGCGAGCGGTGCTGTGTCCAGTCATACCAGATGGTGGGGATGTCCGTCATGTTGGATACCATCTGGCTGGTGCCGTTTGGGCCTACGATCAGGTCCTCAGTTGCGCCGAAGAAGTCCTCGTACGCCCGGTAGACCTGGGCCATCCTGGTCTCGTAGACAGCATCCGGGCCACGGTCCCCCTCGCCCTGGGCGCGCTCCATGGCCTCCTGGGGAGGCCGGGTGTAGACCATCGTCGCGCCTGCAGCGATCATGAGGCCGTCAAAGAGCCAACGCTCAAACCTGGACATATCGTCGGCGCCACGAAAGATGGAGCCGTACACGTAGGAGCCGACGTGGAGCCGGTCAAACACGACAGGTCCCTGGTTCGCGTAGACCTCGTCGTACCAGTGATCGAATGCGTTTCTATCTGGTGGCCCACAGTGAGCGTAGGCGAACTTTGCCTCCTGGAACCGGTTGGCCAGCGTTGTCTTACCGGCGCCATCGGGACCTTCCAAAATCACGAACGGGGATCGAAGCACTTGCCCTTCCTAACGCGCCGGGTTCGGCGCTGGACTTCCTAGCGTAGATACCTGCCCGGGCTCAGGTCACGCGCGGCCGGCCTGAAGTCAATGACCTCTAGGGTACCACCGGGCGATGGCTTTCCGCGGTCGAGCGATTCGTTGAATACCCGACCGATATAGCTCCCGATGCACGGCATGACCGCCTGCGTAAGGTCGGACCTACGGGCCCCGTACATCTTGTCCTTCTGATCTGGGGCCACCAGGTACCAGTCTGGGTACCCGCCAAGACGAGCGCCCTCGCGCATGGTGATGAACCTGTCCTCGAGCGGGTGCACCACACAGCCAATGTCGACCATGGTGTTGGACGGGGCGTCCCAGCGTAGCCTGCCTGCGATTAGGCGGTTCTTCTTGGCCTCTAGCCCAGCGGCAATGGCGCGCTCATAGCCGTAGCTCCAGCCCTCGCGCTGACCAAGGAACTGCATGGTGTTCAGGTCGACCGGACGCGGCCGGCTGACGTTGTGGTTCGGGATCTCGAGGTCGACCGCGGTTGAGCCCTCGGCGATGTCCTCGGTCCACACGTGCTTGCCGAGCAGCCCGCCGAACGCCTCGCTGACAAGACCTGGCGGTCCGTCGAGCCGTGGCTCGGGCAGGTTGAGCTCGAGCCTATGCGCGATGAAGTGGAAGCGGTTGCGGTGCTGCGGGATCCCGTGAAGCGCCGTGTTGGTAAACCAGATCGTTACGGAGTATCCGAGCGAGTGCATGATGTCGGTGTACTTGAGGTAGAGCTCCTGCCCGCCCTTCTTGGCCCACGCCTGGGGCACGGACTCCATGATGAAGAACGTCGGCCGGAGCCGAGTCGCCATCTCGATCGAGTGGTCGGCGTAGATGGTCCTCGAGTCATCCATACCCTTATGACCGCCGATATTTGACCAGGGTGCACACGGCGGGTTTGCGTAGACGATTTCAATGTCGCCCTCAGAGTACCTTTCTGGCCACTCATCAAAGGGCATAACAAAGTGCTCGAGCTGGTTCCCGAGGTTAAGGGAGGTGGTGGCATCGCCAAACCCGCCAAGCTCCTCCCACTGACCAACAACGTTGCAGTGCTCGGCCATGCCGAGGGAGAATCCACCCCCATAGATGTGAAGGCCAAGAGCCTTTGGCTTGTTTTGTCGGTCAGCGAACAGCTCTGCCGCCGACGAGAAGTCCGTTACAGCCACTAGGCCCCCTCGGGGCTCCACCCCGCGTTTCTAAACCAGCCCTGAACGGTCTCAGACTGGGTTCCGTACCTGAGGTCGTGCACCGTCAGGCCTGCCTCGATGCATCGCTCACGCTGCCGAACGACTCCTGACCAGTGGCTACGAATCGCGTCCTCCTTGAGAGGACGGTCGTCCTGCCCGCCCGGCCCGCCTCGAATCTTTCGACGCTCCCAGATATTCGCGATGCACTGCTCGGCCGTGGTGTCGAGGAAGCCGATCTCCAGCTTGTGACCGTTCTGCTGAAGCCACTCGTTGATGCTGGTCCACCGGCCCAGTCCACTGGTGGAGAGCGAGAGGCCTTCACAGAAGATATGGCCCTGTGGCGCCCAGTACTGGATCATCTCCATGACGGTCTCGACATGGATCCCGTCGCAGCCGATCGTTGAGCCCTCCTTGTACCTGCCGAGAATGAAGAGGTCCCCCTCGACATGGTAGGCGATCGGGGACTTTCGCTTGCGGCCGAACCCAGGCTCAAACAGCGGGACGTGCGGGTATCGTTCGAGGATC
>Ga0265293_10011725_pt1 | contig 11827 bp, 14 predicted proteins | sample Munlanlewell138R_FD_192505 | JGI IMG/M metagenome (GOLD analysis project Ga0265293, IMG submission 192505) | Leachate microbial communities from a municipal landfill in Southern Ontario, Canada - Leachate well 138R | ecosystem: Engineered > Solid waste > Landfill > Unclassified | place: Canada... | reverse complement strand
ATTAATTCATAATCTATCAACTGGTGAAGATTTAGAAATTATTTCTATTGGTCAACGCTTGTTGATAGCTAAAGGCGGCAAGGGAGGTAAAGGTAATTTTAAATTTAGATCTTCTGTTAATACAAGTCCAACTGAGTTTCAAGAAGGATTGCCGGGAGAAGAATATGAATTAAGACTTGAGCTCAAATTAATTGCTGATGTTGGGTTTGTTGGTTTACCAAATGTTGGAAAATCTAGTTTATTGAATGAGCTCACGAATGCTCAAAGCAAAGTTGCTAATTACCCATTTACAACCCTTGATCCAAGTTTAGGAGTTTATTATGAGTTAATTTTAGCTGATATTCCAGGAATTATTGAAGGAGCTTCTGAAAATAAAGGCCTGGGTATTAAATTTTTACGACATATTGATAGAACAAAGACTCTTTTCCATTTTATTTCCGCTGAATCTTTAAATCCAATAAAAGATTATAAAATTATTAGAAACGAATTAGGGGCTTATAATAAAAAACTTTTAGACAAGACTGAATATATTTTTTTGAGTAAAAGTGATTTATTGAACAATGATGAAACGAAGAAGAAGCTTAATCAATTTAAAAAAGTTAATAAAAAGGTAATTCCAATCTCTATTCTTGATGATGAAAGTATAAAAAAAGTAGAGAAAATATTGCGTAAGATAATTGAAAAAAAATACAAGAAAAATTTTAAAAATCTTGATGAAAATAATAATTAAGTTATAATAAAATAAAGAATCTCAAAATAATTTATATGATAAGGTCAATTTAAATTAATATTTTAAATAATATGAAAATAAATAACAATCTTACTTTTTTAATTATAATTTTAGCTATTTTAGCAATAAGTTTAATAGGCTTTTCTTATTTAAAAACTGGAATTAACGAAGAAGGAATTAGTAAAGAAAAGGTTAAAGGCATAATGCTACTTATTGAATATAAGGATACAGTGGGTTTAGCTAATTTTGTTAATGAAATGAAAGAAAGAGATATTAAGGGTCTTTTAATGGTTACGCCTGAATTTGTTCAAGATAATTGTGAAGAAATAAAAGAAGTTATAAAGCATGATATTGAGCTTGTCGCTTCTAATATAGGGGCTCCTTTATGGGATATTCCTTATGAAGAACAAAAAACAAGAATAATTGAAATGAACGAAGGAATAGAAGCTTGTACAGGAGTTCCGATTAGAATTATTTCTTCTACCTATATGGCTTCAGATGCTACGACTATAAAAGTAGCCCATGAGTTAGGAATACCTTTTGTTACTGCTAGAGGGACTACTGATACAAAAGCTACGATTTATCAAGTGGAAGATTATCCTGATGTAAAAATATTATCAGTTTCAAATATACCAAAAGTTCAATATAAATATGGCTCTCTTTGTGATTATTCTTACTATGAAAGGAATGGAACGCCTGATGACATGATGCAAGAGTTGATGAGAGCTATTGAACCACTCTCTTTAAAAGAAAAAGAAAGATATGGTTTTTATCATAAGATAACTCCTACTAGTCATGCAAATATTGGTGGTTATTTTAAGCCTTGGATGGATATGTGGATTGATTTTTGGGACACCACAAAAGATAATATAGAATGGGTAGGTTTAGATGAATTTATGGCTGAAGCTGACTGGGAAATGCCTTTATGGCAAATTCCATTAAATAAGAACAATCCTTATACTCCAGAAAAAATTAGACCAGTTGTATCTGTTGAAGAAATGGAAAAAGTTTTTAATCCTTGCAGAGTAGAAGACATAGGAAGTTTTAATAGAGAAGAGATTGATTCTGTTATTGAAGATGAAGAAAGCTTTAGTGTGGGAAATAAATTAATGATGTTCCATAATGGGTCTGGTCCTATGTGTCTAGATGCTCTTGATTTTATTGAAACAATTGATTATCAAGTAGAAGAATACCTTGACACCGAAAAAGATTTTTATGATGTGTTTAATAATGTAAAAAAAGAATTTAGTAGTAGCGAGGGAATCCATCCACTATTCGGTTATTATCCAATAATTTTCATTAAAGATAGAGTCTTTTCTGGGTTTAACGATAGTATAAAAAATGAAATTTTAAAAGAGATTGCAGAATAGAAAAATATATTAATTCTAGCTTTGATTGATATATCGGGTGTTTTAAAAAGTAATAAAACTTAAAATAAAATAGGGGAGCTCTTAAGAGTTCCCCTAAAATTTTTTTATGAATACATTTAAGGAGAAAATTATTTAGCTTTTTCGAGCTAACATTTTTATTTTAACATCGATTTTTCTTATAGTTTTTTGAACTTGATCATTAAGTTTCTCTTTTTGCTCTTTGTCTACAACTGTTTTACAATTGCAACGAGATAGGGCAACACAAAGAAACTTAGCTTTTTGTAAATATTCTCTTTTTTCTTTTAACTCTTTTAAGCTTAAATCACACGGATGCCAACCATTCAAGAAAACGCATTTTTCGTAAAATCCGGTTCTCGGATCTTTTGAAGATAGCTTACATCTTCCACTTCTTGTTAAATATTTACATTCAACTTTCATTTTTTCTCCTTTTCTTTCTTTTCTTCTAATTTATTCTTTTCATTTTGAATTTCTCTTTTTATCATTCTTATTTTTTTTAAAGCTATCAAGTTATTACTTTCTTTTGTTCTGATCATTCGTAAAATATTTTTTTTAATCATATCAACTCCTTGTCATATTTTTCTCCTTTCTTTTATTTTTTATTTTAAAGGTACTAAGATATTGGCGCTCAAGGTGAAAAACTAGTAAGAATCTTATAAGTGTTGATGCTTAACAATTAAGCAAACCTATAAAATTCACCTTGAGCACCTTCTATTTTACATAAATAATATAATTTGTCAAGGGAAGAAAAAACAAGGGGTTGACATTATTTTTTGTTATTTTATAATGGTATTTAAATTTTTCTTATTTTAAGGTCGTTTAAAAATTATTTTTTTAAAAATTATGAAGCATAAATGTCTTAATTGTGGCTATATTTATGATGAAGAAAAAGAAGCTCTTAGTTTTGGTAATTTAAGTAAAGAGTGGATTTGTCCTGGGTGTGGATCCCCAAAATTAGAATTTGAAGCAATAGAAGAGGAAGAAGGTCTTGAAGAAGATGATATTTTAGAAGGATATGAATATAAGGATGATGATGAAGATGATGATGAAGATGATGATGAAGATGATGAGGATGATGATGGCTTTGACGAAGAAGACTATTAAAAATATTAAATATGCAAAGAGAACAAGCTTTATTAATGTTAAAAGACAAAGTTAAAACGCCTAATTTGATTAAGCATTGTCTTTCTTGTGAGGCAGCGATGAGAGAATTAGCTCGCTATTTTCAAGAAGATGAAGAAAAATGGGGATTAGCTGGATTGCTTCATGATATTGATTATGAAGAAACAAAAGACAAGCCAACAGAACATTCTTTAAAAGGGTCTTCTTTTTTACAGGAGCAGGGAGTAGATAATGATATTGTTGAAGCGGTAAAGACTCATAACGAAATTCATGGCTTACCTCCCGAAAGTAGAATGGCAAAAGCTTTGTTTTGTGTTGATCCTTTGACCGGTTTAATTGTAGCAACTACACTGGTTTTGCCTTCAAAAAAGATTGAAGAAGTTAGTGTAGATAACATTTTAAATCGTTTTAAAGAAAAAGGATTTGCTCGTGGAGCTAATCGTGAAATAATTCAAAGATGTGAAAGTTTGTTGGGCCTTTCTTTAGAAGAATTTGTTGGTCTAGTTCTTAAGGGAATGAAGTCTATTTCTCAAGATTTAGGTTTATAAATCTTTTATTGACAAATAGGTAATGGTTCTGTTAAACTAATAGAGTGCCCAAAGGGGCATTTTTAAAAAGAAAAATGGGAAAAATAACAGATTATCTTAAGCAATCAGTTCAAGAGCTTAAAAAGGTGAATTGGCCGACTCGTAAAGAAACAATTCGCTATACTTTAGGAGTTCTTGGCTTGTCTTTTATTGTTGCAATTATTTTAGGTTTTATTGACTTTGGTTTAATTAAGGCAATGGGACTTATTATTCAATAAAGATTTAATATATTAATTTTTAAAAAAAGTTGTGCCTAAACAGCAAATAAATTTAGGGAGGAATTGGTATGTGATTCATACTTACTCTGGGTACGAAGATGCAGTTGCTCGTAGTTTAAAGCAAAGAGTTGATTCTTTGGAAATGAGCGACAAGATTTTTAATATTTTAGTTCCTAAAGAAAAAAAAATTAAAATTAAGCATGGTAAAAGGGCTGTAGTTGAAGAAAAAATATACCCTGGATATGTTTTTGTTGAAATGATTGTAACAGATGATTCTTGGTATGTTGTTAGGAACACACCAATGGTAACAGGTTTTATTGGAGCAGGAACTACACCACGGCCTGTTCAAGATGAAGAAATTAAGGAGATTTTGAAAAAGGGCGGTGAGGAAGAACCAAAATATAAGATAGAATTTTCAGTTGGAGATCTTGTGAGAATTATTGATGGTCCTTTTAAAGATAAAGAAGGTAAAGTTGATGAAATAGATCAAGCGAGAGGAAGGGTAAAAGTATCAGTCTCTTTATTTGGTAGAGATACTCCAGTAGATTTAGATTTTCTTCAAGTAAAAAAAGAGTGAGTAAAAATTAATTTAATTAGTTATGGCAAAAGCAATAAAAACAATTTTAACTTTACAAATCCCAGCTGGTCAAGCAAATCCTGCTCCTCCGGTAGGACCAGCTTTAGGACAGCATGGTTTAAATATTCAGGAATTTTGTACTCGATTTAATGAAAAAACTAAAGAACAAGCTGGCGACTTAATTCCAGTAGAAATTACGGTTTATCAGGACAGAAGTTTTGATTTAAAATTTAAACAACCGCCAGTTTCTGATTTATTACGTAAAGCAGCGGGTGTAGAGAAAGGGGCTGGTGATCCTTTAAAAAAGAAAGTTGGTAAAGTAACAAAAGATCAAGTAAAAGAAATTGCTCAAAGGAAAATGGCTGACTTGAATACAACAGAGATAGAATCTGCAATGAAAATGATAGAAGGAACAGCTAGAAGCATGGGAATTGAAATAGAGAAATAGATAATATCAAGAATATTTAAAATAAAAATGCCGGTTTGTGCCGGCATTTTATTTATTTAGATAAAATTTATTTATTATTTTATGTAGAAAGGATATGATAAGCTTTTGTCTTCTGTAATTATAAAATCGTCAAAGATTACAGGTATGCGGTTTTTAAATTTCTGTAATAAAGAAATTGCAATTTCTCGCATTTGTGGGTGAGCTTTTCTTGAGCAACGAAGTTTGAAGAAATATTTCCATTCTCTTAGATTGTAAGTAACAATGATTTCGGTTTTGAGGGAATTTGGCAGAACACTTCTTGCTTCTTGTGGAGTTGCTCCCAATTCAATTAATTTATTATATGCGATTGCACAGGATCTTATTGCTTTCAACCAAATTTTATACTTCTTCTTGTCGGTAAAGAAAAATGGTTTTATTACCTTGATGCCACGTGATTTATAATTACAATATCGAGTTGATTCTTGAGAATATGAGCCGATTCTATGACGGACAATTTCATGGGTTACACCACGATCGCAAATAATACGAACTGTTATTTTTTCATGTTCGATAACAGATTCATGACCACTTTTAAGGATCTTTGCTAAAAATTCTCGAGCAGAATCTGAAGTAATTTTATTCTCAGATTTATAACAAACACGTCCGTATCGTTCAAGATTTTTCAAGATTTGCTCGCTGTTAAATCTGCTTTCAATGAAAACCTTTGGCTTTATAATTTTAATTTCCATTCTTTTTAACCTCCTTCTCGGCGAATTCTATTTCTTGCTTAGTTCCGTTGATAATAGTTTCCATTATCCCTATTCTTTCTTTCATTATCTTAAATGCTGTTTTTGTAAAACACCTAACCATTAATTCTTTGCTTCTAATTTCAATATTTTCTAGTAAATCAATATTAGGAAAAAGAGATTGCTTATTATCAACTTTTTTAGATTTAGTATATATTGGTATTTGTTTTCTTCCTCCCCACATTGCAGAACGAATGATGCCAAGGTATCCTACAGACTCTATAGCATCTGCGTCTCTAAGGATTTTACATTCAATTGGCACTTTTTCTTTCCATCCTAGTCTTCCTGGAACAGAATCATGATTTTTAATACATTCTATAACAAGGGAAATTTTTTCTTTTTTGAAATTTACTTTTGGTAATAATTCTTTAGAAAATCGGACGCTACTGCTTATATGTTCTGAGCTGTCATCTGAGATATAACCAATATCATGCAAAAGAGCAGCAGCGATTAAAGCATCTTGATTTAGCGTCAAAGATTCTTTTTCTACAAGCCAGAGGCATAAGTTTCTTACTCTTATAGCATGATTGAGGTCGTGTTCAGGTAACATTTTTCCTAATTGTTCTTCTATGAGATAAAATTTTCTCATTTGTTTTATCAATTTTTCTTCCCAGTGATTATTCATTAAATATCCCCTTCCTTTCTTTTGTTTATTATTTGTATGATTTTGTTTAGAATTTTTTGACAAACTTTTTCAAAAGGCATTTCTGCATTAATAACAACTATTGTTTTGTCATTTTTTGCTAATTTTAAGAATCCTTTTCGAATTTTCTGATAGAATTCTTTGTTTTCTAGCTCTATTCGGTCCTTTTTCTTTCCAGGAGTTCTGTGTTGTGCTTTTTGCTCGTCTATATCAAGTAAGAACACTATATCTGGTTTTAGCTTTTGGCAAGCAAAATTATTAATTGTTTTGACATGAGAAACGCCAAGCTTTCTTCCAATACCTTGATAAACATATGAGGAAAGTACAAATCGATCACTAATAACATTGACTCCTTTTTTTAAGTTAGGCCGAATAAGCTTTTTAACATGTTGAGCTCGGGAAGCAGCAAAAAGCAATGCTTCGGCTTCATCGCAAATATTATTTTCTGGGTCCTTAAGAATGTTCCTAATTTTTTCTGATACAAGACAGTTTATTCCACCTGGTTCTCTTGTCCAAATAACAGGAATTTTTCTTTTTTTAAGATCTTTAACTAGCCACTTGCTAACAGTACTTTTCCCGCAACCATCTATCCCTTCAAGAGCAACAAAAATACCAGATTTCATTTTAATCGCCTCCTTTTTTTTATTTTTATTTTCAAGCTGCAATTAATTAATGTAATAATCTAACAATACATTTATTTCTCTTTCTTGTCAATATTGGTAATAGAAACTAATTTTAGTTATAATAAACTAATAAAAAGATATAAAAAATATGAAATTTAAACCAACAATAGGATTAGAAATACACGCAGAATTAAAAACTAAAACAAAGATGTTCTGTGGTTGTTTAAATGATCCAGATGAAAAAATTCCTAATAAAAATATTTGCTCTGTTTGTTTAGCTCATCCAGGAGCATTACCGACAATAAATAAAGCAGCAGTTGAAGAAGTGGTAATAGTCGGCTTGGCTTTGGGTTCAGAGATTTTAGAACATTCTAAATTTGATAGAAAGAACTATTTCTATCCTGATTTGCCAAAAGGGTATCAGATTTCACAATATGATATGCCTTTATGTAAGGGAGGAAAACTTTTATTATTTTTAAGTGAAGACCCAGAGGAGGGCAAAAAGAGTATTCAAATTACAAGAGTTCATCTAGAAGAAGATACAGCAAGACTTATTCATTCAGCAGATAAAAAATCAGCTTTAATTGATTTTAATCGTGCCGGAGTTCCTTTAATGGAATTAGTGACAGAGCCAGTGATGCATAACGGGAAAGAAGCAAGACTTTTTGCTCAAGGATTGCAGTTACTTTTAAAACGCCTAAAAGTTTCAAAAGCTGATATGGAAAAGGGTCAAATGCGTTGCGAGGTAAATATATCATTAAGCAAAGATGATAAATTGGGAACAAAGGTAGAGATTAAAAATTTAAACTCTTTTCGAGCAGTAGAAAAAGCAATTGATTTTGAAATTCAAAGACAAAAAGATCTTTTAGAAAAAGGAGGACAAGTGGTTCAAGAAACTCGAGGCTGGGACGCAGGAAAAGAAATTACTTATAGTCAAAGACTAAAAGAAGAAGCTCAGGATTATCGTTATTTTCCAGAACCTGATTTACCTCTTTTGCATGTACACTCAGAAAAAGAAAAAGCTGAAGGGAGTTTGTTTAATTTAGAAGAGCTAAAAAAGAAAATGCCAGAAACACCATGGCAACAAAAAGAAAAAATAAAGAATTCTTATGGGCTTTCTCCTAAAGAAGCTAACTTATTTATTCAAGATGAACAATTAGCTGATTTTTTTGAAAGAACAGTAGAAGAATTTAAAGAAATTAAATTAAAAGATAAAGCTATTAGTTTAGCCTTTAATTATTTATTAAGTGACTTAAAGGGTTTAATGGAAACAGAATTAATTGATTGGGATAATCTTAAAATTAATCCTCATAATTTTTCTAAATTAATTATTCTTTTGTTAGAAGATAGGATATCTTCTCGAATTGCTAAAGATGTTTTAGTAGAGGTGGCGAAAAAAGGGGGAGATCCTGAAGAAATTATAAAAGCGAAGGGATTAGAACAAGTAAGCGATACAAATGAATTAAAAATAATTGTTACTGAGATAATAAAAAATAATTCAATTGCAGTTGAAGATTATAAAAAAGGGAAAATAAATGTTATTAAATTTTTAGTTGGCCAGGCAATGGCGAAGACCAGAGGGACAGCTGCTCCGTCTGTTTTAGAAAAATTATTTAAGGAACAACTTGGTTAATTTTTCTGCTGCTTTTGGGTTCTCAATCCATTTAATCTTTTTCATTTTTTTAAACCAAGTCATTTGGCGCTTAGTATATTGAAGAGTGTGAAGCTCAATTAAATCTTGGACTTCTTTTTTATTAATTTTGTTATTAAAATATTCTTTCCATTCCTGATATCCAATACTTTGAAGAGAAGGAATCCAACCATATTTATTAATAAGGGTTTCTACTTCATTTTCTAATCCAAGCTGAATCATTTTTTTTGTTCTTTCTTCTATTCTTTGTTTTAACTCTTCTTTTGATAGCTTTAAGCCAATCACTAAAGCATCAAAAATTGATTTTGTTTTTTTTCTTTGTTGCCAAAAAGATCTTTTTGATAAGGAACTAACTTCAATGGCTCTAATAAGCCTTCTCTTGTTTTTAATATCAATCATTTGAGCTCCTTGTGGATCTAATTTTTGATACATTTTGAGTAGTTCTTGAGTTGATTTTGATTCCAGCTCTTTTCTTAATATGTTTTGGGCGGAAATTTTAGGAAATTGCCAATTTTCAATAACTGATGAAATATAAAGGCCAGTTCCGCCACAGAGAATTGGTAGTTTTTCTTTTTTCTGGACATTTTTTATGGTTTGATAAGCTAATTCTTTATATTGAGCGGCAGAGAAAGATTCAGTTGGGCTAATAATATCTATTAGATGATGAGGTATTTTAGTATTTAAAATCTTTGCTGTTCCAATATTCATTTCTTTAAATATTTGGCGAGAGTCAGCAGAAATAATTTCTCCATTAAAAATTTTAGCTAGCTGGATAGCTAAGTCAGATTTTCCTGAGGCAGTTGGCCCCACAATGACTAAAAGTTTATTCATAATTTAAAACTCTTTCGATGGATTTTACAGGATCCATATTTTTTAATAAGTTGCTGATGCAATTTTGTTCCATATCCTTTATGTAAATTAAATTTGTATTGTGGATATTTTAAAGAAAGATTTTTCATTTTTTTATCTCGGATAACTTTGGCGATAACAGAAGCTGAAGCAATAGAAAAAATTTTTTCATCTCCCTTGATAACAGCTCTTTGTACAATTTTATTTTTTTTTAAAAAAGAAAGATTTGAAGAAAGGGTTTGATTTCCATCAATAAGAATTAATATTTTCTTGTTTTTAATTTTTGGAGAGATAATTTTTCTAAGACAGTTTTCCATAACTTTTTGGTTGGCCTTGGCTATATTTATCTGGTCAATTTTTTTAGGTCCAACAGAAGAACAAGAAAATTGTATAAAAGGATTTGTTTTGATTAAATCAAAAAGTTTTTCTCTTTGTTTTTCAGTTAACTTTTTAGAATCTTTTGTGTTTTTTAAAATCTCTAAGAAATTTTTATCTTTAATTTTTAATTTTTTTGTTTTAGTTGAATAAATGTTTTTTGTTCTGGGGTTTATAATAACTGCGGCAGCGGTAATTGGGCCTGCTAAAGGACCTCGGCCAACTTCATCTAGGCCAACTATTATTTTATATCCTTTTTGCCAATAATATTTTTCTTTTTTGAGGTTCATCTAAGTTTTAAATTTGTTGAATATCCTTTCTTGTGATAAAATGATCTTGGCTTTACATTTCAAATTTTGAATTTTAACTTTTGAGCTATTATATTATGTATTTTACTCATCTTCATGTCCATAGTCACTATTCTTTATTAGATGGATTGGCTCAGCCAGAGAAGCTTTTAAAAAACGCAAAGGAGATGGGTCTAGATGCTTTAGCAATAACCGACCATGGGGTAATGCATGGAGCAATTGAGTTTTATGAAGCAGCTGAAAAGTTAGGAATAAAACCAATTATTGGTTGTGAACTTTATTTAGCTCCTCATTCTTTAAATGAAAAAAGTCCTAGAGAGGAGATTAAGTTTTATCATTTAGTCGCTTTAGCTAAAAACAAAACTGGTTATCAAAATCTTTTAAAGCTAGTTAGCATTGGTGAGTTAGAAGGTTTTTATTATAAGCCTCGAGTTGATAAAACAGTCTTAAGAAAATATAGCAAAGGATTAATCATCCTCTCGGGTTGTGCCCGAGGAGAAGTTTCCTCTACTATTTTAATGAATGACTATGAAAGAGCAGTTCAGTTAGCAAAAGAATATCAAGAAATATTTGGAAAGGAAAATTTTTATTTAGAATTACAACACCATCCCGAAATTAAAGATCAAAAGAAAATTAATGATGGTTTGTTAAAAATTTCTGATGAATATAAAATTCCAGCAGTTATTACGGCAGACGTTCATTATATAAAAAAAGAAGATAAAAAAGCTCAAGATGTTCTTTTAGCAATTCAAACAGGGTCAGTGGTTGAAGATGAAGATCGTTTCACAATGGAAGAAGCAGATCTGTATTTAAAACCCGGAGAGGAAATCATACAAGATTTTTCTCATCGTCCAGAATTATTTGATAATATTGAAAAAATAGTTAAGCAATGTAATTTAAAATTAGAATTAGGTAAAGTAATTTTGCCTCATTTTGAAGTACCTTCAGGCGAAGATTCTTACGAACATCTAAAAAAAATAGCTTTAAAAAAATTTAAAGAACTTTATTCCGATAAAAATTTAGAAGCAAGAAAAAGGCTTGATTATGAATTAGATGTTATTAAGAAGACTGGCTTTGCTGACTATTTTTTGATTATTCAAGATTTTATTCAATTTACAAAAAAGCAAGGAATTTTAACTAATACTCGAGGGTCTGCTGCTGGTAGTCTGGTTGCTTATGTTTTAAATATTACTTCAGTTGATCCTTTAAGATACGGTCTTTTTTTTGAAAGATTTTTAAACCCTGAAAGAATTCAACCTCCGGATATAGATATAGATATAGCTGATAATAAAAGATCAGAATTAATTAATTATATCACTGGTAAATATGGGCAAGATCATGTAGCTCAAATTATTACTTTTGGAATAATGAAATCCCGTTTAGCTGTTCGTGACGTTACTAGGGCTTTAGGGTTTTCGTATTCTTTAGGTGATCAAATAGCAAAATTAATGCCTTTAAATTACACAATAAAGAAAGCTATAAAAACGACTCCAGAGCTTAGGCAATTAATTTCAACTAATACT
>Ga0265293_10011723_pt1 | contig 11830 bp, 8 predicted proteins | sample Munlanlewell138R_FD_192505 | JGI IMG/M metagenome (GOLD analysis project Ga0265293, IMG submission 192505) | Leachate microbial communities from a municipal landfill in Southern Ontario, Canada - Leachate well 138R | ecosystem: Engineered > Solid waste > Landfill > Unclassified | place: Canada... | reverse complement strand
AAGAATTAAAATAGCGCAATTTACTCAAGGCTGGCTGGAACTGTTAAAGTCTAAGTCCGACATAGTAGAAGTTTTAAACAAATTTATACCCCACATCGAAAAAAAGGGGGCAAGATATTGGGCTTGCTGTCCCTTTCACCGTGAGAAAACACCGTCATTTGCCATAAACCAAGACGGACAGTTTTATCATTGTTTTGGATGCGGGAAGTCGGGCAATGTGATTACCTTCCTAATAGACCACGAAAAAATGACATACATAGAGGCAGTGGAATATCTTGCTAAAAATGCAGGAATGCCTCTGCCGCAAGAGGAGAGCGACTACGCAAGAAAAAACCGTATCATGCGGGAAAAAGCACTTGCCGCCCTCAAACTTGCCGCACGCTTTTATTTTGATAATCTGTATAAGCCCGAGGGCAAGCTTGCAATAGAATACATAAACCAAAGAGGGCTGTCCGACAAAACCGTAAAAACCTTTGGCATTGGATACTCAACAGACTTTTATGCCCTGCCTCGCTATATGCAAAATGCGGGCTACGACCCCGAAACCCTGCTAGCCGCAGGATTGGTGTCACGGGTAGAGGGCGGACGCATCATAGATTTTCAAGGCGGCAGATTAATTATCCCTATCATAAACCCAAAAGGGCAGGTGATTGCCTTTGGGGGCAGGTCTTTAGATAAAAATAAGCATCCCAAATATAAAAACACCTCCGCAACTGTGCTTTTTGATAAGAAAAGCAACCTCTATAATTTGAATATCATAAAAAAACTAGATGCAAAGGCTAGGGCGGACTCCCTTATTTTAGTAGAGGGATATATGGATGTCATCGCCCTTAGCGAGGCGGGGATAGATAATGCCATTGCCGCTATGGGTACGGCGCTCACCAACGAACAATGCAAGGAAATAAGTAAGTTTGCCAAGCTTGTATATGTCTCTTTTGACGGCGATGCAGCAGGGCAAGCCGCCGCACTTCGGAGTCTTGATATGCTTGTTACGGCGGGGTTAGAAGTTAGGGTGGTAAGTATGCCCGACGGTATGGACCCTGACGATATTGTAAAAAAAGTTGGCAAGGAAGGATATCTTGATTTAGTTACAAACGCTCTGCCGCTAATTGACTACAAGTTAAAAAAGCTGAGCGATAAATTCAACCTAAATACATCGGACGGCAAAAGCAAATACGCAAAGGCGGCGGTTGCAATATTGGCAGCACTAGACCCTATTCTTCAAGATACATACATAAAACAGGTGTCCGAGGTGTGCGCAGTTTCCGAAAGCACAATAAAAAACTCGATAAAGACTTTTAAGATTCCAACTGCCCCCGTAATTACTAAAAAAGAAGTTGAAACGGAAAAGCCCGTGGTTACAGCCCCTCCCGAAATGAGGGCAAGCATAGTTGCCGCACGGTTTGTGCTGTCCTCTTATTTTGCAGGCGGGGACTATGTTTTTCTAGATGATATAAAAGATGAATATTTTGAATATCCGCCTCACCGCAAAGTATACGAATACATTACAGAGCGAATCAATACGAAACAACGCTTTATCAAGGGAGATTTATTTGATATTTTATCCGATACAAGTGAGGAGGCACGCAAGATACTAACCGCTGCTGACCTGCTGCCCGAGGACAAGCGTGCGGAGTATTATGCAGAGAGCCTTGCCCTTCTTGATAGAAATGCACGGGAAAAAAGAAAATTGGAAATAATAACCGCTCTCAATACCACAGAGGACGGGGAACAAAAAAACTTGTTGCAAGAAGAATTGCGCAAACTAATGGCAAAAGATAAAAAGAGCAAATAGGGGTGCAAAAATAGACCGCCCCGAAGGAGTTAAGCTATGGACAAAGAACAAAGACTGAAAAATGAAATTAATAAACTGATAGAGTTTTACAAAAACCAAAAGTCGGTAAACGAGGACGACTTGTTAAACCGCATTGAAAAACTCGACCTTGACCCAAGCGAGATTGAAACTGTATATAAGGCGGTGGAGGAAGGCGGGATAACGGTTATCGACCAAGAAACCGCACTTAAAAACGACCAGATGTTGCAAAAGATAATGAACGAAGTCAATGTGGATGACTCGGTAAAGATGTATCTTAAAGATATTGGGCGTGTTCCGCTATTGACGGCAGAGGAAGAACAATACTATGCCCGCTTGCTTAAAGAAAACAATGACGAGAGCGCCAAAGAAAGTTTGATTAACGCAAACCTAAGGTTGGTGGTTAGCATTGCCAAGCGCTATGTTGGGCGGGGTATGCAGTTTTTAGATTTAATACAAGAGGGCAACTTGGGGTTAATGAAAGCGGTGGATAAGTTTGACCACACCAAAGGCTTTAAGTTTTCCACCTATGCCACTTGGTGGATAAGGCAAGCGATTACCCGCTCAATAGCCGACCAAGCCCGTACAATAAGAATACCCGTGCATATGGTAGAAACAATTAATAAGTTGGTAAAAGTGTCACGGGTGCTGCTGCAACAGTTTGGGCGAGAGCCTACACAAGCAGAGATTGCCGAGGCAATGGGTATCACCGAGGCAAGAGTTATAGAGATACAAAAGATAGCCCAAGACCCTGTGTCGCTAGAAACGCCAATCGGCGAGGAGGACGACAGCCATTTAGGAGACTTTATTGAGGACACAACGGCAACCGCTCCAATAGAGGCGGCAGAAGCCAAAATGCTAAAAGAACAAGTGGAAGAAATTCTAAACACCCTTGCCCCCCGTGAGGCAATGGTGCTTATACTTCGCTATGGATTAAGGGATAACCGTCCGAGAACGCTTGAGGAAGTGGGTAAAGTTTTTAATGTTACCCGTGAGCGCATAAGGCAAATAGAGGCAAAGGCATTAAGGCGGCTAAAGCATCCCAACAAGACCAAAAAGCTAAGAGATTTTCTTGATAAATAACCCTAAAGATATGGCTGTAAAGCAGCTTGACAATCGGCTAAAAAGTATTTTGAGTGAAGTTAGCGGTACTATTGTTGCCGATATTGGCGCAGACCACGGCAAGCTAGCTGTTGCCATCGCCTTATCCCAACGGGCAAAAAAGGTCTATGCGGTGGATATTAGCGCCAAATGCTTACAAAAGACCGCCGCTTTGGCAACCGAGTATGGGGCTAAAAGCGTGGTTTGTGTAGAGAGTGATGGTTTGCAAAATATTCCCGAAACTCCCGACCAAATCATAATTGCAGGGCTAGGCGGGTTGGAGATATCCAAGATTTTGTCGGATGCCAATTATCGGGGGCGGGCAATACTTGTTGCCCACAGCGAGCAAAGCAGACTGCGAGAGTATCTTTCGGGTAAGGTCGGGATAGAAAAAGATTATGCGGTTGCGTCTGGCAAAAAGTTCTATCAAGTTATTGTCACCAATTCGGGGAAATACATATACAAGCAAGAGGAGTTGCGGTTTGGACTAAACTTTCCCGAGCGTGAGGACTTTAAGGCAATGCTTTGTAATAGGAGAAAGGAAATAATGAGAATTAAAGCAATCAACCCGCTTGCAAGAGGAGGGATTGAACAAGAGTTTTTGGAGGTAGAGAAATTATGCTCAAAATTAGGGATATAATTAACATAATAGAGGACTTTGCCCCGCTCGCCCTACAAATGGAGGGGGATAATTGCGGCTTAATATATGGCGACCCAACCGTTGAGGTAACGGGGGTGCTTGTCACTCTTGATTTAACTCCTCAAGTGGCGCAAGAGGCAATAAATCACGGCTGTAATCTTATTATTGAACATCATCCTAGTATATTTTTACCCGTTAAAAAAATTGATTTGCGCTATCCCAATATGGGGGCGTTGGTTACTGCAATAAAAAATGATATTGCCGTATATGCTGCCCATACCAATGTTGACTTTGCCCCCAATGGGCTTAACGATTACTTAATGCAAATACTTGGCGCAACAGATATTCGCACGGTAGGGGAGGATGTTGAGGGCGCAAGGATAGGACTGCTTCCCGCCCAAACTACTTTAAAAGAGCTGGCTGACATGGCAAGCGTGGTGCTGTCTAATAATAATATTAGGTTTTCGGGGCATCCCGAGCGTACAATTAGAACGATTGCCGCCATAAACGGCGGCGGAGGCGGCTCTGCCCAAACAGTTTTGGACTGCATAGATGCTGGCGCAGATATTTTTCTTACATCCGACATCAAATACAATGTTATTAGGTTGGCAAAGGACTTAGATTATGCTATAATTGATATTGGTCATTATGATAGCGAACTTGCCTTTATTGCACTTATTGCAGAGTTATTAGAGTCAAAGTGTGAGGCAAAAGTAGTGCGTGCAAAAAGTTGTACCAACCCTTACTACCAATAGGCATTTGCAAGAGCTTGCTCTTTCAAGGTTTAATACCCTTTATTAATAAAAAAGGAGATATTTATATGAGTTTGGCAAAAGTGCTGGAATATCAAGATATAGATATGGAAATTTATCGTGAAGAACTCAAAGTCCGTCGCAGTGACGAAACACAACGAATGGCCGCTGTTCAACAGCAAATCAACAGGGCAGGGCAGAACTTGCTAAAAATGGATAAAGATTCCGAAAATGCTTTTGCCGAAATCGAACGGGCAGAAGTTAAACTTGCGGAACTTGTTGAGAAAGACAAGGCTCAATTTTCTTTTTCTAGTGTTGTTTCTATGGGGCAGATAGATAATATTGAAAACGCCCTTAAAAACTTCTCGGAAGAAATTAATAATATGGAGCGTGAAATTAGAAAGTTGTTTCGTCGCTTAGAGGAAATTAATTCAAATGCGGGCGAACAGTTTAAACTTGGCAAGAGCTTAGAACAAGAAAGGCGCAAGCTAAGAGATGAGCATAATAAAAAGAGCCTTATTTTAAAAGAAAAATACAAGGTAGAACTTAGCAAACTACAAGATTTGAGAGCAACTATTGCCCCCAATCTTTTTGCCGCATACAAAAACTTGCGTGAAAACCGCAAGATGCCCGCATTTATGCCCTATGACAACGGGAAGTGTTCGGGGTGCGGCTTTGATATCAAAGTAGATGTGGACTCAAAACTAAACAGCCCCGGCGATATGGCGGAATGCCCCAATTGCAGGCGGATAGTATATAAATAGCCGTAAAGTAGTATTTTCCCTGTTTGCAAAATATATTAATACCGGAGGTGTTAATGAGATTTTGCAAAATGAACGGACTTGGCAACGACTATATATTTGTATATCAGCCAGAGGAGGATGAGATAACTAACCCAGAATCTATGGCAAAGCGGCTGTCGGTAAGACAGTTTTCCATAGGAGCGGATGGGTTAGTGATAATAGATAAATCTCCTGTGGCAGATTTTAAAATGCGGATATTCAATGCCGACGGTACAGAGGCAACAATGTGCGGCAATGCAATACGCTGTGTTGCAAAATATGTATATGACCGTGGGCTGATAACAAAAAACGAAGTTGCTATTCAAACCCTTGCGGGAATAAGAAAGCTAACTATATCCCCGTTAAGCGGACTTGCGGATACTATAAGTGTCGATATGGGTATCCCAAAGATGCTAAAGCTAAATGGACACTGTGCTGTCGATTACAGTTTAACCACTTCTTTTGGAGAAATTATTGTTTCACCAATTGATATGGGCAACCCCCACGCTGTATACTTTACCAACACCATTGGTAAAACAGAAAGGGAAATCATAAAAGAAATATCGCACTCCTTTCCAGACGGAATAAATGCGGAGGCGGCACGCATCATAGATAAACATAATATAGAAATGATAGTGTATGAGAGAGGCTCTGGCGAAACGCTTGCGTGCGGCACGGGAGCATCGGCGGTTATGTTTGCAGCATTTGTAAAGGGGTTTGTTGCACAGTCGGTTACAGTGCATCTTGCGGGAGGGAAGTTGGATATAAGCTATAAGGCGGGCAGGATTTTTATGAGCGGAAAAGCTGAATATAATTTTCAAGGAGAAGTTAACATATAAACTATGGTAAAGCTTAACGAAAACTACAAAAATGTAAGACAAAGTTATCTTTTTGCAAATATCGCAAAAAAGGTAAATGCTTATACAGCGGCGCATCCCGATGCGGCTATAATACGAATGGGAATAGGGGATGTTACCCGTCCGCTAACACCGCCTGTGATAGCCGCTCTTGAAAAGGCTAGCCGTGAAATGGGCGTAAGAGAAACCTTTAGAGGATATGCCCCCGATGAACAGGGCTATCCATTTTTAAAAGAGAGTATTAAAAAATATTATCAAACTGTGTCGGGAGTAGAGCTTGAGCATTCGGAAATATTTGTTTCTGACGGCGCAAAAAGCGATATTGCTAACTTTACCGAACTGTTTGCAGAGAATAACACTGTTCTCATTCCCGACCCTGTGTATCCCGTTTATATGGATACCAATCTTATGGCAGGGCGTGTTATCAAGCTGATAGACGGCAATGAAAAAAATGGTTTTCTCCCTATGCCGTCTGCCAACACCGATGCGGATATTATTTATATGTGTTCCCCCAACAATCCCACAGGAGCGGCATACACTAAAGAGCAGCTCAAAGTGTGGGTGGATTTTGCAAGGGAGAAAGGTTCTGTTATTTTGTTTGATGCGGCATACGAGGCCTTTATATCCGACCCAAGCTTACCTCACTCCATATACGAAGTCGAGGGCGCTAAGGAATGCGCAGTAGAATTTTGTTCTCTATCTAAGACTGCCGGCTTTACCGGTACGAGATGCGGTTATACAATAGTTCCCGAGGCACTCATTCTGCACGGAGAATCCCTAAATAAAATGTGGCTAAGAAGGCAAACAACCAAATTTAACGGTACTGCCTATGTTATTCAGCGTGCGGCAGAGGCGGTGTTTTCTCCCGAAGGACAAGCCGCTTGCAAGGAAGTAATTAGTTATTATGCAGGCAATGCCGCTATTATTGCCGAAACCCTTACCAAATTGGGTATTTGGTATACGGGCGGTATAAATTCTCCTTACATATGGCTAAAATGCGGTATGGATTCGTGGGAGTTTTTTGATAAATTGCTGCAAGAGATTAACATTGTTGGCACTCCGGGCAGCGGCTTTGGCAGGTGCGGCGAAGGATATTTCCGCCTTACCGCTTTCAATACAAGAGAAAACACCGCAGAGGCAATGAGCAGACTTTCACGGCTTTATAGGTAGCAATACATACGGTAGCAATGCGAATGTTATTTCGCTTTAAAGTGCAGCAAACCAAAGGTTGTACAAAAGATAAATTCACGGCAGGAGGATGATATGTCCGTAACGGTTTTAGTAGGTGCGCAATTCGGCGACGAGGGCAAAGGCAAGGTTGTTGATTACATATCCGCAGATATGGATATGGTAATCAGATTTCAAGGCGGCGACAACGCAGGTCACACGGTGGTAAACGAGAGTGGCGTTTTTAAACTTCACCTAATACCGTGCGGTATTTTTAAGTCGGGTTGCAAAGCTTTGGCAAATACGGGTATGGTCATCAACCCAGACGAACTAATAAAAGAAATTGAGGATTTGGAATCTAAAGGTGTCTCTACAAAAGACCTATATATTTCGTCCCGTGCGGTTATACTTATGCCGTATCATATTGAATTAGATACAATGAGTGAAAAGAGCGGCAGCACCAACATTGGCACAACCAAGAGGGGTATTGGCTATGCCTATGCCGATAGGGCAAGGCGCAATGCGCTTAGATTTGAAAACCTTACCGATATGGAATATTGCATAGAGAGAATAAAGGCTGTTCTGCCCACGGTAAATGCAGAGTTGCAAGCAAAGGGCGGCACTCCTGCTGACGAAAACGAAATTATTCGAAAGGTCAAGTATTGGCAAGAACAACTAGCATCTCGCATTGTAGAGCCTGTTTCTTTTGTTAACAATGCAATAAATAGCGGCGAAAAACTGCTTTTTGAAGGGCAGCTTGGCGCTATGAAGGATATTGACCTTGGTATTTATCCCTATGTAACAAGTTCAAATCCTGTTGCCGCTTATGCGGCGGTGAGCGGAGGCTTTCCCATTAGTAAGATTACCGAAATTGTTGGGGTAATGAAAGCTTTTTCCTCCGCTGTGGGCGACGGACCGTTCCCCACCGAAATGGACGGAGCAGCGGCAGACGGCTTTCGTGGTACGGGCGAGGCGATAGATGACGAGTTTGGCGCAAGAACAGGCAGAGCCCGCCGTTTGGGTTGGCTAGATTTACCTGTTGTTAAATATGCGGCAACGATTAACGGGTTTACCTCCCTTGCCGTATGCAAGATTGACAAGCTAGATACATACGAGCAAATTAAAGTTTGTACCGCCTACACTTTGGACGGCAAAGAAATTGACTATATGCCCTCGGCAAGAGAGCTGTACAAAGTAAACCCTGTTTATAAGACAATGCAAGGTTGGATGTCGTCTACAAGAGATATTCGTAATTTTGATGATTTGCCCGAAAAAGCCAAAGAGTATCTTGCGCTCATTGAGGAAGTATCCGGCGTAAGGGTAAAATATGTTGGGATAGGACCTGCAAGGGATGAAATTATAGTTAGATAAACAATAACTCCCCCGCAAATTGCGGGGGATTGTTTTAATAAACACTAAATTATAAAGAACAATAAAAGGAGCAAAATTTATGAAAGTATCCCAAATACCCTACAAACGCATAGACAAAGATGATGCCGAAAGGCGGATAAATGAGGCAGTAGCGCTTGCAAAAAATGCCGTATCTGTTGACGAGCTGCTAGCGTCAAGAGAACATATAAATAAGCTAGTGGATGAGTTTTCTACTATGTTTTCACTTGCGAATATGCGCTTCACATTAAATACTAAGGATGAATTTTACCAAGCAGAAAGAGCATATTATGACGAAATTACACCCATAATAGGGGTAAAATCACTTGAGTTTAAAAAAGCTTTTTTAGGGTCGCCGTTTTTGGATGATGCAAAAAAGCAGCTCAATCCTCTTGTAATCAAGATGTTTGAAATCGAACTTAAAACGGCTGATGAGCGCATTGTTGCCGACCTTCAAGAGGAAAACAGACTAACAATGCAGTATGTTAAATTTGTATCCGAATTGTTGTTTGACTTCAAGGGCGAAAAGATTACTTTGGGCGCACTAAAAAAGCATATGACAGACAGCGACCGTCAAGTAAGAAAAGCCGCCTACAATGTTTTGGGGGCGACTTTGCAAGAAAACAGCAATTTTTTGGACGATATCTTTGACAAAATGGTGAAAGTGCGTGACACTATGGCAAAAAAGATGGGATTTGAAAACTTTATCGAAATGGGTTATTACCGTATGTCACGCACGGCTTTTGACGAAAACACGATTAAGACATTCCGCAAAAATGTAAAAGAACAGCTTGTGCCTGTTATCGCTAAGCTCAAAAACGAAATTAAAGAAAGGCTTGGCATTGATGAACTCAAACTATACGATAACGAAACTTACTTTGAAAATGACCCCACTCCCATTCTTGATGCGCAAGGCATATTAGCGGCAGGGCAAGAAATGTACAGGGATATGAGCAAGGAAACGGGCGATTTTATGGATATGATGATGCAAAATGACGCCTTTGATGTTCTGCCAAGAGAGGGCAAATGGACGGGCGGCTATTGCACAGCCTTTCCACTATACAATCAACCCTTTATATTTGCCAACTTTAACGGCACAACCGCCGATGTGGATGTCATCACCCACGAGGCGGGACACGCATTTGCTTTTTATGCTCACAGCCCCTATCAATTGACAGAGTTGGAAATTGGCGGAATGGAAACTGCCGAAACACACTCTATGAGTATGGAGTTTTTGTGCTGGAAATATATGGATAAGTTCTTTGGTGAGCGTGCAAAAGACTACTGCTATAAGCATCTGTTTGATTCTATCACCTTTATTCCCTACGGAGTGATAGTTGATTTGTTCCAACATATCATATACGAAAACCCGCAGATGACTCCCAAGGAAAGAAAGGATGTGTGGCTTGCCCTTGAAAAAGAATACCGCCCTCATATGAACGCCCAAAATATAACCTATTTGGAAGAGGGTACAAGGTGGCAGTATCAAAACCATATATTTGAACTTCCCTTTTATTATATTGACTACTGTCTTGCCCAAAGCGTGGCGCTGCAAGTATTAATGCTTTCCCAAAAGGACTACTCAAAAGCGTTCTCAACCTATCTGGAACATACCAAAAGGGGAGGGCTTTACGACTTTAACACATTGGTAAAAATGATGGAGCTAAAATCTCCCTTTGAAGAAGGTGCGCTAGAGGAAGTTGCTAGAGGAGTAGAGGAGTTGCTTGCAAAATTAGCAAAAGAATAAGGTATCGACAAACAACGCTAGCTATTATAACCGCACGGTTTAATGTGAAGTGTATTTCACATTAAACCGTGCGGTTTGGTATCAAGAGATACCACTTCAAGCTCCCAAACCGCTGTTCTTGTTGGTTTTGTGATTAGTTTTGCAATAAACAAAATTGCAAATTGCGGTTATTATTGTACTATTTAAGTAAAAAGCTTACTTAAATTTATCAGTCATTGTATTTTTGTGCAAAAAAATTTTGTGATTCGCCGCTATTTATTGTATCAACTAATTATTTATGTTATACTTATTTAAGTATATACTTATACGGAGGATAATCGTGAAAAAATTGTGGCAAGAGCATAACATATACAATATTAATTCAATTGACAGATACGCATCTGGTTTTCCCATTGCGCAAGATAATAAATATACAATTTATTCTTTAAACGGGGATTGGGATTTTAAGTTTTTAAGCAAGGTTGGAGATATCCCCAAAGATTACAAGCTACCCGATACTTCGGACTATGACACGATAAAAGTACCCTCTAATTGGCAATTTATGGGTTACGACACACCCATTTATACTAATATTAGATATCCAAATGCGCTAGAAAGCAAAAATATTCTTAGAATACCTCACATCAAATCAGATAAAAACTCTGCGGGCGTCTATGTTAAGCGCTTTAATATCGGTAGTTTAGAAAATAATGTTTTTGTAAACTTAGGCGGTGTAAATAGTGCGGCAGAAGTCTATGTAAACGGTGAGTTTGCAGGATACAGCGAGGACACATTTGACCAACAGGAATACGATATAACAGCTTTGGTAAAAAAAGGAGAAAATGTGCTTTCTGTAATCGTTTATAGATACTGCACAGGAAGTTATTTGGAAGACCAAGATATGTGGCGGCTTGCGGGAATTTTTAGAGATGTTACGCTAATATTTAAGCCTAAAGTGCAAATATCCGATATGCTTTTTGTTCCCGAACTTTATGATGATTATAAAAAAGGTATGGCAAGGGGGGATATAAAAATTAGCGCCAAGGGCGCATCAATTAAAAATGCGCAAGTTGTTATCACTCTGTATGCTCCAAGCGGCGAGATAGCTTTTTCGGAAACCTATCATTTGGGTGCGGTGGATGACGGCGAAACCGCAACGCTATCAACAGAAAATCGTGCAGATAATCCGATGCTTTGGTCGCACGAACAACCTAACCTTTATACAATGGAAGTTACGCTCTTTAATGATGATGTTTTTGTTGATAAAAGGCGGTGTAACTTTGGATTTCGTAAGGTGGAGATTGTGCCATATAAAGACGGGAAAGGTCCGTTTATTTTGCTAAACGGCAAGCCGCTCAAGTTTGCAGGGGTAAACCGTCACGAATTTCACCCCGAATATGGGCATGCTGTTCCCAAAGAGATTATTGAACAGGATATCTTGCTTTGCAAGCGCAATAACATCACCGCTATTAGAACAGCTCACTACCCCAACAGCAGGGTTTTTTATGATTTGTGCGATAAGTACGGCATTCTTGTTATGTCGGAAAATAATCTTGAAACACACGGGCTTGCATTCCTAATTCCCCGCAATAGTAAGCGTTGG
>Ga0265293_10011722_pt1 | contig 11831 bp, 15 predicted proteins | sample Munlanlewell138R_FD_192505 | JGI IMG/M metagenome (GOLD analysis project Ga0265293, IMG submission 192505) | Leachate microbial communities from a municipal landfill in Southern Ontario, Canada - Leachate well 138R | ecosystem: Engineered > Solid waste > Landfill > Unclassified | place: Canada... | reverse complement strand
CAACCCGAAACCCCGCAGGCCCGCCGCCGCTGCGCTATGTGAGGGCTACGCAGCGCCGGGCCTGCTCACCACCAAGGGGGTCAATATTGGACGCCGATAGGGGGTCAAACTTCAATGCCGATTGACAAAGGGTATCGCATGGTCTCATTTCGGGGCCACGCGCGGCATCAACAAATGGCAAGCATGCGAAACCGCGATCCTCGTCGGCCGCAAGCAGCCCCCGGCCGACGCAGCCTGGAACACGACACGCGCATTCTACGCCCTTGATCCGGAGCCGCTGGATGATCCGGATGATCCGGATGCCGAGCCCCGGTACGAACGTCAGAAGCGGTTGCTGTTCGACAAGCAGGGCAACATGCAATCCATCGAGATCGATGTCGCCCCCGACCCGCGGGTTCATCGTGTCTTGTGGCAGATGCGCGAGGCAGAGGCCATTCAAGCACTCGACCGGGTCCGGGCGGTGCGGAATTTTCGCCGCATCATCCTGCTCGGTGATATCGACCTGCGCCGCCCTGATGATGCGCCCGATACACCCGGCCAGGGGCTGCCGGTGGATGCATTCTTCCGGTGGTCCGAAGTGTCCGCAGGCGAAACGCGCATGGAAGCAATCCTGCGGATGTGCCACGGCTTCCTCCCTCTTGCCCCGATGCCGCTGCACGGGCTTGCAAGGGCAGAATTTCGCACCGTGGCGGCGGCGAAGAAATGGTTGCAGCGCGCGGGCCTGACGGGATCGTCTTCAAACCTTGATGGCAAGTCCTTGTGGAACATCCCGACTCTGAAACGCCTCCGTATTCGCCCCGAAGGAACCCGCGGGAAGGGCTATCACCTGCTGTTCGACACCGCTACATACCCCTCCCTGAAGGCAGCGCGGGCTCGGTTCGAAGATATCATGGGGATGAAAATGGCAGTGTGGGAGGAGGCATCTGCCACCGCATCCGCGGTACAGGCCCCTAGTTCGGGACCGGCGCCCGTGGCGCAAGCCCGTCCGCCGGATCAGCCTGCCGGGACGAAGAACATCATCGGCCAGGAAGCCTTCCAGCGGCGGCGGCAGGGTGTCATCGCGGGCCGGTCCGAACCGGCAACCCCCGAGCCTCCGACGAAGAAGGTGGCCGCCGGGGGGCAGACAGGCCGACCCACCCCCCGTCTGCGCCCCGCCCTCGAAGCCGACCCGACCGAGGCGGTCCATGCGGCCGCGGTGGCGGCTGCCGGGGAGGAGCTTGCGGCCTGGCGGCACCGACAGCAACAGATCATCGCACAGGTCATGTCCGAGTACGAGCGGTTGGATGAAACAGATCCCGACATGTGGGCATAGGCCCGCGGCCAGGCCCCTGCCACCCGGAGATGGGCCGGCCGCAAGCCTCGGATCGTGGAGGTTCCCGAAGGGTAACGATTGGAGATTTGAAGGGGACAAGTTCCTAATAGAATACTTATGGGAAATGTCCCCTCTAAATCTGACCGATGGAAGAAGGCGCATGCCCATTCCAAGCTACCGGACTGGTCACAGCCCCTTCATCCTGCCTGTCCGCGACGGCGGCCAACGGCCTGTCGTTCAGGCTCCGGGGCGGTTGCTTCGAAGGCGCCGGTTGGTGGCGTTGCAGAACCTGGCCGGGCACCCGCGCCGGAGCCCTGCATCCGGTCGCAATACCGGATCCGATCGGCTTTCGGGCCCCCGGGGTCATTTCGCTTCGGGAGCAGAACAGCCACCTTCCGACCGACATCGCAAAAGGCATCGACCGCGCCATCCTTGCGGGGTGGTACGACGCCAATGGTGCCAGCGGCTGGGAAGAGACCATCCCTCCCGATCAGAAGGAAGGCGTTTCCCGGGCGGGATGTTCGCCCCCGCCCCGTTCCTTCCATGCGGTGGCGGGCGGGAGGGGGCGCAGATGGCCTTTGCCGCACCCGGTGATGGTCCCGGCTGGGGACGTCCGGAGGCGGCCTACCCCCCGGCGCACCATGGTCGGCCCCGACACCTGTCCAGCAGGCCCGCGGAGCCCTTGGGAAAGCCATCCATCAAGGGTGGCGTCCACGGTCGACCTCCTGTTCATGTCATCTGCCTTCGGGCACAGGCTACCCTGCGGTATGCGGCCTTTAGGCCATAGGGAGGGCGGGAATGGTCCCGACAAGATCCGGGGGCCTGCCCGATCATTGCAACAGGGGGCGGTCATGGATCGCGGTCACGCTTTCGATGATCCGGTGCAATGTGCGCATGTTCAGTTTGAAATGCCCGTCGGGGATGATGGTCAACACCCGTTCGACATCCGCCAGAACATCCCCCTCGAGCTGGCGCGCGGCGAATTCCAGCATGTGCTCGCGCGTCATCGGGTCGAGATGCACAACATGGCACCGGCTCAGCAAGGGCTCCGGGATGGTGGTGGTCGTGTTCGCGGCAAGAACCCAGTTCACATGGCTCATGTCAAAGGCAACCTGGTAGAACGGGCACAGCCAACGCGCGGCGTTCTTCGGTTCGAGCAGGCCCAGCAAGGCATTCCAGGCGCTGGTCATCGTGCCATTCGAAGAACGTGCGACGACCGCCTTGTCAATCTCATCGACAAAGACCGTCGGGTTGCCACATCCCGTCTCCAGGACGGTCGAGACCGGCCGACCCGGCATGGCCGACCCCCAGCCCCGTGAGACACCGGCCAGGGAAAACCCTTCGCTGGAGGCCGCGACATCAACACCGGCGAAGGGCGTACCGGCAAGCTCGGCGAGACGGCGCAGCATATGGGTTTTGCCGATGCCGGGCGGCCCGACCAGCAGGATCGGACGATGGCCATAGGCATGGCCCTGCGCGATCCGGGTCCGGGCCTCAAGCCAGATCGGCTCGATGGCCGGCGCCATCCAGGGCATCTCCTCGGTCAGCGCCCCCGCCACCTCATCCATGCGGTGAACGGTGTCCGGGCCCCGCAATTCGACGCCTTGCCCGCAACCCCTAAGGGCATCCATATCACTATCCCGAAGATGGCCAAGGCCGCTACGTTGCTTTCGGGCCTTGAGAAAGTATCTGGCGCGCTGTCGAACCCGCACGGAATCCCGGATCGAGAGCCCATCCAGTTCAAGATCACACAGCGCATCTTCATCTTCCGGATCACATCCGGATCGGGCAATCCGGAAATCCAGAAGGAATGCCGAAAGACGATCGACAACCTGCGCCTCGGTCAAGGTTTCGAACCGGGCATTCAGCAGGAACGGGATGCGCCTTGTGATGATCATGGGGTCCTCGCAATCCGGAAAAGGTGGTCAGATCACGGTGGTCGCGGTGGCGAAAACAAGATCCGCCGCCTGGTACAGGATCAGCACGATCTCGATCGCCGCGACCCCGGCCAGAAAGCGGCCCTTCGTTTTACGGATGATCCTCAGCATGTCCGTTCCCCCCACGGTCTTTCCTCAAGGTAGTGAGAGGAATATATCAGTGATACAAAATGATAACAAGTATATCAGTGCCATCAATTGGCATTAAATGGCAGGGACCAACATGCAGCGCATAACGCGTCACCAGATAAAGGCCGGGCGGGATCTCCTCGGAATGACCCAGCAGCAGCTCTGCGATGCGGCAGGTTTACCCTTGATCACATTACGACGGCTCGAGGGCCGCACCGGTCACCAGGGGCTGGTCTCCGATGCAACGATTTTCAAGCTGCGGGCTGTGATGGAAGGGCTTGGCGTCCAGTTCCTGGAAACCGGCGATCGGGCTCTAGGAGAAGGCGTGGCGCTTCGCGGCGACCGCCCGTGACAAGCTGATCATCGAGGGCATGTTGGCCGCGCTTGGCATGGAAGACCAGGAAATCCCCATCGAATTGCTCTCGCAGGTCCATCCCGAAACCTGAGAAACCGGGCCTTGGGGTCCAGGGGCTTGCCCCTGGCCGGCGGGTGTTGCTTGCAACACAATAGTCGGTCCCTATTGCATAAAAGACAGCAAATCCAAGGGCTAAGGATTTTCACCTCCATACCTTATAATGAGGATCGAAGCAATCCGGAGGCAAGATCATGGGCCCACAATTCGCGCATATCCAGACATTCAGCCGCAAGGCCAATCCTGCAGGACAATCGGTCGACCAGGTCCTTCGGGAACTGACCCGGGATCCGGAATTTTCCCACCATGTCGAGAACCCCGAGCCCGTTATGGTCGTCGACGGGATCAGCCCGGAACGCCTGCGCGCCGAACATGATGCCATGATCGCGCGCGCCCGTACCGAGGTGCGGGTCCGTGGGGAGGTTCGGCAGCGGGCCATCCGGAAAGACCGGCACACGCTCCTCACCGCGGTGGTCAGCTATCCCCTGACCTGGGAGCAGATCGAACAGGATCCTGAAGAACGGGCCGCCCTGGAGGCTTGGGAGGCGGCCAATGTGAAATTCTTCAAGGCGGAGTTCGGTGATCATTATCGGGCGACCTACCGGCACACCGATGAGGCCCGTCCGCACCTGCACGTCTATGGCCTGCCAGAAGGGATCGACGGGGTCGACGCCACGATGTTGCACCCGGGCAAATGCGCAAAGAAGGCCGTGGAGGCCCGGCGCAAGGCGGAAGGGGCCGACCCCCGCGCCTCGGTGGCGGCAGGCAACAAAGCTCTTCGCGCGGCCATGCGGCATTGGCAGGATAGCTACTACCGCAAAGTGGGCGAACCCTGTGGGCTCCTGCGCACCGGCCCCAGGCGCCAACGCCTGTCGCGGGCGCAATACCAGTCCAGGATGGCGGATGCCCGCCTGCGCAGCCGCTCCAACCTCGAGAAGCAACGGGTTAAACTGGTGAATGCCGCCCGCGAGGCCATGGGCGAGGCCGAGATGGTGCGCGATGCTGCCCAACAGGTAGAGGCGCAGAGGCAGGAGCTCGAAGACCGCGAACGCGCCCTCAAGCGGCGCGAGGCGGAGCTGAACTCGGTCATCAAGATGATCAAGGAGGCCGCCACCCGCATGCGCCGCGTCATCAAGCTGGCCGCCTCTTTCCTGGGCCTCGAGGCCGCCTCGGGCATCGACAAGGATCTCACCGCCATCGAGGCGGTCGTGGAGAAGGTTCAGGAGAGCGGCCCGGAGGCCCCGACACCGCGCCCGGACGGCGACGGTATGGCGATCGGGTAATCAGGCACCCGGCGCGCCCCGGGCGAGCGAGACGCCCAGCCCCGCGGCTGTCTCCCCTTCGTCGAGAAACCGCACGCCGAGATCTTCCAGGGCCTTCGCGACCTTCTGCTGCGTCTCCGGCGCGACCTTCTCCGCATAGGCACCGCCGGCCTCGAGCCGCCGCAGCGTGACCAGGCCCACGCGGGCGCGCTCCGCAAGCACCGCCTGGGAAATCCCCAGCAACCCGCGGCCGGCCCTGATCTGCTCGCTGGATACCCCACGACTCATATCCAGACCCTTGATGATCACTTGTTATCATTGCTCACCGGTGATAGCTTTATATCACTGCCGGCCAGTGGCGCCAGCCGCGCGGGATTTTCATGCTCTGATTGAAGGAAGGCACCATGAAAGCCCTGACCCGCATCGCCAGGTTCGCCGCGCCGGCCGTCACCACGCTGATCGTGGTCCTCGATAGTACACTGCTCGTCTGGCAAGGTTACGAGCGCGCCCTCCAGCTCCTGTCCTGATCCGCGGCGGCGAAGCCCGAAGGAGGAGGCGCTACGCCTCCTCCACATCAGGTTCGTCGATCGGGATCAGGTCGAGATCTCCGTCATCCCATTCGTCCATGAGCTTCTCGAGGGTCGCGAGGATCTCCTGCATCTTCTCGGGCGTCATCGGCGTGTCGGTCTCGGTCATCTTGGCACCTCCTTGTTAGCGGTACCAGTGATCTAGGGGCCCGACATGAAAACTGCCAAGGCCCCTGCCCTCGCGCGAGACCCGCCGCCTCTCAGCTCTGAGCGCCTTCCGGGGCCAGCTGCCGCTTCAGCTGCGCGACGTAGGCCCGCTTCGCCGTCTCGTAGACCCGGATGTCGTTCTCCAGGTGCTGGAGGTGTACTTCCAGAAACTGCATCGACGCTGTCTGCGCCTTCGCGTTGTCGCTCATGCCTTCGGTATCGTACTCGACACCCTCGATCGTGACCTTCGCCATTCGAACTCTCCTTCGGTCGCTCAGCTGCCCTGCGGGTTCAGCTCTTTCTTCAGGGCCTGCGCATAGGCCGCGCGCGCGGTCTTCGCGATGGACACCTCGTTGCGCTTCTTCTGAAGCTGCTGCTCCACGTATTGCACCGAGGCCAGCGTGTTGCGCGCCTCCTCGGTCATATCGTCGGTCTCGTATTCCTGTCCGTCCAGCGTGATCTTTGCCATGGCTTGTCCTTTCCTTCGCGAGCGGGAGCGGGCGTCGCCGGCCGCCGGCCCGCCTTCAGTGAAAAATGTCGAAATCCCCATCGTCATCGGCGAAGATGCCGATGTCGAAATCGCTGTCTACCGTCTTCTTCGTATCCGCCGCGTCCCCGGCGGCCTTCGGCCGGATCTGGCCCGCCAGCACCCCGAGCCGGAGGTTCGCCATGCTCATCAGCTGGGCATAGATCAAGGGAAGCAAGCCCTTGTTGCGCAGCGCCGCAAACTCCTCGTCGGAAAGGCTGTTGAGCTTCTTCTCATCGACCACCCGGAAGCCCTGGATCTTGCGCGGTTCATCATCCAGGAACTTCATGCTGATGCTGCGCTCCGCAAGGAGCCCCGCTTCGTCAAGAAGCCTGACCATAGCCTTCGTGATGCCCTGGCGTTCCACAAGCTTCTTCGCCAGTTCCGCCTTGGCCGAGGCCTCCGGCGAAAGCTGGCCGTCGGGCGTAAAGACCCGCACGCCCTCGAGGTCCTGGAACTCGGGCGCGGCCGGGTTGATCGCCAGCGAATAGCGCGTCTTGCCGTCTTCCTGGGCGGCGCCCGGGCTTGCGGCGAGCGCGAAGGGCTGCTGGCGGATATGCATCGGGATATAATCGGCCAGCCAGCGACCGTCGTCGCTCACATAGGCGTTGGTATCGGGCTTCATACCGGTCAGCGCGCAGGGCAGCCCGGTATCGTTGTCGGGAAAGATGATCGGATACTCCCGCGCGACCATCGCGATCTCGTCGAGGATGATCGGGACCAGCGTGTTGGTGGCGGCGAAACGATAATCGGTCGTATTACCGAAGCGCAGGCGTTCGTGCCTGGCACGGTCGAGGGGTTCATGGGGTTGGGTCAAGAAATGCCTCCCTCTGGCTAGTGGGCTGCGAAGTAGAAAGGGGGCCGAAGCCCCCTTTCAAGTTCATCCGTGAGTGGAAGCCGATCAGGCGTAGGTCATGTTGTACTGCGACAAATCGTCGGAGAGATCACTCCCGCCACCCGCAAGGTCGCCAGTCACAATGATTTCGCCGTCGAAGTTCGGCCCCCCGGCCAGGTCGGTGATACGAACATCATCGCCCGTGCCATCTTGCGTCCACACGCCGGAGACATCATCATAATTGCCTACTTCGAACGTAAGCTGACCGTTGTTGGTGAAACCGAGTTCGCTCAGGTCGATGCGGTCTCCTGTCATCGGATCTGGACCTGCCGTGAAGCCGTTAAGAACGACTGTGCCGAAACCCTCTTCGGTGAAGGTAACGGTTTCCCGCGCATCCGCCATTTCGATCGAACTGTCCTCATCCTCCTCGGTCGACGCTGTCGCACCAATCAGGTAAGAGACATAATCCCCAGGCACCGGCTCAAAGTCGGCGTTGGATGCATCTACCGTGAACTGGGTCGATACCCCGGTCAGATTGAGCGTGGTGAGGCTGGAAAGGTCATCCGAGAGGTTAACATCAGCTGTGGTGCTTTCCACCGTGATGCTCACTAGGTTAGGGTTGCCATACAGCGCACCTTCAACATCGATATCAGCGTGATCACCGGCAGTAACCGAAACTTCGGTTACATTGGTGTTCTCGAGCTCGACGGTCGCAGCCTCACCAGCGGTCACTTCCAGCGTGAACTCGCCGTACACGTCGGTAAGGAAAACTTCAGCATCAGTGTCGCCATCAACGACCACACCGTCCAAAGCCTCGAAGCCACTACCTAGAAGACCTTCGACCTGAACGCCATCGTTGCTGATCCCACCAACCGCAGCTCCGCCGACAGTGAAGGATTCCAAGGCAATTTCCGGTGCGGGCCCAGCCACCAGCCGGGTGAACTGGATTTCGCCGCCGCTATAGTCTGCGCGGTACTCCGAGTCAGCAGCGATAAGGTTTGCGTTCAAGTCACTGACTATATCCGAAAGGGAACCGATGAAACCGGCATCCGAAGCGCCAACGATCCCAACATCTGGAAAGTCAAACTCGATCACAGCGACACCGATGCCAGCGACCGAGGCCGTAAATGTCTGGGTCTGAAGAACAGGCGCACGGCCATCCAATTCGAGACGTGCTTCGTCAGCTGCGGTTACAACAACGCTTTCAAGCGCCCCAAACTCATCTCCGTCGAGGTTCTCCAAAGTGACTTCAGCATTGGATGCGACCAGAGGAACGGCTGTCCCCAAAGCATTTACTTCAATCGAAGTGAGAGCGTCCAAACCACCGTCTGCCGACAGCTCCGCATCATCGGCGGCATTGATAACCAAAGTTTCCAAGGTTTCGCTATTCAGACCACCGTCAATCATCACATCGCGGCCAGTGGCCTCGACGGTCAGATCCACAACACCTTCAACCGTGAAAAGCCCACCATCCATATCGAACTCGTCCGAGGCTGTCATCAGCAGAGTTTCTGGTGCTTCCTCGATTGTGAAGGAGTTTCCGTCAGCATCAAAATCCTGAAAGGTGATCGTTTCCAGATCGGAAAAACCTTCCAGATTCAGAGTCGCGGGACCCGATGGCCACCCTCCGAGGTCAACATCGTTCGCGAACTCGAGCGTCTGCGCTCCCGTCACATCGAAGCTCAGGGCGGTGATTTCGTCGGAGTCCAGAACACCCCAATCGGCGTCAACGATGGCAAATGTGTCCTGTCCCGCGCCCATGTCTGCCGAAAGCGTATCGCGAACAACCGAGTGATCGACGACCACGCGATCACCACCGATGCCCATGGCGACGCTGGTCAGAACCGAGCTGCCCGATACGTCGATATCCAGCCCCTCGCCGTAGCCGGTGCTGTCCAGCGTCACGAGGTTCTCGAACTCGTCTTCTCCCTCAAGGAGCAGCAGCCCCGTGCCGGAGATGTTCAGGTTCTCGATACCCGCAGCATCGCTCTCCAGATCCAGCCGGACACCGCTGGAAACCTGAAGGTTCAGCGTTCCGATACCGCCCGGTGCGTCAATTTCCAGTCCCGCCGAACCTGTCCCTGCCGAGCCGACGTTGATCGCGACAACGTCCTGCTCCGCGACGGCTTCATCGGCGTCGTATTCCACGTAGAAAGTGGTGTCCCCCCGCACGCCGGACATCCCGATGATGGGTGCATCACCTTCCACGTCCGTCCGGACGTTCACCACTTCAAGGCTGTAGCGGGAATCGATGTTCCAGATCTCTTCGTAGCCTTCCGAGCGGCTCAGATCGATCACCGCATAGCTGCCGAGAAGATCACCAAAGCCAATAGGCAGCGGCATCACCGTAAAGTTCAGGACCTCAACATCGGTGATGGTCGGGTTTTGGGTGGTACCGGTGGCGTTCAGCTCCGCGTTCAGCACGTCCTCGCCGTCGCCGCCGACGATGACGTCCTGGCCGCCGAGGGTCTGGATGCCGAGCAGACCTTGCAGGCTGCCGGAGGCATCGGCGAGCGGCGCGTTGAAGGTGTCGTCACCCTCTTCGCCGGTGAAGGTGTCCGCACCAGTAGTGAGCGTGAAGGTCTGGCCATCCGGATCGGGGTCCGAGCTCGAGCTGCTGCCGCAGGCGGCCAGCGATACGGCAACCAGACCAAGTCCGCCCGCTTTGCGAGCATTTTTTGCCTGCTTGCTTTCCCAAGCGGCCATCAGTTTCTTCAGAGCCGGGTTGGCCGTCATCTCTGAGCCTTTTAGGAGGTCTTTCTCAGGAGTTATCATGTTCATTTTCTGATCCTCGTTTTGTTACCCTGTGCAGTCTTACGATTGCTCCACCTTCGGTAGCAGAGAAATTTGCTTTTTCAATACGAAACTACGTTGTGTGGGCGTCTTAGCCATAGGCTGTTGCGGAATCGAGCCTAACAGAGCAGTTGTTGCAGCGTTTCACGGAAATAAAACCGTGAAAAAGAGTCGTCAAAAACAGATGATACCAAGAATCGGCCTTTTTGGCACACTCATTGCGTGCTGCTCTCCTTTTGCAAAGGTAGAGAAGGAACATCTGATCAACGGCTTCGGCTGCGCCGAAATGACCGCCTGATCTTCTCAACCACCAGAGTATGGGCGTGTGTGGGCGTGTGGCGGCTGTTTTCGTGCTTTCCGGGCCGCCCGAGCGGCCCTTTCGCGGGTTTCAGGCAGACTCGTCCTCATGCCACCAGCCTCCGTCGCACCAAGAACAGGTTGCCGAGCGCGAACAGCGTGAAGAGCTGGGCGCGGTTCTTGGCGAGGCCGCGGTAGCGGGTTTTCACATGGCCAAACTGGCGCTTGATGACGCGGAACGGATGCTCGACCTTGGCGCGCACCATGGCGATGATCCGGTTGATCCGTGCGTCGACCGGGTGCAGCGAGCCACCCTTCAACGGCGGCCTCCTCACTGGATATCGCGGGTCGCAGGGGCCGCTGCACCTGCTGGTCGACAGCACCGGCATCAAGGTCGAGGGCGAAGGGGAGTGGAATGCCCGCAAGCACGGTGGCGCCAAACGCAGGGTCTGGCGCAAGATCCACATCGGAATCGACGAGAAAACGCTGGAAATCCGGGCTGCCGAGTTCACCACCAGCGACATCGGCGACGCGCCCATGCTGCCTGCGTTGCTCGACCAGATCCCGCCCGGTCAGGAGATCGGCAGCGTTACCGCCGACGGGGCCTTCGACACCCGCAAGTGCCATGACGCCATCGCCGCCCGTGGCGCCGCCGCCATCATTCCGCCCCGCAAGAACGCCAAGCCGTGGAAGCCAGACACCCCGGGAGCGATCGCCCGCAACGAAGCTCTGAGGGCATCGAAACGCTTCGGGCGGGCCATCTGGCGACGATGGAGCGGCTATCACCGCCGGAGCCGCATCGAGACGAAAATGCATTGCGTGAAACTGCTGGGTCAACGCCTGACCGCGCGGGACTTCGACCGTCAGGTCGCTGAGTTCCAGATCCGTGTGGCTGTGCTCAACGGCTTCACCGCGCTCGGAATACCCGTCACGGAAGCCGTAGGATAACTCTGTCCAGGGAAAGGGGAAGTTCGGCCATTAGCCGATTTGTGCATGTATGGATGCCCCCGCTTGTGCAAGTGGTTTTTGAACGGCTCGAGCATGTGATCGGGTGCGGTCATGTATCAGGCCTCTCAATGCGGCGCTGATAGGGCCGCTGGCCGGTATGGCGATGCGCGGATCAGAGGCATATCAACAAACCGAGCTCATTGGCTCCTGCACAAATGCTGCATTCTCTGACCCGGATCTGATCGATCCTTTGCCCTTACTGTTCAGTGACCTCCTCACACTCCCGACGTGCCGGGACGGGTTGGCAAGCGCGGAGCGCTTAGGCCATCGCCGCCACCGGGTTCCGGTAATCCTCTTGTTTCGTCAGCATCGCCCAGAGGGCACGCGCCATCTTGTTCGCCAGCGCGATCGCGACGACCATGCGTGGCTTGCGGGTCAGCAGGCGTTTCAGCCAGCCGTTGTTCGGGGTGTCGAACCGCTCGACTGCCTGAAGAACGGCCATCGCACCCGACACCAGAAGCGTGCGAATGTCGCGCTGCCCCATCTTCGAGGTCTTCCCGAGCCGGGCCTTGCCGCCCGTCGAGTGCTGCTTCGGCACGAGCCCGAGCCAAGCGGCAAAATCGCGCCCACGCCGAAAGGTGGCTAG
>Ga0265293_10011719_pt1 | contig 11835 bp, 12 predicted proteins | sample Munlanlewell138R_FD_192505 | JGI IMG/M metagenome (GOLD analysis project Ga0265293, IMG submission 192505) | Leachate microbial communities from a municipal landfill in Southern Ontario, Canada - Leachate well 138R | ecosystem: Engineered > Solid waste > Landfill > Unclassified | place: Canada... | reverse complement strand
GGCGGCCAGAAGGAGTACGGCGCCCGCGTGCTGCGTCGCGATGAAGTCACGAAGGGGCGCGGTGAAACGGCCCTGCTGGATCGGCGCTTCCGTGGTCGACAACAACCGTCTCCTCCTACGGAGCGCGTCTGCTAGTTCATCGGAGGAGGAGCGAGCGAGGCGGTGCCGCCTCGCTTAATCCGATCAGGGGCGCAGCGACGCCTTCCATGCCGCCCCCGCGGCGTCCCAGGCGGCCTTTAGACGCTCGATCTCGGCCTGGGCGTCCGGGGTGATCGGCTGTGCGACCCGGCCTCCCAGCGTCGGGACCGGGTAGTACCGCTCGTAGAACGCCCGGTAGTGGGCCCCCGCCGCCTCGAACGCTCGCCGCTTCTGGTGGGTTTCGTCACCCGTGCCCGTCCTCCGTCGCCATAGCGGGGGCATCTCTCGACGGGCCGGGTACGGTTGCCCATGTATTCATCGACAGGGCTTCGAAGATCGCATCCATGCGGGCGATGAAGCCGAATGCTCCCGCCCCCTCCGCGTAGATGGCGCGTCCCCCGGGCAGAGCCTGTTCAAGGTACTGACCCATGCTGTTTGGATGATGCCGATCTTCCGTGCCCTGCCAGAGCAGGACATCGAAGGTGACATCAGCCAGCGTGAATCCCCAGTCGGTGACGTGAAGCACCGCCTCGGCTGCCGCCGCGGCCGAACCCTGCTGGAATGCCTCGGCGAAGTCCGACATCCGAAGCTCGCGTATCGCGGGGTCGTCAAAGAGCACCCGGTCCGCGTCCGGCAGGTAACTCAATTGACGCCGGTACACGGCACCCGGAGATCGCTTCGCGGACTGCCCAAGCATCTTCATCCACACGCGTCCCAGCCGTGGCGAGCGCAACGCGATCCGATAGAGGGCGGCCGTCCCGGGATTCACTCCATCCAGGACGCCGGGCACATTCAGTGGTCCCAGCCCACTCAGGATCCCGACCCGAGTCAGGCGTTCTGGCATCGCCAACGTGCAGGCGAGCACATATGGGAGGGCTCCGGAGATACCGAGGACACCAACGCGTTCCAGGCCCAGCATGTCTATGAGCTCGGCAACATCGGCAGGCCACGCGAGGATCGTCCGTCCGGACTGGGGGTCAGACGCTCCATAGCCGGGGCGGTCAGGGGCGATGATCCGGGCACCCCACCGGCACGCCGCATCGTGGATTAACCCGCCTGCCAGTCGGGAGCTGGGGATGCCGTGCATGAACAGGAACGGGGCCCCCTCCGGGTCCCCATACTCGGCGAACGCGAGCTTGCGGCCGTCCAGGAGCGTGATGGTCGTCGCCGCTCCGGAGGGTTCCGGCGCCGCTCTCGGCGTGTCCGTGATCATGCGAACCATCCCGAGTGCGGCGTCACAGGTCTCACCCGTACGCATGCGCGGTCAGGAGCGCCGGAACACGCTCCCAGGAGTGCTGGACGAGCCGATCGATGCGCAGTCTGGATGATGGGACTGACTCCTCTCCCGACAGGTATGTCAGGGGATCGCCAGCCGCGATCCTTGGCCCAGGTCTCGGCTCGACGCGCCATTTCGACCCGGGCGAGAGGAGGAGTTCTAAGAGAGATGATGGGAACTCGCGTCCCCAGCGTAGCAGGCTCCATCGGGCAGCGCCGCGCGGCCTCAGCGTGACCGGCGGACAGTCATCCGACATGCGGCTGTGTTGGGTCAGCGGCGCCATACTTCCTGCGCTCCGCCTGCTCGCGAGCTGCCGCTCCGCGAGGGCGACTTCACGGGGACACCTCCCGTACTGTCCCGTTGCAGCTCGGGGGCTCATGCCAGCGTGCTACAGTCGCTAGGTGACGGCTCAGCCGTCGCATCCTTCTTGGCCGCTTCCTGGTCGTCCCATCCAACCTCCACGTCGCGTCTTGCGGGTTTCAAGTTGCCGATCGTCCTCGCGCGAGGCGGTCGTATGCCAGCTTCGCTGGCGTGGAGTGTGTGTTTTGAATCAGAGAATTTACGTCGGGAACCTTCCCTTTTCCGCTGAGGCTGGGGCGATCGAGCAGTTGTTCGCCGTCCACGGCGAGGTGCTGTCTGTCGCCCTGCCCACCGACCGCGAGACCGGCCGTCCCCGCGGCTTCGGCTTCATCGAGATGTCCAAGGACGACGCGACGAAGGCGATCCGCGCGCTCGATGGTCACGACTTCGACGGTCGCAACCTTCGGGTCAACGAAGCCGAGCCCCGCGAGGAGCGCGGTGGCGCGCGCAGCGGTGGCTTCGCCGGACGCCGCGACTACTAGTCCACGACTAACCTCGAGCGGCTGACCCTCAGCCCGACCCTCGCGCGACCGGATGAGCCTCGCGAGGGTCGGGTAGACCGTCCGCTCCGGTGGGACTGACATGTCCGCCCTCTGCCAGAAATGCTTCGAGGGACCGCCAGACGAGTGTGTGTGTACTGCGGCTACCCGCCCGTGGGAGCCGCCGTCCCGGAATCTCGCGCGCAAGCCACGCGGCGTATGGGACGACCCCAGTCGGGCGATCCGTACGAGACTCGACCGGTGAATCTCCTGCATCGACTGCAACGTGCTGCGGGGCACGTCCTCGGACGCGGGCCATCGACGAGCGAGTCGGCCCGGCGATACTGGGAACGCAAAGTCTCGGAGGACTCAGACCGCGGGCGCAAAGGCGATACAGCGCCCGGCAGCGACGAGGCGTCACGCGAGTCAGCTCGCAAATACTGGCAACGTGAGGTGGCCGATGAGCGCATCCGCCGTGGGACTTCGGATCCGCCAACAGAACAATGAGAACCACGAATAGGGCTGCTCTGCAGACGCCCGGCGGATGATCGACAACCATCGGCTAGTTGCGCCTCCATCGCCCCTGCCTGGATCCCGCCCTCACCTCGATTCGAGACATGGTGGTGCATCCGCCACTCTCAGTAAGGTCACCCATGACTGACGAACAGCGATCGGACGATATCCAGCGGATCCGGGTCGACCGGCTGCCAGCCTCGGTTGATGAAGCAACGATCCGGGCACTGTTCGAGCCGTTCGGCGAGGTGCTCGCGTACGAGCGACCTACCGACGAACAGACCGAGGCAGCTGGCGCCTACGTTCTCATTCGAATGGATCAGCTCGATGCCGATCGCGCCATCGCCGCCCTCGACGGAGCCAAGCTTGATGGCCAGGCGGTGCACGTCTCGCGGGCGTGAACGAGGGTGACGAGATGCCGTTCCGGATCGGTGCCTTCCTCCTGGCGGAATCGGTGTCGCCCGACGAACGGGGGCGTGTCGTTGTCAGCGGGATCCTCGATGTCGTCGAGGCGAACACGGTGCGGACGGCTTCGGTGTACGCCGAGTTCTTCGTCACCGAGGGACCGGACCAGCGCATGAACGTGACAATCCGCATCGTCGGCCCGGACGGCGCCACGAGCGAATTCGTCCACGATCAGCCGGTGACGCTTCGATCGGGCATGCCGTCGACGAGCATTGTGCTCCGCGGACGGGTCGAAACACGGAAGCGAGGCGTCCACGAAGTACAGCTCGTGGTGGACGGTGCGGTCCTGGCAGACCGCCCGCTCCTGGCAACGGAGCCGTAGTAGATGCGGTTGTTTGAGTGCCAGCGCTGTGGACAGCTGCTCGACTTCGAGAACACCTGGTGTCAGCGCTGTGGTCTGAGCCTGGGTTATCTGCCCCGCGAGGGTATGCTGAGTGCGCTTGAGGCCACACCGTCAGGGGAGTGGCTCGCGCTGGCGTCGAGCGGCACGCGCTTCAAGTACTGCGAGAACCAGCAATACGCCGTCTGTAACTGGCTGGTGCCGGTTGGGGATGCACACCCCTTCTGCATGGCATGCCAGCTGAACCGCACCGTCCCTGACCTGGGTGATCAGCGCCGCATGTCGCTCTGGCAGCGGCTCGAATTCGCCAAGCACCGTCTCGTCGCTGGCCTGATCTCGCTGCAGTTGGAGGTGCGGCCGTGGACTGAGCCGGACGGACTCGGCTTCGACTTCCTCGCGTCGGAGGCGATGCCACCCGGAGCGCCTCCGCTCGTCAGCGGACATCGCGGAGGGGTGATCACCCTCGACATCAACGAGGCCGATGACGCGTGGCGTGAGGCGTCCCGCACCGGCCTCGCGGAGTCGTATCGCACGCTCCTCGGCCACTTCCGGCACGAATCCGGCCACTACTACTGGGACCGGCTGATCGCCGGGACGGAGTGGCATGCGCCCTTCCGCGCGGCGTTCGGGGACGAGACCCAGGACTACGACGCATCGCTGCAGCGGAACTACCTCGACGGACCCGATGCCGGCTGGAACGAGCAGTTCATCAGCCCGTATGCGAGCACGCACCCCTGGGAGGACTGGGCTGAGACCTGGGCGCATTACCTCCACATGGTGGACACGCTCGATACCGCCTACTCCTTCGGGATCAGCCTGAGCCCGCGGCACGGGCGCGACGCGACACTGTCCGTCATGCAGAACCTCGACCCGTACGGCCCCATCGAACTCGATGCACTCATCGGACGATGGCTGCCGCTGGTCTACGCGGGCAACCGGCTGAGCCGCAGCATGGGGCAGGCGGACCTGTACCCGTTCGTCCTCACGCCGCCGGTGATCGAAAAGCTGCGCTTCATCCATCGAGTCGTGACCGCGCATCGGGAGCGTGGGAGGACGTCCTGACGGTACCGTCGCCTCCCTGCGGATACGCAGGATCGCCCGTCAGGCCCGCGAGAATACGTGAGCGGCTCAAGCACCTGATGACGCGATGCTCGCACAGCCCCCGACACTCGTTACTTGCTCCTGGCCGACGCTCAACCCTCGAGTGCAACGGCTGCGGGGCCGCTGCGACTCGAGACCACCCTGGCGCCCTTCCGTTGTGCACATGGTTCAGAGGGACCGTCGTCCTCCCCAGGATCAGCGGCTTGTCACCACTCGTGTCCCGTTCGCTGAGCAGCGGACTCTATGAACTTTCATCTTGACCTCTTATTGCGCCCGCCGGAGGTCCTTCCCTGGCCCAGAGCGGGGCCGGTCGAAGGGCCCGGAAAGGCAGCAGCGGCACCGGATTCCGGTGCCGCTGCTTGTGTGTCGTTGGTAGCGGGGGGGAGATTTGAACTCCCGACCAACGGCTTATGAGTCCGCTGCTCTACCACTGAGCTACCCCGCCAGGTTCCTCGATCCGCACGCGGGCCGGGTCGAGGTTGATCAGTGTATGGGCCGTCCTCCGTTGCGATCGACTACAGGAACAGCGGTCCAAAGACCACGGCGACGATCGCCATCAGCTTCATCAGGGTGTTGAGCGACGGGCCGGAGGTGTCCTTGAACGGGTCGCCCACGGTGTCGCCCACCACGGCGGCCTTGTGGGCGTCCGAGCCCTTGCCGCCGGAGTTGCCGAGCTCGATGTACTTCTTCGCGTTGTCCCAGGCGCCACCGGCGTTCGCCATCGTGAGGGCGAGGAGGGAGCCCGCCCCCACGGAGCCGATGAGGACGCCGCCGAGGGCCTCCGCGCCGAGGGTGATGCCAACGGCGAGCGGGGCGATCACCGCGAGGGTGCCGGGGACCAGCATCTCGCGGAGGGCGCTCGTGGTCGCGATGTCGACGGCGCGGGCGGCGTCGGGCTTGGCGGTGCCCTCCATGATGCCGGGGATCTCCCGGAACTGGCGGCGGACTTCGTCCACCATCTTCATCGCCGCGAGGCCGACCGCACCCATGGTCATGGCGCTGAACAGGAACGGCATCAGCGCGCCGATGATGAGGCCGGCGAGCACTTCGACTTCGAGCAGGTTGAACGCGACGACGCCGGTGACCTGGGAGTAGCTCACCATCAGCGCCAGCGCGGTGAGGACCGCGGAGCCGATGGCGAAGCCCTTGCCCGTCGCCGCCGTCGTGTTCCCGAGCGCGTCGAGGGCGTCGGTCCGCGCTCGGACGTCGGCGGGGAGGCCGGACTGCTCGGCGATGCCGCCGGCGTTGTCCACCACGGGGCCGTAGGCGTCCGTGGCGAGCGTGATGCCGAGCGTGGAGAGCATGCCCACCCCGGCGAGGGCGATGCCGTAGAGGCCCGCAAGCGCGTAGGTGATGAGGATGGCCGCGACGATCGTGAGGATCGGCAGGGCGGTGGAGATCATGCCGAGCGCGAGGCCCCCGATGACCAGCGGGCCCGCTCCGGCCTGTGCCTGCTCCGCGAGGCGGCGCGTCGGGCGGAACTCGTAGGCGGTGTAGTACTCGGTGATGGTCCCGACGATCTGGCCGGCAACGAGGCCGACGAGGATCACCCAGAACAGCCGGAAGTCCAGGTCAAGGAAGACGACCAGCGCCGCGCTACCGACCAGGGTCAGTCCCCCGGCGCCGAAGATGCCGGTGCGCAGCGCCCACAGCAGGTTTCCCATGGTCGCGTCTTCTCGCGTGCGGACGAGGAACGTCCCGATGAGCGAGGAGATGATGCCGATCGCCATGATCGCGAAGGGGAGGGTGAACGCGGCCGACCAGTAGTTTTCGACGGCGTCCGCCGCGAACACGCCGTTCTCGCTCACACCCTGGACCGCGAGCGCCGCGATCGAGGTCGTCGCGATGACGGAGACGGCGTAGGACTCGAACAGGTCGGCGCCCATGCCGGCCACGTCGCCCACGTTGTCGCCCACGTTGTCGGCGATCGTCGCGGGGTTCCTCGGGTCGTCCTCCGGGATGCCGACCTCGACCTTGCCGACGAGGTCGGCGCCGACGTCCGCGGCCTTGGTGAAGATGCCACCGCCGACGCGCGCGAACAGCGAGATGGTGGAGACGCCGAAGCCGAAGCCCATCAGCGGCTCATAGTGCTGGAACAGCAGGTAGAGGACAGAGATGCAGACAAGGCTGATGCCGACGACGCACATGCCCATGACCGCGCCGGCGGAGAAGGCGACCCGCAGCGCCGGGTTCAGGCCCTGGCGCGCGCTGGCGGCGGTGCTCACGTTCGCACGCACCGCCACGAACATGCCGATGTAGCCGGCCGACGCGGAGGCCGTGGCGCCGACCAGGTACGAGATGGCCATCCGCGGCAGCGAGGTCAGCGCCCCCTGGTTCACGGTGCCGTTGTCCTCGAACTTACCGGTGACATCGAAGTCGACCAGGATCGCGAGCGTTGCCGTCATCGCGAGCGCGAAGATCGCGAGCACGGTGTACTCGCGGCGGAGGAATGCGGAGGCGCCTTCGCGGATTAATGCCGCGATTTCACGCATCGCGTCCGTGCCCTGGTCGGCACGGAAGATCTGCTGGGTGGTCCAGCCTGCAAAGAGCAGGGCAAGGATCCCGGCCGCGAGCGGGAAGTAGATCAACCCCATCGAGCCCTCCCATCGGCGCGAACGCGCCGGAACTTCCCGCTCGCAGGGCGGGAATGTTGGTCACTCTTCGGTGCTCGGGGGTTCGCTGCATGCAGCTCCGCCCGAGGCGCGGCTCGTCGCGACCGAGGTCGCGGCCAGTCACGTCGTGAGCGACGCCACCAGCTGAGAGACACGCGGAGGCACCTCGATCGGGCGCTCGTCTCGGACGACACGCTCGTCGGTCGCTCGGCGGGCACGGGCCTTGCGGCCTTGTGACACCGAGTACAAGCCTCTCTACGCTTACGCGGTCGCACTATAACGCAGAATCGCTCGTATGGGATGGCATGATTGGCCGCGAGCGCCCGTTTTTCGCATCTGATGACGTGTTCATCAGGCTCGAAGAAGCCTGGCTCTCGCATAACACACCGGGCGTACGAAGCACATAACAGCTGTTTCTGAGCGTCTGTGAGCGTTCCTCGGCCGGTTGTGCGTTTGCGCACAAATCGGACGCCGGGCGGCCTAGCATCAGAGGGCCCCGTGAGGGCATCTCGGACAGGAATTGCTCGGACCGCTCGCGTGAGCGGCGGTGGGCGAATCCGGAGAGGCAGGCTGCCGTGAAGGTCGCGATCACCGGGAGCAGCGGGCTCATCGGGTCGGCGCTGACGTCCCATCTGCGGAGCGCGGGCCACGAGGTCATCGAGATGAAGCGCGGGCCCAGGGGATCCTCGGCGGTGTGGAACCCGGACGAGGGCTGGTTGCGCGAAGGCGCGCTCGAGGGCGTCGAAGCCATCGTGAACCTCGGCGGGGCGAACATCGGCGCGAAGCGGTGGACCGCGGCGCGGAAGCGGGAGTTGCGGGGCAGCCGCATCAACGCGACGCGTGTGCTCGTCGACCAGATGGCCGCACAGGGTGTCCGTCCCTCCGTGTTCATCCAGGCATCCGGCGCCGACTACTACGGTGGCCGCGGCGAGGAACGACTCGACGAGTCGGCCGGCCCGGGCGACGGGTTCCTCGCGCGGTTGTGCCGCGACTGGGAGGCGGAGGGCGAACGCGCCGCCGAGGTCCTCGGCTCTCGCGTGGCGATCGTGCGCACCTCGTTCGTCGTGGACGGCGACGCCCCGGCGTTCAAGCGACTCGTGCAGCCGGTGAAGCTGTTCGTCGGCGGTCGCCTCGGATCGGGGCGGCAGTGGTTCCCGTGGATACACCTCCAGGACTACCTGCGAGCCACCGACCTCCTGCTGACCTCGGAGGTCTCAGGTCCGGTGAACTTCGCCGCGCCCGAGACGATCACGAACGCCGGCATCACGAAGGTGCTGGGCGCGGTCTACGGGCGGCCGACGCTGTTCTTCGTCCCCGGCTTCGCGCTCCACCTCGTCCTCGGCGAGATGGCCGGGCCGCTGCTGCTCGATAGCAAGCGCGTGGTGCCCTCGGTGCTCGCGGACGCCGGCTTCCAGTGGCAGTACCCGACCGCCGAGGAAGCCGTGCGCGAGGCGGCCGGAAAGCCTCGCGTGTAGGGAGGAGGCCGCGATGTCGCTGCACCGGAAGGCGGACCTCCAGCGATTGCCGATCGCGATCGAGGAGGCGTGGGACTTCTTCTCGGACCCGCGCAACCTCGCCGTGATCACGCCGCCGGACATGGGCTTCATGATCCAGAACGAGCTGCCGCCGAGGATGCACCCCGGCCTGATCATCCAGTACCAGGTGAGGCCTCTCTTCGGCATCCCGGTCAACTGGGTGACGGAGATCACCCACGTCGTCGAGCACCAGCTCTTCGTGGACGAGCAGCGCTTCGGGCCGTACCGCTTCTGGCACCACCAGCACCACTTCCGCGAGGTGCCCGGCGGCGTCGAGACGCGCGACATCGTCCACTACGACGTCGGCTTCGGCCCGCTCGGCGACCTCGTGGATCTGCTGGTGGTGAGGGCGCGCGTCCAGGCGATCTTCGACTTCCGTCGCCGAGTGCTGGAGCAGCGCTTCGGCCGCCTTACGGAGGTTGCGCCGTAGACCGAGGGAGTGCGTTGTGAATCACAACTCGCTACGATCGGACTGACCGGCCTCGTCGGTCGCCAGCGCGCCCGTCCACAGAGAGAAGCCCTCGTGTCCGACCTCGCCACGTCACGTCCGCCCTCGCAAGAGCCGGAGGAGCGCCGAGTCGATCTCGACGGTCTTTCCCTCACGTTCTTCGACTGGCCCGCCGAGGCCGACGCTGAGCCCGAGGGCGATGATCGGCCGGTCGTGGTGCTCGCGCACGCCACCGGGTTCCACGGACGGACGTGGGACGCCGTCGCGCGACTGCTGCCCGAGTACCGCGTCCTCGCCCTCGACCTGCGCGGGCACGGCCGCTCCGACAAGACCGGCGAGCCGGAGTCGTGGGAGATCTACGGCATCGACACCGCCGACTTCATGCGCGCCCTCGACCTCACGGGGGCCCTCGGCGTGGGGCACTCGATGGGTGGTCACTCCGTCACGATCGCTGCGGCGCGGGAGCCGGGCGCGTTCGGCGGGCTGTTGCTCGTCGACCCGGTGATGCCGCTCGACCGCGTGCCCCCGCGCGAGGGCCGAGGTGGGGTCTCCGACTTCGTGCGGAAGCGCCGCAACGAGTGGTCGAGTCCCGAGGAGATGGTGGAGCGCTTCAAGGACCGCTTCCCGTACTCCTCGTGGCGTCCGGAGGTGCTGGAGGCGTACGCGCGCTGGGGTCTCCTCCCGAACCCCGCCGGGGACGGCTACGTCCTCGCGTGCCCGCCGGACATCGAGGGCGGGACGTATGCGGTGAGCGGCAACGGCCCCGCGATGGGCCCGGACGTGATCCCGCTCGTCACCGTGCCGGTCACGGTCATCCGCGGCCGTCAGCCCGTCCCCGGCCAGGACGCGCCGCCCTTCTCCACCTCGCCCACCCCGCCGCACCTCGCCTCGGTGTTCGCGGACGGCGAGGACGTGCTCCTTCCCGAGAACTCGCACTTCATCCCCATGGAGGCGCCCGAGGCGGTTGCGGCACAGGTCCGTGCCCTGGACGCACGGATGCGCTCCCGGCGGGACTAGGCCGGCAGGCCCGCCACGCCTGGGACGAAAGGACCCCGCGGCCCGCGGTGTCTGGGACGAAAGGACTAGGCCACCGGAGGGCTCCGGGAGTACGCTTCGAGGACGGCAGAGGCGCTTACCAAGCGTGAGGTAGGATCAAGGCATGAGCGAAGTCGAGACCGCCACCCCGAACATCACCTTCACCTCCGACGCCCACTCGAAGCTGTCCGAGGTGATCGACAACCACCCGAACCCCGTCGCGGGCCTGCGGCTGGAGATCGCTGACCGCACCGGCGGCCAGTTCCGCCACCTGCTCTCGATGGTGGAGGAGGGTGCCCAGCTCGAGAACGACGTGCGCGTGGAGACCTCGGACGGCATCGCCGTGTTCGTGCCGCCGCAGGACGCGCGCTACCTCGAAGGCGTCGAGGTGCACTTCTTCGACGACGGCGACGGCAACCAGGGGCTGGAGTTCCGCAACCCGAACCCGATCTGGAGCGACCCTCGCGAGTTCGCCATCCAGGATCTGTTCGACCAGCACCTGAACCCGCAGATCGCCAGCCACGGTGGCCAGGTGAAGCTGCATGGCGTTGTCGGCCGCACGGCCTACGTCGAGTTCGGCGGCGGCTGCCAGGGCTGTGGCATGGCGGCAGCGACGCTGAAGAACGGCGTGGAGTCCACGGTGCGCCAGCACGTCCCGGACGTGGAGGAAGTCACGGACGTGACCGACCACGCCTCCGGCACGAACCCGTACTACAAGCCGGCCCCCGCCGGTCACGGCCACGCGCACGGCGGCCACTCGCACTAGCGGGCACCCTCGGTCCTCACGCGACCGTCGAGGGCGCTCGGAACGCAGACATGAAGAAGCCCGGCCAACCGGCCGGGCTTCTCGTTGTTCGTCCTCGGACGGGTGGGGCCTAGTGCGCGCCGCCGCCACAGCCGCAGGAGCCACCAGCCGCCGCGTTTGGGGCGGTGATCTGGAAGCCCTCCTGCATCACGTCCTGGATGTAGTCGATCGAGGCGTCCTCAAGCTGCGACGCCGACATCGGGTCGACGATGAACTTCAGCGTCCCCAGCTCGACGATCGAGTCCTCGGCTGAGGCGTCGTCGAGGCCCATGCCGAAGCGCGGGCCGGAGCAGCCACAGCCGCCCTGCTGCATGAAGACGCGGATGGACTTGTTCTGCTCGCGCATCTGCTCACCCACCAGGGTGTTGAGCCGATCCTGCGCGACATCGGTGATGGTCAGGTTCACGTTGCCCCCTCAGGCGTCGCGACGGTTGCCGTCTGCGCCCCATTGTGCCGTACCGAACGTAAGCGTGGCAACCTCAATGCTGCAGATGGCCTCTTCTGGCTCTGGCCCCTCTCCCGAAGCCGGGAGAGGGTAGTCAGGGAGGCAGATCGGGCATGACGCCTGAGGGGCGATCACCCTACGTCCCCGAGGATGCCTCGAACTCTCGGATCACGCGCACCAGTTCCGGGCCGAAGCGCTCGACCCGCGACTCGCCGAGGCCCCACACGCCGAGGAGCGCGTGGACGTTGCGAGGGCGCACGGTGACCAGTTCGCGGAGCGTGCG
>Ga0265293_10011717_pt1 | contig 11839 bp, 8 predicted proteins | sample Munlanlewell138R_FD_192505 | JGI IMG/M metagenome (GOLD analysis project Ga0265293, IMG submission 192505) | Leachate microbial communities from a municipal landfill in Southern Ontario, Canada - Leachate well 138R | ecosystem: Engineered > Solid waste > Landfill > Unclassified | place: Canada... | reverse complement strand
GATACAAAAAAAAAAAATTTTTCTAATTAATATCTAATTTTTTTAGGATTCTATTTTGAATAAAATCAATAAGTAATATAATTTCTGCTTTATTTACCTTATGTTTCTATCTATTTTTTTTGTGTTTTTTTATTGGCAGTAAAGACGAATTTTGGAATGTTTTGTTTCTTTATAGCCTATTTATGGAAGGTAGTGTCCCATTTTATGCTTTTCTGTTTGCTTCAAATATACTATGTAGAGAATCAAAGAAATAAAAAATAATATTAAACAAAACAAAGGTAATATATACGCTCGTTTTTTTGTTTTCGTTTGTAAGCACGTAGAATACAGGGTTTGTTTTCGTAAAAGTGTACCATCTTATGTTTTTGAAACAAATAAATTGTTATGAAATGTATTTATTGTCAAAGTGATTGCATTAAAAAAGGGAAGGTAAAAAATGTGCAAAGATACCAGTGTAAACACTGTGGAAGAACACAACAAAGAAGGTATAAGAAAGCACGCATAGAAGAAGTGAAATATGAGTGGGTAAAAGAACTCACCAAAGAAAGTAGCAGTATCAGCTCCATATCAAGATTGTTGAATATATCTAAGTCGAGTGTACAGAGAGTAATAGAACGCATAGCGTCCAAAATAAAAAAGATTGATTATCAAGAGACAGAACAGGTATATGAAATGGATGAACTACGTACGTATTGTGGAAACAAGCAAAATGAGAGTTGGGTGATGTATGCAATCAATAAAACGACTGGAAAAGTAATTGATTTTTGTGTAGGCAGGCGGACAAAAGAGAATCTAAAGAAAATAACAGAGAGCATATTAATACTCAATCCTAAAAAGATTTATACGGACGGATTAACTATTTACAAAACCTTAATACCGGAAAAGCTACATAAAGTATTCGTACATTGTACTAATAAAATTGAACGAAAGAATTTAAGTATACGCACCCATTTAAAACGCTTGTCTCGTAAAACAATCTGTTTCACAAGAAGCAATGAGATGTTGGAAAATTGTTTACGGATGTATTTTGTTTGAAAGAAAAAACACGGGAATACGAAAACAAAGGATAAAAATTATATTTTTGTAAAACTTAAAAAATGTGTAAAAACATGAGAAGATTATTTTTTGTTGGAGCTTTTGTTATACTTCATTTCTAGTTTAATTAAATCTTAATAAAGCAAACGGATTATCATTAAAAAAATATCGATACAATGAAATATAAATAAATGACTTGTTTCCAGATTCCAACAGATAGTATGATTGTATAAACATCAAATAAATCACATGAAAAAAAAGCCATATAAGTTAGGGTTGGTGTTAAGCGGAGGAGGTGCAAAAGGATTTGCCCATGTTGGTTTGTTGCAAGCTTTAGAAGAAATGGGCATACAACCCGATATTATTGCCGGTGCCAGTGTCGGTTCGATTGTAGGGGCATTGTATGCCGATGGCTATTCCATCCAAGAGATGTTAAGTGTGTTTAAGAACACGGGATTTATGGATTTGGTAAGTCCTAAATTGAATGCGAATAGTATTTTAAAAACAGATAATTTGCAGAAAAAGCTAAAATCCTTGTTGCATGCCAAAACTTTTGAAGAGTTGCGTATCCCATTGGTGATATCTGCCTCTAATCTGACCTGTGGTAAAGTGGAATATTTCCGCTCTGGAACATTGTTAGATAAAGTATTAGCCTCATCAAGCATTCCTGTATTGTTCAATCCGGTGATTATTGACGGGCAATATTATGCGGATGGGGGACTGTTTGATAATTTTCCGGTTGAGCAAATCAGAGATCGTTGCGAATATGTAATAGGCTTTCATTTGCATCCGTTTAAAAAACAAGATAAAATCACCACCCTTAAACAAAACATTGAAAGAACCATTACCTTAGTATATGAATCGCATGGATGGAAAAAAGCTCATTTGTGCAATCTATATATAGAACCGGAAGCTTTGACACAGTATACGATATATGATGTACGAAAGGCCATGGCTATTTACAAAGTAGGCTATGATTATGCAAGAAAAATGTTAGAAAAGGCTGATTACTTTTCTATATGATATTTTATTGCTTATCACTCAATAGATAATCAATTCAGATAAACGAACATAAATCAAAAGAATAATTTAATTCATAAACTAATATTTTATATTTTTGCGTATCATTTTAAAGATGCAAAAATTGCTTTGCTGAAGATTAGATATACTCATTTTTATGAAAGTAAAAACGCCTTATTCGTTATTAATCATAGTATTATTTTTTAATATTATAGGTTCTCATGCTCAAATCAGTCAGGGGGGGCTTCCTTATAGTTTTAAAAAACAAACTATAAATAACGAAATCCCTTTTGTAACGATGCCTAAAGTTGATCATCAGGCTTTGATAAAGGAAGAGATACCCGATAAAAGAGGAGGCTTTAAATTTGGAAAAGAGTTTGAGGTGGATTTACATTTATTCAATGCCGGTCAATGGATCACATTGGTGAATGGAGATCGTATATGGCAATTGGGCATTCACTCAGAGAATGCATATTCTCTGAATTTGATTTTTGATAATTTTTATTTACCCCCTCAAGCCACTTTTTATATTTATACCCTGGATAAGAGCTATGTATTGGGTGCATTTACCGATAAAAACAATATTCCCGAAAAGGTGTTTTCTACTACTTTATTGCCTGGAAGTGATGTTGTGCTGGAATACTACGAGCCCAAAGAAGTGTATCAACAAGGGATTATACATCTCAGCACGGTAGTGCATGGGTATAAAGATTTTTTCTTTAAATCAGGCCCTTACGGTTCTTCCGGTCCGTGTCATATCAATGTGAATTGTCAAGAGGGCGATAAATACAAGGATGTGAGTAGGGCTGTTGCCTTGATATTGAATGGCTCTTATGCTCATTGCACCGGGACCTTAATTAATAATACTAAAAACGACGGAACCCCTTATTTTTTAACGGCTCAACATTGTATAACAGGCAAGGACCTTTCCCGTTTTGTATTTGTTTTTGGTTATCAAACGGCAAATTGCAATGGAACAGAGGGGTCGATGGGTGCATCCATTCAAGCAGCCACTTTGATTGCCGATGGCGATTATTCAGATTTTGCTCTTTTACGGTTAAGCTCGGCACCTCCTATTAACTATAATCCTTATTATGTAGGATGGAATAAAAAAGAAGAGGCTGCTTCATCTTCGGCTTGTATCCATCATCCTTCGGGAGATTATAAGAAAATTTCTCTTTGTAATACACCTGTTGTAAGCAGCAGTTATGATGATTATCCTACGGATACCCATTGGGAGGTAAGCTCCTGGACGAAAGGCTCGACCGAAGGAGGTTCCTCCGGGGCTCCTTTGTTCAATCAAAATTATTTATTGGTGGGACAGCTGGAAGGGGGCACCGCTACCTGTTTTAATTTAACGGGATATGATGTCTTTGGGAAGTTGTCTTACTCCTGGCTTAATAATAACAGCACTTTATCGAATAAACGATTAAAAGATTGGTTAGATCCTTTGAATTTAGGAGTAAATACCTGGAATGGCTATGATCCCTGTTTGCCTTCTTACGAAGTAGATGCCTTTCTGAAAAACATAGATAATCCCACCCATCCATTATGTCATTATTATATTATACCGAAAATTACTATTTCTAACAATGGTTCAACAGCCTTGCAGACACTGAGCATACATTATACCTTGAATGGAAGTAATATGGTAAATTATGAGTGGTCAGGGAATATAGCCTTTGGAGAAACTGCCTACCTTGAATTACCGGAAATAGATGTAAGTGGTGGCGATTATCACCTTAGGGTATGGACGGATAGGCCGAATCAAACACAGGATCAAAATACAAGTAACGATACATTACACTTCGATTTTTCCTATCAAAAGGGATTTCCGGTGTCTTGGGACATAAAAACCGATTTATTCCCTGAAGAGACATCCTGGTTTATCAAAGATATAGAGGGAAATATCATTGCTCAAAATCCGGCTAATCTAAGTTTACTTACCAAATATAAAAGCACTTTTTGTTTAGATACGGGCTGTTATGATTTTGTAATCTATGATAGTCAGGGGAACGGATTGTCGGGAACGGATAATTACGGCAAGGGGTATTATTATTTTTCTGTCAACGATAAAATTGTCTTAAGTGGTATTCAATTTGAATATAAAGACAGCATTCGATTTTGTTTGGATGAAACAACGGGCATTGCTTCGTTTACGAAAAACACTCCCCGTGAACACATTCAAATATACCCCAATCCGGCCGACCATTATATTACTGTATGTGCGGATAATTTGATGATGGAAGCACAATACAAGGTTTCCATATATGCCTTGGACGGCAGAAAAATCATGGAATTACCCCTTATAGAAGGAGAAAATATACTTGAATTTCCTGCCATGTCATCCGGACTTTATGTGGTGAAAATTCAAAGCAAACACTATCTTACCACTCATAAAATACTGATTCAAAAATAAAAAGATTATTCCATGTATAATACATACACCAAATTTATTCTATTCTTTTCGTTAAGTTTGTTTATGTGTACATCCTATCCTGTGCAAGCACAAGATCAACTCTCATCACAAAACAGAAAAGCCCTGCGATATTATCAAAAGGGCAATACAGCCATGGGAAACAGAGATTTTGTGCAAGCTATTTCCTATGCCGAAAGGGCTATTCGTATAGACGAAAGGTTTACCGAAGCCTATATTATGATAGCCGAATCCTATTCTTTTACTAGAGATTGCGAAAAATCTTGCGTGTATTTTGAAAAAGCCATAGCCTCTAATCCTGATTTTTCTTATAAACTATATTATTTTGCCGCCAATGAGTTTATGCGTTGCGGTAATTTTGAAAAAGCTGTTTCGAATTTCGAAGAATACTTCCGACGTTTCCCGAGCAATATCAGTGAAATTCCCATAGTTGTACGTGAAAATTATGAGTTATGTTTGTATAGATTGCAATTGATGGACGATTCTCTCCCCATCAATCCCATTAATATGGGACCTCGTGTAAATTCGGCTTATGCAGAATATTTGCCTAGCCTTACGGTCGATGAATCGAAAATTGTATTTACCGTGAGGCGTAAAGCAGATGATTTAACGGTTTGTTTGAACTGCCTAACAGAAGAAGATATGTATTATAGTGAGCAAGTCGATGGTATTTGGCAAGACAGAAAGCCTTTTGAATTGAATACGCATTACAATGAAGGAGGTCAGTCCATTTCTTCTGATGGGAAATATTTGATATTTACCGCTTGCGAAAGGGATGAAGGCTATGGTAGTTGTGATTTATATTGGTCGAAACGTATAGGCGATGCCTGGAGTAAACCTCGTAATTTCGGAAAACCTGTCAACACTCAATATTGGGAATCACAACCTACATTTTCGGCGGATGGAAAAAACATTATTTTTGTTTCTAACCGACCGGGTGGACTGGGAGGAATGGACCTTTGGTCAACTCAAATGATAGAAGAGGGGGTGTTTTCTACTCCGGTGAATTTAGGGATTCCTGTCAATACGATGAAAAACGAAGATTATCCATTTTTACATCCCAACGGTAAAACCCTGTATTTCTCTTCCGAAGGACACAAAGGAATGGGAGGCAAAGATATTTTTTATAGTGAATTGTTGCCTGACAACACCTGGAGTGAACCGGTGAATTTAGGGTATCCCATCAATACTTATGCCGATGAAATGAGTTTGGTGGTGAATGCCAAAGGCGACAAAGCTTTTTATTCCTCTGACCGAGCCGGTGGTTATGGAAAGGACGATTTATATTGGTTTAATTTACCGGAAACATTAAGACCACAATCTGTAACTTATATGAAAGGGAGAATTTTCGATGCAAAAGATAATACTCCGCTTGAAGCCTTTTTTCATGTGGTGGATTTAAAAACCGGAAATGTTGTGGTGTCGTCCTCTTCCGATGTTAAAACAGGGGAGTTCTTGATTTGTATTCCTACCAGTAGCTCATACGCTTTGCATGCTCAACGTCGTAATTATTTGTTTTATTCCGAGAATTTTGAATTAAAAGATGTCTATACCGACATAGAACCTTATGTGAAAGATATTTTCTTGAAACGTATAGAACTGGGAGAGAGTGTTGTGCTTAATAATATTTTTTTCGATACAGATAAATCCGATTTAAAACCCGAATCGGAAATTGAACTGAAAAATATCTTACAACTCCTGATGGATAATCCAAGAATGAGAATTGAAATCAGCGGACATACCGATAACATAGGTTCCAAAGAACACAACCTTGCATTATCACAAGCTCGTGCCAAAGCCGTATTTGATTATCTCGTAAATAAAGGGATTAAAGCAAACCGTATGGACTATAAAGGATATGGATTCAGTGTACCGATTGCAAGCAATGAAAGCGATGAAGGTAGAACCCAAAACAGAAGAACGGAATTTAAAATCATAGGCTTTTAAATTATTTTTTGTGAATATAAAAATATCATAAAAAATAGTATATATTTGCACATTGAAATTAATAATTTAAATTAGAATAGATATGAGTCAAATAAGTAAAGATCAATTAAAGAAAACTAAACTTGCTTATAGTTTGGTTGCATGTGTTTTTTTCTTAAGTCTAATGATGAGTTGCAATAAATATGATAAACTTCCTATTGTAGGCATTTGGGAATGCGATATCAAGGAAAGTAAAGGTTTATCGAATGTCGACTCGAGTAAAGAAACTTTATTGTTCAATTCCGGAGCGGAGCATACTTTCGTGCAAGATTTTTACGAACGAAAACCCGGAAGTTTGGATAAATGGCAAATCAAAGGTAAATTCGAGCGAAAGAATAATAAAATCACTTTTACCGAAAGAGTAAAAGACGGGACACAACAACAACCGGATGTTACCTATAAATATGAATTGGTAGAAGATAAAACCTTAACCTTGATAGTAGAAGGCGAAGGATATAAAGACAACGAAAAAGTTTATAAACGTATTAATTAATGTACTGAAACTTTCTAAGCTATTGGAAAGGAAGAGGATTTTGCGGAGATGCAAAATCCTCTTATGTTATAAGGGGTTTTAGGTATTGTGCAGTATAGCCAATGCCTTTTTTTACAATGTGTTCGGGGGTTCCTTCGACGATGAGTTTGCCTCCTTTTTGTCCTCCTTCCGGTCCTAAGTCGATAATCCAATCGGCCACTTTGATAACATCCATATTGTGTTCAATCACTAATATAGTATTTCCTTTATCAACAAGTTGATTCAAGACATCTAAAAGTATGCGTATGTCTTCGAAATGCAATCCGGTGGTTGGTTCATCCAATATATAAAAGGTATTACCGGTATCTTTTTTACCCAGTTCGGCCGCGAGTTTGATGCGTTGGGCTTCTCCACCGGATAGGGTAGTGGATGATTGTCCTAAACGTAAATACCCTAATCCTACTTTTTCAAGCACTTCTAATTTATAACGTATGTTGGGGATGCCTTCAAAGAAGTGTATGGATTCGTTCACATCCATCTCTAACACATCGCTGATTGATTTTCCTTTGTAACGGATTTCCAATGTTTCTCTGTTGTAGCGTTTGCCGTTACAACTGTCGCAATGTACATAAACATCGGGTAAGAAGCTCATTTCTATCGTACGTAAGCCACATCCTTTACAGCTTTCACACCTACCGCCCGAAACATTGAAAGAAAACCGGCCGGCTTTGTAATTGCGCACTTTTGATTCGGGAAGAGAAGCATAAAGTTTTCTGATTTCATCAAAAACACCGATATAGGTAACCGGATTGGAGCGCGGTGTACGCCCGATGGGTTGTTGATCGATTTCTATGACTTTATCGATATACTCTAGGCCGCTGATGCTTTTATAAGATAGTGTTTTTTTTTCAGAACGATAAATGTATTGGTGTAGGATGGGATATAAAGTGGCATTGATTAAGGACGATTTTCCGCTGCCCGAAACGCCGGTGATGCAGATGAATTTGTGTAAGGGGAAGCTGATGTCTAAGTTTTTGAGGTTATTTCCACAAGCTCCCTTCAAAACAATCGACTGTCCATTTCCTTTGCGTCTTTGCTTGGGAAGCTCAATTTTTCGTTTCCCGTTTAAATAATCGGCGGTTAAGGTAGAAGCTTTTTTTATGTCGTCCATACGACCTTCCGCGACCACATGTCCCCCTTTAATGCCGGCAGCCGGTCCCATATCAACAATATAGTCGGCAGCTTGCATGGTGTCTAAATCATGTTCCACCACAATGATTGAGTTGCCTGTGTCCCGCAATTGATGCAAGGAAGCTATCAATCGTTGGTTGTCTCTTTGATGTAACCCTATACTAGGTTCATCTAAAATATACAATACATTGACCAATTGCGATCCGATTTGTGTAGCCAAACGAATGCGTTGGGCTTCACCACCGGATAAACTCTGAGAAGAACGATTTAAACTTAAATAATCTATGCCTACATTCAATAAAAAACGCAGGCGAGTTCTGATTTCTCGGATGATGTCGTAGGCAATGAGTCGTTGTTGTTCGCTCAGATAGGTATGTATGTGATCAAACCACTCATCCAATAGGCCTATATCCATGGCTGATAGTTCGGCAATGTTTTTACCTCCAATCAGAAAATACAATACTTCTTTTTTTAATCGAGTGCCGTTACAGGCATCGCAGGTTTTGGTATGCATGAATTGTTGTGCCCATTTGCGGATGTTGGCAGGTGCATCTTCGTTGTTTTGTGATATGATGAAATTTATAATTCCTTCATAATTGTTATTATACAAATATGTATCGGAAATGTCGTTTTTTTGCATAATGGGTTGGTCGCTACCATAAAAAATAACATTCAATGCTTCTTCAGGAATTTCTTCGATGGGGGTGTCTAAGGTAAAATGATATTGATAGGCAATGCCTTCGATTTGTCTGAAAATCCAGTTTGGTTTGTAACTGCCAATGGGCGTGATGCCTCCGGCACGGATAGATTGTTTAGGATTTGGTAGCATTTTTTCAATGTTCGTTTCGGTTATTTCCCCTAAACCATTGCATTTTGGACAATAACCATAAGGTGAGTTGAATGAAAAGGTATTGGGTTCGGGTTCGGGGTATGAAATACCGGTCGTAGGACATATCAAGTAACGACTTAAAATTTTGGGAGTAGAAGTGTTTTCTTCCAAAATCATCAAAGTGCCTTTGCCGTGTTTTAAGGCTAATTGTATGGCTTTTTGTAAACGGGTGGAATGATTTCCTTTGACCTCAAGGGTATCAATTAATAATTCAATATCATGTGTTTTGTACCGGTCTACTTGCATGCGAAGCATAATATCTTTCATTTCTCCATCTACCCGCACATGCAAGAAACCTCCTTTTAAGACTTGTTGAAATAATTCCCTGTAATGACCTTTACGTCCTTTTACTAAGGGAGCTAATACATGTATGCTTTTGTTTTTATAGTTTTGTTCGACCAAGGCTATGATTTGTTTTTCGGTATAACGAATCATAGGTTCATTTGTATTATAGGAGTAGGCCGTCGATACACGGGCGTATAATAAACGAAGAAAATCATAAATTTCAGTGATGGTTCCTACCGTGGAACGTGGACTGCGATTCACGGTTTTCTGTTCAATGGAAATCACCGGACTCAATCCCGTTATTTTATCGACTTCGGGTCGTGACATCTCTCCCACAAATCGACGTGCATAGGAGGAAAATGTCTCTAAATAACGCCGTTGACCTTCCGCATAAATTGTATCGAAGGCTAATGAAGATTTTCCCGAACCCGATAAACCGGTGATTACGATTAATTGATTACGAGGTAGCACAAGGTTCACATTTTTTAAATTATGTTTCTTTGCTCCCCAAATCTCTAAATTTTCTTCTGCTATCGACATCTTGTATGCTTTGAAGTGGTTTTCGTGCCGGAAAGCAATAGTAAAAGCCTGTTTACTAAACTTATATGCTTTTCTGTTGGCCTATGCAAAAATACATAAAATATATCGTCTATGCTATCATCCAACGAAAATATATGAGTAGGTTTTCCACAAGCTTCCTTAGCGGGATTGATATGTTAAGTCAAGAAGATGTATGCAATATCAGATTTACTTTTTATTCAGGGTTTTATACGATAATATATGAATGCTTACAGCAATAGCAATGCCTATCAATAGGATACGCAACCATAGAAGGCTGATAAAAATAAAGGCTGAACTCAGAATGCATACCCATAATAAAAGCAGACTACTGATTTTCACTTTTATTGGAATGGCTTTGTATTGTTGAAAGTTTCGAATGTAATTTCCTAAATATTTATGATTTAATAGGCGACTTTGCAAATAAGGTGAACTTTTGTAAAATAGAAAAGAGGCCAACAATAAGAAGGGTGTAGTGGGAAGCACAGGAAGAACAATGCCGATGAGTCCCAAACTTACTGAAAAAAAACCTACTATAATGAGTAGAATGCGCAACATAATTATAAAAAACTAATTATCAAGATCAATATGCAAAAGAACACACATATATTACGGGCTAAAAACCAACGCAACATAAACTGATCAATCCGTGCCTCTTTGATGGCTTTCCATTGCTCCATGGGTCCCATCCACCATTGAGGAGTATAGGAGTGTTGAGGATGTTTAATGTATTGTATCAAGAGGAAATATAAACGTATTGCTAAAGGTAAAAGAATGAATAATAGGAAATAATAATAATTTACATAATGAAAATATATTCCTGCAACTATCAAGATAAAGGGACTGAAAAGGGGAATGGCTGCTACGGCTAATTGGAATTTTTTGTTTTTAATTAAAACGGCCAAGGTTTTTTTGTTGACAAAGGCATCGGCTTCGCAGTCCATGATGGAGTGTATGTATAAGATATTTATTACCAGCATTCCTACTATTAAAGAGACTAAGCCTAATTCGGGCGTAAAATTACCGCAGCTTGCATAAAACACTCCCGACATTAACAAAGGGCCAAATATGATTCCTATGCTGATTTCGCCCCATCCATGGTAGCTTAAGCGCAAGGGATATCCCGAATAGAAATAGCTTAAAAAGAAGGTAACCAATGCGATGTATAGAATATTTAGACCTCTGAAATAAAATATGATACTACCACATATGAAAGCAAGGGAGAAAAACAGACCAATCACCCAACCTAGGTTTCGTACTGAAATCCGACCTGATAGTAAATAGCTACATTTCCCTTTGCGTATCGGCGATTTGCTTGGGTTTGCTTGTTTTACTATAACATCGGTATTTTTTGAATAATCAAAATAATCGTCTAATAAATTAGTGCCTAAATGAGCAACTGCAACACCCATCAGCGCTAATAGAGCTAATCCCCATGAGAAATCAGGGGATGGAATGGCTAAACCTATGGCAAGGATAGCAGGCATGATGCTTTGTGGAAGCGCTTGTATGCGTGCATTTTGTAACCAAAAATAAATGTTTTTTATCATCGAATCAAAGGCATCTGAAAACTATATTACTTATTATGTATTTCGCAGAGTGCTTATCCCTATAATGTATAATAACTATTTTTTGCATAAATCATTGTATGCAAGTGCCAATAAAAATAATGTTTTTTAGTACACTCGCTGTTTAAAATGAATTATAAATACTTTTATTATCTTTCCCTTCCTTATATTATTAAAAATTATTGCCATATCAAGCATAACGAAGAGAAATGAAGAACCTATAAACAATAACATGATTTAAATTGGACAATGATATAAATATTTAAAAATAGGTAATATCCCAAAATGTGTGTATTTTCTATTTCTTTTAATTTCTGCAAAATTATACATTTTATTTTAATTTATAGAAAAAGGAACGAAGCGAAGGCTTGCCGAAGCGAAGTTCCTTTTTCTGTTTT
>Ga0265293_10011716_pt1 | contig 11840 bp, 8 predicted proteins | sample Munlanlewell138R_FD_192505 | JGI IMG/M metagenome (GOLD analysis project Ga0265293, IMG submission 192505) | Leachate microbial communities from a municipal landfill in Southern Ontario, Canada - Leachate well 138R | ecosystem: Engineered > Solid waste > Landfill > Unclassified | place: Canada... | reverse complement strand
ATTAGCGCCTAACGGTGAAGAGTAAAAAAAACTGTGATTGCAATAGCAAACACAGTGGTGGTCACAACCACTTTTTTTACAACTCAACACCAATAGGCGCTTTTTTTTGGTTAAAATCAGATAATTTTTTTAGTTGGCCATAAATCGCGCAGATAAACAGTTGGCTGTTTCAAGCAACTTAACTTTTAGTAATCAATCTCATTGAGGAAAACTTGTTTTTGAAAGGGGTTTATTATTGTGAATTACTCCATTTTTTCTCCCCCTAAAATCCCTTACCCTCACCAGCTTGCTAATCTTTTACTTAAATCAACAGCTCGTCTTTTTCTAACAATGGTTTAAAGCGTTTAATCATTTCATCAAATTTTACTTGATCTGTAGGTGGGTCACCCCAGAAGCCTCTGAGGTCAAAATCGCCCTCGGAGCGCTCATAAACCCAAGCAGTAAATATCTGATTTGGTTTATTAACAAAAATGATTAAGATATTTGCTCCGCCAAAGGGGTTATCTACAATTTGGAAAACAGAAAACTTGCTGTCCAAATAATCTGTAAAAGAGTTGAGACCACTTGGTTTTCCATCTAGATCTTGTTCTTCAATTGCAGTGATCAGAATCATGTCATCGTCATAAGTTCCTTGTTGAAAGGCATCTAAAGCTTTCCTGAGAAATAACACATCTGGTCTTTTATAAGTCTCAGCGTATGAGGCCAGATCTTCATCTCTCAGTACAATGGTAGGGACAGGTGTTGTAGCACTAGGATTATCGTCTAATTCTTCGCTTGAGCTTTCATGCGCCACTGTTTCATTTACTACTGTCTCTTGAGCATCTCCTTGATCACTATTTTTCAATGTTTGGTTTTTTATCACCTTCATCCCCACCAATAAAACCACCACACCGATTAGCAAAAATACTATTAGATAAGTTTTCTTAGATTTAGTTTGTTCTTCTTTCATTTTGTGTTTAAGTTAATAAAAAATTTTGTTAATTTCATTAACTCAAAATTTATTAGTATTTTCAGTTATCGCCTCATTATTAATTTTACTCAATTTATTAAAAAAAGGGGAGATGGGTTTTGCAAAAGATTTAATTATTTTTCCTTATACCTTATAATTTAATAACTTAATAAACTTGATAAAACCACGAATCGATCAACTCTTTACTCTTCTTTCTCTTTAACGATATTGTGGGAAAAAGGAGGTTTTTCATCATCTGGGTGGTAAAAAAAGTCCTCCTGAGTATTTAACCAGAAGACAAAGTTGAGTTTTTTAACGTTTTATATTATTATAGGCTCATTTATGATACAATACCGTTAGGTTTTCCAGATTAAAACGATCATTAGCGATCACTTTTAGTTTGGAAGTTCTTTAAAAACTACAGATTTACCTAACTCCAAGTTCCAATGACGCTTCCTACATCTTTAGATTAAGGGTGTAAGAAGCGTCGTTGGAACGCACCATTGTTTTTCCAGTTCAATAAGGAGAGAATCATGAAAAACAAACCAGGTAGACGCTGTAAAGGAACTGGTCAAAACCGGCGAGGTGAGATAAGAGAATGGGTTAAATATCTAGTATATGGCATTGGTTCCGATTGGTGGAGCATTTGCTGTGAAGCATGCGGTGAGGAGTTTTTTTATAATACATATGAAACCGCACCATGTTTCTGTGACAACTGCGGGGACAAAAAGCTCAAAAAACCCTGTGGCCAAATGGGATGTAACAACACCATTTCTTATCGTCTTGGATGGGCTGATGTACCCATTTACTGCAGGAGTTGCAGAACAAAACACCATCAAGGCTGGTTCCCGTCACTTTGCACAGGAATAGATGACCAGGGTTGCTATAAGCTCGTTTGGTCGCCACCTGGTAATGAGCGCACCCTCTGTCCAGACTGTATTGCTAAGAAGAATCTTAGGGATCGACCTAAATGGCAAACCAAGACGTGCGCATTTTGTGGTGGGAAAATCCGCTATAACAAAGATTGGGACTCGATTCCCAACTACTGTCAAACTTGTAATGAGTTGCAAACGAAGTTGTGCGCATTATGCCACTACAACCAGATTAAGTACAAGTTGTATTGGTCTAACATTCCTGTTTACTGTCAGGATTGTCAGAAGAAGTTGAAGGAAGCGAGAGGTCAAGAACACTACATTTTAAGGGATAGCTTTGGGACAAATCACTGGATTGAGTATGGTTTGCCAAAATATCCTCCTGTTCGTTCTCGTGATTTGAAAGAGTAAGTCTGTAGTAAATGGGAGAGCGGGTTTAAAACCCGCTCTCCTGAAGTAAAATATAAAAAATTACAAAAGAGCTACTGCAGTTCTAGACAAAAAAATAAACAGATATTTTAAAAAAGTAGGAATTTTCAATTTTAAACAAGAATACCTTAGATAACAATTTTTTAAAAAGGTTGTTGGTCGATTTAATTCAAGACTTTTTTGCTTTTCAGCTTTTTTTTACTTTTCTTCATTCTGTTAAAAGCTCTTGATCGTGCTTTGAAACAGAAAAATGGGAGCAACTCAGACTTATTTATGATTTGTTACTATGGAGCTGAGTTGAGTTGGTATATTAGTAATGTACCAAGACGAAGCACTTCTTTGCGCAAAACACACTTAATTTCCATCATTATTTCTATCAATAAAACTTGTCAAAATTAATCCTACATTTAACAGAATATGGTTTTAACTATAAGTTACTTTTAGCCTAAATCCATTCCTATTGTTATATAATACTCAATATGACAGTTAACTCGTTTCTTAAAAAACTACTCAAGTTTCGAGATGATCGTGACTGGCAACAGTTTCACAATCCCAAAAACTTAGCCATCTCTCTTTCTCTTGAAGCAAATGAAGTACTAGAGCATTTTCAGTGGCTAGATTTAGCTCAAAGTAAAACCTACAGTCGTCAACACAAAGCAGAAATTGCTGAAGAGATGGCAGATGTGTTTAATTATCTTCTTTTGCTTGCTCATGATCTTGATATTGATATAGTTGAAGAATCAGCAAAAAAATTAGATAAGAGCAAAGATAAATATCCAGTTGCAAAATCAAAAGGTAGTAGTAAAAAATACACCAAACTTTCTTCATGATTATTTATCAAAACACAATCAAAGGTTTTAAATTTGAAGTTGAAGAAAATTTAATCGCAGACTCTGTTGAAAGAGATTTTGAAGAAAAATTTGGTCGTAAGGTTAGCCCTAGTGAAAAGAGTTCTTGGCAAAACTCTTTGTCATTCATGGAAAGGGTAGTAAGAAGATCAGCGGTGGCTGATGATTGTGGTGTTTTGATCGAGTACAATCTTCCTACGAGCTCAAGTCGTATCGATTTTATCATTACCGGTCATGATGCAAACAGCCGGAAAAATTTTGTGATTATTGAGCTCAAGCAATGGCAGACCGCCTCAGAAACACACAAAGATGGAGTGGTGCTTACTTACCTAGGTCACGATGAAAGAGAAACGCCACATCCTTCTTATCAAGCATATTCTTACAAAAGTTTTCTCCAGGATTATAATCAAAATATTTATGAGGGCGAAATTAGTCCGTTTTCTTGTGCTTACTTGCATAACTATAAGCAACTAGATCCCGAACCACTGATGGCTGAGATTTATCAAACATATGTTTTAGACTCTCCGATTTATTTTCAAGAAGACTGTCAAAAATTAGCAGATTTTTTGAAACAGCATGTCGGCCAGGGAAAAGGCATGGGGATTCTTTATGAAATAGAATCAGGCAAGATTAGACCTAGTAAAAAATTGATTGAACATGTTAGCAAAATGTTTAAAGGTAATCAGGAGTTTGTATTGATTGATACACAAAAAGTGGCCTATGAAACAGCTTTAGATATTGCCAAGAATAGTCAAGTAAAAACAATCGTTATCATCAAAGGTGGTCCAGGAACAGGCAAATCTGTAATTTCTATGAATTTATTGGGAGGATTGTTAAAACAGGGTCTCAATAGCATTTTTATTGCACCTAATGCTTCTTTTAGAGATGTGATGGTGCAAAAACTTGCTCAAGATGTTACAAAAAAAAGATTGCATCACTTGTTTAAGGGCTCGTCAGGTTTTTTTGAGGTGCCTCTTAATACTTATGATGTGGCTGTGGTTGATGAAGCCCATAGATTAAAAAATCAAAAAGCTTATCAGTATCGAGGTTTTAATCAAATTGAAGATATTGTTCAGGCCGCTAAAGTTAGTATTTTTTTTGTAGATGAAAACCAGATGATTAGACCAGATGATATTGGCTCAATTGTTGAGATAAAAAGAGTTGGTCAAGATTTTAATGCAGATGTTCATGTGATGGAGCTAACAACACAGTTTAGGTGTTCAGGTGCCGAGGGATATATTAATTGGCTAGATGACATTTTTCATTTAAAAGAAACAGCTAATTTTGATGGTTGGGAAGATGGTAATTTTGATTTTAAGATCTTTGACAATCCAAATGAATTACGTACCTCAATTCAAGAAAAACAAAGCCAGGGTTTTTCCTCTAGGATAGTAGCTGGTTATGCATGGAAATGGTCGAGCCCCAAGGAAGGCAATCCTGATGGCGAGGTTCAAGATGTGGATATTTCAGAATTTGATTTTAAAATGCCTTGGAATTCAAGAAAAGTTGGAACCACTTGGGCTATTGATGAGGAGGGAGTTAACCAAGTCGGTTGCATCCACACTTGCCAAGGTTTAGAGTTTGATTATGTGGGCGTGATTGTTGGTCGTGATTTGAGGTTTAACGCAGATAAACTTGAGTACTATGTTGACTGGGCTTCTTACAAAGACTCAAGTGGCAAAAAAGGACTCAAAAATGATCCTGAAAAGTTAACCCTGCTAGTAAAAAATATTTATAAAACACTAATGACGCGTGGAATTAAAGGTTGCTATGTATTTTTTCAGGATTCAGAAGTTAAAAAATATGTTGAAAGTAGACTGAAAACGAGAGCTGTTTAACATGATGCATTTTTTTAGCAAGGTTTTTTTGAAATGATTATATCAGGTTTAGTATAGCCATTCCTCCGTAACTTTTTGAGTAACTCTTGTCCTTTTTTACTAGAAAACTCAACAAACTCAATCTTATTTGCTTTACTAATTTTTCTAAACTGTCTAAGTTTTAAGTCGACAGAATACTCTTGAAAAATTGGCAAAATTCTAAGTTTCATAATTGGAATAAATTTTCAACATTGTAAAAGAGAAAACTGACAAAAAGCTGACAAAAACTGATATGATCAAGCTCAAGTTTTCTTGCTCAGACAAAGCTGGGTTATGAGTATGAGTTGCTTTTTGTATTTTATTTTTGTCAAGATCCTACTCATCAGTTAAAAAAATCTTGCTTTTTTTTGCTATACTATCTGCATGTCAAACCTTCTTTTTTTCCCTGAACTTTTTTCCCTTAAAAAAAATAAAAAGTTTTATTTATTGTTTTTATGGTTAATAATTTTTTTTACCTCATACGTTCATCACCCATCTCCAATTTCAGCAAAATCCTATACGATTGACTCGGTTAAAATCAATGCGGTGTTAAATCAGGACGGCTCGATGGATGTGACCGAGGAAAGAGTCTTTAACTTTAACGGCAGTTTCCGTTTTGCTTATCAGTACATAAACAGTTCCCCAGACCAAACCAAGACTCCGGGCAGGTCTGAGCCTTATAATTTAACCAGTTTTAAACTGTGTGAGCAGGAAGTTTGTTATGAACAAGTTGAAGAAACTCTTGCGGAAACCAACAGTTCTCCTGCCACTTTTTATTTAATCCCTGAACCTGACCGGTATTATCTAAAATGGTTTTACCAGGCTTATAATCAGTCCAAAACCTTTACCTTGTCTTATACAGTTGAGAATGCCATCACTCGTCATCAAGATATTGATGAGCTGTATTATCAATTTGTTGGCAAAGGTTGGGAGCTTGATCAGAGGAATGTTAAGGTCGGCCTAACCTTAAATCTTGAGCCTAAGGACCCAAGTTTTGGTCAACAGTTGCAGGCTTGGTTGCATAGTCAGAGCAAGGGTGTGGTCTCAATTGATTCTGAACGCGAGATTTTCTTTACCATTGATCATCTAAAAAAAGGTAATTTTCTTGAAGGCAGAGTCTTGTTTCCGCAAAACACCTTTAATCAAGCGGTGACCGGCAGTTTGTCTCAGCAAGAAATTGTAGCTCAAGAAGATAAATATATTCGGCAAGAACAAATCAAGGCTTGGAAAGAGCGGGCCTTGTTTGCTGGTCAGGTGTTGATCAATCTAGTCTTACTTTATGCCATTATTAAGGAGATTCAGCACTTTAATAAATATGCTAAGAATACACCTCTGTCAAAAGTAAACCCCACCAATACTTTGTGGGAGCCACCCAGTGATTTAAACTCTGCTCAGGTTTATCAGCTGTTAAACTCATCAAAAACTCTTGCGCCACAGGTTTTTACTTCGCTGGTGTTATCGATTGTGCAGGCCAAAAAAGCTAAGATAATCAGGAGTGATAAAAAGGTTGGTTTTATCAACAAAGATTATGAGTATGGTTTGGAAAAGGTGACTGATGAGCTACAGTTACAAGCAACTGAGCTGGATGAGATTCAGCAACAGGTCTATGAGTTTATCTTTAACACAATTGGTTCAGGTCAGAACAAGGTTATGTTCAAAAAGATTGTTAGTTACTGTCAGCGTAATCCCACATACACGCAGAGCTTTTTGAAAAACTTAGAAACAAGAACAGTTGAGAAAAATTTTGCCGAGGAGTATTTTGATAAAAAAGCATATGACAAGATGAAGGATCGGTCCTGGACATGGATTGTTGTCTTGATTGTGGCAAGTTTTATCTTAACTCTTGGTCGATCTCTAGTGATGGTCTTTATCTTTGTCTTGATCTTGAGTTATGTGCATATCTTGAAACGGACTGAAAAAGGTTCTCTCGAGGCTTCTCAGTGGAAGGCGTTTGACAATCATTTAAAACAGTATCAAAAAACTAAAAAATACCCGATCGACTCGATTATTATTTGGGAGAAGTACCTTGTTTATGGCACCATGTTGGGTGTATCAGCCAAAGCACTCTCTCAGCTACCGATTAAGTTTGCTGAAGCTGACACACAAATGACATCCCAGACCCTAGGTTATTGGGGAGTTATTGGTGGGGTTGACGGCTCCAGCGGAGTTACCAAGGCCGGGCAAGGCTTGGGTAGCTTGTCAACTAGTTTAGGCTCGATAACCCAGAGTTTGAACTCATTATCAGCTGTAAGTAAGTCAAGTTATGGCGCCAGTGGGGTTGGTTCTTCAGGAGGATCTTCTGGAGGCGGGGGTGGTGGCGGTGGAGGCGGTGGCGGAGGCGCTGGTTAAAACCAGTTTTTTTTAGAGATAAATAATTATTTAACCTTTTAGATAAAAAATAATCAAGAGCGTGATTTAGAATGAGATAGTTAGTAATTACTAAATTAATACATGACAGAAATAAATCGTCTTGAAGACAACGGTTCTGGCAACAACGGTTCTGGCAACAATGGTTCTGGCAAAAACGGCTCTGGCAACAATGGTTTTGGCAACAACGGTTCTGAAAGACTGGGAAGTGAGGGCCTCAGTCCAGGCAAATTTAAGGAGTTGATTTATAATGCTGAATTACCCAAACTCGATTTTCAGGAATCAGCTGAGTTTGGTTCTCGAATGATTAAATTAATTGATGATCAAACAGCTAGACTTGTTTCAATTAAAACAGCTATTATCGAGAGTGAATCTATGTTCACTCAAGAACAATTAAAGGATAGCGAATTAATGCTGGAGCAAACTAGCTTACGGGCAATGGCTGACTCAAGTTTAAAGCATCTTCGTAAAGTTATAGATTTGATTGAAAAAATTTTATTGAAAACGATGACTGTAGATTCATTTAAAGTCATGCAAGGTGAGATTCTTGACAACCTTACTCTAGGAATTTCATATTTGTTGTTTGCAACAGGAATATTTAAAGGACGTGAAGTCTCACTTAAACTAAAATTTTATGGCCTAGATTCTATAGTAACGGAAAGTTTAGAGTTTGCAGAAGCGCTCAAAACTTTGATCAACAAATTCTATTACACTCGATTTAATAAACTTGAACCAGATAATAGAAACTAGCAATCATGATTCAACCTTGGAGCTATCAATATCAAGACATTAATTTTTTTGTGGTTTATTGTTGCGACCAAGATTAGATAGCTTAAACAGTTCGGTCACACCTCAGCTGATTCTTAATCAGTTTTTAATCTTGGAACCAAGAGTGGCTTGCCTTGAGGTAGTTTAATTGAATCCAGCGGTACTCCCAGCATTGATAAATTATTTTTTTAGATCCTCTGATACACAGGCAAGCTTTGAAGATGAAGTTTTAGCAAGATGGTTTTCTGGCAGAGGAAGAGCAGTGCTTGAATCTGATAGATTGAGGTGATTCGGTTATGGTTCTGCTGAGATAAATAAACAATCATCAATACTTAAGTCATTGGCGCTTGAGATTTGCATCTTGCGCGAGAAGATCTCAATCTCATCCTGAGTGAGACGCTGATCAGCTATCTGCAACACAGTCTCTGCCTTGATTAACCACCAGCGTTGGAACTGTTGATCAGGACCAAGAACACTCAAGATTATAGTGGGTATAACTGGAGAGGGAGTCTCACCCACAACTGGGTCAATATAAAGTTCTTTTGCCTCAGTCAAGATTTTGCGATGGGTCTCTAAATCAATTGGTAGAGTTTGCAGAGCGCCAGACACTTGAGTACTTGATTTCACTAGGTTATGACCACTCACCGCATAACCATAAGGTTTAAGTTTTTCATTGAGTTGCGATATAACCTGGGTAATTTGTTCTGCGGAAAGCTCGTTCTGCACCTCACTAGGAGTGATACACTCTTTTTGCTTAGCAAAAAGAGATCGGTTGTGAGACGGTTCCCTGTTCATAATAGCCTTAGCTGACACAAACGCGATCACGGTCATCCAGATTGCTGCATTGACTGTGCAACCTATAACTTCTTTACGCTGACGCCGTCTACTTTTAGCTCGATCCTTTTCTATTGAACCTGACATAGAGTGCCTTAAAGTTTTGGCAAGTAATAGTTTGAATCTGTTAGATATGCATATTGTATCCTATAAAGATTTTTCTACAATCGTTTTTTCAACAGTGATCTGTTTCCAATAAAGATTCCTCCCTGCATAGCAGTTTTTGGTTGTTAAAGAAATGCTAATATTAACGAACTTGTACAGTAATTGAGATTTTTTTAGTAAAAAATTTACTCGTTTTGAATCAGAGTCACTAGTGTCTGCGTTACTTATTGTAGAAAAACTTAAACATTAAGGTTTTGTGTTGTTCTAGTGATCTTATTTTTTTTTAGTTAGCAATCATTTTCTTGAATAATACTGCAAAGTTAAATTTTAGATTATTGAAATATTCATTGATATTTTTTAAAATTCATTGACATATTGCGTATTTTTTTATAAAATACTCTCACACTTGCCCACTGGTGTTTTAATTATTTTCCTGCCTTTTTTTGGCATGTCAATTTAATGAAAAAATTATTCATTATTATCTTATTGCTTTGTTTTTCAATCTTTACCCATGGAGGTGTGCTTGCTGTATCAAAGAGCCACTCTTACTCCCCTAAGCAACATCAGTCAGAAAGTGATGCTCCCAAAAATGCGCTCATAATATATTCTATTCCTGAAGATGAAAAACAGGATTATCTTCAAAATATTCATAGGTTTATCAGCATATTAGAATCTCATTGGAATGTCCATATTTCAGCAGTAGATTATTCTGAAGTTGACAGATCAATTTTAGACAAATTTCCTTACTTGATTTTTATTGAGTTAAATCGAGAAACGCTGGCTTCAGACCTATTTGCTAGTATTGCTCGTAACACTCAAGCTAAAACGGCCTGGATTGGTTATGGCTCAGAAGCTTTTGTCTCTGATAGCGAAACGATGGGTCTTGGTGTTTCTACGAATGAGGTATTTTATAAAGGAGTCTCATTTCAGACCTCGCCTCAATTTAAGGTTTTTACAACTCATCCTGATAATTTAGATGATTTTACCACCTTAGCAACTTTTCTTGATAAGGATAAGCAACTTAAGCCTTTGATAAGTATTTACCAAGAAAAACATATTCTTATTCCTTTTGTTTTGCCTTATTATTATCAAATAAATGATTCTTCTTTACCTTTTATTGATGTTTTTCATTATTTATTGGGTCATCATGAAAGAAGTGAGTCTCAGCCTGCTTTATTAAGACTAGAAGATGTAAATGTTCATACTTATCAAAATCCATTTAATCTAATTAGAGCTCATAAATATTTAACTGGCAACAATATTCCCTATCACGTTGCTTTTATAGAAAGATATATTGATCCCCAAAAAGGGATTGATTGGAGTTCTTCTTATTCAAAGCGATATCTCAACACGATTAAAGAAATAGCTCAAGATGAGCAAGTGGTGCTAGTGCAACATGGCTATACTCATCAGGTAAGAAATGAAGTGAGTGGTATTGGTTTTGAGTTTTGGGATGCTCAAGAAAATGGTCCTTTAAAATTTGAAACACCTGCCTATGCAGAAAATAAAATTAAAGATGTCCGTCAGGCTATGGCAAGCTATGATTTACCCATACCTGATATTTGGGAAACACCTCATTACCAAGCTAGTGAGATTAGTTACAAAGTATTTGAAGAGTATTATTCACTCAGATATGAGGAGATTCCAGACATAGGAACACTCCCGTTTGCAGTATCAGTAAATAATACAGTTTTTTTTCCGGAAAATTTAGGGTATATCTCAGATTCTGAAGAAGATTTAGAAAGAATCCAAGCTACCTTGCGCCAGCTGAATACTTTTGAAGACCCAATAGCTTCTGGTTTTTGGCACCCTTGGAGAAAGATTCCAGAGCTTGAACAGTATATCCAGTTAATTCGAAATAATGGATTTGAGTTTGTTTTGGCTTATGATTTATTAGAAGATTATGGCGAGGCCAGCACTGCTGTCACTACTCTGTCGTGGTTTGATAAAATGTATTTTTCTGATATTTCTTTTGTGGCTTTAATAGTGATATTTACCACTGGTGCCATTATTTTTTTTAAAAATACTTATTATGTAAAAAAACACTTAAGATTAATAAAAAAGTTTTCTTCTTTTATGTCCAAAATTGAGAAAGAACTTTTTCAAGACAAGAGAAAACTACCACGCTTAGGCATCATGATTCCTGCCAGAAATGAAAGCTTAGTTATTGGTAACACGTTGAGGAATGTTGCAGGTGCTGATTATCCAAAATATAAAATGAAGATATTTGTCATTGTTGATGAACGGGAACTGGAAGCTAATCAAGTCTTGACCACAAAAGAGGTGGCTCAAAAAACAGCCAGTGAGTTACATCAAAAATATGGTAAAAAATTTATTTATATTGTTCAAGTTCCAAAATGGTATAGCGGTGCATTTGGTAGTCGAGTAAAAAATTATGCGGTTTCAACTAAAGGACGAGCTTTAAATTACTGCCTGCAAAAAGTTGGTAAATTTAATCTAGATATGATCGGAGTTTTAGATGCTGATGGTCGGTTGAGCAAGGATGTGCTCAAGGAGGTTGCTTATAAAAGATTGAGAGACAAAAGCAAGATTTTGCAAGGCTCTGTATTTCAAGTTGGTAATTTTTCTAAAGCTAGGTTGGTAGGGGTTGCTGCTAGTCTTGAGTTAGCACTTCATCATTTGACTGAGTTACCAATTAGATTGCAAAAACAGGGAGCCTTGCAATTTTTAGCTGGGACAAATTATTTTATTGACACGCAATATATCAAGGATGTGAAGGGTTGGAATCATCAAGCTTTAGTTGAGGATGCTGAGCTAGCTTTAAAGTTATTTGTATTAAAAAACACGGTTG
>Ga0265293_10011715_pt1 | contig 11841 bp, 13 predicted proteins | sample Munlanlewell138R_FD_192505 | JGI IMG/M metagenome (GOLD analysis project Ga0265293, IMG submission 192505) | Leachate microbial communities from a municipal landfill in Southern Ontario, Canada - Leachate well 138R | ecosystem: Engineered > Solid waste > Landfill > Unclassified | place: Canada... | reverse complement strand
CTCCAAAGTCTATGCCTCGGGGCATCAGGCGCTGCACGACATCAACCTGGACATTCAGCGTGGCGAGATTTTCGCGCTGCTGGGTCCGAACGGGGCCGGCAAAACAACGCTGATCAATGGTATCTGTGGCCTGATCAACCTGACGTATGGCCAGGTCACCATCAACGGATTTGACCATGTTCGTCATTACCGACAGGCGCGCGCCTGCATTGGCCTGGTTCCACAAGAGCTTACGGCAGAAGCCTTTGAAAAAGTCTGGAATACCGTCAGCTACAGCCGAGGCCTGTTCGGCAAACGTCCTGATCCGGCATTGATTGAAAGGATTCTCAAGTCATTGTCACTTTGGGACAAACGTCACAGCCGCCTGCTGACGCTATCGGGCGGGATGAAGCGGCGCGTGCTGATTGCCAAAGCCCTCTCGCACGAACCGCCCATACTGTTTCTTGATGAGCCCACCGCCGGCGTGGATGTTGAATTGCGAAAAGGCATGTGGGATGTCATTCGCGAACTCAAGAACAAGGGCGTGACCATCATTCTGACCACACATTACATTGAAGAGGCCGAAGAAATGGCCGACCGCATTGGCGTGATCCGGCAAGGCCGGCTTATTCTGGTGGAAGACAAGCACACCCTGATGCGGTCACTGGGCAAGAAAGAACTGGCACTTGAACTGCAACGCCCTCTGCACGCCCTGCCGGCCGCGCTGCAAGACCCCCACATCAGCCTTTCTGCTGATGGCCGACGGCTGGTGTATACCTACGACAGCCAGACGGGGCAAACCGCGATTGCGTCATTGCTCAGCCGGCTGTATGACGCCGGCGTGGTCTATACCGACCTGCAAACACGGCAAAGTTCGCTGGAAGACATTTTTGTTGACCTGATCAAGGAAGACGCATGAACCTGCAGGCCATTCGCGCCATTTACCTGTTTGAAATGTACCGTCTGCGCCGTAACCTGTCGCAAAGCCTGATTGCTCCGGTCTTGTCAACGTCGCTGTATTTTGTGGTGTTCGGGTCGGCCATTGGCAGCCGCATGCAGGACATTGACGGTGTCAGCTATGGCGCCTTCATCGTTCCGGGGCTGATCATGCTGTCAGTACTGACGCAAAGCATTTCGAACGCGTCGTTCAGCATTTATTTCCCCCGCTTTACCGGCACCATTTATGAGTTGCTTTCGGCACCGGTGTCTTACCTTGAGATTCTGGCCGGCTATGTCGGCGCCGCCGCCAGCAAGTCGTTACTGCTGGCGCTGATCATCCTGGGCACCGCTGCATTTTTTGTACCCTTGCAAATTCAACACCCGGCCTGGATGCTGGTTTTCCTGGTGCTGACCGCCCTGACTTTCAGCCTGTTCGGGTTCATCATCGGCGTTTGGGCCGACAGCTTCGAAAGCCTGCAAATCGTACCGCTACTAATCGTAACCCCCCTGACGTTCCTGGGCGGCAGCTTTTATGCCATTTCAATGCTGCCGCCATTCTGGCAGGCCGTCAGTCTGTTGAACCCGGTGGTCTACCTGATCAGCGGTTTTCGCTGGAGCTTTTATGGCAGTGCCGATGTCAGCCTGGCCACCAGCCTTGGGGTGACATTGGCAATACTGGTGGTCTGCATGGGCATTGTGGCCTGGATCTTCAAGACCGGATACCGGTTGCGGCAATAACAACAGACCCTGCGCCAATACATGTCAAATGCGCCAAAACAGCTTATTAAGCGAGCGCACACCCGCCGCTACGCACCTGGTAAATCACAGATCAGTCACGAAAATTGTTGAATTGCAGCGGCAGATCGACCTCTTGCTGGCGCAACAAGGCAATGGCCGCTTGCAAGTCATCACGCTTCTTGCCAGTTACCCGCAGTTTTTCACCGTTGATCTGGGTTTCAACCTTGAGCTTGGCGGCCTTGACGGCAGCGATCAGCTTCTTGGACACCGCTTGCTCAATTCCCTGGCGAACCGTGATTTTCTGGCGCGCGCCTGCCACGTTTTCCAGTAAATCACCCTCTTCCAGACAACGCACGTCAATACCGCGAGCCGACAGGCGACCACGCAGAATATCGAGCATCTGGCGTAACTGGAAGGGACTGGGTGCGATTTGTGTCACCACATACCCTTCCAGCTCAAACGAGGCATTGCTGCCCTTGAAGTCAAAGCGGGTGGACAGCTCACGGTTGGCCTGATCCACCGCATTGGACAATTCGTGCTTGTCGACTTCCGAGACGACATCAAATGAAGGCATGACGAGTTTCCTTGAAAATTAAAACAAACCGAATAACGCCAGCACCAGCGGCACCGCCAGTGCCGTTGCAATGCCGTTAAGACATAACCCCAGTGCCGAAAAGGCCCCGTTGGTTTCACCCACCTGAATCGCTTTGGCCGTGCCAATCGCATGCGCTGATAACCCTTTGGTAAACCCGTGAATGACCGGGTCAGAGATGTTCAGAAGCTTGAGCACCGGGCCGGTCAGGACCGCACCGGCAATACCGGTAATACCCACGGCCACCGTCGTCAGTGACGGAACCCCGCCTGTCAGTGCCGCCACCTCGACGGCAATCGGCATGGTGGCGGATTTTGGCGCCAGGGACAATAGGGTTTCTGTAGATGCACCAAACAGCCAGGCAATACCCAACGCTGACAAAATCGCAGTGAAGCACCCCACCACCAGCGCCACACCGATGGGCTTCCAGAGGTGCCTGAGCCGGGGCAACTGCGTATACAACGGTACGGCCAGTGCCACGGTTGCCGGACCAATCAGGAACATGAAAAAGCGGGTACCTTGCTCGTAGGCAGCATAGGGTGTACCCGTCAGCAGCAAAACACCCACAATCACGACAACCGAGGTCAATACCGGCAACAGCGCCGGATGACTGCCGGCCCGCTTGTACAGCGTCAGGGCGGCAATATACACCAGCAGCGTAAACGTGATCCAGACCACCGGCTCGGCCTGCATCTGGATCCAAACCTGGGCAAAGGCCTGTTTCATGATTTTTCCCCTTGCTGACGCTTCATCATCCAGGACAAGGTCAACGCCGTAACCGCGATGGTGATAACGGTACCAACGATGCAGGCCAGCAAAAACGGCAACCATTCTTGCGAAAGGCGGTCGAAATGCAGCATGATGCCGGCAACAGCCGGAATGAACAACAGCATCAGGTGCTGCAAGACATGACGCGCCGTATCGCGCAGCGCGGCGGGCAGGCGGCCGAGCCACACCAGCCCGCCAAACAGGGCGAGCAACCCGATCAGGGCACCCGGTATGGGCAACCCCGTAATGCGTACAAACACTTCGCCCAGCAGCTGCAACACCAGCAACACGGCAACAACACACAAAACAGGCATTCTGGGTTTCTCCTGGATTAACGAATGGTGAGAACGCAAGGTGACGGCACTGCACAGCCTGGAAAATCAGACAATACCGCACGCCCCGTTAAGGAAAAGGTCAGATGGCAAACGTTACAATGGCCGAAGCACCACAAGCAACCGCCCGTCTGCGACTCGCGCCATCCGGCCTGCCTGTACCCCAACGGTTCAGCCCATACATGCCCGTCAACGCCGAACCCGTCCAACTTACCTAAAGCACTGCACGTGTCCGCACAAACCTCTGAATTCAGTCTTCGCAAAATTGCTGTAGCCGCCTTCGGCCCGTCAATCCTGTTCGGCATCGGCGAAGGCGCCATTTACCCGGTCATTGCCCTGACGGCCCGCGAACTGGGCGCCTCATTGGCGCTAGCCGGGTTAATCGTTGCGCTGTTGGCCATCGGCTCTTTGATCAACAATATTCCCGCCGCCCTGGCTACCGCACGCTGGGGTGAGCGTCGCGCCATGGTCGGTGCCGCCATTTTAAGCGCGATCGGGCTGGGTGCTTGCCTGCTTGCCCCCACTACGTGGGTACTTGGTATCGGTGTGCTGATAATCGGCATGGCAAACTCGGTCTTCCTGCTGGCTCGCCAAACCTACCTGACCGAAGCGGTACCGATCCATATGCGTGCCCGGGCATTGTCCACGCTGGGCGGAACAACACGCATCGGGCTGTTCATCGGGCCGTTTGCGGGTGCCGGCCTGATGCACTTTGTCGGATTACCCGGGGCCTATTGTGTAGCGCTCATCGCCATGCTGGGCGCCGGGGCACTGGCCTTCTTTATCCCGGACCTGGAAGGCAAGCCGCAACACGGGAAAGTACTGTCAGGGGCTACCAACCCGCCAGGCGTGCCCAACCCGGGCATGCTGTCAATCGCGCGGGCTCACTCGACGACGTTCATGACCCTGGGTCTGGGTTGCCTGCTGGTGATGGCCATACGATCATGCCGCCAGGTTGTGATCCCGTTATGGGCTGTACATATTGGGGTCGATGCCACAACGACGGCGGTCGTCTACGGCCTGATGGGCGCGGTCGACATGCTGTTGTTCTACCCCGCCGGCAAGCTGATGGACCAAAAAGGTCGCCTGTCGATTGCACTGCCGTCAATGTTTATCATGGGCAGCATGCTGCTTTTGATGCCATTTGCCGAAAGCCTGACCGCCTTCGTGATCGTCAGCATGCTCCTCGGCTTCGGCAACGGCATCGGTTCGGGTCTGATCATGACGATCGGCGCCGACGCATCCCCAGCCCACGGGCGACGCCATTTTCTTGGACTGTGGCGATTGCTGTCGGATATCGGGGGTAGTGGCGGGCCACTTTTGCTGTCTGGCCTTACTGCGCTGGTTTCGTTGGGTGCCGGCATTGCCACGATTGGCGGCCTGGGCTTTGCAGCGGCCTGGGTGTTCTGGCGATGGCTGCCAAGGCCAACGGACCGCGCAACACCCTGAAAAGAACCATCTTCTTGTCAGTGCCGGCAATCGCTTGATCGCATTGAAGGTATACCCCGATCAGTTCAACGGCGTATTCCAACCTGTTTTACACCGTGCGTCATGACATCTACCCATGTAGCATGACCTCGCGGTGTACTATGTGCCCGATCATTCCAGCCCTGCTTTTAACTCTTTTATTGTCCGAGACACCCCATGCGTTTACTGATTGCCCTTATTTTGCCTTGGCTGACTTTTTTCACTATCGGCCGACCATTTGCAGGCTTGATCTGCCTGATTCTGCAAATCACACTGATCGGCTGGATACCAGCAACCATCTGGGCGGTGTATGCACTAAGCCAGTACAAAACAGACAAAAAAATCGAAAAGGCGCTTGGGCAGCGCTGATTTCCAGGCAGATATCAACAGGCGTCGGTCACAACGACGCCTGGCCGGTTTGACTAATCTACGACGTCTGTTCTGCTGACTTACAGCAATTCTTTGCGCAGTTCTGCAGCGCTTTTCGGCGATAGCAAGCCTGGCGCAATATCCAGCACTGACATGGCACCCACAGCACCTTGCTGACGCAAACGATAGGCCGCCCGCGCATAGGCCACAAGCACGCTGGCCGTGAACTCGGGGTTGCTGCCCAGCTTCAGGCCAAACTCCATGATTTGCGCACTGTCGGTACCCGTTGTACCGCTACGAATTACAAACCCGCCGTGCGGCATCGCGCCATGATCACGCGCCAGTTCTTGCGCAGTGATGAAATTTACGGTGGTGTCGTAATCGGCAAAGTAATCGGGCATAGTAACGATGGCTTCCCTGACCGCATTCGCGTCAGCCCCGGCTTCGAGCACGACATGACACTCGCGGGTGTGCTTCTCACGTGTTTCAAGCACAGGACGCGTACCACTGCGAACTTTCTCGATGGCCTCTGACGAGGGAATCGTGTACTGAACGGCCCCTGCCACACCCGGTACCCGGCGAACCGCATCTGAATGCCCCTGGCTCAAGCCTTTGCCCCAGAAGGTGTAGGTTGCCCCTTCAGGCAAAATGGCTTCGCCGTACAGACGGTTGATTGAAAACAGGCCCGGGTCCCAACCCACCGAAATGACGGCGACACGTTGGCCCGCCTGGGCCGCCGCATCAACCGCTGCAAAATACTCAGGCACTTTGGCGTGGGTATCGAAACTGTCAACCGTGTTGAACAAAGCAGCCAGAGCAGGCCCTTGCTCGGGAAGGTCAGCTTTCGAGCCGCCACACAAAATAAGCACATCGACGGCATCGACAAAATCGGCGATCCGGTCCAGTGCATAGACGGGCACGCCAGTAGTTTGAATGACGAGTTTGCCCGGGTCGCGTCGGGTGAAAACGCCAACGAGTTCCATGTCAGGCGAACGTTCAAGGGCCGACTCAACGCCACGCCCCAGGTTGCCATAGCCTGCAATAGCGATCCTGATCTTGCTGTTCATAGTGAAGTGAAATCCATAATAAGTTATTGCGAGGCAGGAATACACTGCCACCCGCATGGCTTATTGTAAATCGAGACCCGCCAGAGGCTTTTACGAAGACCTTCCCCATTTCCACTGAACGCACGGGCCCATGGCATCACAGTCATGTCATGAAAGACACCTAAAGCAAGCCAATAGCCCGCTTCAGAATACCGGCAGAATACTGGCTGGCGACATGAGTCAGAAAACTGTTGAAGTCGTGACTGGCCTCATCATCTGCCCGGTCGGAAACCGTTCTGATGATGGCAAAAGGGGTGCCGTACTCATGACAAACCTGCGCTACAGCCGCCCCTTCCATTTCAACGCACACCACATCGGGTAACGTGTCACGCAACGCCTGGGCCGCCGCCGCACTGCTGACAAACTGGTCACCGCTTGCGATCAACCCGGTATGCACATTGGGTGCTGACAGGTTGAACGCCTGCCGCGTCGCCACGGAAATGTCCTGCTCCCAGTCAAGGGCAAGATAATCACGCGCTGCCTTCTCCAGCAAACGGCTCAGCCCATGGTCGGCATCGATCCGACTCAGTGCCAACAACGGTATTTCATGACGCGGAAACAAGGGACTTGCATCCAAATCGTGATGCAGCAACGATGAGCCGACCACGACATCACCCACACGGGCATTCCCGGCAATACCGCCCGCCAACCCGGCAAACAAGACACGGTCGACACCGAATTCCCGTATCAGGGTTACCGTTGTGGCCGCCGCCGCGACTTTGCCCATGCGGGCAAGCACGACCACACAAGGCCGCCCGTACAACACCCCCTGGTGATAATCGCGCATGCCAATGCGCGTTACGGTCACAGACCCCATTTTTTCAAGCAAGGCGGCAATTTCGCCATGCACGGCGGCCATGATGCCGATACGTTGCATTCCGTCCCCTTTGATAGATCCGGCAGAAACTCGCGGATTCGGTGATTATAGGATCATGCGGTTGTCACTCTGCGAGATCATTCTGATCACACTCCACTTCAGGCTGGAGAACCCTCTCTTGCGCGCCCTGATCAGTCAAAGTGTTGCCTGGCTAGCTGCCATGCTTGCTGCAAACGGTACGCACAAGTCACGTCGGCATAACCGAGTCGTTGCGCGATTTCGTTCATGTCAAGGTTCTGTTCGAACAAACCGGCTGCGTAGCTGTTCCGCAGACGTTGGGCAGTGATCACCCCAAAACGCGGGTCAACGAAGGACAGAGGTTTGAAAAAATCCCGAATTACACGCGCTACCGTACTTGGATGCATGCCATTGGCATCCTTTTGACTGCAAAACAACAAAACGTGCCTATGTTGACTGCGAGCGAGTCGGTGCTCGCTCCAATCCACAAGCCAGGACGCATCAGGGTCTTGAAGTGTTTGCGTGCGGGCTACATGAGCGGCAGATCCGGCAATTTTTATCCAGATGGAATTTCTGTTTCTTTGCGGAATGATGTCTGAAGTTTTTAGAGCGAGGGCCTCGGACACCTTTAGACCAGCGCACAGGAACGATGCAGCCAATGCCCTGTCGCGGATATTCCTGGACCACGATTTCCCGTTGCTGCACACGAAAGGTCCGGAGGTATCGGCTGGATCAGGGGCAACGACATTGAGCAGGTAGTCATGCAATTGCCGGCATTGCGCCGGGTTGTAAAAAAATGTCGCGTCATTCGTCTTCGCCTGCTTCCAATAGGGGTCGAACAAGACCTGGTACGAGCGTACCGGATTGACCAGATGTTCAAGACAAGATGAGTTTCTATCAATGCTTTCATGCATGGCATCAAAAGCTCGCTCGATGAGACGAAGTTAGCGTTGCCGCTGAGCGATATCTTGAACAGGCAAAGGATGCGGCGCGGCAAGAACCAATACAAGTTGACGGTTCTGCAAATCCCTGGCGCTCCAAAGCCATGCATAGCCTCACCAACCCGGTACGCCGGGCCGGCGAATAATGCTAAAAAACTTGCTCAAAAACCGAGGCTGCTGAGCAGATCATCGACTTGATCCTGACTGGAGACGACATCCGCTCGCGTTGGATCAATTTGAGGACCGTTAATCAGACCCTCATTGGCATTGACCTGCTCGCGAGCATCTGGAGGAGCATTCTGAATCAGCACGTCGATCAGTTCAGATTCAATAGTTCCAATCAGGGCCATCATTTTGGTAATCACCTGCCCGGTCAAGTCCTGGAAGCTTTGCGCCATCATGATTTGCATGAGATAGCCGGACAACGCATTCTGGCTCTCGATCCCCTGCTCAAGCAAGGTCTTGAGCTTGTCAGGATCAACAGACTTGCCTTCATTCAGGTCGGCCAGCATGGTTTTCATGGCGCGCCCATGATCATCAACCAACGGTTGTGCAGCTTCGATAGTGCCGAGCACTTCGGTAGCGGCCTGTTCGGTCATCCGTGCCACATACCGCAGCCGTTCACGGGCATCCGGAATCGCCTGTGCAGCCTGCTCGATGGTCTGGTTTAACCCCAGTTCGTACATGCTGTTGCGCAGCAATCGGGTCAATTGCCCGATACGTACCAGCACATCTTCTTGCCCAGCTGCGTCCAGCTTGCTTTGTGGCATTACGTTATCTGCATCGGCCCCATGTGAGATTCCTGCCATCATGCCGCTCCCATTTTTTCAAAAATTTTCTGCAGCTTCTCTTCCAGAACCGCTGCGGTAAACGGCTTTACCACATAACCGGATGCCCCGGTCTGGGCTGCAGCCACGATATTTTCTTTTTTGGCCTCGGCAGTGACCATCAACACCGGGATCTTGGCCATGGCAGGATCAGCACGTATATTGGACAACATGGTCAGCCCGTCCATGTTGGGCATGTTCCAATCTGCAAGCACAAGTGTAAAGCCGCCCGATTTCAACTTCTCCAAGGCCTGAACGCCATCCTCCGCCTCGTCGACGTTCTCAAAGCCCAAATCTTTGAGCAAATTGCGAATAATACGCCGCATGGTGGGAAAGTCATCAACAACCAGTATTCGAATCGATTTATCCATAACAAGCCTTTGTTTATTTACTTAATTTGCGAAGATCAAGTATCACACGCAGAATGAGCACATCCCGTATGACAATCATTCGCATCAGCTGCTCAATATTGTAGATGGAGCCGCACAACACCGCATGCAGTCGATCCCATATGAAAAAGGTTAGACGCCCTGAAACGCCTAACCCCTTGTTCTACCTCTGGTTATAACGGTTCACGAGACGTGTTGAAACGACGTGAGACCCGTATGGATCATTCCCACTTAGTTATCAATAATAGTAAAATTCAATTCTAAATCAATGCCTTGTGAAATACCTATCCTACAATACCACGAAAAAATGCCATGTAGAAAAAAGCGCTAATCCCTAGATCCAGAATTGAACTTTGAGCGCAACCCTAAGTTTAGATTTTCCCATCGGGCATGAAGTCTGGTGCCTGCGGCACCATCTCAGACGAGCCGGTCCCTACGTATCCAGCATGTCCCACTCATCGCCAAGCATCCAGCGGATCGCGGATAATTTTCCATTAATCATCCCCCACTCGAAGTCACTCCAAGGCCCAAGATCGTTGACGCCAAGCTCTTCTTCAGTCCGCTTCATGGCTGCGAGCATTCCTTCCCAAATTGTGTCAACCATCAGGCCACGACGCTCTTCTGGCGTCGCTCTTTCCCACACCTCTTTGGACACCAACCTCTCGTCTCCGCGTTCAACACGATCAATGATGCCCCACTTCCTGTTGTACCAAACCTGTTGAGTCAGCCTTTGTTCGACTTCCAACAGCTCAGATAGCTGTCGTGGCTCCTGGCTATATTCACGATCAAACTTAATCTCCTCGATTAAGTCGTTCGCGAACTCGCCGAGTAGGGCGCCCAAGTTGGTCGAGTATCGAGAATGCTCCCCATCAAAAAGAGCGGCTAAGTCTGGGTGCGGCAACCGTGTATCTGCTCCCTTCTGACTGAAATCATGGATGTTGTGAGTCACGAATGCGAATACGTCATCACCCTCACGTTTGGCAAGCGCATCGATGTATGTCTCGATAATGATGGCGTCACCGATGCCATTCATCTGCCGGTGAAATGGGGCCACCTTGGCAATGGCTCGATCGGCTGCGCGGGTTTTGATACTGTCACTGACTGGCACCGGCTCAGCCGAGGTGAATAGCTGTTCGATCAGGCCTACGGCCTCGTTCACTGCCTCACCACCAGTTGCGATACGGTGATCAACTTCGTTTAGCTGCGCAAGTGTCGATGCTCGCCCTTCTTCTGGGGCAAACTGTACGATTGCCTCTCTAACCCGTTTGAAGTGGCTCGAAAGGCTAGCTCTGCTAGCTGCCATCACTCGGTCCCGGTTTCGCGCAAACTCATCAATGATGATCTGCGGCAGAATGAGCTTTACCTCACCTGTTTCCGTCATCCTGGACAGAGCATCTAGCAGGGGAAGATGGCGTGAGTCCTTCGTAAGATCGAGCCAAACCGACGTATCTATTAACAAATTTAAGGTCATTCGCGTTCAGCCTTGCGCCGCCTCTCCGACTCGGTGTCAGCCAGGTCGCCGGGCCACCTCGCCAACTCATCATCGGTTAGACCCGCCAGGATTTGCGGTAAGTTCATGGTTCGGTGCGGCGGGATAGGCAGGTCATTGGACGGCGGGCCGTCAGTGATGAAAAACGGCTCGTCCTGGTCTTCCTGATACGGCTTCGTCATGCAACTTTCTCCTGGCGTTCATCTTGGCCAGTGGCCAAGGCTATTGATGCATTTTGGCCGTCCTATGCCCTCACCAGCTTCGCAGCGCTAGGGTCGTAGATATACCCAGTAATACTGCCATCCTTGATCCGTGCGACAGCCTCATCAATCACAAACAAAGGAACGAGGAACCACTCCTCGGGCTGCACAGGATGGCCAAAGCGATCATTGATAGTGATGCTCAGCCGTGCAGGTGCGAACAGCCGGTGGAACAGGCTCTCCATCCGACTGCGGTTGATGCCTGCGAGCTTGTAGGTCGCTACCACTTCCACTTTCGCCAGCAGATAGGTCGAGTCGTGTTCGGCGTTGGCGATGCGCGCCTCCACTCTGCCACCGGTTACACCCACCTTGTGGATGACATCTCGATGCTGCGCAACATAGGGATGATCGGACAGCGAGCGCAGGACGTAGATCGTGCCGCTTTCGACATCATCGGCTTCAAGCTCACCACCGAAGGAAAGCTGCCCGCTCTCGGGCGAGGCCAGCCGACGTGCGACAGGATCGTCGTAGAACGCGCGCTGGAGAGAGCGCAGCAACAGATTGCTTTCGGTGCCGTTGGAGAAGATAAGGCGCAAGCGACGGTCCACTTCCCCGGCGGTGGTTTTCAACGGTTCGCCGACCTCGGCGACATAGAGCGTGATGCCATCGAGAACGAAAAAATCCCCGGCTTCAATCGCTCGGTTGTCCGCTGTAATGGGCTGAGCCTGACTCAAGCCGGTCTTGACTTCCGTTTGCACACGCTCGAACAGAGGCTTGAACGCATCAAAGTCTTCGCACGGCTTGCGATCCGCAATCTCCTCAGCGGCCCGCTTTTCGGCGCTAGTTCGGACATGGCGCAAGACCGTGATG
>Ga0265293_10011714_pt1 | contig 11841 bp, 7 predicted proteins | sample Munlanlewell138R_FD_192505 | JGI IMG/M metagenome (GOLD analysis project Ga0265293, IMG submission 192505) | Leachate microbial communities from a municipal landfill in Southern Ontario, Canada - Leachate well 138R | ecosystem: Engineered > Solid waste > Landfill > Unclassified | place: Canada... | reverse complement strand
GATCCTGAATTATTAGTTGATACAGTAGGGTCAATCTCCGATTCTTCAATTAATTGGATTAGTAACGGGATTGAATACTATATTGTCTCCTCCGTTTTAGATAAAAACGAGTTATTAACCATCGCCAAATCAATTGGTGTCTTGCCAGTAGCTAAATAGCTATTCGTGTTAAATTAATAAAAGATTAGTAATCAAATTACTAATCTTTTATTTTATTAAAATTGAAAGTATAATCACCATTATCGAGCTAGTTAAAAGATTGATATTGTAAAGATTTTAAACTTTCCCCTACCCCGAAACACAATTTACACAATCTTCAATACAATTTTATCTATTTTTTTTATTGTATGTTATAATAAATAAAGGTGATAAGAGTGAAAAGAAAGCCCGATATAAAAAACAATATAGAAGTAACATCAACCATTAAAACATTAGCTTTTATCCTAATCTTTTTTATCTTAATGTATTTAATTACGGCGCTGATAACTGGGGAAATAAAGTTAAATAAAAAAGATAAAACAGGAAATGATAATACTGCTATTCAATATCAAGAAATATTAGCCGGCGAAATATTTAATAAATTAGAGCCGCAATATTATGTTATCATTTATGATTTTAATAACCACGATTCTAGTATTATTAAATCATTGATTGATCAATATTTTGCCAATGAAACGGCAACTCTAACAAAATTATATGAAGTTAATTTAGGAAACCACTTTAACAAAACTATTAAGAGTGATGTTAGCAAGATTAATACTAGCAATATAAAAGAATTGCAAGTTAAAGATGTCACTTTAATCAAAGTGAAAGATGGTCAAAATATTTTAGCGGTTGAAGGAGTGACGGCTATCAGTAAAACATTACTCGGGGTTAATTAGAAAAAGTGTATAAAACTTATCTTTATTCCATATTATTAATATAGGTTTTAGCGGTCCTTTTGATTAAACAATCCTTATTAAAATGTATTAAATTAATTTGTTTTTATAAACCGAAATGATGCTTAAACATTTATTAGGAGGTGTAGGTGAGATAATGAAGACAACCAACAGTCATAAAACCGGCTTTAGATTAGTAGAAGTTATTTTCATTATGGTGGTAACAACTATTTTAGGAATTGTTATTGGTGCCAGCATTATTTTTATTGATAATAGTAAACAGGCTTTAATAAGTTGTCGTAATGATGTATTAATTGATGATAGTATTAAACAATTAGTAGATACCTACAATTTAATTATCAATAACTATTATGAAGAAGTTGATCAAGCTACTCTTATCAATAGTGCGATTAAGTCAATGTTAGATTCCTTAGAGGATCCTTATTCTCTTTTTATGGATGACGAACAAAGTATTTCTTTTGATGATCGGATGCAGGGTGATTATTCCGGCATCGGAGCGGAAATTTCCCTTAATGAAGAAGGGAAAGTTATTGTGGTTAAAATTTTTAATAACTCCCCGGCTCAGGAAGCGGGGTTAAAACCTAATGATATTATTTTTAAAGTTGATAATAAACCCACCGAAGGTTTAACAACCATGGAAGTGGCGTCATTACTTAAAGGTAAGTCAAAAACAAAAGTAACTGTTACCGTTATTAGAGATAAGCAACAAATCAATTTTGATATTATTCGCAATAAAATTGTTATTGAATCGGTTACTACGCAAACCCATACCAAGAACAACAAAAAGATTGGTTATATTAAAATTGACTTGTTTTCTGACAATACTTATAAGCAGTTTAAAGATCGCTTAATTAAATTAGAAAATCAAAAGATAAATTCTTTAATTATCGATGTTCGGGATAATACCGGGGGCTATTTAAATAGAGTATCAGAAATGATATCATTATTTCTTGATAAAAATAAAGTTATCTACCAATTGGCAAATCGCACCACCACCAAAAAGATATATTCATATACCGATGAAAAAAGGGATTATCCAATCATTGTTTTAATTAACAAATATAGTGCTTCGGCTTCCGAAATAATGGCGGCAGCCTTAAAGGAATCTTATGGGGCGACGATTGTGGGAGAAAAGTCGCTTGGTAAAGGCACGGTTCAACAAACGGTTCGCTTGGAAAATGGGGGCATGTTAAAATATACTATTCAGAAATGGCTTACACCAAAAGGCAATTGGATTAATGGAACTGGTATAAAACCTGATGCTGAGGTAATACAACCGACTGATTATTATCAACAACCAACGGCTACCAATGATTTGCAATTACAAAAGGCTTTAGAAATCTTAAGTCAATTAAAATAAAAAAAGGGGATTAACTTCCCCTTTCTAGCTCCTGCTTCATATTAGAATATTCATTATATTTTTGGGCTATTTTATTTTGATCAGCCTTCTCTAATGGATACCACCCCTTTTTAAATAATAAATCAAATAAGTCTCTTTGGGTATTTTGTGTTTCAGTAAATATTTCTAATAGAGGTTGATAAAGCGCTTCATTACTCATTTCGTTTAAAGCTACCGAGTAGTTATTAGTGATGTTTTTTTCAGACATTAAAATATCATTTAAAATATCTTTGGCATTCATTTCCATAGTGCTAGGTACCTCTTCCTTTGGATTTTGTATCTGGTTGTTATTCATTTTGCTCCCCCTTATTGAGTAAATTTAGAAGTATATTATAATGATTATAATGCATATCGGCTATATCATTTAATATATTAATTACTTCTGAATCTGACGCTTCATTTGCAAAATGAAGTGCCTTTTTGGCTAGTACGAAATTCCAGCTTAGCATATCACTAATGTAAGATAGATCTTTCGTGGAAATCATACCAAGAATATTATTCATTACTCTCCTCCTTTAAAATTGTTTCCTTTATATTATTTGTCAGGGTGGGTTAAATATTCCTTTTTGTTACTAAAATTAAGAAATATACTTAAAAACCGTAATGTTTAAATCTTTTTTACATAAAATAAGTAGGATAAAAAAGTTAATAAAAGTAAAATAAAAGGAGATAAATTAATAAAAGTTGACAAGAATTAAATATAATCAACAAAAAAAGAAAAAAGTTGTTGACATACAAGGGTTAATTTGCTATATTGATAACGCGTTCTTTTATTTTCCATATTAAAAGGCGCTAATGATCTTTGAAAACTGAGCAAAACGTCAATTTGAGAAGCTAGGAAAAAACAAACAAAACCAAAATTATTTTTTTGGAGAGTTTGATCCTGGCTCAGGACGAACGCTGGCGGCATGCCTAAGACATGCAAGTCGAACGAGGTGGCCCAATGAAGAAGGAGTGCTTGCACAATTTTGGATTTGGATTTCCACCTAGTGGCGGACGGGTGAGTAACACGTGGGTAACCTACCTTTTAGTTGGGGATAACAATTGGAAACGATTGCTAATACCGAATGATATATTAGAAGATAACTTCTGATATTAAAAGGCGCTTTCAAGCGTCGCTTTAAGATGGGCCCGCGGTGTATTAGCTTGTTGGTGGGGTAATGGCTCACCAAGGCAACGATGCATAGCCGAACTGAGAAGTTGAACGGCCACGCTGGGACTGAGACACGGCCCAGACTCCTACGGGAGGCAGCAGTTAGGAATCTTCGTCAATGGGGGAAACCCTGAACGAGCGATGCCGCGTGAGTGATGACGGTCTTTTCGATTGTAAAACTCTGTGGTTTGGAAAGAACGACCAAAGTAGGAAATGACTTTGGAGTGACGGTACCATTCTAGAAAGCCCCGGCTAACTATGTGCCAGCAGCCGCGGTAATACATAGGGGGCGAGCGTTGTCTGGATTTATTGGGCGTAAAGCGTGTGTAGGCGGTTTATTAAGTCTAAGGTTAAAGGCTGAAGCTTAACTTCAGTATGCCTTGGAAACTGGTAGACTTGAGTATGGTAGAGGCAAGTGGAATTTCTAGTGTAGCGGTTAAATGCGTAGATATTAGAAGGAACACCAGTGGCGAAGGCGGCTTGCTGGGCTATTACTGACGCTGAGACACGAAAGCGTGGGGAGCAAATAGGATTAGATACCCTAGTAGTCCACGCCGTAAACGATGAGTACTAAGTGTCGGAGTTATTCGGTGCTGAAGTTAACACATTAAGTACTCCGCCTGAGTAGTACGGCCGCAAGGCTGAAACTCAAAGGAATTGACGGGCACCCGCACAAGCGGTGGAGCATGCTGTTTAATTCGACGCTACGCGAAGAACCTTACCTGGGCTTGACATCTCAAGGATCGCTCTAGAAATAGAGTCTCCCTTCGGGGCCGTGAGACAGGTGGTGCATGGTTGTCGTCAGCTCGTGTCGTGAGATGTTGGGTTAAGTCCCATAACGAGCGCAACCCTTATTTTTAGTTACTAACATTTAGTTGAGAACTCTAAAAAGACTGCCGGTGGTAAATCGGAGGAAGGTGGGGATGACGTCAAATCATCATGCCCCTTATGTCCAGGGCTACAGGCGTGCTACAATGGTCAGTATAATAAGACGCAATGTCGCAAGGCGGAGCAAATCTTTAAAGCTGGTCTCAATTCGGATTGAAGTCTGCAACTCGACTTCATGAAGTCGGAATCGCTAGTAATCGCAAATCAGAATGTTGCGGTGAATACGTTCCCGGGTGTTGTACACACCGCCCGTCACGCCACGAGAATCTGTAATACCCAAAGTTGGTAGCCTAACCTTTTAGGAGGGAGCCACCTAAGGTAGGACAGGTGATTAGGGTGAAGTCGTAACAAGGTATCCCTACGGGAACGTGGGGATGGATCACCTCCTTTCTATGGAGAAAGATATTATTTAATAATAATAAAAAGCTCTTAAATTGGAGAAGTTTTGCTTAGTTTTGAGAGATTATCTCTCTAAAATAGTTCTTTGAAAACTGGATAATGTGTAGTCTTGTTTTTTTTCCGAAACAAGACATCAAGGTCTCATTAAATTAGGATAGAAATATCAATAATTGGTGGTTAAATTAATAAGGGCGTATGGCGAATGCCTTGGCACTAGAAGGCGATGAAGGACGCGACGAACAGCGATATGCTTCGGGGAGCCGTAAGTAGCTTTGATCCGGAGATTTCCGAATGGGGAAACCCACTAGTAGTAATGTGCTAGTATCCTATAGTGAATATATAGCTATAGTGAAGCTAACCCGGTGAATTGAAACATCTTAGTAACCGGTGGAAGAGAAAGAAAAATCGATTCCCTTAGTAGTGGCGAGCGAAAAGGGAAAAGCCTAAACCAGTCTTAGGACTGGGGTTGTAGGACCTTATATACGGAGTTACCAAACAATCATGTAGTTGAATTGGCTGGGAAGCCAAACGATACAAGGTGATAGTCCTGTAAACGAAACGTGGTTGTCTCCATAAGGTATCCTGAGTACAGCGGGACACGTGTAATCTTGCTGGAATCTACGGGGACCATCCCGTAAGGCTAAATACTCTCTAGTGACCGATAGTGAACAAGTACTGTGAAGGAAAGGTGAAAAGAACCCCGGGAGGGGAGTGAAATAGATATCCTGAAACCATATGCCTACAAGAAGTCAAAGCCCGTTAATGGGTGATGGCGTGCCTCTTGCAGAATGAACCGGCGAGTTATCATGACATGCGAGGTTAAGTGGAAGACACGGAGCCGAAGCGAAAGCGAGTCTTAATAGGGCGTTTTAGTATGTTATGGTAGACCCGAAACCAAGTGATCTAGCCATGGACAGGTTGAAGTAGGGGTGAAACCCTATGGAGGACCGAACCGTAGTACGATGAAACGTGCACGGATGATCTGTGGCTAGTGGTGAAATGCTAATCGAACTTGGAGATAGCTGGTTCTCCCCGAAATAGCTTTTGGCTAGCCTTGAGATTAGCTCCCCAGAGGTAGAGCACTGAATGCATAATGGCCCCACACAGGGGTACTGAATGTAATCAAACTCCGAATGCTGGGTGAGTATGCTCAGGAGTCAGTGTATGGGTGATAACGTCCATACGCGAGAGGAAAAGAATCCAGACCGTCAGCTAAGGTCCCTAAATTTGTACTAAGTGGGAAAGGATGTGGAGTTGTCAAAACAGCTAGGAGGTTGGCTTAGAAGCAGCTACCCTTTAAAGAGTGCGTAATAGCTCACTAGTCGAATGACACTGCGCCGAAAATGTACCGGGGCTAAGTACAATACCGAAGCTACGGGTTAATACTCATGTATTAATGGTAGGGGAGCGTTCTAAGGGCGATGAAGGTAGATCGTGAGGACTACTGGAGCGCTTAGAAGTGAGAATGCCGGTGTAAGTAACGAAAGATGGGTGAGAATCCCATCCACCGATTGCCTAAGGTTTCCTGGGGAAGGCTCGTCCTCCCAGGGTTAGTCGGGTCCTAAGGCCAGGCCGAAAGGCGTAGCCGATGGACAACAGGTTGATATTCCTGTACCACCTATACAACTGATGGAGGGACGGAGGAGGCTAGAGAGAGCCTGTTATTGGATTCAGGTCTAAGCACAAAGGCTTGTATGTAGGTAAATCCGCATACTTTAAGGCTGAAGTGTGATGGTGACGGAAACTACGGTTTCTTAAATCTCTTGACGCCACACTTCCTAGAAAAACTTCTAGGGCTAATTGTATAGGTGCCCGTACCGTAAACCGACACAGGTGGGCAAGGAGAAAATCCTAAGGTGAGCGAGTGAACTATAGCTAAGGAACTCGGCAAAATGGCCCCGTAACTTCGGGAGAAGGGGCGGTCTAGCGATAGACCCGCAGTGAAAAGGCCCGGGCGACTGTTTATCAAAAACATAGGTCTCTGCTAAGCCGCAAGGCGATGTATAGGGGCTGACGCCTGCCCAGTGCTGGAAGGTTAAGGGGAAGGATTAGTTTGACGTAAGTCGATTTTAAACGAAGTCCTAAACTGAAGCCCCAGTGAACGGCGGCAATAACTATAATTGTCCTAAGGTAGCGAAATTCCTTGTCAGGTAAGTTCTGACCCGCACGAAAGGCGCAACGACCTGGGCGCTGTCTCGGCTATAGACTCGGTGAAATCTTGATACCTGTGAAAACGCAGGTTACCCGCGACAGGACGGAAAGACCCCGTGGAGCTTTACTACAACTTGATATTGAAACTCGGTTTATTATGTAGAGGATAGGTGGGAGACTTTGAAATTATGACGCTAGTTGTAATGGAGTCAACCTTGGAATACCACCCTTAATGAATTGAGTTTCTAACCTGCAACCGTGATCCGGTTGAGGAACAGTGTCTGGTGGGTAGTTTGACTGGGGCGGTCGCCTCCTAAAAAGTAACGGAGGCGCCCAATGGTTCCCTCAGAATGGTTGGAAATCATTCTAAGAGCGCAAAGGTATAAGGGAGCTTAACTGCGAGACCTACAAGTCAAGCAGAGACGAAAGTCGGGCTTAGCGATCAGGCGATTCAGAATGGAATGGTCGTCGCTCAACGGATAAAAGCTACCCCGGGGATAACAGGCTGATGCCACCCAATAGTTCACATAGACGGTGGTGTTTGGCACCTCGATGTCGGCTCGTCGCATCCTGGAGGTGAAGTCGCTTCCAAGGGTTGGGCTGTTCGTCCATTAAAGCGGTACGCGAGCTGGGTTCAGAACGTCGTGAGACAGTTCGGTCCCTATCCGTCGTGGGCGTAGGAAAATTGAGGAGTGCTGTCCCTAGTACGAGAGGACCGGGATGGACGCACCTATGGTGTACCTGTTGTCACGCCAGTGGCATCGCAGGGTAGCTATGTGCGGAAGGGATAACCGCTGAAAGCATCTAAGCGGGAAGCCCCCTCCAAGATGAGTTTTCCCATTTCTTTATGAAAGTAAGATCCCAGAGAGACTATCTGGTTGATAGGCTAGGAGTGGAAGCATAGTGATATGTTGAGCGGACTAGTACTAATAGATCGAGGATTTAACTACTTATTTAATTTAGTGGACACACATTATCTTGTTTTCAGAGAATTATTTCTCTATTTATCTTGGTAACCATAGCGAGACGGGTACACCTGTTCCCATACCGAACACAGAAGTTAAGCGTCTCTGCGCCGACGATAGTGTAAGCGAAAATAGGACGTTGCCAAGATTTTTTTATGAGAATAAAAAGACTAGAACTTGCCGTCTAGTCTTTTTACTTGCCTATAAATTTATCTATTTCTAGTTAAATTGGATTTATTATTTTTAATATTAGGTTCGAAACCTTCAAATATGATATTATCTACTTTTTCTAAAACCATGGAAGCCTGGTTTTTGGTTCTAATAGTCCAGGCTAGGACAACTCCTTTTCCATCCGTCTTTTGTTTAAAATTAACTATTAATTTATTTGACAATCCTTCTTTTCCTATTGCTAGGAAGTCATATGGATTTTCTCTAACTAATTTTGTGTACACCGGAATAGTTGCGACTGAAAAGGGCGGAATTAATAATCCAGTTTTTATATCTGACCCCGCTTCAGCGTAGGTTTTATAATGAAATATATCAGGGCAGAAACTTTGAAGATAAACAGGTCCTTTATCTTTATATATTCTTAATTCTTCGCTAATCAGCCCAAAAATTTCCCTCATTTCAGTTTCGTTCTTGAATTTAAATTTTTTTAATTCAATAAGTAGAGGCACTCTTCCGTCTACTAGTTTTAGGACATCAGCAAAAGTTGGAATTATATGTTCGGTTCCTAATAATCCAGTTTTTAATCTTTCTTTTTCCGAAAGATTTTCAACTTTGGTATTAACAGTTTGGTTGGTTAGTCTCTTTAACGTCCCATCATGAACCCATAATAATCTGCCATCTTTTGTGACTCTAATATCTCCTTCAATAGCATAACCTTTCCTGATTGCCTCTTCAATAGCAATTAATGTGTTTTCGGGAATTATCGAATCATCTTTTTTGCCATGTAGACCACGGTGGGCAATAGGAGCACTCTTTAATAATCCCATATTCATATACGCCCCTCTTTTCTAAAAATATTAATTAACACTTTTTATGGGGATAGTATATAGTATTGATTGTAAATAGTCAACAAATAGGAGAAATAAAGTAGATGTTGGCAAAACGGAAAAAAATAAAGTTATATAATTGGTTTTAAAAAAGCTATTAATCCTTAAGATAAGACTCGAAGCTTATAAGGATTTAAAGAAGACGTTTTCTCATGAATATAATACCACTTTTCAACATCTAGTTTACTATTATTGTAAGAAAAAATTGACTAATATTCCACTATATGTTATTATACAAAGCGTTAATAGGGGGTAAAAGAGATGATTTTTGAACAGTTTTTTATTGAAATACCCAGAAAAACAAGTGAAATAATATATTTGGCTATAAAAATATATGCCGTTTTAAAGGAAGAAAGTGTATCTTGCACGCTTTATAAAACTAACAACCACATTAAAGAACGGTTATTAAGTGATAATGATAAAAAGTGTTTAGCTTTGTTTTTAGGTATTCTTAAAGTCAACAGCAATATAAAGAAACTTTTGAATAATTCAGGTGTTAATTATGAAAATATATTAACTCTCTTTAGCGCCTATAACGATATTAATTTTAATGATTTAAATGAAAAAGAAATTAGACAATATTTTGAACAAGATTTTAAATTGCTTTTTAAAAATTTAAAACGTTATAATACAGATTCATTAGGAAATAAAATGTTAACCCCTGAAGTATTAGTAGCTAGTTTGTTTTCCAAACATACTTGCGGTTCTTCTTTACTTGATTGGATAAGCCGCGAAGATGGTTGGCGTTATATTCTTTTTGATTCTGATGAATATACTTCTGCCTGTAATACCAAAGAATCCCCAAAACAAGAATTAGACGATCCTAAGCAAATTACTGATAATTCCAGCCTCTTTTTTACCCAGTACGGTAACATCATTACCGAAGAGGATTACCCAACTAACCCTGCCATTGGAAGGGAACAAGAAATAAGGGAAGTTATGTTGGCTTTAATAACCGAGAAATCGGTTATTATAACCGGTGAAGCGGGTGTGGGTAAAACCGCTGTTGTGGAAGGGCTGGCGCACTTAATAAAAAGTAATCAAGCACCACCAGCATTTGCCAATACTAACATAGTTAAAATAAATACTTCTACCATATTAAGTGGTTGCATGTATATTGGTATGTTTGAGGAACGAGTTGAAGGAATAATTAAAGAGTTAATAGACCGCCCAGATACTATCTTATTTATTGACGAAATACATACTTGTATTGGTGCGGGTGCGGGTGTTAAAAATAATATGGATTTAGCCGATATCTTAAAGCCTTATTTAGACAAGGGGCAAATAAAGATAATAGGTACGACTACTAATGACGAATATGCTGATTTTATTGCTAGTGATGAAGCCTTTAAGCGTCGATTTGAACGGGTTAATGTTTTGGAACCAAATCTTAAGATGACATCTAATATCTTATTACAATCAATTCCACAAATAGAAGCGGCTACACAAGTAAAGTTTACCTATTCTGATATAGATAGGAAAGATATTATAGACTTAATGGTTGAAGTGACAAAGGAAAATTATAGGGTCTTTGATGATCGATTAAATAATCCCGATTTAGCTTTAACCATATTAAAAAAATCCTTTGCGTTGGCTTTAATTGAAGGTAATGATCAGGTTACAATAACTAATATTATAGACGCTATTAATACTTGCGATCGGATTTATGAATCAGTAAGGAAAAAGTATGAAAACTTATTGTTATTAGCATCGGATGGTTTAATAAATAGTAAGACAGAACCTAAATTGGGAAAGGTAGTTCAATTTCCGCTTTTAAAATAAATTATTCTTCATAATATTTATTTTTTGATTAACAGACTACGTTTCTAAGTGTAAAACGATTAAAATGATGAAAACAAGTTGAATAACTTGTTTTTTATTTGCTATAATAGACTAAGGTGATAATATGGAATATCGAGTAACAACTTATAAGGAGCAAGAAACCATTGAACTCGCTCAAAACTTTGAATCAGAAAAATTCCCTAACATGATTATTTGTTTAGAAGGAGATTTAGGGAGTGGTAAAACCATTTTTGCGAAAGGTATTGGTAGTGGTCTTGGCATTGAAGAGAACATAACATCGCCCACTTTTACTATCATCAAAGAATATGAACAGGGGGAGACCCCCTTTTATCATATTGATGTTTATCGGGTAAAAGGTTCTTACGCTGATTTAGGAATAGAAGAATACTATGATAAAAAAGGCATTGTGGTAATTGAATGGGCTGATATGATTGAGGATATTTTGCCCAAGGAAAGATTGCATATTAAAATAAAGGTCGTTGGTGAGAATACGCGCGTGTTTATTATTAAACCTTATGGTCATAAATATGAAGATTTATGTGAGAAAGTTCTGTGATAACTTTATTTATTGATACTTCGTTATCATCTTTAGTTATAGGAATTGTGAAGGATAATAAATTATTATATTCTAATATAAAAGAATTAGATAATGATTTATCTAAATATACTCTCCCAACCACCCAGCAAGCTTTAGCTAATTTACAATTAAAACCAAATGATATTGATACTATTATGGTTGTTAATGGGCCTGGTTCATTTACCGGGATTAGGATTGGCATCACTATTGCGAAAGTATATGCTTGGGCCCTAAATAAAAAAGTAATTCCTATCTCAGGCCTAAAAGCTAGAGCCATATCATCATTAGAAAACGATTATATTATCGCCATAATTGATGTTAAAGATAGTTATTATTATGCCGGTATATACAATAAACATTATAAGGTAATTATGAGCGATAGATATATTAATCAAAAAGACTTAATTTTAGAAATAAAAAAGCTGGGGAACAATTTTACTATTGTCAGTGATCAAGCTTTTAAGATTAATAAATTCAAAGCGGAAAAAAGAAAGTTAGATATTTTAAAGATTGTTCAATACCATCAGCACGATGCGGGAGTTAATCCTCATT
>Ga0265293_10011713_pt1 | contig 11843 bp, 12 predicted proteins | sample Munlanlewell138R_FD_192505 | JGI IMG/M metagenome (GOLD analysis project Ga0265293, IMG submission 192505) | Leachate microbial communities from a municipal landfill in Southern Ontario, Canada - Leachate well 138R | ecosystem: Engineered > Solid waste > Landfill > Unclassified | place: Canada... | reverse complement strand
AACTGGGCCACAAAATACGGGATCCGAATGGCGGTGCTTATCACCGGGCGAAATTTCTGGAAGATCGGAAAGAGATGATGCAAATATGGGCTGACTATTTGGACAGCCTGAAAAGGCATGATGTAATATCTGACAAAACACAGTCTCGGCAGCACTAAACCCACCACGTCATACCAGCAACCGCTGGGGCGAACGAAAAATTCATGCGCCAAAAGTGCGATATTACCCTGCCCATAAGCTCGTTCCATTCAAACTGACTGATTTTCTTACACTCTCCACCCCAGCGTACTATTTGATAGCCTGTAACGAAATAGTCAAGCTCTTTCAGACAAAGCATCCTAGAATTGAGACAGCCCACTGAATTTAAATAGAAATCGCATTCTGAGGCGTTTATAGGGAGGAATTAACGCATGGAGCTACGTCATTTTCGATACTTTATAGCCGTTGCAGAAGAACTTCATTTCAGCCGCGCCGCAGAACGCCTCAATATCGAACAGTCACCCCTCTCTCGCACCATCAAGGACCTTGAGTCTAAGCTGGGAGCGAGGCTCTTCGATCGCACTCCCCGTGGGGCACGCCTCACTTGGGCAGGACAGGTTTTCCTGGAAGACGCTTATCGGATTATGCAGTACGTTGATCAAGCCAAGCTCAACGCCAAGGCTGCCGTCGCTGGTTATCGAGGTGCTCTCCGTATAGCATTATGTGACGGGATCCCCCGGAGCCACTTGGCGACACTACTGACGTGGTGCCGAGAAGAAGAGCCTGAAGTCGAGATCCGACTATCAGAGGTATCACTATCCGACCAGCTAAAAGGATTACGTGACGGTTTGTACGATGCATGCTTTTCTCTCACCGACGAGGCCCAGCCTGGCATTGTCGCCGAGCCGATCTGGCACGATCCCTTAGTGATAATTCTTCCTTCAAGACACCCTCTACTGGTATACAAAGATGTGCCACTTCAGGAAGCCGTCAATTACCCCGTGGTACTGTGTGATCTTCAAATCTGCGCGGGTTGCGTCCCACAACTGGATAAAGTGCGCCGCGCAAACAGCTCTCAATGCGTCATTACCGAGCGAGCTACCAGCCACGAACTGATGCTCACCCTGGTTGCCGCTGGTTATGGTGTGGGCCTCACCAGTGCTGCCCATGTCAAATTTTCTCAGCATAACGACATCGTAGTCCGGCCCGTCACCGGCCACTCTCTCATGTTTATAACTTACTTATTGCGACCCGACACGGGATTATCCGAGCAGCTGCGTAACTTTATCCTCCGGGCCAAGCAAATCAACACCTGAGAGCGTTTAGACTCACTATGCTTTTTTAATCTACAGTCAGACATTAAAAACATGACAAACCCTGTGGGAGCACGTCAGTATCAGACAGTTTGTACAATATTATGTCATTGACTGATCAACCCCTATCTCTCTTACACAGCCATTCTCCAGACCATCCTGATCTGGCTACGGCAACCTATCCTTGCTCATCACCAGATAGATTGGGTAGGTCTTTACTCTCGTCAAAAAAGTTCTAACACTCGCCATAGCGATACACCTATACGTCAGCCTGGGCTGGCGATACTGTGACAGACAATACGGTGGAGCCGTTATCCCTATAACTCGTTGGTCATGAAAACCCTTCGCATCAAACTACCCATCACTGAATAACCGCTCAGCGCAGTCAGAATAAAAATTCTGTGAGCAGGCAATTTTTTGCCCGGAAGCCAGGAGGCAGTAACCTGACATGGGAAAGTCTACTCGCACACAGCAATCCAAAGTTTTCTATAGCCCCATTGAGGCGGCAATCCGCTGGAGCGACCTCGCCCCGTTCGAGGCCCAGATCCTTGACACTCTGCATAGCAAGGTGATTCCAAATGAAAATGACTTTCCCCGCTGGCCCCTTCTGAAACTGAATATAGAGCGTCTGTACGATGGCTTTCGCAACGGTGAACTACCTTACGGGAAATCTGGCATCACTTGCGATGACCCAACGCTGCTGACCCAGCCCGGCCTCACCGTCAGGCACGTGGATCTGAAAGTCTGGATGACTCATTATTACCCTGACCAAAAGCCGGAGTTTCTCTTCGAAGGTATCGAGCGTCATCTACATCCCGCCATCAATCTTGATAACTTGCAGGCCCTGCTGGTTGATCGCGAGGCGCTCAAGCTGCGACTCGAAGAATTGGAGCAGGCCTTCAAAACACTACACGAGCAGCATCGCTTTCTCAGCGAGAGATCGGGCTGCCTCACGCAACAGAAGCAGCCCATCTCCCCTCGTAGCGAGTCGACCTATCTGAGTATTGTCGGCGGCCTGCTGACGCTGCTGTTAGGTAAATCACCCAGCGGAAAGCCCTACTCCTCCTTCGATACCACCTCATCCATCATCAGCGCCCTGCTGGTTTACTTGCCTGGGCAGCCCGGCATCAGCGAACGAACACTCTGGGCGAAGTTCGGTGCCGCCAAGCGGCACGTCAGCACCGAGACGGATTGACTGCAACTGCAGGCTCCAGAACTGCAGTTGCCGTGTAAACCCGGTCCAGCTGGCCTTGAATGACAGGCACTTTCTTCACCGCGCTATAGAGCGTACAGGAGTGCTTACCATGTCTACCCAGATGACCCCGGCCTTGCGTCCCGAACGTCGTATTCTGCGCCGCCCGGAGGTGGAAGCCAGAACCGGCTTCAAGCGTGCCCACATCTACAACCTCATGAAAGCCGGCAAGTTTCCGAAGGCATTGCGCCTCGGTGTCCGCGCCGTGGGTTGGGATGCCGCCGAAATCGACCAGTGGATCGAAGAGCGCCTCAATGACCGCACCTGATTCTGCCTTCTCGAACACAACCCTGTGAGGAGACTGCCATGCAGGTCATTTCCATTATTTCAACCAAGGGCGGGGTGGGTAAAACCACCACGGCGGCGAACCTGGGCGGTATTGCAGCAGATGCCGGGTTGCGGGTTTTGCTGCTTGACCTCGATGTCCAACCCACGTTATCCAGCTATTTCCTGCTGGAATCCCGTGCGTCGGGCGGCACCTATGAACTCCTGGCCTTCAATGAGCAGGATCGGACGCAGCTGGTCTCCCAGACGGCTATTGATGGCCTGGACCTCATCGTCTCGAATGACGACAAAGGCCAACTGAACACCCTGTTGCTTCATGCCCCGGACGGGCGGTTGCGTCTGCGCAATCTGCTTCCGGTGTTCCGCCCTCATTATGACTTGCTGCTGATCGACACTCAGGGAGCAAGAAGCGTGTTGCTGGAAATGGCGGTGTTGGCCTCCGACATTGCCCTCTCACCCGTGACGCCAGAGATTCTGGCGGCACGGGAATTTCGTCGCGGTACCCTGCAGCTGATGCAAGATATCGCTCCGTACCAACGCCTGGGTATCAAGCCCCCGCCCCTGCACCTGCTTATCAACCGAGTTCATCCGGTCTCCAGTAATGCACGAGTGATCCAGCAGGCGCTACGCGACCTGTTTACCAGTGAACCCGGCATCGTCGCGCTGGATACCAGCATTCCGGCCATTGAAGCCTACCCACGCGCCTCGACTCTGACCCTGCCCGTTCACCGGGTGGAGTATCGTCGACCCAAGGGGCGGATCACGCCTGCCGCCTTCGAGACGATGCGCACTCTGGCCTGCGAGCTCCTGCCTACCTGGCAACCGGCATTTAGTCGACTGCAAGCGGGAGCTTACCGGAGGACAGCCTCATGACCGGCTTGCCGATTCCCTCGCAGGGCTACAAACGCCTCAAGCCGCTGATCGAACTTGCCCAGGCCGAGGGCTGGCACGTAGAGCGCACCCGCAGTGGTCACTTGCAACTCTCCAAGCCCGGATGGCCACCCATCTACACCGGCTCAACGACCAGCGATCATCGCGCCACCCGCAACGCACGGGCACGCTTGCGGCGAGAAAACCGTCTTGCCGAGGAGCTTGCTGGCCATGGCTGAGTTCAGCTCCCACGACCTGGCCAGCAAGCTACTGGCCGATCAGTTCCAGCGCAGTGGCCCTGACGCAGAGGCATTGAGCGACCCCATCGCCGACACCCCGATGACGGTGACCTTGGATCAGCTACGGCCCTACGACCTGAACCCTCGCGTCACACGCAATCCACGGTACGCCGAGATCAAGGCGTCCATACGCCAGCGTGGTTTGGATGCGTCACCGGCCATCACTCGACGCCCCGATGACAGCCGCTACATTATCCGCAACGGCGGTAATACCCGCCTGGCCATCCTCAATGAACTTTGGGCTGAGACGAAAGACGAGGTATTTTTTCGTATCCAGTGCCTGTTCCGCCCCTGGCCGGAGCGCGGTGAGATCGTCGCGCTCACCGGACACCTCGCCGAAAATGAGCTGCACGGCGGACTGACCTTTATCGAGCGCGCCCTGGGTGTTGAGAAAGCCCGAGAGCTGTACCAGGCCGAGTCGGATACGGTCTTGACACAAACCGAGCTGGCCAAGCGGTTAAGTGCGGATGGCTATCCCATCACCCAGTCCCAGATCAGTCGGATGCAGGATGCGGTCACCCACTTGCTGCCTGCCATACCCACTGTGCTCTACAGCGGTCTCGGACGGCCACAGATTGAGCGGTTGACAGCCCTGCGCAAGACCAGCGAACGAACGTGGGAGGTGATGATCGCGAGCCGCGAGGTGGCCGTCGATTTTGCCAGCCTGTTTCACGATGTGCTCACCGGCTTCGACATCGATCTTGAGACTTTCTCCATCAGACGCATCCAGGACGAGCTGATTGGCCAGATGGCCGAGATCCTTCAGGTTGACTACGACATCCTGACACTGGACATTACGGAATCAGACAGCCGTCATCGCCTGACATCGGGTGGCTTACTCATTCCCCCCTCGACGATAACCGATGACCCTGCCTCGACGCCCCTCTCACAGGCAGTCGATCAGACGCAGCCCAAGTCTCAGTCGCCACTGGCGGGCAGTCCTCTCTCCAAACCGGCCCCCAACCCGGCCCAGCCCGCTGAGCCACAGCATTCAGACGTGATTGATACGTCAGCCACCGCGATCGACGCTCCGGTGCCAGTCACCCCTGACCACGAGCGACTCCAGGCACATGTGGTCACACCGGCGGCAACAACCGATCGGCTCCAGGCCATTCAGCAACTACTGGCCGATCAAACAGGCGACACGCCGCCGGATTTCGAGTCGACCGTGCTGCAAGCCATCCCAGTCCAGGCCGGCGGGCTCCACCCCATAACCGATATCTGGTACATCGAGCCCAGCCTGGACACACCCGACAGTTTACGTGTGCATATCGCACAATTTGCCACCGAGATTGCCGATGAGGCGGGGCAAGCCCAACACATCCAGCCCAACGATACAGGGATCGGCTTTCACTGCGATATAAGAGCGATTTCCGTGGAGGCCCAGGTGATCCCGCTGATGGGACGAGCGGTTCTTACCCTGCTGCACGCCCTGAGCGCAGGTTTTCAGCCGCCACCACTGCCAACGGGGGATATCGCCAATCTGCGGCTACTGGACCTGCTGGGGCCGTTACTGCAGGGACACCAGGGTCCACACAGCGAAGCCATCTCGCGATTGAGCGATAACGGCCTGGTGAAATTATTCCGTCTGCTGCGGCTCTCACGTCGATTGATGGAGCTGGAAGCCGGCACGGGCACAACACTCTCGCCCCCCGATGAGACATAGTTTTCCTGGAGGCAGCATGTCGGCACCCCATCCACTCAACCAGGCTGTGATTGCCCAGGCCCTACATGACTTACGCAACGGCCAGCTGCGCCGCTGCAAAGCCATGGGGTTCGGCGACCAGGAGCTGGACGCACTGAAATACCCTGCTCTGGTCAGCGTGCTGATCAATGCTTCTGTGCCCTGGTGTTCCGTGACGGTGAACCGCGATGTATTGCAACGCCTGCTGCGTCAGATCGCGGATGTCGAGAAGGAGATCGCCGCCGTCGACCGCATGCTGCGCTTGAGCGCCAGCACCGAGATGGTGAGCAAGTTCTATGGCCTCACCCACCAAGAAGTGGCCTTGCGTCGCGACATCCTCGGATTACCGAAACGTAAAGGTCGCTACCCTGACCTGAGCGAATCACAAGACACCGAGTTGTGGCGGCGCTGGAGCGCCGAGTTCAAACAGCGGGGGCTCACCCTGGACGACCCCATCGCCTTGCTCGACCTGACGCTGGATCTGGCTGAAGAGCTCGACTTGCCCGCCTCCACCTTGTGGTCAACCCTCCACACCTGGATCGACCAGGGCCTGGTATGACTTATGACGATGGACATGCCGGATCGCGGGAGTGATCCCAGCGCACTGACGACCCTCCTCGATACAGCCGCCCGACACCTGGAAGTCCGTTCGGAAACACCCGCCGCACAGGATGGCTTCCTGTTCAGCGGCAACCGGCACGAAAGTGTCCCCAGGGCGCTGTTCCTCGATCGTCGCCTGACGCCTCTCGAGCGCAACGCCTGGCAGGTGTTTCGTCTGCTGTTGAACGACGGTGGAGTGACCGCTTTTCCTACCTACGAACGACTGCGCCCTTACTTGGCATCCATGCCCTGCACGGCCAAAGCCTCCCATGAAACCATCGCCAGAGCACTGACCCAATTACGCTTGACCCGCTGGCTCAGCCTGGCTCGGCGACGACGGGACAATCGCTCCGGCCGCATTCTGGGCAATTTGTACATCTTGCATGACGAGCCCCTGTCGCCATTTGAGGCCATGCAGCTGGACACCGAATATCTGGGCCTGGTCAATCAGGGACTGACCCATGCCGCGAAAGCGGTCCGAGTCGTCGCGGTTAACACCCTGCGAGAAATCATCGATGATCCATTGATCAGCGGCCGCACCCTGCCCTCGCGTCTGCAACTCATGGTCGAGCGCCTGGCCGGGCAGAACTGGCACAGTGATGCCGCGCTATCGGAGGCTGTGGATAACCCTAAAACCGAAGAGAGCGCGCAAGCCCTTCTTCGAAATTACGACGCCCCTGCTTCCAAATCGGAATCAGGACGCAAAGCCCCATCTGACGGCATTCTTCCGATTCCGAAGAGCAGTAGTACAGTACGTAAAAGAAGTATTAAAGATATTAATACAGGTACTGTACTAAACGAACTGGCACATCTGAATTTGCCACCCCGATTTGATCGTCTTGATCACGAGCATAAAGCCGGCGCATTGCTGGCGTTGAGGAAAGTTGACAGGGCGTTGCAACAGTCCGTGATTGACGAGTGGAACGTGCGCTGCTGCGACAGCTACATCAAAAAACCGGTCAATTATCTGTTTGGCCTGATCCAGAGGGCGATCCGGGGTGAGTTTCACCCCTGGGCAGGTGCCGATCCGGTCCAGGAGTTCCACACAGAGCGATCGCCGTCACCCAGTCGCAGGCCGGCTAAGCAATCTGGTCAAACTCCCGACCCTGAGCAGGTGGAATCCCACATTGCGTCCCTGCAGGCCTCCTTCCACAAGAGCTGATGGCATTATGCCAGTGGCATAGCCGGAATACGCAGCCTTCCCAAATTATGCCAGTGGCATAACCAGAACACGTAGCCTTCCTGCCCGTGCCGATGCTGACCACTCAATTTTTCACAGCGAGCGACAAGTCGCCGCTCGTTAGAGTCAAAAGGCTACTTGAAGAGTGCGCTAACTGTGCATATAATGTTCATAAGATCTTTGCTTTTGAGGGTAACACTATGGCCACTACCGCTTTCTCCGATGTACTTGAATCGTCGCGCGAGACCGGCAAGTCACACTTCTCCGCCACGAATGTTGCCGATGCGCTGGGTCTTCAATACCAAGAATTGGCCACGTTGGCTGGCGTGCACCGCAACACCCTGCGCACTCACCCTGAATCGCCACGACTCCAAGCCGCACTGCGTGACCTGATGCGGGTACTATCGGCAGCCACCGCAATACAACCAGATCCGCAGCGTGCCGTCTTTCTGATCAAGAATGAACCCATCCCCGCGTTCCACCACAAAACCCTTTTGCAACTCATTCAGGCAGGCAGAACCGAAGATGCAATCGATTATCTTGAATCCATCAGCACCGGGTTTGTTGGATGATTCTTGTCGATCTGCCTCCTGGCACCACGCTGTTCCGGGCGCATACCCCACGATAGGCCAACCGGCCGAACAGTGGCGCGGGCGCAGCCGCTAAAGGCGGGCGCTTTAACCGCGAATGCATTGAGACCCTGTACTTGTCGCTGGATGAATTGACCGCCTTGCGTGAATATCAGCAAACCTCACCCTTTCTGCCACCCTGCACGATGTGCTCATACACCGCTGAATTATGCGATCTCGTCGATCTGCGCCAGCTTCGTCACGGCGAACCATGGGATGAGCTGTGACATGACTGGCGCGAGGACTGGCGCCAACTGAAGTTTGAACTGCACATTGAGCCGCCAACCTGGGTACTTGCCGACCTGGTGCGAGCTGAGGGGCACACAGGAATTCTATTCCCCACCCAAGAGAATGACGGGGGCACCAATGTCGTCGTCTACATCGATCGGCTCAAGGACGGCAATACGCTCAAACTCAATGACCCAGACGGACGACTACCCCGCGACCAATCCAGCTGGCAGCGCTGACAACGCAACAACCGGCGTTCACATCGCGCGCCGTCGGCACCCCAAAACCGGGGCAACACTGAATACGGTTTCTTTACTGACAGCCTTCCCGCCCCTGCCGATGCTGGCGACTCGATTCTTCACAGCGAGTCGCTCACATGACCAACGAATCTCTGCAACTCAATCTCGGATCATTGCGCAGCGCGATGGCACTCACGCTGCATACCCACCATGCTTCTCGCATCTGGCACGGTCGCGCCGCCTCGGAAGGCAAGCCGGGCATCATCGGCCTCAACGGCTTTCTGGCCATTATGAACAAGCTCAAACGCGGCTCAGAGCAGGACGACCCTTACTCGGACGGGTGGATGCTGCGTATCGAGGACAAGATCAACGATACCCGGACACGCTTGCAGACCCTGCGCGAACAGGTGGATCAGGCCCTGGCAGATGTACCGGCGGCCCTCAGCCTTGGTGAGAATCTCAACGTACAACCCATCAAATTGCCACTGTTCGTCAATGCCCAACTGGGCTTTATGGCGGTCTACCTGCTGGCTGACTATGACGATCTGGCACGCCGACTGATCCTGGCCCATCACACCGCGTTGATTGATCGCAGCACCCTGGAGCGCTGGCTCAACGACGGGGGTCATGCACTGCGCAGCCTGTTTTCGCTGGCCCAGCAGTACCGCTACTCTGGTGCCTGCCGGGACGATTTCGCCGCCAATAACGCGGTCGCGCGGGCAGCCAGGGAAAAGTTTGGTGAGCTGCCGCAGGATGTGCTCGAAGGCACTCGGCGATCGCGCTTCGCACCGCCCATCAACCGCCGGTCGCTGCGACAGACACCGGCCTCGGAGAAGACTGTTACCGATGAGCCAGCGAATGTGGATGACGACACCGCTGAGGCCAGTGAAGGCCCGTCGCCCGACGAAGAGGCTTCGGCATGACGACAACGCCCCTCAACCCGTCGCCCCGCCGCTTCAGACCCCTGGAACAGCCGGCCTTCCAGCAGCTGGAACACGCAGCCTACCTAAAAGGCCTTTTAAAACCTTTTAAGGGTAAGGGGAGTCTGGAGGCCTGGGCCAGCCATTGCTTCAGTCTGCGAGATAATGTCATCAACCTGGCGCAGCGGGAAATTCTCCCCCAAGCCCGCCGTCCTCCCTTCAGCCTGCTCGGCATCCAACTGGCCCAGCAGACCACGGGCGCCGGGACCACCTTCCTGCGCTGGCGCAACCTCGACCGGTCATCCATGGGTGTTGCGCTCTGGGAAACACTGCTCGCAGACCCCACCACCCCGCCCTCTCTGATCGACGATCTTTACGCCATGGAACAGCAGCGGATCGTCCTGAACATGCAGATCAGTCTCACCCACAGCCTGGCCCGTCAGGCCCTCAATTGCGCCAACAAAATGCACCAGGCGGAAGCCGCCCATCAGCGACGTACCCACCCTCTCACCACCACGGAGTCCAACTCATGAGCACGCATTTCTACGGCGAGGGCAACATCGGCTCCGCGCCAGAGTACCGGGAATTCACCAACGGCAACGAGGAGCCCCGTCGCCTGCTGCGGCTGAATGTCTATTTCGACAACCCTGTGCCCACCAAAGACGGCTTCGAGGACCGGGGCGGATTCTGGGCGCCGGTGGAGCTGTGGCACCGGGACGCCGAGCATTGGCAAACCCTGTACCAGAGGGGTATGCGTGTGCTGGTGGAAGGCCGGACCGTCCGCGACCAATGGGAAGATGCCGAAGAGAATGAGCGTGTGACCTTCAAGATCGAGGCGCGCCGTGTCGGTATCCTGCCCTATCGCCTTGAGCGCGTCGCCTTAATACCCAAAGACCAAGGTGCCGAACAGCCTGCGAAGAATTGAAGTGCCGACCCGTGAGCGGCTGCACCAACCCTCAGTCGCTCACCCTGCGCCAGCTCGCAATTATGCCACTGGCATAGCACCATAGACGTCCACCCAGGGTTACTCGCCCCATCACTGCACCTCAGCCAAAAAACCGGAGCACTGACGAATCGGATTGTGTAAAGCCAGATCTCTCTTGGCCCGTCATCCTGTGACCCATTGAGTTGCTGGGCCAATCCATGACCCCGAAGGAGCTGCAGTGTGCGCGTCTATCTGTGCGAGAAACCCTCCCAGGGTAAGGATATCGCCCGCGTGCTGGGAGCCCGGCTGCGCGGTAACGGTTGCTACACTGGGCCAGGCATCACAGTAACCTGGTGCATCGGTCATTTACTGGAAACGGCACCGCCGGAAGCCTACGGCACGCAATACCGGCGCTGGTCAATCGAGCAGCTGCCCATTATTCCCGAGCGCTGGCGCAGCGAGGTCAAAGCCTCGACCAAAGCGCATTTCCAGATTGTGAAGCGGCTGATCAATCAGGCCAGCGAAGTGGTGATCGCCACCGATGCCGACCGCGAGGGCGAAATGATTGCGCGGGAGATACTCGACCTGTGCGGCTACCGGGGACCGATTCGGCGGCTCTGGTTGTCGGCGCTAAACGACGCCTCCATCCGCAAAGCGCTGGAGACTCTCAAGCCCGGGGCGGAGACTCTACCGCTGTACCACTCGGCCCTGGCCCGCTCGCGGGCGGACTGGCTGATCGGTATGAACCTGAGCCGCCTGTTCACCCTGCTGGGCCAGCAGTCGGGCTACAGCGGCGTACTCTCGGTGGGCCGGGTTCAGACGCCCACCTTGAAGCTGGTGTTTGATCGCGATCGCACAATCGAGCGCTTTGTTCCTGTTCCCTACTGGACCATCGATGTCGCCCTTTCCCGAGACGGACATACCTTCACGGCGAGCTGGTTACCGCCTGCCGGCAGCATCGATGAGGCAGGCCGGTGCCTGCAAGAAGCAGTGGCAAAAACTGCCGCTACCGTTCTACAGCAGGCTCATGAAGTCGTCGTTACTCAAATTGACACAGAGCGGGTACGTGAGCCCCCTCCCCTGCCATTTGATCTCAGCACCCTGCAGGAAATCTGCTCCCGGTCGTTGGGGCTGGATGTTCAGGAGACCCTGGATATTGCTCAGGCACTTTACGAGACCCACAAGGCAACGACCTATCCGCGCAGTGATTCGGGCTATCTGCCTGAAAGTATGCTGGCGGAAGTCCCCACAGTGCTCAAGGCATTGGCGATCTCCGATCCGACGTTGCGCCCCTTGGTCGACGGACTGGACAGCCGGCTCCGCTCACGTGCCTGGAACGACAGCAAAGTCACGGCACACCACGGCATCATTCCGACACTGGAACCCGTCAAAATCAGTGCCCTGTCAGACAAGGAGCTGGCTGTCTACCGACTCATCCGG
>Ga0265293_10011712_pt1 | contig 11843 bp, 7 predicted proteins | sample Munlanlewell138R_FD_192505 | JGI IMG/M metagenome (GOLD analysis project Ga0265293, IMG submission 192505) | Leachate microbial communities from a municipal landfill in Southern Ontario, Canada - Leachate well 138R | ecosystem: Engineered > Solid waste > Landfill > Unclassified | place: Canada... | reverse complement strand
TGATGCTGCGTCCATCGCTGCTGCCATGCCACATCCTCCAAGTAGAAAAGATGTGGCAATTATACCGTGGCGGCTGAATATATGTCATGTGGTTATGTAATTCTCAATAATTCCAAGGTTTCGAAACTCATCAAGGACGATGGTATCTACTTCCGGAGTATGGTGAAGAAAAATATTTTGTGGAGTAATTTCGGCTAGTTTTATTAAAGAATTAATAAGTATCCAAGTTTGATAATAAAACGTGGGTTTTGAGTCCATTAGGCAAGAATAATAAATTTTATAGTTCATTATAAAAATTCCTTTAGTAAATTTTTGAAATATTCGATCGGATATTGTCAACTACTAGACCCCAATAACCCCAATTAGCTTGTCTGATCAAATCTGCTTTGGGATACCAGCGTGATATTTCGATATTGACGTTCCAGCGCCAATCCGCATTCTTGTGCAGCATGACCCAAACAGGTTTGCCCATAGCTCCCGCTAAGTGGGCGACGGCGGTATCGACGCTGATAACCAGATCCAGGTCTGCTATGGCTCTGGCGGTATCGGCGAAGTCTTTGAGTTTGTCGCCGTGCTGTTGCAGTTTGTGGGCGTGGGCAAAGGTTTTTAAATCGTTGCTGTCGGCGCCCACCTGCAATGAATGCCAGGCTATACCGGGAAGATCAAAGAGTGGTGCCAATTGCTCGAGGGGTACTTTTTTGTTGGCGTATTCGTAGCCCAGTTGTTCTGCGCCCCAGACTATGCCGATATTGCGCTTGTTGGCGGTGGGCTGGATGATGGAGTTGTCGCCTTCTACCGCAGCCAGATAGGGTTTGAAGTGGCTGAGTTGTTCAAGTTTGGGGTCGAAGTACCTCGGCAGGCTCATCAGGGAAATCTGGTAGTCGTGAGCTGGCAGGGCGTTTTTGTCTTCGGTAAGTTCGTCAAGGTCAAAGTTTGCCTTGAACAGTCGCCCCAATCCTGGGCGGCACCACATCACCAGTTTGCTGGCTTTGGCGCGCGCCAGTGGCAGAAAGCGGACAAACTGCAGGCTGTCGCCAAAGCCCTGTTCGGTCCATACCAGCAGGGTTTTGCCAGTAAGATCCTGGCCGCTGTACTGGGGTTGGGCAAACAGTGTGGGGGATTCTGCTTTAAAGGCCAGTTGTTTGGGCAGCTTTAGCCGCCATTCAAATTCCTGCAATCCTTCCTCGTATTCTTCCTGGTATAAGCAGTTCATGGCCAGGCCAAAGTGGGCGCGTTCGTCGTCGGGATTGATCTGTAAGGCTTCTTCAAGGAGTTCGCGGGAGCGGTCGTAGCGACCAACTTTGCGCCAGGCCAGTGCCAAGCCCCGCAAATTTTGCGGGTTGCGCTTGAATTCGAGGGCTTTGCGATAGCAGTAGATACTGGTTTCGTGTTCGTTATGGTCGTGCCAGGCTTTGGCCAGATTGCCCCACACCGAAGGTGTATCTGGATGTTGTGCCAAAACCTTTTCGTAGCAGGCAATGGCTTCGAGGTTTTGCCCCAGTTCGTTGTGGCAGGCACCGAGATTGATCAGTGCCGCTCGACTTTCCGGCGCCAGTAGCAGGCTGTGCTGGTAAGCGATAATGGCCTTATCCAGCTGGCGAAGTTGGTAATGGGTAAGGCCAAGCTGAAAGTAATAGCTGGGCTGATCGCTGCATTGACCGCTGATGCTATCGAGAATAGCCAGAGCCTGCGCAAGCTTGCCCTGTTTTCGCAAGGCTATCGCTGCATCGATGTTATTGTCGGTTGTCGACATCCTGTGTGTATTCCGAAGCTAAACGTGTTGTGCCGCCATGTTGTGGAGTTCTTTCCCCGCGCGCTTGATGACATTTTCCCAGTCGTCGAGGGGGTATTGGCAGAAAATTCTGGCCTGAGGATACCATAAAGGATGGCCGTCATAACCATGCCAGCGCCAATCGGGATTTTTCTTTAATAAAATCCATACGGGCTTGCCCATGGCGGCGGCCAGGTGCGCCACGGCGGTATCGACACTGATCACCAGATCCAGTTGTTGTATGGCCTGGGCGGTTGCCAGGAAATCGGTCAGTTGGGGTGCCAGGTCGATGATCTGATCCCTGAAGGGCGGTGCCAAAAGTTCCTGACGATCCGGCGCCAACTGCAGGGAAAAAAACCGGGTATTGGCCACCGCAAGCAGTGGTGCGATGGCGGTTAATGGCAGCTTTTTATAGGCATAGTCGAAACCCTTGTGGTCGCAACTCCAGACAAGGCCAATATTGAGTTTGCGCGGCTCCAGCTCGGCCAGGGGACGAGCGGGTTTTGGCGCACTGAGGTAGGGCGCAAATTGCGCCATGGTTTCAAGCCTGGGGTCGACGTGATAGGGGATGCTCAGTAGCGGCAGTTGCACATCAAAGTGCGGGAGGGCGTCGCTATCGCTGGTGATCAGATCCGCGTCAAAGTTGTGCCTAAATAGCGCTTCAAGCCCCGGCCAGCACCAGAGAATAAGCCTGTCGGCGCGGGCTTTGATGTGGTTGATATAGCGGGCAAACAACAGGTTGTCGCCATAGCCCTGCTCTGTGTGGACAAGGAGGGTTTTGCCGCGAAGGCTTTCCCCCTGGTAGGCGGGCTTGGCGAATAGTGCGGGGTATTCTTGCTGATGTTCCTGCATGCTCTGGGTTTGCCAGCGCCACTCGTATTCCCGCAAAGCCTCGGGGTATTCTTCCCGGTAAAAGTGAATGGCGGCAATTGCGGTATGAGAAAAGGCGTCATTCGGCTCCAGGTTTATGGCCTCCGCAAAGAGCGCCATCGCCCGCCCAAGTCGCCCCGAAAGCCGATAGGCAGATGCCCGGCCGCGAATAAACCGGGCTGCTCTGTTCAGTTGCAGGGCGCGCTCATAGCAGTAGGCGGCGTTTTCGTATTCGCGGTTTTCGTTGTAGAGTTTGCCGAGATTTCCCCAGGCATCAGCCAGGCGCGGGTCGATATCCAGTGCCTGCTCATAGTATGCACGAGCCTGGGCATTGTCGCCGAGATCATTGTGACAGGCGCCCAGGTTGGTGAGGGCGCGGGGGTAGCCGGGGTTTAATGCAACAGCACGGTTGAAGCATGCCAGCGCTTGGTTTTTATCCCCGCGTTGATAGTGGAGTACTCCCAGCTCATTATGGCCGCGACTGTAGTTGGGGTGTTGTTTAAGGAGTTCTTTGACTTTACCAATAATTAGGCTTTTAACCTTGTTTTTCAGAATGGTATCGAGTTGAATATCCAGTGCAGCGGCGTCGGTGTGATCCATGGCAGGTAAAGGTTTCCGGTATGAGGCTAATCGGCATCAATAATTAATGCTTATGGGCCAACATGGGCAGCGTTAGAGGCAATTTGGTTGACCTTCGTTCAACTCTATTTGGCACTTAAGCGGGCGATTATTAGCCATTTAGCATTGTTTTTCTAGTATCAGAGACGTATAGCTTTGCTTTCAATTTGGTTGCCTTTGCGCGGGCAAGCAACAGGGGTCTACTTCCATCATTGGCGTGTCGCCATTCCAGACCCCGTGAGCGATTATGACAACCCAAGTTAGGGATGTAATGAAATATAATATTTGTCTTGTAAGACCATCAGGTTACATTCATAGCGACGCATTTTTGGAGTTGGCGCAGTTGCTGGCATACACTCTGGAAGACCTGGGGCACGAAACAACCATCAAATATCACTCAGTCGATAGCACCGGCCGCAATATTATTCTTGGCTGCCATCTTTTGAATCTTGGATCACGAAAAAGTATACCCAAGTCGAGCATTATCATTAACACAGAGCAAATGTTTAGCGGTGACAGCGAATATTCCTCTCGCTGGTCTAATACGGTACTCGAATGGGCGAAAAATTATGAAACCTGGGATTACAGCGAAAAAAATATTGAAACCTTCGCAAGGCTGGGTGTTGCTGGAGTAAAGCATCTGAAAATTGGCTTCCACCCAAAACTGACGAGAATACCCAAACAAGAAAACCAGGATATTGATGTTCTTTTTTATGGTTTCGTGAATGCCAGAAGGCTGAAGATTCTTGAAGACTTAAAAAATAGTGGCTGCAAAGTTGAGGTGGTGACAGGGGTTTATGGGCACAAGCGCGATGAGTTAATTTCCCGCGCAAAAATTGTTTTAAATATGCATTATTACCAAACCCAGATTTTTGAAATCATCAGAGTTTTTTACCTTATGAGCAATAGCAAGGCGGTGGTTTCTGAGGTCAATCCCGAGACATCGGTAAGTTCTAATTTCTTAAAAGGCATATTGCCGGCACCCTACAATGCTATTGTTGATCGATGCCATGATTTGTTAAATGATGAAAATTCCCGCAATTGGGTCGAAGCGAATGCTTTAAAAGTTATTAGCGAGTTGCCTCAAGGTAATTTTCTAAGGGATCTCTTATAAAAGACAGGTTATAAAAATAATGAAAAGGCAGTTGGCTGTGTAAGCTATTTTATGAAATATGAGGAATTTTCAGTGTGAAAAATAATTCCATAAATACAGTGCTTTTAAATAATATACCTAAAAATTCAAAGAGAATTTTAGAGATAGGTTGTGGCTGTGGTGACTTTGGCAGTAAAGTAAAAAAACTAATGCCGGATATTTATTATTGCGGCATAGAATCCAACTTTGAAAAAGCAAATTTGGCAAAAGAAAAAATTGATAAAGTTTATTGTGTCGATATTGAATCTTCTTTAATTTGCGATGGTATTTTTGATTGCATAATATTTTCAGATTCTTTGGGTGACTTCTCTAACCCGCTATCTGTGCTAAACAACCTTAAACCTTCTTTAAATCAGCATGGGGTTTTTCTATTTGGCGTTTCAAATGCGCAACACCACTCAGTACTGGCTTCATGGTTGAGTGGTGATTTTCAGTATCATAATGAAGGCGTGCTTTCGCGGAATCATCTTAGACTTTTTGCCTATGCAAATGTAATGAAACTTTTGCTCGATGCAGGGTTGATACCGGAAATTATTGATACAGTAAATGATGCGGTTCCAGAAGAATTATTTACTTCATTGGAACAACCTTTGAAGCAGATTGGCCAAGATATAAAAAGGTCGCGTTATTACATGTCGGTCTACCAATGGGTTTTTTCAGGGAAAATTAACTCATATTATAAGAATCTTGCCGTAAATAAACCTGAGCCTATGACGTTTATTGTGCCAGTAAATAACCAAAGGCAGCTTCGCGATAATTTTTTGTCGTCGCCTATTTTTGAAGATGATCATCCGCATCAATTAATCTTGCTGGAGAATGAGTCTAGCGCAGCAGATGCTATAGATAAAGGGATAAAAAAATCTGTTAATGAATTGATTATTTATGCCCATCAAGATGTTTACTTTCCTTTGGGGTGGGACAGTCTATTTATAGAGAGAGTTGCTCAAGCGAAAAATATTTTTTCAGATGCGGCCATGTTTGGTGTTTATGGTGCATCATATAAAAATGGCAAAAATATTCATGCAGGAACAGTGTTAGATAGGCATAGATACCTGGATGCAAAAACTCCATTACCAGCAAAGGTTGATTCAGTGGATGAGCTGGCTTTCGGTTTTTTCAAATCAGAATTCCCGGGCACGGATTGTTCTCTCGGCTATCATCTTTATGCTGCCGATATCGCTTGCAGATATAAAGATAAAAAGATGTCTACGATTGTAGTGGATGCATTGTGCTTTCATAATTCGGCGGGAGGGTTTTCGTTGCCTGATAATTTTTATAATTCGTTATCTCATATTAAAAATAACTGGAAAAAGTATTTTCCCATGGCAACTTGCTGCATCACTATAACGGATTGAATCTCTGTGTTGTCTTTGTAAAAAAACCCAGCTCAGATAAATCGGAGAGTGACGATTATGAATAGGGATCTATAATTCATTTGCTTTTGAAATGCCTGCCCGGTAGGAAAAATTATTTTAGTATTCATTTTTCCAGATGCTCAGTAAAGCTGTACCCCAATATTTTATAGTCATTGACATAAAGTTCTTCTATTAGGATGATATCTTCCTTTGATGGAATTATCTTATCTTGAGCAAATGATTTTTGTTTATGCTCTAAGGTGATTTTTGGATCAGAGTTTCCTAAATTTTTATCTAAAAATGGAATTATTTTTTCTAAGCCATTTTCAAGTTTAAATATAACTGAACCTTCAGGTATAAAATCTGTTTGTTTCCTCAAATGGTTATCCAGTATAGCCGTGTCATTTCTGATATTTGCTTCCATTTCTTTCAGCCAAACAGTAAAACTTTTGTTGCTGGTTATTGACTTCACTCTGTCTCTTTGGAAAATATAAGAAGAAATCATTCGGGATATGGGGTGTCGAACTACGGCGAAGCTTAGGTCAAAAAAATTTGGAGGAAACAGGCATGAAAGTGATTTTTTGTCTATATGCTGAGGCGATGTTTTAGTCCAAGGGTTAGGTCTGATGAGATGGTTGGGGTCAAAAAATGCAGGACGGCCAAATCTTTTGGTAAGATAGTCTTCAACTGTTGTGCCACCACATTTAGGTATATGGGCATAAAAAATTAATTTTTGTTCAGCTTTAAAAATCGGCATTATAAAACCATAAAATCTGTGGGTTAGAATTTGTGTGTTCTGCTTGTTAAAGCCTATTGATCGGCTCAAGGGATGTCGTGATTGATGTCATTCCCGCGAAGAAGGGAATATATAATTTGTTGAGTTTTCTAGGCGCTCGTCAAGGTCAATCGAAGACGCCCTTAATTCTCTGGGCAAATATTTTCATTGTTATCGATAATCTACTGGTTATGATTTCTCCAAATTTTCAGATAAATGGTTTCGAGATCCTGAGTAAATTTTTCAGTATTGAAAAGTGGCGATGAGTGTATCTTTTCTTTTAGCTTGAGTTTTAGCAATTTTAACTGCTGTGGATTTGAGACGAACGATAAAGTAGTTTGCAAATATTCATCCCAAGAGTTGGTAATTAATTCAGGGAGTTCTAAGGTGTTAAGTAAACTACTACTTACTCTGCTGACAAACGTTTCACCTTTTAGTGCGATCAGCGGTACGCCTGCCCAAAGTGCATCGCTGGCAGTGGTGTGAGATGTTACAGGGAATGTGTCCAGCGCGAGGTCAGCGAGTTGTAAACGACCCAAGTGTTCCTTCAAATTAACAAGGGGTGCAAAAATTAGTCGTTCTTTTTTGATGCCACGCTGTTGTGCTTCCTTGATCAGATTCTTCTTTGCGCTGTCAGTAGCTTCGAGTAGCCACAGAACACTGCCTGGAATCTGTGCTAATAATTTGCACCAGACATTCATTGCTTGAGGGCTTATTTTATAAGGGGCGCTAAATGAGCAAAAAACAAAGCCGTCTTCGGGAAGGCCGACATCGCCTCTACTGGGTTTTTTGCCAATTTCACGATTAGAATCGTTAGGTTGGTAACAGTGGGGCATTTGCACTATGGTTTCGCTAAAATCAGCAGCATTATCTAATGGTGTGACGATACGATCACCAATAATATAATCAGCGAGCCGAGGATGACCCAGGGTGCCCGGATAACCCAGCCAGCTGACAATTATAGGCGCGGGGTGCATGGCTGTAATTCCCAGCCTGCTGTTTTTTGTATACCCTTTTAGGTCTACAAGAATGTCAATTCCATCGCAGGCAATTTTTTGGGCAGCATCGTAATCGGAAAAATCTGTAATTGGAATGAAGGCATCACAATACTGGCGGACTTTCTCTGTGCGATGATCGTCTTGTGCGGAATATGAGTAGGCACTAATTTTGAAAGATTTTTTGTCGTGACATTTTAAAACACCTTCAAGTAAGTGCATTGTGGCATGCTCATAAAAATCACAGGATATATAGCCTATGCTCAATCGGTCACGATGTGGATTCTTGAGTTTTTCAACCAATTTAGGTAGTCTGTCGACTTGCATCGACTTTTCAGCATAAAGGTATCCGCATTGTTTTTGGCGCTTAGCGGCCTTTCCTTTTTCCTCATCAATGTTTAAAAATGCAAAAGGCGAGATTCCATCTATATCAGACTCGATCAAATGAATAAGGGATTTTTGATCCTGATCTCTAAGTGACCAATCGCAATTTCGAGCCGTTGTAAGTGTCAGACGACCTGCAGCTGCTCCATATGAAGGGTTAATGTCAAGTGCCTGTCGTAACGAAATTTCTGCTTCGTAATAACGTTTAAGTCTATACAACTCATTGCCTTTGTTGTAGTAGGCTTCTGCATGATTCGGTTGCAGTGCTATCGCTTTTTCATAACATTGGATCGCTTCTTCGTGATTGCGCATATCTTTATAGACAACGCCCATGTTGTTGTAAGAAAACGCATGCATGGGATCTAGTTCTATTGATTTTTTATAGAATGTTATCGCTTTGCTGTATTCCTTTTTTTCAAGAAATGTGTTCGCTAAATTGTAATAGGCTTTTTGAGATCTCGGTTGTAGGGTAATGGCTTTTTTAAATGAATCGATGGCTTCGTCGAAAAATTTTTTTTCTAATTGCGCAATCCCCAGGTTATTGAATGCCGTTGCATTATCAGGTTTGGCGAGTGTAAATATTTTGTAGTCATCCATTGCCTTATCAAATTGTTTTAATGTGAGAAATACAAAAGCGCGGTTGTAATATGTATCTGCATGATTGGGATCTATGGCCAAAGCATGGTCATAGCACTCTATGGCTAAACCATAATTTTGAAGATCTTTATAAGCTAACCCCATATTGTTATATGCCAGTACATGGTTCGGTTCGATGCCCAGAAGACACTTGTAACACTCTATAGCCTCTTCATGTAGACCAAGGTCACGCAATGTATTGCCTTTGTTGAATAATGCTCTTGGGAATTGTGGTTTTAGCTTTAAAGCGAGGTCAAAGTTTGCAATAGCTTCTTTAAACTGTTTGTTTTTACGCTGAGCAAGACCAAGATTGTTGAGGGAGTAGTAATTCTTGTGGTTGATTTTTAGTGACGATTCATATAAAGCAATTGCTTCGTTAAATCTGCCAGCTTTTAACGCTTGATTGCCAAGTTGATAATAGTTTGGCGCCTCGTCTTGCGGGTTTTCTACAAGGTTTGGCGATGTTGGAGAGTGGTCGCAGGTGGTTGGCATTGTCGAGTCGTCGCTGTTGGTTGCCTGGCTTTGGCTTTCTTTTTCCCTTATAACGGCGGCGAGATCCCTGGTCATCCGTTTAACTATGGATGACCAGTCACCATGGTTAGCCTGGCGATAAAGCCGTGCGCTTGGATACCAGGGCGTAGTTTCGCCATCACTGAGCCAGCGCCAGTCGGGGATTTTCTTGAGCATGACCCAAACGGGCTTGCCCATGGCGCCCGCCAAATGAGCCACGGATGTGTCGCAGCTGATCACCAAATCAAGCTGGTCAATAATGTTGGCGGTGGCCATAAAATCAGTGAGTTGGTCGCCATGGTCGATGATAGGGCGGTTTAGGGTGCTCTCCAGCAGGTCTTGCCGGTCTGATCCCACCTGCAGGGAGTGCCAGCATATGCCCTCTATATCCAGCAGGGGTTTTATCAGCTGAAGCGGCACTTTTTTGTTGGCGTGGTCAAAGCCGCTGTCGCTGGCGCCCCAAACCAGGCCAATATTGAGGCTGTTCAATCGAGTAATAGTTTGAGTGCCCCTGATCGCCGACAGGTAGGGGGTAAAGTTGTCGAGGCTTTTGAGCTCCGGATCAAAATGGGTGGGAATACTCAATAGGGGTAATTGGTAGTCGAACTCCGGCAACTTGAAGACATTTTCCGATATTGCGTCAATATTGAGGGAGTGGTGAAAGAGCTTTGCCAGCCCAGGCCTGCACCACATCACCAGTTTTTTAACCTGTGGGCGCACCAAATTGATGAATCGGGCAAACTGAAGATTGTCGCCAAAGCCTTGTTCGGTATGGATGAGCAGTGTTTTATTGGCGAGGTCTTCGCCATTGTAGGCGGGGGCGTTAAAGATGGGGTGCAGGTCTTTGCGGTGTTGCACCATATCCTTGACGTCCATGCGCCAGACAAACTCAGCGGTGGCTTCCCGGTATTTCTGTTCGTGAAACAGGGTCAATGCCAGACCGTAGTGGGCGTCGGCGTCCTCCGGGGTTTCTGTTAGCACTTCCCGCAGCAATTGTTCGGAACGGTCGTATCGCCCTGCCTTGCGGTAGGCTTTGGCGAGCCCGCGCTTGAACTCGGTTCGCGGTTTTAGTTCCAGCGCCCGGCGGTAACAGTAGACGGCCATCTCAAATTCTTCCGACTCGCTCCAGGCCTTGGCCATGTTGCCCCAGGCATCGACGGCGTCAGGGGCTATGGCGAGTGCTTTTTTATAGCAAGCGATGGCGTTGTCGTTGTCTTTTTCTTCATTAAAGCAGGCACCCAGGTTGATCAGGGCTCTGACAAACCTCGGATCTAACTCGGTCGCCCGTTGAAAGCAAGCCTTGGCCTGCTTCAGATCCGCCCCTTGATAGTGGATTACCCCAAGCTCGTTGAATAGGGTGGCGTTGTGAGGGGCCAGTTGCAGTGCAGTGTTCAAAAACGTGCGCGCGTCTTCCAGGTTGCCCTCGGCGGCAGCTCTGGCGCTGTTGGCAATCAGCTTTTCTACCGTTGGCGTGCTTTTTGCTGGTTCGGTCATGGTGGTGTTTGCAATACGTCCTTTGTGAATGCGATTAATTAATGGAAGACCTGATCAATGTCATTGCCGCGCAGGCGGGAATCTATAGGATACTCTGATTAACGTCATTCCTGCGCAGGCAGGAATCCAGAACTCTCTGATTCCTATGGATCCCCGCCTGCGCGGGGATGACGAAATCCGAATTAATCAGAGATTCCTATATATCGTTGACTGTTCTGAATTCCAGCCCCGGATTGGGTCGAGGGTGACGCCCCGTGTTCGTGAGTGATGAAAACAGAATTAATCAGAATCTCCTCCCAAACGGGAGCCGGGATATGTTGGCTGGCCATCAAAATAAAGTCGGTTTATCACTGGCGAAATTTGAAGGGCTAATCTATCTTCCTTTATTAGCAATGTACAGCTTCCAATCGAGGGCTTGGAACTCCGTAACGACGGCAGAGTGTTCGTTACTTTGTAAGGAGCCGGCAGCGCTTTGTGGTTAAAAAATAAGCAAACCCCTGCTTGCTGGTAGGTATGGTTGCTGCTTTTATGAACAAGTCCTGCTTTTTAAGGAAAAAAAGCCGTCTAAGTGCATTGAAAAACTTGACATTGACTCTTGGTGAGTCAATATTTAACGCTCGGTGTGATAGCGTTTCCCTACAATTAGGGGTGCTGTCACATTTTTGACGTCAAAATAATGCTAGCTTTTGGCAAAGAAAACCGCCAAAACAGAACGTGGAAACAAAAACAAATAGCCCGGCAATGCTGCAGCTTGCCGGTCAAGAAGCGAAGTAAAGGAGAATGCAGATGTCTACCGCCAATGGTAACGGGAATAACCCACAAGGAAGTACTATGGAAACTTTTGATACTTATTGGAGAAAGTTTCGTAAGGAATCCCACCGAATAATAAAATTCCAGAAGCGAGCGGTAGCAGCAACATTTTTCTTTGGCGCCTTTATGCTGGTTTCCAGCGCCGCAACTACAGTCGCGGTGGCGACTGGCGTTTCCGTGGTTTCGGGGCTGTTCACAGCAGAAAAAGCTTATGCGGTTGATCCTGATATTAACATTGGTGTGTCTTCCGTTGACTTAGTGGATTACGCTGTTGACTCAAATGAGATCGCTACCGACGCGGTAGACTCCAACGCAATTGCTACCGACGCGGTAGGTTCAGACGAAATTGCCACTGATGCGGTAGGTTCTGCCGAGATCCAGACCGGTGCGGTGGGTTCCGATGAGATTGCTACCGATGCGGTAGGTTCTGCGGAGATTCAGACTGGGGCTGTAGGTTCAGATGAAATTGCTA
>Ga0265293_10011710_pt1 | contig 11846 bp, 11 predicted proteins | sample Munlanlewell138R_FD_192505 | JGI IMG/M metagenome (GOLD analysis project Ga0265293, IMG submission 192505) | Leachate microbial communities from a municipal landfill in Southern Ontario, Canada - Leachate well 138R | ecosystem: Engineered > Solid waste > Landfill > Unclassified | place: Canada... | reverse complement strand
CTTCGCGCACCGTCCCGTCGTTCCACAAGGCCAGGACGCGGTCCACGATCGGCAGGGCGTCCAAGGGCGTCAGGTCTTCCTTCACGCCTTCGAACGCGCCGGCCGAGTTCCAGCCCAGGCGGCGGGCGGCTTCGGCGCTCTTGCGCCCCACCGTCAGCACGAGGCGGTCCTCCGGCGGCAGCGCGTTCCACTTCGGCGACTGCAGCACCAAGCGCAGCAGGCGCGCGTTGAGCGCCCCGCACAGGCCCTTGTCCGACGTCACGATGATGAACAACGTTTTGCCTTTCTCGCGCGGCTGGGCGTAGGGCATGTGTTCCATGCGCGCCTGGTGCATGCCTTCCAGCAGGGACCAGGAGAACGCGCGCGTGCTTTCGGCCTTGCGCTGGAAGCGACGCATTTTGTTGGCCGCAACCAACCGCAGGGCCTGGGTGATTTTGCGGGTGTTGCGCGTGGACGCGATCTTTTTTCGAATCTCGACGAGGTTCATGTGGTTACGCGGTGGCGGCGAAGAAGGAAACGGCGGCTTCCTCGAGCTGCGCGGCGATGTCGTCCGTCAAGGCCTGTTCTTTCTCGATGGCGGCCACGAGGTCCGAACGGCGGGCTTCGACGTCGGCCATCAGGGCTTCCAACTTCGCCTGGACGTCTTCCTTCGCCACGGCGTCCAAATGGCCCTTGGTGGCGGCCCACAAGACCACGACTTCCTGCCACAGGCGGTACGGGCGTCCGGCCTTCTGCTTGAAGGCCTCGACCATGCGTTCGCCGCGGGCGAGCTGCTTTTTCGTGGAGGCGTCCAGTTCGCTGGAGAACTGGGAGAAAGCGGCGAGTTCGTCGTACTGGGCCAAGTCGAGCTTGGCGCTGCCGGCGACTTTCTTCATCACCTTGGTTTGCGCCGCGCCGCCCACGCGGGACACGGAAATGCCCACGTTGATGGCCGGGCGGATGCCGCGGTAGAACAGCGAGGATTCCAAGAAGATCTGCCCGTCCGTGATGGAAATGACGTTGGTCGGGATGTAGGCGGACACGTCCCCGGCTTGGGTTTCGATGATCGGCAGGGCCGTCATGGAGCCGCCGCCGTTGTCCTTGTTCAGGCGCGCGGCGCGTTCCAGCAGGCGGGAGTGGATGTAGAACACGTCGCCCGGGTACGCTTCGCGGCCCGGGGGGCGGCGGAGCAGCAGGGACGCTTCGCGGTAGGCCACGGCGTGCTTGGTCAAATCGTCGTAGATGATGAGCACGTCCTTGCCCTGCTCCATGAAGTATTCGCCGATGGCCGCGCCCGCGTACGGGGCGAGGAACTGCAACATGGCCGGGGCGGAGGCGCCGGCGGACACCACGACGGTGTACGGCAGGGCGCCGCCCGCGCGCAAGGTTTCCACCACGTTGGCGACCTTGGCTTCACGCTGGCCGATGGCCACGTACACGCAAATAACGTCCTGGTCCTTTTGGTTCAGGATGGTGTCCAGCGCGATGGTGGTTTTGCCGGTTTGGCGGTCGCCGATGATGAGTTCGCGCTGGCCGCGGCCCACGGGAATGAGGGCGTCCACGGCCAAAATGCCGGTTTGCATCGGCACGCTGACGGACTGGCGGGTCATCACGCCGGGAGCGACGCGCTCCAGCTGCATGGCCTTCCCTTCTTTTATGGCTTCGTCGCGGTCCAGCGGGCGGCCGAGCGGGTCCACGACGCGGCCCAAAATGGACGCGTGGGCGTTGATCGCCAAAATATCGCCGGTGGCTTCGGCGGCCATGCCTTCGGTGACGGTGTTGCCGGCGTGCATGAGCACGGCCAGGGCGCCGTCGCGCTCCACTTGCAGCACCAGGGCTTCGGCGCCGGTCCACGGCACGCGGACCACTTCGCCGATGCGCAGGCCCGGCAGGCCCTGGATGTCGATGATGCCGTCGCGCACGGAACGGATGAGGCCGGCGCGCGGGGCGCCTTCGGCCGCGTCGCCCGCGGACACGCGGGCAAGCGCCTCGTCCACGGCGGCGAGGAACGGTTTGATGGAATCGTCGCGTTTCATAGGAGGGGCGCGGAGATCAAGCGCGGCGCGCGGCGATGGCGCGGCCGGCATGGAAGAGGCGGAACGGCACGTCCACCCGCGGGTCGCAGGCGAACCGCACGTGGGTGCCTTCCGGCGCGGCGGCGCGCAGGGCGGCGCGGCGTTCGGCGGAAAGCGGCGCGGGCGTCTGCACCGTCATCACGGGCAGGCGGCGCGCGGACAAGAAGGCGTCCACGGCGGCCAAGGCGGAACCGGCGCGGATCGAAAAGGTCAGGTACCCGTCCGCGGCTTCGCCCAGGTGCGTGTTCGGCATCCGGACGGAGGCCGGCGCGCCCTCGCGGGCCGCGTCCAAGGCACCGGCGAAGGAACGGGACAGGAAGGCGGTGAAGGCTTGTTCCAAGGCGCACGGGGCATCCCCGGCATGTTCCACGCCTTGGACGACGCCGCGCAAATCGTTGAAGAACCGGGCCAGCACGCCGGTCGTCTGCATGCGGTCCCCGGCGGCGGGGCGCAGCATGGAACCGAGCGAGTCGGGACGCAGCGCCGCCAGCGCCGAACGGGGCGCGTGCGCGGTGCGCGGCAGGCCGAAGGCGACCGCCAATTCCTCGGTGGCGCGGCCCACGCGCGGCCGCACGGGACCCAAGGCGCCGGTATGCAGGCGCCGCAGGGCGTCCGTCAACTCGGCGCGGATCTCCGCGGCCGGCCGTCCGCGCAAAAACGCGGCAGGGTGGTCGTCAGGCAGGGGGTCTCCCTCGCCCGCGCGAGCGGCGTCGCGCAGCAGGGAGACGAACAGGGTCTGGATCATACGGAGGGCGTTTGGGTCGGTTCGGCGGCGTCCAGCAGGGCCTTGGCGTCCACGCGGGTCTTCTTCCCCACGACGGCGAACAGGGCCGCTTCGAGCCGCGCCGCCACGTCGTCCCGCACGTCGGCGTAGACGCGGGCGCGCATCCCGGCGATCAGCTCCTTGGCTTCCCGCATCATTTCCTCCCGGCGCACGTCGGCCTGGGCGAGCAGCGCGGCGGCCTTGGCTTCCGCCTCGGCGCGGGCGCGGGCCTGCTCTTCCCGGATCTGGGCGAGCATGCGCTCGGCTTCTTCCTTCCGCTCCGCGCGTTCCCGGTCCAGGGCGGCGCGCAGTTCCTCCGCTTCACGCAGGTTGCCCTTGATCGTGTCGCGGCGCTCGTCCAAGACGCGCAGCAGCGGCTTGTACAACAAACGGCCGAGAATGAAGGCCAGGAGGCCGAAATTCACGACGTACAGCAGCAAGCTGTGCAGATCAATACCGAGTCGTTGGAACGCATCCATACCGGGCGCGTGGGAACGCGGGAACGAATTAGACGGCGAAGAGAATGATCAGGGAAACCACCAGGGCGTAAATGGCGGTGGATTCGCAAATGGCCATGCCCACGATCATGTTCGGGGCGATTTTGTCGGACACGGAGGGGTTGCGGCCGATGGCTTCCATGGCCTTGCTGGCGACCCAACCGTCGGCGATGGCCGTCCCGATGGTGCCGATACCCATGCAGATGGCGGCGGAAATGACTTTGATGGAATCGAGATCCATACGATGAGGAAAAAAGAGAGGGGGTTAAGAAAGCGAGGCGGATTATACGCGCGTCCTGGTTTTCCATCAATGGGTCCGTTACGCGGACCCTGTGGATGCTTCCTGCGGGTGCCCGCGGGAGGCGACGCTCATGGCGATGAACTGCGTGGCCAGCAGGGTGAACACGAAGGCCTGGATCAGCCCGGAAAAGATCGACAGGAACATGAACGGCATCGGCACGAGGAACTGGGTCCACACGGCCAGGGCCGCGATGACCGCCACCATCACCTCCCCGGCGAAGATATTGCCGAACAAACGGGCGGACAACGACACGACCTTGGCCAGCTCCCCGACGATGTCCAGCAGGCCGAGGAACGCCTGCAGCAACCCGTTGGCGACGTCGCCGAAGGATCGGGCCTTCAACAGCGGCCCCAAGCGGAGGTACTGCCCGACGTGCCCGAGGGGCGAGATGGCGAAGGACAGGACCTGCGCCGACCCGATGGTCACCAGGGCCAGGGCGAGCGTGCCGGACCAGTCCGTGGTGGGCGTGCGGAAGACCGGCGCCCCTTCCGCCACCAGCGAGCTGACGAACGGCACCAGCGTGAACTGGTTGGCCACGAGGATGAAGAGGAACAGCGACATCAGCAGCGGGACGAAGCGGCGCGCGCGCTCTTCGGAGCCGAAGGCCCGCGCGAACTGGCTGAAGAGGAAGTCGAACAGCATCTCGAACGCGGCTTGCACGCGCCCCGGCACCACGCGCAGGCGTCCGCGGGCCGCCAAAGCGACCAGGATGAATCCCGCGGTGATGGCGTAGGCCGCGAACACGGCGTTGCTGACGCGCAGCGGCCCGAGGGTGAACAGCACGTCCGACGGTAAGGAAACGTCCATAGTTATTGCTTGAAGAGGTCAACCTTGCGTTCAGGCGGCACCCGCGCCATCCGCCGGAACAGGAGGAAGAGCAGGAACGGCTGGGTAACGACGAAGGAAACGAGCACGCCTGACAAGGCGGCTACCCGCGGGTGGCCCATGTACGTCCCGACGACGTACCCGGTCACACCGAAGACGGCAATGACGGCAAGGGTGACGCCGGCGACCAACAGCCGCATGCGCCACGTGTATCCGAGCATAGAGGGGTGGAAAAAAGCCCCAAGAGCATAGCACGGCATTCTATTCCGTTCCAGTGTCAAAAAATCCCGGCGGGCGCGGGGCCGGTCCGGGGATGTGGATAACATCCGCCGCTTCCCTTTCCCTGCCGCCCGTGCGTCTGCTATCCTTTGAGCAACCTGTTCCTGCAAGGAAGCGTTCCCGCGGAATTGAAGGAAAGGGCTCATTCTTTTCTTCGGTGCATTGCACCGCCCTTATGGACGCCCAGTTCAAAGTGTTCGTCGGCAGCCTGCCTTATTCCACCACGGACGAGGAACTCGCCGCGCACTTCGCCGGCGCGGGCAGCGTGACGTCGGCCCGCGTGATCATGGACAAGATGACCGGCCGCTCCCGCGGTTTCGGCTTCGTCGAGTTCGCCACGCAAGAAGACATGGAAAACGCCGTCAAGATGTTTGACGGCTCCTCCATGGGAGGCCGCGCCATCGTCGTCAACGAGGCCAAGCCGATGGCTCCGCGCGCCTAATACGCGCCGAGCAAAAAACACCCCGCGAGGGGTGTTTTTGTGCGCGCTCCCATTGACAATCCGGCCCGTTCCTGCTATCCTTCCCCCGTTACTCCGTCGGCCTCGAGCGTTGCTCGGCCGCCAGGACCTGAATCGCGAGAGATACGCATCGATGCGACTCCGAATCGGGTCAACGCTTCCTTCCCGGAAGCGGCATCTAATTGCGTCGGCGCCAAGAGTATGGGCGCCACTCTCGCGTTTTTCGTTTCTATGACGGACCCCCAGAAGACCGAAACCAACGCCGCCCCCGTGGCGGCCCAGCAGCCGTCGTTCTTCGGCCTCGGCATCGCGCCGAAGCTGATGGACGCGCTACAAAAGGCCAAGTATGAAGTCCCCACGCCCATCCAGCACCAGGCCATTCCCGTGGCCATCGGCGGCAAGGACGTCATCGGCATCGCCCAGACGGGCACCGGCAAGACGCTCGCCTTCTCCATTCCCATGCTGCAGCGCCTCGCCGCGGTGAAGGGCAAGGGCTTGATCATGCTCCCCACCCGCGAACTCGCGTTGCAGGTGGAAGAAACCCTGCAGAAGATCGGCCGCGTGATCGGCCTGCGGACGGCGGTGCTCATCGGCGGCGCCAGCATGAACCGCCAGAAGGACATGATCCAAAAGAAGCCGCACGTGATCGTGGCCACGCCGGGCCGCCTGATCGACCACCTGGACCAAAAGACGGTCACGTTGAAGGACGTGTCGGTGCTGGTCCTGGACGAAGCGGACCGCATGCTCGACATGGGCTTCGCGCCGCAGATCAACCGCATTTTGGAGAACGTCCCGTCGGAACGGCAGACCATGCTGTTCTCGGCCACCATGCCGGAGGAAATCACCCGCATCGTGAGCCAGTACATGCAGATTCCGGTGCGCATCGAGGTCGTGCCCCCGGGCACCACCGCCGAGCGCGTGGAACAGGAGATTTTCTTCGTCCACAAGGCCGATAAGGCGCGCCTGCTCGAAAAAATCCTGGCCGAATACAAGGGCCCCGTGCTCGTGTTCAGCCGCACCAAGTTCGGCGCGCGCAAGCTCGCCCGCCTGGTGAAGATGATGGGCCACGCGGCAGCGGACATCCATTCGGACCGCTCGCTGGCGCAGCGCCGCGACGCCCTGGACGGCTTCAAGCGCGGCAAGTACCGCGTGCTGATCGCCACGGACATCGCCGCGCGCGGCATCGACGTGACCGGCATCGAGCTGGTGGTGAACTTCGACCTGCCGGACCAGAGCGACGACTACGTGCACCGCATCGGCCGCACGGGCCGCGCCGGCCGCACGGGCAAGGCCATTTCCTTCGCCATGCCGGACCAGAAGCCGGACGTGAAGGCGATTGAGCGCCTGGTGCGCCGCCAGATTCCGGTGAAGCCCCTGCCGGGCGACCTGCCGGTGGCGCGCGCCGTGGGCCACATCCCCGACGAGCCGAGCCCGCGCGACCGCTTCCGCACGGGCGGCGGCCGTTCCCAGGGCGGTTCCCGCTCCGGCGGGCGTGGCGGGAGTTCCCGCACGGCGCCCAGCGGCGGACGGGGCGGCTACGGCCGTTCCACCGGTTCCTCCGGCACCCGCCAGGGTGCGCGCGACGACCGTGACGACGCCGCTCCGACGACGGGTGCGGGCGCGTCCCGCGGCGGTGCCCGAGAGGGTGCCCGTACGACCGGCTCCAGCCGCCCCCCGTTGCCCGGCGAACGCCGCTCCTACGGCGGCGGCTCCCGCAGCACGGCGGGCGCTGGCAGCCGCGACCGCAAAGGCGGCCCCCGCGGCAAGCGCCGCGGCCCGCCCAAAATGGACCTGCACGAGGACCAGTTCTCCGGCGGCCAACGCCGCGGCAAAGGTCCCCGCAAGTTCTACGGCGGCATGGGAATTTAACCGCGGAAACAACGGACGCCTTCGGGCGTCCGTTTTCGTTTGGAACTGGTATACTGGGAGAAATTCTCCCCCTATGAGCACACGTCCCGCCAAACGTTCCGCCGCCCGACAACCCGCGCCGCACGCGCACCACAAATGGTGCGCCATCGCCGCCGGCTTCGCCGCGATCTTCTGCTTCGCCCTGCTCATCCCCCTGCTGTTACAGGCGGCCAGCCGGCCAACCATCACCGCCGTCATCACCGCGGGCGGGCCGGGCGTGGATTTCGCGCGCGACGTCGTCCGCTTGCCGGACGGGACCATGTACGTTGCCGGTTCGTTCCGCGGCCTGCTCGACCTTGACGGTACCGAAGTGACGGGGGCGGAGGAATTTCCGAACGCGTTTCTCGCCAAGTACGCGCCCGACCAAACGCTGCTCTGGGTCCGGACGATCATGTCCGACGGCACCACCTCCGGCATCGGCGTGGCCGCCTACGACGTCCGTGCGGACGCGGCGGGTAATCCGTACCTGGCGGGCGCCTTCGAAAGCACGGTTGATTTCGGCGAAGACACGACGTTGACCAGTGCCGGCGGCACGGACCTGTTCGTGGCCAAGTACGACGCCAACGGCAACCTCCTTTGGGCGCGTGGCGGCGGTTCTTCCCTGAACGACACGTTCGGCTCGCTCCTCGTGGAACCGTCGGGTCGCGCCGTCATGGCGGCCGCCTGCCACCGCGGCACCGCGGGCGCCACGTTCGAAGGCGTCACCATCCACGACGATCCGGCAAACTCCGGCCGCGACTGGTGTGCCATCGCCTACGAACCAGACGGATCCCTGGCCTACGCCAAGCATCTCGGCGGCATCACCAACCGGGACGACGGCCTGCAGGAAGGCATGGCCCTCGTGGCCGCGGACGGGGCGTTTTATCTCGCCGGGATCTTGAACGGCCCGCAAGGCACGGCAGGCAGCATGGACGGCACCCCTCTCGTCATTCCGGAAAACGGCGGCGGAAACAGCTGGGCCGTCAGCAAATGGGACGCGGATTTCGGCCTGGAATGGATACAGGTCTTCGGCTCCCCGGGCCTTGGCGCGCCGTACGCCTTGCTCCCGATGGACGGCGGTTTGTACCTGACGGGGCGGTTTCAAGAATCGATCGCCCTGGGCGGCGCAGGCACGTTCGAGGTCGTCGGAACCGCCGACAGCCTCCTTGCCCGCTTGAACCCGCAGGACGGCAGCGTGGATTGGGCGAACGCATACGCGGACGTCTGGGCGCGCTCCTTAACGACGGACGGTTCGTTCCTGTACCTCAGCGGCGGATTCATCAGTCCGGGGACGTTCGGCATGCATGTCCTGCCGGGCACGGCGCCGCACAACGGCTTCGCGGCGAAAATCCGCACGGACGGCGAAGTCGTCTGGGCCATGCAGATGGCCGGGAGTACGGGCACGGTCACGCCGACCTCCCCGCTGTACACCGCCTGGGCGTGCGCGCACGGCAGCGGCCTCTGGTGCGTCGGGGCGTTCGACGGCACCGGTACGTTCTCCGAGGAAACGCGCGAGTCCACGGACGCGTCCGTCGACCTGTTCATCGCCCGCATCGAAGAACGGACGACGCCAACCTCCTCGAACATGCGTCCGCAGGCGCAGCCGGTGGCGAACATCCTCTTCTTCACGTCGGCGTTCCCGCCCGACGAATGGACGCAAGCCGTGGCCGAGGGAGAAGCCGCACCCCATCCGACCTACGCGACGTATTACCGCGTCTGGTCCCCCACGCACGACCGGTTGGAAAACGTCCGCATCGAAGATCCGGCGTGTGCGCGCGTCGTGTACCTGATGGGGGACGAAAACAAGGACGGCGCCGTCTCCAAAGGAGAACGTTGGGTGCTCGCCTGCGCGGAACCGTCCCGTTTCGTCGGCGGAACGCCCCTTCTCTACGCCTACAGCGGCCCGTTCTTCATCTCCCAAACGGCGCAGCCGGAATAATCGGTCTTTAATCCTCTTCCCCGTGGCCGTACCGCGTGAGCAGGCGGCGGAGGCGGCGGTAGTCGGGGATGAGCGAGGCGACGGCGGCCCAGAAGCGCGGCGAGTGGTCGAAGTGCTTCAGATGCGCCAGTTCGTGCACCACGAGGTAGTCGGCCAGCGGGCGGGGCACGAGGGCGATTTTGTAGTGGAAGGAAAGCGCGCCGCGGCGGGAGCAGCTCCCCCAGCGTGTTTTTTGGTTGCGGATGGACAGGCGACCGGGCGAGACGCCGAGCCGCGGGGCGAAGCGGTCCACGCGTTCCCGCGCCACGGCCAGGGCCGCGCGTTTGAAGCGCTTGTATTCGTCCGCCGGGCCTTGGAGCGGTTGCGCGGCCGGTTGCTCCGACGCGCGTTCCACGGCCTCGGCGAGCCAATCGGCGTGGCGGCGCACCAGCCGTTCGGCCGACGCCTCGCTGCCGAACCGCGGCGAGGACGTCACCACTACGCGGCCGCCGGCGTACACCTTCAATTTCATCCCGCGGGCCAGGCGGTGGCGGCGGAATTCCCAGGCGATTTGGCGGCCGTTGTGGACGAAGCGCGGCATAACGGGCACAGTGTATCCCAATCTATGACCATCGCCATCATCGGCGGGGGAGCCGCCGGGCTGATGGCCGCGGCTTCCGCCCTGGAAACAAACCCGGACGCCGACGTCGTTCTTGTCGAACGCAACCCCTCGCTTGGGAAGAAAGTCGTCATTTCCGGCGGCGGGCGGTGCAATCTCACCACCGGCTTGGACGACGTCCGCGAGGTGCTCACGCGCTATCCGCGCGGCGGGAAGTTTTTGACGTCGGCCGTCCATCAATTTCCGCCGGCGGCCGTGCGGGCCTGGTTCGAGGCCAACGGCGTACCCACCAAGGTGGAGGACGACCTGCGCGCCTTCCCCGTTTCGGACGACGGACACGACGTGGTGCGGGCCTTCGAGCGCGTCTTCGCGGAGGCCGGGCCGCGCATGCGCTTCCTCTTGAACCACTCCGCCGCGTCCATCGCAAAACGCGGCGACGAGTTCACCATCACGTTCAAGGACGGCGGCACGCTGGAAGCCGACCGCCTGATTCTCACCACCGGCGGGCAGGCGTACCGCCACACGGGTTCCCAGGGCGACGGCTACGCCTTCGCGGAATCGCTCGGGCACACGGTCACCCCGCTGGCCCCGAGCTTGAACTCGTTCTTTACGAGCGAGACGTGGCCGAAGGAGGTCTCCGGGCTCTCGTTCGCCCGCGCGCACATCACGGCCCACCCGCTCTCTTCTTCCCCTTCAGACCCTTCCACTCCTTCCCACCCCGCTTCGTGGACCGGCCCGTTCCTCTTCACGCACAAGGGCGTCAGCGGCCCGGCGGTCTTCGCCGTTTCCGGCCTCGTGGCCTTCTGGCCGTACGGCCCGGCGCAACCGCTTTCCCTGTCCATCGACCTGTTCCCGGACGAAGACGCGGACGCGTTTGAAACCCGCCTGCGCGAGGCGATGCGCGGCCAAGGGAAGAAGGCCGTGCGCACGGTACTGGCGGCGTTCGTGCCGAAGTCTCTCGCGGAGCTGGTGGAACGCGAAGCTGGCATGGACGGCCTGAACGCGGGCGACGCCAACAAGGAACAGGTCCGCAAACTCGCCCGTTGGATGAAGGGGGTCCCGCTGCACGTTGTCGGGCGGGGCGCCGGGGACGAATTCGTCACGGCGGGCGGCGTGTTCCTCACGGAAGTAGACCCATCGACGATGGAATCGAAGATCACGCCCGGCCTATTCTTCGCCGGGGAAATCCTCGACGTGGACGGCTTCACCGGCGGCTTCAACCTGCAGGCCTCCTGGGCCACCGGCCGTTTGGCGGGAATAAACGCCGCGTCCTAACGCACGCGGTCGGCCACAAAAAAACGCACCCATGAAGGGCGCGTTTTTATGCGGAATGCCGAACGTCGTTACACGGCATGGCGTCCATGGTTCCCGCCGTTGTTCCTTCCGTTGAACCGGCGCTTCACGAATTCCGTCACCAGGAAATATGCGCCCGCCAGGGCGAAGACCTGGCCGATCAGCAGGGCCGTGGGCTGGAGGAAGCCGAAGGCCGCGCGTCCGACGGCGACCTGCGGCAGCACGAGCGCGACCACGGCGGCCAACCCGGTCAGGGCGACCAGCACGGGCGCCGAGCGCATGCCGCGCCAGAACGGCTTGCGCGTCCGCAGCGAATAAATCAGGGCGAGTTCCGTGATGACGCTGAACGTGAACCACATCGTTTGCAGCCCCTGCTCCCCCAGCTGGCGGAACCAGGCGAAGGCGGCGAAGTCGAAGACGGAACTGACCGTGCCGAACACCGTGGCCGCGATGATCACTTCCTTGGCATCCGCGCGGTGCGGGCGGCGCAGGCCCTCGGTATCGGGCCGGTCGGCGGCGATGGCCACCATCGGCATGTCGGTGAGCAGGTTCACCAGCAGGATCTGCGCGGGCAGCATCGGCAGGAAGTCCACGAACAGCGAGGCGATGGCCACCGAATAGAAGTTGCCAAAGTTCGAGGCCAGCGTGATCTTCAGGTACGAAATGACGTTGGCCGCGATGCGCCGGCCTTCCTCGATGCCGTCGCAGATCACCGACAGCGACTTGTTCAGCAGGATGACGTCGGCCACGTCCTTGGCGGCGTCGGAGGCGCCCTGCACGGCCAGGGCCGCGTGGGCCACCTTCAGCCCCGGCGTGTCGTTGAACCCGTCGCCGAGGAACCCGACGGCGTGCTTTTCCTTCAGCAGGTCCAGGATGGCGAATTTCTGCGCCGGATCGAGGCGGGCGAACACCCGGTGGTGTTCCACCGCGCGGCGCTGCTGGGCCGGGGA
>Ga0265293_10011709_pt1 | contig 11848 bp, 10 predicted proteins | sample Munlanlewell138R_FD_192505 | JGI IMG/M metagenome (GOLD analysis project Ga0265293, IMG submission 192505) | Leachate microbial communities from a municipal landfill in Southern Ontario, Canada - Leachate well 138R | ecosystem: Engineered > Solid waste > Landfill > Unclassified | place: Canada... | reverse complement strand
GGAAGTTCATCAACGTATTTTGCGGATAACTTCTATGAAAATACAGCCGGGGGCAGTTATGGTCTTCGGGCTCGTTGGGCGCGCGGTTCGTCTACGAATGGCACGGATGCGGGGCCGCATTGCACGTATTCGAGTAGTACGGTCACGAATGCGGGTCCGAATCGGTCCGTTCCCCTCTGCTATTTTAAGGAAGATCCCGTCATTGAATTATAACGAACACGGAAACGGGATTTAAAAAACATACAATCACTCGTTCTTTGAAATACTTCCATCCTCGTTTTTTAAATCGGTATTACCCCCGCTCGCGGGGGTCGAAAAAAAATTCTTATCTTTGTCGCTGAAATTTTGCTTGATTTTATAATCGATGTCTTTATTTCAGGTTGTTTTTCCCGGAACGGCTGTCTTCAGGCTCGTTGGGCGCGCGGTTCGTCTACGAATAGCACGAATGCAGGGCCACATTACACGAATTCGAATAATACGGTCACGAATGCGAATCCGAATCAGTCCGTTCCCCTCAATTGGTAAGAATGTTTTTTGGGAAAAAGACCTTTCCGCTTGGAAAAAGATTACATTGCAGTAATTAAAGGTGCTGGTAGGCTTTAACGCTCGAACGCTCCTTGTTTGCCAAAGCAGAACCACAGACACACAGACACTTCAGACACGTAGACACTTCTGACACTTCTGGCACAGATCATTGATCGATGAAGCTATGAAGCAATGAAACGTTACGGACACCTGTATGAACGCGTATGTTCATACGACAACCTCACAGAAGCCTTTTACAATGCTCGCAAAAACAAGACCGGCAGGTCGGAGGTAATCGAATATGAGCGTGAACTGCATGCGAACACCTTGCTATTGCAAAGTGAGTTGCAGACTTTTTCGTACCGTACTCCCGAGTATGCCGTGTTCAAGTTGTACGAACCAAAGGAGCGACAAATATTCAAGCTCCCTTTCCGTGACCGGGTGGTTCATTGGGCTATAATGCAGGTTGTGGAGCCTATCTGGGTATCAAATTTCACCAGCGACACGTACGCTTGCATAAAAGGACGCGGGGTTCACCTGATGGTGCGCCGCGTGAAAAGGGCTCTCCAGGATACCGACCAAGCATCTTACTGCCTTAAACTGGACGTGAAAAAGTTTTATCCCTCCATCGATCATCAGATCTTAAAACAGGTAATTCGCAAGAAGATCAAAGATCCGGAATTGCTGCAAGTCCTTGATGAAATCATTGAATCGTCGCCGGGCGTTCCCATCGGTAATTACTTGAGTCAATTTTTCGCTAACCTTTACCTGTCCGAAATGGATCATTTGTTAAAGGAGTTCCTAAAAGTGAAATATTACTTCCGTTATGCCGATGATATGGTAATACTCTCGGGCGATAAATCGGTTTTGCATGGTGTGCTTGTTTGGGTGAATGATTATTTGGAGACAGAACGTAAACTAAGCTTGAAAGACAACTACTCAATTTATCCTGTAACGAAAGGGATTGATTTTGGTGGTTACGTGGTATTTCCAACCCATGTCATGGCACGCAAGCGAAACAAGAAAAACCTTTGCCGGAAAATATCAAAGTGGCGCAAGAAGGGTTTGACGAATGAAGAAATCAGGTTAAAGGAAAGCAGCCGTCTTGGATTCATGAAACATTGCGATAGTAAGAATCTATTAAATGTTTTAGAAATGAAGAAGTTTAGCGAGATAAGACGGTCTCCTGGTAAGCTGGACGGTGATAAACTGCATATTGATAAGATCCTTGATAAGAACATAAGGATCACTGCCTACGAAATCACGGAAAGCAAGTACAAGGGGGAGTGCCTGACATTACAGTATCTGATCGAGAAGGATGTGACAAAAGAGGATGGAAGCGTGGAAAAAGAATGGGTGAAACATATAACGTTCACCGGCTCCGAGGCCTTGATAAAGTTATTCAGGGAGACAGATTTGGAGGATTACCCGGTGGAAGCTAAGATTGTAAAGCAAAGTATTTCATCCGGGAAAGGCAACTTCTTTTATAACGTTGTTGATCCCGATTAACAACGATTATTATGTTCACGCAAAATTATCCAGAGAAAAAAAAGTACACGAAGTATGACAATGACCGTTACCTCCTCTACCTGAATGAGGAGTTGGTAACGAGGGAAAACGAGGAGGGCGACGAAGAGAGTGGCTTCTCGTATACCGGGAATTTTGAAGATGGCGGCACGATCATCAACGCCACGGAACCGACGTACGATCAGTTCGTGTCCGGCTTGATTCGGACGCGATACAGTGCCGATCAAGTGGAAGCAATCATTCTTAACCATCAATCGGGGGATATCGATCGAGCCGATGAGTTCCAGCAAGAACTGGATGAATTGAACTCATTCAGACAGGAATGCAAGGATGCTATTGCATCACTGCTTGAAATTGAATAGTATATAACAACCCGCTACGTCTCACGACGCAGCGGGTTGTAGGTTCGTAGGTCTGTTGGTTGCGAAAAATCATGTCATATGTCTGGGAATTGTTCTATTATCTGTTTTCCGGCACTTCCCATTCTTTTTGCCCAATATCGCTCAGTCGTGGTGAGGCTTTGATGGCGAAAGTGTCTCTGTATTTTATATACGTTTGCGCCGGACTCAACGAGCTCCATCGCTCCGGCGTGTTTCCAGCTATAAAGCTTTATTTCATTTGATAGATTAAGTTCATCACGAAACCTGTTAAATCGATTTCTCATGTTGTTCTTTCCGAGTGGTTTAACGCCCGGTTTTCCATCATATGAGAAAAGGTACAAAGATTGATCGTAATCTTGTAAATTTAAATTTTCAATCATGCGCATTAGCTGTACCGGGATGCCGACCGTCTCAGTCCTGTGATTTTTTGCAAGGAAGTTATAAACTGTTACTACTTCATTATCATAGTTGATGTGTTTAAGCTTCATCATTCGCAACTCTGCTGGTCGTATCGCACAATAGTATTGAAAGCAGATTTGCAACCACAGTTGAGGATCCTCTTTTTCTATCTTGTTTTTTAATTTGGCGCGTATTTTCTTTGAGATTGAAGGAGCGGATTCGTCCACAACGAGTCCAAGGCGCGGAATATTCATGACCGGGTTTTCCATGTAAACACGTTCCCTCTCAATAGCCCATTTGAAGAAAGTATGTAATATTTGCTGATATTTATTCACCGATGTCCGGGAAAGATCGTTCTCATCACTAACCTGATTCATGAATTCAACAACGTGATGATTTTTTATTGCAGTGATGTTTTTGTCCGCTAATTTATTAGCTGTCAGAAATTCGTTGAAGATTCGGAGTTTTGATTTGTAAGTTTGTATAGTATTAGGGTTGACCTCCTTTCTCTTCATTTTTATAAACCTTGAAGCCATTACACGAAACGCGAATTTAGGACCGAGTCTTTTTCTGAATTTAAAAGTTGCAGTATCAAATAGTAATTCATCCTCATACTCCAGCATCGGTGCGGTTGCTATGTCTCCTGCTTCAATTTTTCTTGTGTATTCTTCGATTAACTTTTCCGCATGACTCATTCTCTCTTCGAAAGTGTCAAGCTTTGCAAATCCTTTGTAGGTTCGTTTACGCTCCATTCTTCCAGTTGCGTTGTTACGTATCGAATATTCGACGTACCATGCGGCATTCATGTCTCCATCGCCATTATTCAAGTGCGGATAAATAAAGTCATTTTTCGGTCTACTCATAGGTATAAAAAAATAAATGTCTATCTCACAACAGAAATAGACATTTATCAAAAATTAAACTGCTGAAAGATAGCAGTTTAACTGTTTTTGTCGGGATGAGAAGATTCGAACTTCCGACCCCTCGCCCCCCAGACGAGTACTCTAAACCGGACTGAGCTACATCCCGAAAAAGTGAGTGCAAAAGTAGTACATTATTTTCAATCCCGCAAATCTAAATCCAATTTTGTTTAATGTAAATTATGATTTAATATGGCACGGATAAAAAAAATAGTTGTTAATTTGCAATCTGGTAATTGATATCGAGAGGCTGGCTGAACGTAATTCGTCGTCTGATCATATTGCTTAAAAAGAATAGTTTTTCTAATTAATCGATGCAGTCTCTAAAAGCTACGTTTAAATGGTTTTTTCAGCAAAACAAATTGCCGACTATCTAAAAGGAGAGGTCGTTGGCAACCCAAATGTTACCGTGTCTAACTTTTCGAAGATTGAAGAAGGAAAGGCTGGCACGATCTCCTTTCTCGCTAATCCAAAATATACTCCCTATATTTATACAACAGAAGCCGACATCGTACTTGTAAATAGCGATTTCGTGCCAGAGAAACCCATCAAGGCTACCTTGGTGAAAGTTCATAACGCCTATGCCGCGTTAGCCTCGTTACTTGAGATGGTTAACAGTGCCACTCCACGTAAATCGGGGCTCGAGGAGATGAGTTTCGTTTCGCCTACTGCCACGTTAGGAGAAGAGGTGTATGTTGGAGCGTTCGCTTACATCGCGGATAACGTGAAAATAGGAAGCAAAAGTATGATTCATCCACAGGTCTACGTGGGAGATAACGTGACGATAGGAGAAGGATGTATCCTCTATCCCGGGGTGAAGATATATAGTAACTGCGTGATTGGCGACCGGTGCATTATCCACTCCGGGGCGGTGATAGGTGCCGATGGGTTTGGTTACAGCAAAGAGAGCGAGGCATACCATAAGATTCCGCAAATAGGGAACGTGGTTATCGAAGAGGACGTGGAGGTAGGTGCTAACACCACCATCGACCGGGCCGTGATGGGGTCTACGGTGATTCGCCGTGGCGTGAAGCTCGATAACCTCATACAGATCGCGCATAACTGCGATATAGGAGAACATACGGCGATGGCGGCACAAGTGGGTGTAGCCGGCTCCACGAAAATTGGAGAGAATTGTGTTCTCGGTGGCCAAGTAGGTATCGGTGGCCACATAACTATTGGTAAAAACTCGCAAGTGGGAGCACAATCCGGCATTATCAGCAATACGAAGGAGGGATCGGAGATCATGGGATCGCCAGCCATCCCGGTGAAAAGTTTCTTTAAATCGAGTATCATCGTGCCCAAACTTCCCGATATGTACCGGCAATTAAATGCCATGGAAAAAGAGCTTGCAGAACTCAAGAAGAGATTGGACCAAGGCAGCTAAAACAATCGTTTTTTATACAAGATAGACAATCAAATCGCGAAATCGACTGGATTTCCTGCTTTTGGTTGTATATTTGCACGTTTATAGATGAAATGTGTAATTAATTATAGATAAAGTGAAACAGAAGACATTACAAAACAGCTTCACGCTGCAGGGAATCGGACTTCATACCGGGTTGGATATCGAGGTGACGTTTAATCCAGCTCCCGTTGATCATGGGGTGAAAATAAAGAGAGTCGACCTTGAAGACCAACCGATCATCGACGCATTGGCAGAGAATGTAGTGAATACCCAGCGAGGTACTGTCGTAGGGAAACAGAACGTGACCGTGAGTACTATTGAGCACGGTCTTTCTGCCCTGTATGCCTTGGGAATCGATAACTGCTTGATTGAAGTGAACTCTTCCGAATTTCCTATCTTGGACGGCAGCGCGATCGAATATGTAAAGTGTATTCGCGAGGTGGGCATAAAAGAGCAAGACAAGGACAAGGACTACTACGTGGTTCGCAAGAAAATTGAAGTGTCTGATCCCGAAACCGGATCTAAACTCACGTTGTTGCCCGACAATGATTTCTGTATTAATTCCTTTATCGAATTCGACTCGTTTTTCATCCCCAACCAGTCGGCTAGCATGGATTCGGAGACCGACTTCGAGACCGAGATTGCCCCCGCGCGCACGTTCGTGTTTGTTCGTGAAATTCAACAGCTGCGGCAGGCAGGCCTCATCAAGGGAGGAAACTTGGACAATGCCATCGTGATTTATGAAAGGCAACTACCGCAGGAGGAGCTGGACGAGATTGCCGACGCGCTGAAGGTGCCTCGGCAAGATGCCAGCGAGATGGGCTACCTCAATCACAGGGAACTCGCGTTCCCTAATGAACCGGCGCGCCATAAGCTGCTCGATATTATCGGGGACATGGCTCTCGTGGGAAAACCCATCAAGGGGCGTCTTATCGCTAATCGTCCGGGGCACAAGATCAACAATCAATTGGCAAGGCTTATCCGGAAGGATATCAAGCTTAACGAGGTACAACCCCCCGTCCACGATCCCAATATCGAGCCGGTGATGGACAACATACGGATACGTGAGCTGCTCCCGCATCGCTACCCGTTTCTGATGGTCGACAAGATTATCCAGATGACCGACACATTCATTGTTGGCGTGAAGAATATCACTACCAACGAACCGTTCTTCACGGGACACTTCCCGCAGGAACCGGTTATGCCGGGCGTTCTGCAGGTAGAAGCGATGGCCCAGACCGGCGGCCTGCTTGTGCTCGCGCGATTGGACGAGCCGGAGCGCTATTCTACCTATTTCCTGAAGATTGACAACGTGAAATTCCGACATAAGGTGGTCCCGGGAGATACGGTACTCTTCAGGGTGGAGCTGACCAGTGAAATGCGGAGAGGAATCGCCACGATGCGCGGCCTGGCGTTTATAGGAGATAAGGTGATTTCGGAAGCCGATTTTACCGCCCAAATCATTAAAAATAGATAAATTACACCGAAAATTATATGACGACTGTTTCTTCTTTAGCATTCGTGCACCCCGAAGCCATTCTTGGGGAAAACGTGATCGTGGAACCCTTCGCGTATGTCGATGAAAATACGGAAATCGGCGATGGTACACGCGTGATGGCTCAGGCAACGGTGTTGTCGGGAGCCCGTGTCGGTAAGAATTGCGTGATTTTTCCACACGCTACCGTTTCCGGTATCCCGCAGGACCTCAAGTTTAAAGGCGAGGAGACTACCGCGATCATCGGTGACAATACCACGATCAGGGAGTGCGTGACCGTGAACCGGGGCACCGCCTCGAAAGGGTTTACAAAAGTAGGGAGCAACTGTCTCCTCATGGCATATAGCCACGTGGCACATGACTGCGAACTCAACGATCATGTGATCTTGGGCAATTCCGCGCAGCTGGCCGGCGAGGTAGAGATCGATGATTACGCTATCCTGAGCGGGGGCGTGCTGGTACACCAGTTCTCGCGAATCGGCGCGCACGTGATGATACAAGGAGGCTCGAAGATACCCAAAGATATTCCGCCTTACGTGATGGTGGGACGTGAGCCCATCGTTTACGTGGGATTGAACGTCGTGGGCCTTCGCAGAAGAGGGTTCACCAGCGAACGCATCAACTCCATACAGGAGGTGTATCGTTACCTATACATGTCGGGTTACAACGTGAGCCAAGCCGCGGAACGTATCGAGAAAGAGTTGCCGTCAGGGGAAGATCGGGACCATGTTTTGGAGTTTATCCGTTCCTCGAGCCGCGGTATCGTGCGAGGGAATATGGAGGGATAACCCATGAAGCCTGTTTTTTTTCCTGCCGAGTGGTATCCCCAGAGCGGGGTGCAAGTGACTTGGCCCCATCATGATACCGATTGGAGCAATATGCTCGGGGAGGTGACGCGATGCTATATTGCATTCTCGAAAGAGATACTTAAGAGAGAAAAACTACTGGTGGTTTGTCGCGACGCGCGCGAGGTCGCTTCTTACTTTTCTACGGTTGAAAAAGAGAACCTTGTCCTTGCGGAGATCGAGAGCAACGACACGTGGGCCCGCGATCACGGGGGAATCGCGGTGTTCGAGGAAGGGCAACCCGTGTTGATCGATTTTGGTTTTAACGCGTGGGGACTGAAGTTTGCCGCGAATCACGACAACCTGATTACCTCGAGGCTATACGAGAAATCGATTTTCTTGCCCGGGGTGGGCTATCGGAACCGGCTGGATTTTATCATGGAAGGCGGATCCATTGAGTCGGACGGTAAGGGCACGATCCTGACCACCGCGGCATGCCTGCTCTCGCCTAACCGGAACGGGGCGATGACGAAAGATCAGATCGAAGAACAACTCCAGAAGTCACTCGGGGCCGAGCGAATCCTGTGGCTACAACACGGGTGCTTGAAAGGCGACGATACCGATAGCCATATCGATACGCTGGCTCGCTTTTGTGACGCGCGGAGCATTGCCTACGTGAAATGCGGGGAAAAGGGAGAAGAGCATTTCGAAGAGTTGAAAGCGATGGAAGAGGAGCTTCAACGCTTCGTGACAGGGGAAGGAGAACCCTACCGCCTGATCGCGCTCCCCATGGCCGACGCGATATATCACGAAGGAAAGCGGCTACCGGCCACCTATGCTAATTTTTTGATTATCAATGGTGCGGTCTTACTCCCGTTTTACGGTTCCTCGAAAGATGAAGAGGCGAAGGAACAACTGCAAACCGCCTTCCCGGATCGGGAAGTGATAGGAATTGATTGCCTTCCCCTCGTTAAGCAGTACGGCTCGCTCCACTGCGTAACGATGCAATACCCCAAGGGTTTTCTTTGATTCAGTCAATCTACTAATCATCACATCTACTAATCATCACATCAATACAGTATGAAGGTAGGAATTATTCAACAAGCCAATACGCCCGACAGGGCAGGAAACATACAGCGATTGCAGCAAAAAATCAGGGAACTCGCCGCAGGCGGGGCAGAACTGATCGTGATGCAAGAGTTGCATAATGGCCTTTATTTCTGTCAAACCGAAGATACCGAAGTGTTTGATCAAGCGGAGCCCATTCCCGGCCCGTCAACCGATTCGTTTGGCGCGCTGGCGAAAGAACTGGGCGTGGTGATCGTACTGTCGCTCTTCGAGAAACGGGCAGCAGGCCTCTACCACAATACCGCTGTCGTGATTGAAAAAGATGGCACTATCGCCGGCAAATACCGCAAGATGCATATTCCTGATGATCCGGCCTACTACGAAAAATTTTATTTCACTCCCGGTGATTTGGGGTTTGAGCCTATCGACACGTCGGTCGGCCGATTAGGTGTGTTGATTTGTTGGGACCAGTGGTACCCGGAAGCAGCCCGGCTGATAGCGCTTGCCGGTGCCGAAGTATTGATTTATCCTACCGCCATCGGATGGGAGTCCACCGATACCGACGACGAGAAAAAGCGCCAACAAGACGCGTGGATTACCTTGCAACGGGGGCACGCTATTGCCAATGGCATCCCTGTGATCGCGGTGAATCGTACCGGGTATGAACCCGATCCGTCGGGCCTGACCAACGGCATACAGTTCTGGGGCAATAGCTTTGTCTGTGGGCCTCAAGGCGAGTTCTTGTATCACGCGCCCGAGGGAGAAGAGATAGAGATCGTGGAAATCAATAAAACACGCACCGAAAACGTTCGCCGCTGGTGGCCTTTCTTTCGAGACCGCCGTATTGACGCGTATGATGAACTGACCAAGCGTTGGATCGATTAAGTGTTATAAAATCAACAAGAGCCATTAAATAGATAAGGTCGCCCGAGGTGGACGACCTTTTTTTTGGATGCGCTTGTAACGTTGATTTCTTACCTGCGTCCAGAAGATGATCTGCCGGAAGTGCTTCTTGATGTGGCAGAATTGTTGTTGCTCGAAGAAGAGGAGCTTGACCTCACGGTGGCATTGCTACTGCCACTGTTAGAAGAGGATGATCTTGACCGTACCGAGGAACTGCTTCCTGTGTTGGCCGACCGGTTGGTGGTCGTGCTCCTGCTCCGGGAACTGCTGCTGTTTACGTTGCCGGTGGTAGCGTTCCGGTTGGCGGAACTGCTTCTCGGTGTGCTGCTGTTTACGTTGCCGGTGGTAGCGCTCCGGTTGGTGGAACTGCTTCTCGAGGTGCTGTTGTTGACGTTTCCGGTGGTAGCGCTCCGGTTGGTGGAACTGCTTCTCGGTGTGCTGCTGTTGACGTTTCCCGTGGTCGCACTTCGGTTGGTCGTCGTGCTTCTGCTATTGCTGTTAGTAACGTTCCTCGTGGAGCTGCTCCTGCCGGTGGTGCTCCTTCCACTCGTCTCGGGCCGGTACACCCTTACCGAATTGTTATTTACCACGGTAGCCCTTCCAGAGCGGTTATTGCTACTTTCCAGCCTGCGTACGGTGGTCGACCTGCCGGTAGCACTCCTGTAATCCGACGCGCTCGGCCCGCTGTAGTAACGGTTGTCATTGTATATGTAGGTGTTATTTATAATCGTCGTGCGGTTATAGATGGTAGGGCTGTATCGATTGTAATGTCTGTGCATATTGCGTTGATACATATACCTGTCGGGCAGGAAAGTCCAGTAGTGTCCCGGGAGATTTATGTTGATGTTGATATTTACTCCCGGTCCCATCGGTGCCCAGCCGTAATAACCACCCCCGCTTCGCCAAGTAACCCAAGCAGGCGCCCACTCGTAACCCGGGATCCACGCCCAGCCGTAGTAATCGTCCCAGTACCACCTCCCGTAATGGAAAGGAGCCCATCCCCACGAGTAGTTAGACACCCACATGTTGCCATGGTCGGTCATCACCCAGTAACCGTTGGTGGCATAAGGATGAAAATCTCTTCCCACGCCCGGAACCCATACGCGGCCATACGAGCGGTTATTGATCCACCTGCCATGAGGACGCAACTCGTTGTAAAACACGTTGAAGCTAATGCCTCCGCCTTGATCGTAATACGCGTCTTCGTAATAGCCGTAACCATCGTATCCTTGGGAGTACACCTGGTTTTGGGACGCGCCACATGACCAAAAGGTAAAAGCGATTATCGCGAGAATAATGGGGTGTCTTAAAGCTTTCATATCCGTAATATTTTAAAGGGTGGAACTTCTGTTATTTAACATTCAGACCCCCATTTAAGGGAATGGTTTAACACTGTTCGCCACAAAAAGTCAGGCTGGGGCGTTCAGGTTCGAAATTTTAGGTGCCAAGCCTCGGCTATTTGAATACTTGGTCGATGCCCGAGAAGCCCATGAATGCCATGGCCATGATGCCGGCAGTGATCAGGGCCACGGGGATTCCTTGGATGGCTTTGGGTACCTTCGTGAGTGCCAGTTGCTCCCGGATGCTCGAGAAGATGACCAGTGCCATGGCATACCCGATGGCGGTGGCAACCGCGTAAACCACCGATTCCAACAAGCTGTACTCTTTCTGGATCACCAGGATAGCCACACCCAAGATCACGCAGTTGGTGGTGATAAGCGGCAAAAACACCCCGAGGGCCTGGTAGAGTGCCGGGGATATTTTCTTGAGCACGATCTCGACCATTTGCACCAAAGCGGCAATCACCAAGATGAAGGTGATGGTTTGCAGGTACTCCAAGCCGAATGCTTCCAAAACACCTTTTTGAAGCAAAAACGTGACGATGGTGGCGATGGTGAGCACGAAGGTAACCGCGAGCCCCATGCCGATCGCGGTGTCCACCTTTTTGGATACACCCAAGAAGGGGCAGATCCCGAGGAACTGCGACAACACCACGTTATTCACGAAGATGGCAACAATGATAATTCCGATAAATTCCATAACTGTTTATTTCTTAGTTGGCTTCATCGCGTTGAAGCTTGTTAAAAATAGCGATCAGGTATCCCAGCACGATAAAAGCGCCCGGCGCCAAGATAAAGAGGAGCGAGCCGAACTCTTCGGGGAAGAGTCCCAGCGAGAAGATTCTTCCGGTTCCCAGCAGTTCGCGCAAAGCACCCAGCAAGGTGAGGGCAAAGGTGAATCCCAGCCCCATCCCCGCGCCGTCAAAAATAGACGAGATCACGCTGCGTTTCGAGGCAAACGCTTCCGCGCGCCCCAGCACGATGCAGTTCACCACGATCAACGGGATAAAGATCCCGAGGCTGTCGGCCAATGCCGGCACGTACGCGTTCATCAACATCTCGATGATGGTCACGAAGGTGGCGATCACCACGATATAG
>Ga0265293_10011708_pt1 | contig 11849 bp, 9 predicted proteins | sample Munlanlewell138R_FD_192505 | JGI IMG/M metagenome (GOLD analysis project Ga0265293, IMG submission 192505) | Leachate microbial communities from a municipal landfill in Southern Ontario, Canada - Leachate well 138R | ecosystem: Engineered > Solid waste > Landfill > Unclassified | place: Canada... | reverse complement strand
CGGTATGCCGATGAAATCCGAGGCGAGGCGGTCGGCGATCAGCAAAGCCGATCCGGCATGCACCGTAGTGAACAGATTGATGCCACTGCCGGCGAGATCCATGAACGCCCGACCAGTGTCGCGGTCGCGGATTTCGCCCACCAGAAGGTCGTTCATCGCCGAACGCTTGATGGTTTTGAGCTTGGCGTCGAACACCCCGCCTTCGGTATCGTCGAGCGCGCGCGCCACGGTGTTTTGCAGGGCGCCGGGGATCAGATACTCCACTGGGTCTTCCAGCGTGATCACTTTGTGCGACTCGGGAATCCGACTCATCAGCGTGGCGATGGTGGTCGACTTGCCCGAGCCCACCACACCCGCCAGGACAATGGCGCCGCCCTCGACGCCACAGGCCGCGTGCAGCGTGGCCACTTGCTGCGGCAGATATCCCAGCGCGGCGAGATCCTGGCCCGCGCGGGCGTCGAGCCGCAGCAGCCGCAGGCAGACGGACGGGCCGGCATCCGTGGCAAGGGACGCCCAGCGCAGCATCACCGGCCTGCCGCGTATCCGCATGCGCAGCCGGCCTTGTTGTTCGATCCGGGGATCGAACACCGCGCCATTACCGCCCTGAACATCCATCCAGGCCACCGCCAGGATCTCCTGCAGCGTGGCGGTGGGCATGCGGGCGAAACGCTCGGGCGCCACGTAGCGGCCCGCAACGCTATAGCGCACCTCGGACTCGGCCGCGGCCTGGTGCACATTGATGTGCAGGTCGCTGGCGTCGTGATCGAAACCCCAGGTCACGAGATCCAGGAAGGCGGCCGCCATATGCCGCCGGTGATCGCCGCTCGCCGTCATGGCCAGCGGCGTGCGGCCAGCCTGCCACTGCCCTTTGGCCATTGCCAGCAGCAGCGGCGCCGGTACCACCAGGCGCGAATTGGCGGCGAGCACGTGGCCGGCGGCGGCAATCAGACGTTCGAGCTCCCGCACCTGATCGCTATCGTGCCAGCCTTCGGCGACCAGCACACCCACCCTGCCATCCCGGAACTGCACCGGACAAAATCTTTCGGCCCCGGCGCCAATATCGAAATGATCGGACAAAATTCGCTGAACGGGTTCGTCCAGCGCATCCAGGGCATCCTGGCCCGCGAGGTGAACGATGCCGCCGGCTTCGGCCATGGGCGCCTCTGGCGCGCCGCGCGACCCCGGCAGATAACGTTGCCAAGCATGCTTCAACCATCCTTTGGCCTGTTTCATGGCGTCCTCAGCGTACCGGCCAGGGCAAGGGGCCAGCGAGCGCGCCTTCGGGCGCCGTGGCTTCGACGGCATGCCGAGGCGCATGGCATACCGTGCGCGCCCGCTGGCCTCCGCGGCGCAATACCGCGCAGCGATCGGCCACGCGCAACAGGCGATACTCGCGCGAAGGGTCGGGACGCTCCAGCGGCAAACTGGCCCCCGGCCGATACGTGCGAACCTGGCCTTCGACGTCGAGCACCACCGTATAGTGCGGCTCGACTCCATAAAGGGCCAACAAACTCAGCGCTGGCGCTGACGACGGCTGCGCCGCGGCGGCTTCGGCGCTGGCCGGGACAGCCTGGGCGTCGGGCGCAAACGCAAGGGCGCGCCTGGTGTCTTCCAGCAGAAGCTCGAGCACCCGCTCGCGTTGCCCTTCCCAGGCCAGCGCCACGTCGCTCGGCGGCACCGGCGGCGTCGCAGGCTCCTGCGCGGCCGCGGTGGCAAGCGCGAACATCATGATCAAACCCGATAGGGCGGCGGGCGCGTGGTGAAGAACTCCGGCCTCCCGGCCGGAGCTTCTCCGCCACCATTCGGGGGAGCCTTCGGCTCCAGAGAACGACTGCCTCCCTTGACCCCGTTCTGAAGAACGGGGCTTGCGCTTTGGCGCGTGGTCAGGAAGCATCGGGATCCTCCGGCAGGCTTTCATGGGCCAGTCCTCGCAAAGTCATCATCAAAGCGCTGCGGTCGATGGCCGGCTGCTGGTCCGACAAATAGCGCAACTCCACCGCCTGCCAGGCGACTCGCCGCGTCATCTCGGCGGGTATGAGGCCCAGGCTGCGCAGCGGCCCGAGCAAGGTCAGTTCGCGCAGGGCCAGCGCGGGCAGATCACTAGGCCGCGGGCCAGCCGGCATGCCCGGCGCCGAGGGCGACCCGATGCCGATCGGCTGCCGCCGGCCGACCTCGACGCTTTGCCAAGCGCCACGGATGGCCAGCAGCCGATCCGCATCGGGAATCCAGCGATCGGCGCGCCAGGCGAGATCCGGCCATTCGGGCCGGCGGCTGTTGGCCGGTAGACTCCACCGCCCTTCCGCATGATCCAGGCCCAGCCACGAAAGCTTCCAGCTCGCCGGAACGGCACGGATCAGCTCGGCCTGCCTGGCCAGGGGATGGCGGCGCTCGAAGGCGGCCGTGCAGCGCCAGGCCTCACCGCTCCATTCGCACTGCACCCGCTGCAAGCGCCAGCCAGCCGGAGCAAGCGGAACCCGCAACAAACCGTGCGCCAACGCCTCCAGGCCAGCAGGGGACACCCAGCGCGCCTGTGCCTGCCAGGCGTCGTAGGCGAGCCGCCAGCGTTGCTCCGGCGTTGGTTCCGTGACGATGGCTCCGGCAGCCAGTGGCGGCGCCGGCGGCTCGACCGCCGAGGGCAGGAGGCGGCTGGCCGCAACCACCGCCGATACCAGGCCCAGGCCAGCCGCCAACCAGAGGCGGGCCGGCCGCAAGGGTTGCAGAAGGCTATCCGCGCCGACGGCATCTGCGATGTCGAGCCACTCGAGAGGCCGCGGCGGCGGGCTGTCGTCGAGCGAGCCGTGCGCGATCCCGCCCCAGAGCATCGGCGCGGCCGAGGGCTGTCCCGCCATCTCGCGCCAGGCCTGCGTCACCGCCGCGGCATCCTCGGCCAGCCATTCGCCACCTTCAACCACCCTGCCGTCCCGGACTCTCGCGACCCAGATGCGGCGAGGCTCTGCAGGCAGCGCGAGCATCGCCATGTGATATCCCTCGGGGACGCGACGGGCAAACGCCTGCGCTGCCGCATAGACGACCCGCGACTTCCCGGCGAGGCGGCGATCGAGATGCCTGCATATCCCCACGGACTCGGACCGGCCTCCGGCATGCACCCAATGGCTGGCGCGCAGCGCCCTGGCCCGCCGTCGAGCCTGGCGGGTGAGGTCGCGCCCGAGCACGGTATGCCATTGCAGGCCCAAGGCCAGGACGACCCGCGTACCATCGCCGCGGCTGACGCCGATGAGTTCGGCCCGGCCACCGCCCAGATCCGCTGGCGACGACGGCCGGCTGTTGCGCTCGGTCCGCATGATCAAAACCCTTCCTCGACCATGGCGGTAATGATCACCAGGGTGGTTTCCCGGGCTTGGCTTGCCTTCTCGCCGCCACCCAGCCAGACCGGCCAGCCTTTGTCGAGACGTTGCCGGTTGGCTTCGTCGTGCCGCCGCTCGAAGCCCGAGACGATCATGGGCTGCCCGGGACGCAACTCCACTTGCTGCACGGTGCCGTTGCCATCGACGGTGAGCTGCTGGATCTCCACCGCGTTATCGCCGCGCCCGAAAGTGACGGTGGTGAGCGGCTGTGCGACGGTGGTGTCGTAGGCGATGGACAACAGAATCTGGCCATCGGCTTGGGCGTCGGGCACCAGGGTGAGAAACTGGCCGACGGTTTCTTCTTTTTGGCTGACCGAGACGCTGGGCAGCGAGGCGGCCACGCCGCCCTCGGTGCTGGCCGCCATCGCGGTGGTCTGGACTTTGTCGATCCAACTGAAGGTGGTGCGCACGGCGTGCGTCACGGGCCGACGATTGAGCGTGACGAGCGGGATCGAGGTGTGGCGGGTGACGGTGCCCAGTCGATTGAGCGCCTGCACGACGAGACGCGAGCCCTGCCACGGCCCCGATGTGCTTTCGACCTCGAGCGCTCCCGCCAGGGCATTGCCGGCCGCACCCGGCACGGCCAAGGCCGCGCCCAGACGCCCGGCGGTGTAGATCAGGCCCCAATCGATGCCCGCTTCGGCGTCCTCGCGCAGCGCCACCGAGACTTCCTCGAACAGCAGGCGCACGCGCCGGGTGAGGGCTCGGTTCTCCTGGTCGATGAAGTCGGCAATCCGGCCCAGGGCCTCGGGCGTATCGGTGACGACGACCAGCGATGAACCATCGCCATGGGCGGCCACGCGGCCGGCGCGCGTGAGCAAGGGTTGCAGCCGGGACGTGACCGCCGCCATCACATCGGCCACTTCGGCCTCGACCCGGGTTTGCGACGCCACCGCGAACGCGCCGTCGCCACCACTATCGGTGCGGCCCAGGCCGGCCTCGGCACGCGAGCGCAGCAGCAGCGCGCGCACATTGAACACTCGGCTTTCGGTGCGGTAGAAGTGCAGCGCGCCCGCCTCGTAGCGCCACTGCATGGCCAGGCGGGCAGCCGCGAGGTCGAGGATCTCGGGCAGGGGCAGGCTGCCGTCGGGCATGGCCACGGTATTCGTGCCGCCGCTCACGGCGCCTGCCTGCTCGAGTCGGGGCATGAAGTCGGCGATCGGCAGATAGGCCTCCGGCGCGATCCGCACGGGGATGCCGGTGGCTTCGGTCACGCGTTCGGCAAAAGTATCGAGATCCACCCGGCGCTGCGGAAACAGCAGCGCGGTGCGTACGGGGTCGCGCAAGGCGCGTGGCAGGGTCACGTCGCGCGCCAGCGGCTGGGGACGCCCTACCAGCCATGGGCGGTCGACTTCTTGTGATGCCCGCCGCCAGGCCGGATCGCCCAGGGCCGCGGCAAAGCGCTGTTGCTCCGCTTGCAACGTGTGCTGCCTGGCCTGGGCTTCCTGGTCGATCTGCCGGACCTTTTGCCAGGCGCCGCAACCCGCCAGAGCCGCAGCCAGGCCGATCGCCGCGAGCGGCCGGACCCCAGTCGTGAAGAATCGCGATGCGCGCATGCTCGCTCTCCTTTCAGCGCGGATCGCCCGCGAGCGAGGCCGGCGCGAGCGTACGATCGCAAGCCTGCGACAACGGCACCACGCGCAGCACGCGGTTGGCATAGAAGCACGGCTGCAGCGGTCTCTCGCCCAGTTCGGTGCTGGCCAGCAGGCCGCGCACGGCATTGCGGAAATCCGGACCGAAGCTGGCGGCGCCGATCAGCGGAATATCGACATCCACCGCCCAATGTTCAGCCTGGAACCACCACCCCGCCGCACGCGCCCAGCGCTCGAGCACGCGACGGATATTGACGTCGGCCAGCGCAGCATCGAACTCGAGAGCCGCCGGCGGCGCGACGGCGACCGCCGCCACCGTGGCCGGTGCGACGCCAGCCGCCTCGACGCGCATGGCTGCCATCGGCGCCTGGGAAGCATCAGCGGGCGCGGCCGGTATCGCGGCGATCGAGCCGCCTATCGGCGGCAGTGCGGGCGACAACGCCGCAGCCGGCGCGGCACCCCAGTTGCGCGGTTGGCTGCCGGCATAATCCGCGCGGGCCACGATGTCGGCGATGCGAAGCTCGATGCGTGCCGCCGTGCCTTCGAGCACGAGATACGGCCCTTGCTGGATATGGGGAGCCAGGGCGAGGGACTCGGCGTCCCGCCCGGCAAACACGGCAGGCACCACTTGACCGGGAGGAAACTGCAGCCAGGTTTGCCGGCCGTCGTCGAACACCTGGATCGGCGCTACGCGGCGATCGCCCGACAGGCGATAGGCGAAGTCGTAGGCGGCGTGGGCCAACGGAGACCCTGCCAGGAGCATGCCGCCCAGCACGCCCCAACCCAACCATCGTTGCCATATCCTGCAAGCCATCGGTGCCTCCCTGCGAGCGGGAGCACACCGCGTGTCCCGTCATCGCATGGTGCTTGCGCGACGGCGGTTCGACAATGTCGGAATGTACGGACATGCCGGACGCCACCCAGCGGATGAACATCGGAATGTACGGACATCGAACCCCATGCCGGCCGCCTGGCCCCATGGCGCCCTGCGCCTCAGGCGAAGCCGGGCTTCAGGAGATCGAGTCGATCGGTGCAGATGGCGTCGACACCCCAGCCCAGCAACTCGCGGGCGCGTTCGGGATCGTTGACCGTATAGGCCATGATGCCGACCCCATGGGTACGAAAACGGGCCACCAGGGCAGCAGACAAAAACTTGTGCTGGACGTGCAAGGCCGCCGCCTGCAAGGCATCGAGCCGCGCTCGCCAATCGACCGGCACCGATTCGACCAGCAAGGCCCGCGCCAGCTGAGGCGCCACACGCTGTGCCGCCTGCAGGGCCGGCACCGAGAACGACGATAGCAAGGGGGCCAGGCCAGCGCCGCGGGCGGCCCAGAAACGTGCCGTGGCCAGCGCCACGGCCTCGCCCGTGGCCGCATCGTGGCCAGGCACCGGCTTGATTTCGATGTTCATCCAGATACCGGCGGCGATCAGCATCTCGAGCGCCTGCTCGAGGGTGGGCACGCGTTCGGCCGAGTAGCGCGCGTCGAACCAGCTGCCGGCGTCCCGCTGGCTGAGTTCGGCATAGGAGATGGCGGCGATGCTGCCCCGCCCCGGCACCGTGCGGCCGAGGCGATCATCGTGCATGAGAACAGGCACCTTATCGCGTGTGAGCATGACGTCGAACTCGACGCCGCCATGCCCCAGGCGGCTGGCCGTGGCGAAGCCAGCGAGTGTGTTCTCGGGCGCCAGGATCCCGCCGCCCCGATGGGCAATGATGCGAGGATAGGGCCAGGCCACGACGAAGGCCGCTTACTTGCCTTTGAGCGCCACAGCGGCGCGCGCCGCGGCGTCGTTCTGGGCCTGCATGGCTGGCTTGGCGCCGGTGAGTGCCGCCCAGGTTTCTTCGTTGAGGATCTGCAGGACCGCCGGATAACCCGGCAGACGCACGCCGCGGCTGAATTGGCCCGGCGCCTGCTGCAACGTTTGCACTACCTGCTGCGCGCCAGGAATGCTGTTGTAGAACGACACGTCGGCGGCGCGCCAGGCCGCCTCGGTGAGCGGCAGGAACCCCGTACGCTGATGCCATTCGGCGGCGACCGTGGGGCTGGCAAGCCAGGCAATGAAGCTGGCCATGGCCTTTTGCTCGGCGGCCGAATGGCCGGCCGTGGCCCACAGCGATGAGCCGCCCACCAGCGGTACGGCCGGGGTCTTGGTGGCTTCGGAATAGATGGGCAGCGGCGCGACGCCGGCCGAGAAACGGGCATCGGCCAGTTGCGCCCAGGCGCCGGTGCCGGCGGAGAGCACGGCGCACTCGCCATTGGCAAAGGCGCGGTCAGCGGTGTCGTCGACGGTGGCGAATACGAACAGTTTGCTGCGCGCCCAGCTGCTCATCAACGCCATATGCCGCACGTGCAGGCCGTCTTTTACCATCAGTTGAGCATTGCCGCCGTCCAGACCATTATTGCGCGAGGCAAACGGCTTGTTGTTGACTGCCGCGAGGTTCTCCTGGTGCACCCAGGCCATGCGGCTGGTGGCGTAGGGACAAGCCGAACCCGCCGCCTGCAACGCCAGCAGATGGGCTTGCAGGTCGCGCCAGGTGCGCGGCGGCTGGTTGGGATCCAAGCCCGCCTTGGCGTAGAGATCGCGGTTGTAATAGAGCACCGGCACTTCGGCCATCAAGGGCAGCGCCAGCACGTTGCCTTTGCCATCGCGCACGAAGCTGGTGGTTTGCGGCAAAAACCATTTGAGGTCGCGCACCGGGTGCTTGGCGAGCAATTGGTGCAGGGGCAGGATCTGGTTCTGGCGCGCCACCACTTCGGGGGCATGGTTATCAGGCAACTGCACGAAATGCGGCGGCTGCTTGTTGGCCAGGGCCTGGGTCAGCCCGCTTTGCATGGCCTCGAAGCTAGGCGCGTGCGACACGGCGACCTGCACGTTTTTTTGTTCGCGATTGAATCGCTCCACGAAGGACTCGAACACCGCGCGGTGGGCCGGCCCCATGGCGTGCCATACCGAGATTTTCTGGGGTTCGGCCTGCGCCACGCCCACCGACAGCACCGCGACGGCCGCGGCGAGAATAGTCTTCCACACTTTCACGTTGACTCCTGACTACATCACGACAGGCCGCCCTTGGAACCAGTGACGGCCTGTTGAATCTCTTGAGGGGCTGGCGAGCGCCTGGGGTCCGGACGGACCCTTAGAGGCCCTGCCAGGGAAATTCCGGCTCGGGCCGGCGGCCCGACACGATGTCGGCCAGGGCGCGGCCGGAGCCTGCGCCCATGGTCCAGCCCAAGGTGCCATGACCGGTATTGAGAAACAGATTGGCAATACGGGTTCGCCCGACCATCGGCACCCCTGACGGCGTGCTGGGCCGCAATCCCGACCAATAATGCGGTTGGCCGAGATCCAGGGCTCCCGCCGGGAACAGCTCGGCGGTGATTTGCGTGAGGGCTTCGCAACGCACGCCATTGAGCGTGCGCGAGTAGCCGGAGAGTTCGGCCGTGCCCGCTACCCGCAGGCGATCACCCAGCCGGCTGAACACGACCTTGCGCGAGGCATCGGTGAGGCTGACCTGCGGCGCGAGCGACGACTCGAGGATGCGGTAGGTGGCCGAATAGCCCTTGGCGGGGTACACCGGACAGGGAATTCTCAGCGGATGCAACAACAGGGGGCTGTAAGAGCCCATGGCCACCACGAAGGCATCGCCCGCGAGCCGCGCATGCTGGCCATCGGGCCCGATGGTTTCGGCGGCATACACGCGGCCGCCCTCGGCCAGCAAACGCGTGACCTCGGTATTGAACACGAACTCGACGCCCGCCTGCTCGGCACGCGCCGCCAGGGCCGCCGTGAACTGGTGCACGTCGCCGCTTTCGTCGGATGCCGTGTAATCGCCACCCGCAATGTGCTGGCGGCTGGCGGCCAGCGCCGGTTCGATCTGGATGACTTCGTCGGCCGACACGAGACGCCGATCGACGCCAAGATCGCGCAGCAGGCCCGCGGCATCCTGGGCCAGCTCGAAATCCTGGTTGCTGCGATAAAAGGTGAGCACGCCTTTTTCGAGGTGATCGTAGGCGATGCCGAGCTCGGCGCGCATGCCCTGCAGCGTGGTGCGGCTGTATTGGGCAAGGCCCAGCATGGCGCGTACGTTGTGGGCATGCCTGCGAGGCAGGCATTCGCGCAGGAAGGCGAGCGACCACTGCCATTGCCGGACATCGGGCCGCGGGCGGAACCACAAGGGGGAGTCTTCGCGCAGCATCCAGCGCAGGATGCGCAGCGGGGCCTGGGGATTGGCCCAGGGCTCGGAGCTGCCGACGGAGATTTGGCCGCCGTTGGCGAAGCTGGTTTCAAGGGCGGGTCCCGTCCGGCGCTCGACGACCGTGACATCGTGCCCCGACTGGCGCAGCCACCAGGCACTGGCAGTGCCGATGATGCCGCTGCCGAGAACCACTACCTTCATGAGCTCTGGCTCCTGTGAAACCCGGGTTGCAGTGTAGCGCGGAAGCCGCCCGATGTGGCGATGCTGTGGCGCGCCGCCGACGCCCTATTCCACCGCGGTGGCGAGATCGGCCTCCGAGGTGAAGGCATCGGCAAAGAACTCATCCTCGGGCAGGCCGCATTGCGCCATGAAATCGTGCCGGGCCGCGGCTACCATGGCCGGCGCGCCGCAGGCATAGACCTGATGCCCGGAGAGATCGGGAAAGTCGCTCATGACAGCCTGATGCACCCATCCTGTGCGACCGGTCCAGCCATCGTCGGGCAACGCGTCGGAAACCACCGGAACGTAAGTGAACCCCGGCAGGCGTGCCGCCCAGTCGCGCGCGAGGGGGTCGAGATAAAGATCGCGTGGCCGCCGGCCTCCCCAGTAGAGATGAACGGATCGGCGCAGTTGCGCGTGCTCGAGATGCTCGACCATGGCCTTGACCGGCGCGAAGCCCGTGCCGCTGGCCACCAGAATGATGGGGCGTTCGGAATCCTCGCGCAGGAAGAAGGAGCCCAGCGGCATCTCGCAGCGCAGGATGTCGCGCACCTTGATAGCCGGTGCGGTGACCCCGAACAAGGCGTCGGTAAAGGCGCCGCCCGGCATGTGCCGGATGTGGAGATCGACAAACCCTGGTTCATGCGGCGCGGTGGCCATCGAATAGCTGCGGCGCAAGCCATTTTTGAGCACGAACTCGAGGTATTGGCCGGCATTGAAGCGGATCCGCTGATTGGCCGGCAACTGGAGCGTGAGCAGGATGACATCGTGGGCGAGACGCTCGATGCGGTGCACCCGGACCGGAATCTTGCGGACTTCGATTCCGTCGATCCCCTGCACGACCCTGGCCTGCACGGTGAGATCCGATTGCGGCGTGGCGCAGCAAAACAACGCGTAACCGGCCCGGGCTTCGTCGGCGGTCAGGGTGCCGGGCTGATGCAGCCCCTGATGGATATCGCCGCTCACCACCCGCCCCTTGCAGGACGAACAGGCCCCGCTCTTGCAACTGTAGGGAAGGGTGACCCCCGCCGCCAGCGCGGCCTCGAGGATGGTCTGGCCCGGGGCCGCAAAAAACTGGCGTCCCGAGGGCTGGACGGTAATGCGATGGCTCATGCGCGACTCAAACCCACCGCACTATGCGGCAACCGCTCCCGAAGCCGCCGTGGCGTCATGGGGCGACCCGTTGCGATCGGCGAACTTGCGGATTTCTTTGATGCGATTGGCGTCGTCGACCAGAATGACCTTGGGCTCGTAGGACACGGCGTCCTCGGTACTCATGGGGCCGTAGGTGCAGATGATGAGATGATCGCCCAGGTGCGCGCGCCGTGCGGCGGCGCCATTGAGGGAAATCTCGCCGCTGCCGCGCGGGGCCTTGATGATATAGGTGGAGAAACGCTCGCCATTATTGACGTTGTAGAGTTCGATGCGCTCGAACTCCTTCATGTCGGCGGCATCCAGCAAATCCTGGTCGATGCCGCACGATCCCTCGTAATGCAGATCGGCCTGCGTCACCGTGACCCGGTGCAGCTTGGCGAGCAGCATCATACGTTGCATGGTACAGACTCCTTGGGAATGGCAGGCGCGGCAGATGGCCGGCCCGGGAAACGCCCTGACGAAAGCAACGAATCCAACCCTTGATTATAGAACGTAGCGCGTGTATGCAGAGACAATCGACGGTCGACGCTGCGCCGCACAAAACTTCAGGCCCGCCGAGGCAACTCGCGCGGACCTGAAGGAAAACGCCGCCGTGCCGAGCTCCAGGGCGGGGCGAGGCACGGCTCGGGGCGAAGCCTTAGCGGCTACCCAGTTGCGTGGGCTCGAGCGGCTTGATGGCCTCGAAGCGTTCGCGGGTGGCGACGAACTCGGGGCGCGGCGCCAGGCCGTATTTTGGCGGCTCCAGCGTATTCTCCATGCTGTTGTACACCATGAAGACATTGGCGCGCGGCCACGGGGTGATGTTGCCGTTGGAGCCGTGCATCAGGTTGCAGTCGAAGAACACCACCGATCCGGCCTTGCCGGTGATCGAGCGGATACCGCCCTGCTCCACCAGGATTTGCAGGCTGACGGGATCCGGCACGCCGTACTCCTGCTTGCGCAGCGACTCCTGGTAGTGGTTGTCGGGGGTTTCGCCAATGCACGAAATGAATTGGCGATGCGAGCCCGGCACCACCATCAGCGGCCCGTTCTCGGCCACGTTATCGGTCAGCAGCACCGAGCAGCTGATGGCGCGCATGGCGGGCATGCCGTCTTCGACGTGCCAGGTTTCGAAGTCGGAATGCCAGTAGAACTCTTTGCCATGAAATCCCGGCTTGAGGTTGGCGCGCGATTGATGGATATAGATTTCGGAGCCCAGGATCTGGCGCGCGATGTTGGCCAGGCGGGCGTCGCGGCTCAGGCGCTGCAGCACCGGGCTGAGCTCGTGCACCTTGAACACCGAGCGAACGAGGTCGCTGCCGGGTTCGCGGATGGCTTCGTCTC